>Ga0210059_1014647_pt1 | contig 11559 bp, 7 predicted proteins | sample Ectturendosymbi2_FD_188042 | JGI IMG/M metagenome (GOLD analysis project Ga0210059, IMG submission 188042) | Ecteinascidia turbinata endosymbiont from Florida, USA - Sample 2 (SPAdes) (version 2) | ecosystem: Host-associated > Tunicates > Ascidians > Unclassified | place: Key West, Florida... | reverse complement strand
GACTCCCTAAAACTCTAGAAAATAACTACATTCACCATGATTTTGTGCAATTCGGAAAGCAACATTCGCGATATTAGGCCATTTTGTCGTCCATTGTTTTGTCAAGCAGTTTTGTGATGTACTCCTCTTTGTTACAGGAGCGAATCCGTTATGAGACTTGGCCACCAAACATTGCTGAAATCGTCCACCCCTAACCGTACTGGCCCGATCCACCCCTGCCGTAAAAGTAGCTTGATTAAGCTATTCACTCAGTTCAGGAACTCTGTTCACACTTACAGCCTGACACTAGTTGTTAACGAGTAGTCGTAGACCAGAGGTTCTCAAACGTTTTTCGCTGTGATGCCCATTACCTTTGGAAACGTTTGCTGGACTTGCGACGCACCAGCAATAAGAATTGAATAAAGACACAATATATCAAAGTTTCTTTATTGATGAAACAACCAAAGCAAATATGCATCATAGGTGACGTGTGGGCTTGCTTATTTTCACACTAGTTTTCGCTACTGAACATGACGTGACATTTTCCAGATGGTGTGATCCAGGGAAATTCACAAAAAAAGCTAGAAAGATGATTATGTATGTTACTTTGCAGTCCCTTGTGTACTCGACTGTTCTCGTATTCGAAGAGAAATTTGCGCAAACTGCTTTTGCAGTTGTGAGCTGTGCTGATCCAGTTCTGAGTAAATTTTTTCCCTTGTTTGTTTCTATCTTCCAACCCAAGGTGTGCGACATTCCAGTCGCACACCTGCAGGGATCGACATTTCGTAATCGACAAAACATTCGCGCAGAGGCGCAGGTTGTTTTTTTGCAGTTGCCAGCTGCGCTGTTCTAGGGCTGAGTGTGTTTTACTCCCTTGTTGTTTCGATCTGGCAGTTTGTGTAAGTTGTGGAAAGTGATGGGAATCCTATGTGCCTCTGGTCATATACACCAAAGTTACTCATAAAAAATGTTCGCCACAGCTATAGCGTTTCTTAAAGCAGTGAACTTGTTTCATGGTGTCAGTTCGTGAATGCAGAGTCCTACTATTTTTCATCATGTGCATATCAAAGGATGTTATGTTATAAAACATATATGCACTTACCAATTCACTTGTCCATTCCGCCGTTAATGAACTTTATTCTTCATTACGTTGCTTGGCCTTTGATTTATTTTTTCGTTTGGAACCATATTTGACACGTTCTTTCGTTTCACTTAAAATACAAGACGTTTGCTCGATGTGCTGTGAAACGTCTCTAGAAAACCACATTTCCAAACGTTATTATATATATTAGCACAAGTTTTTTCCAAAGAGTAGGCTGAATCAAACTTGGCTTGCGATGATCAAGTACATTGTGTCTGCAGTCCGAACTAATTTTCCACAAATACGCGTAACAAGCTGGTAGTTTGCAATTAAAAATTGTGTAACAATCTTATTGCAAGGATTTGGGTTTCAAACCTGGTCATTTAATTAACGGCGATTACTCAGAGGTGTCGTTTTAAACTGCAAACAAGTCATTAATTGCAAGAAACCAGAATCGAACCTTTCGATCGTTATATGACAACACTTTTGTAGAAGAAACAAATCTCAGTCCGGTCAACTATACACCACGCCCTATCATCAGTGCAAACTAATGAACTTTAACCTGCTATCAATCGTAGTAAACTTTGCTTAAAATCTCGCACACAGGTGTTACGTTTTTTGGTTCGGCTAGCAAAGCCAAAAACATAAGCAAATTCGGAAAAGTTATAATTTTTCATTTCTAAATCGTCTTTCCAAACATCCGTTTGTGAGTTCATTAATTTCTAAGCCCTTCACACAACTTCTCCGAGACACAGACAGCAACAGTGCTACGGCAATTTAACAATGGCTACACTATGTGCAGACATTGGAATCCCCGTCATAATTTAGATGAGAGCAATTTTAATCTTATTTTACCAACGGAAAAACACATAACGTACTTACATGACGATGTTCACAAGTCACACTGCATCATCAGATACAACAAAACTGCAGTCACTAATCTCACCCTGCAGTTTGAACAATGTACAACTCAGACTTACACTAACTTCAACACACTGTGACTTTAGCACCTAACTATCAGCATAAAATGACAGATTTGCGCAATTGCACCACTACTTAAAAACATGTTCGTTTTTATACAACATTTCAGAAAAAGTAGCTTGTCAGTGACGTGGCTACATGGCATGTTCCTATTTTCGAGTGTTCCTTTCTTTCCAAAATTAACCCGTATGTGACCCAAATTTTCCTAAGTTCCTGTTCGCAGATATTAACCTTTTGTTTTTCCTGGCTATTGCATGCGTCTCGACACTTGGGTTCCTTTCACCTCCATCACAATGCACGAGAATAACTCAACTATTTCCGTAGCTACAGCTTTCCCACACGCACACAGATGCGTCAGATCGCAAGTCTCAAATTGATTTCTTTATTCGTTAAACATTTCTCGTTGGGTCCTATAGAAATTGCATTGCCTTGTCTAAGGTCAATTTGTACGTCCGTTAAGCACACCAGTGTAACAGTTGTCAGATCAGTAGAACCACTTGCCAAGGCTGAGAGTTAACTGAATTTGCAGTGCATTATATATTCAAACTTTTCTTTCTATTTTCTTTTTAGTCATGGAATTTTACAGGGTTCTATAATTAGCTGTTAGGAACCTTGGCGCTGTTAGAACCCTTGGAGTCGTTAGGAGCCTCGGAGCAGTTGATAGTCCTGCTTCGGCTAGTTTCGCTGGTTTTGGGAATTGCCTTTTCGTCTTTTTTCGGATAACTTAAGAGAACCGTTTCCATGGCTTCCCGTTAGTATCACAAGCAACTCCTTCTGTACAAGCGCGGCATGAGTTTTATAACCATAATGAACACAATAACAGTCAACTTTAACAATTTTTGCATCGTATATAAATGTTACTTTGATTTACACAGTTTCAGTAGTCTTCCAATGCTCGGGTAGCCATTCTTTTCGTTCAAACAGGTTGAAACGATCTTCCAACGCACCTTGGTCTTGTAGTAACAGATTTACAGCGTCGGCTTGTTGTATGCTGTTAATGATCTTAGGTTGGCTTCTTCTTTAATGCGGGCAACATATATGCAATGGCGATGCATCTCCATTCGTACTTCATATACATTTTCTGTTCCTGCTTGCTTTAGGCGGATTTTAGTTTCTGTTCCGTTATCATAACTTTCATAGAAACTTTTCCATTAGGCTAACAACAAAACCTTAACCAACCTTCACCAGAAAGACTTGTTAGGTAATTTCCCAGCAGCGAAATTTTCTCTCACAGGTTTCGTTCAGGAACAGCTTCACTGAACATGTCCATCACGATCCGCTTCAACCTCGTGACCTCTAAAATCACTCAGCCTTTCGTTTTCTTGCCACGTTTCATTGATAATGTAAGGCGTTTCTGACTTTCTGGTGGCCATTGCCTGACTTTCACATTGCGTTTTTGCTACATTTAAGACTTCTTTTAAGGTGGCATTTCACAACGTACATTTGTAGATATTTTTATATTCAGTTTTGGAGTGCTACGCTATTCCTAATACAACAACCATAATAAACACACAAAGTATAACACTTTCAGTATAAGCTTAGCATTCCATATAATTTTTTCACAAACTGACACATAATTATTACGAGTTTCATTTTATCGTCATGACGTTACTGTTATATTGCATGCTTTTTAACCGGTCATGCTATGGTTATATATTACCATAACACATGCATGGGCGTCCGACTAAGAACTAAGGTTGCCAGACGTCCTTGAGCGCCAAGGCTTGTCCTTGAATTTGCATCAAAACTCGTTTTGTCCTTGATTCTTGAAAAACATCTTGTTGTTCTTGAATATTTTCCGGCGTCCTTGAAAATTCTTGAATATTTAAAAATTTTTATTCATTTAAGAACTATTGATTACGTTGAACATTCAAGAATCAAAAATAGACAATGTAAATGAACAGAGCAATGTATAGATTTGTTCCATCTTTAACAGTTGTATAATAAAAGTAAGTTTATTGAAGAAGGGCTGTGTCGTCATAATACGTTTTGTTTATCTTTCAATTAGCCTGACTTGCCCACACGTGATTCAAGCTTTCTGAAAGTACTCCACCGTACCCAGTGGCGTGCAGACAGGGGAGGGAGGAGAAACGCAGCGGTAGCCCCGGGCATCCAAAGAGTGAAACTACAAAAAATAAAACAAAATTGTAAGGCTACTAAAACAATATTTGTAAGGCTACTAGCACATGCTGCATAGATTTAATTTTTAGAAACTTGTTTTCTTCGTCAAGACTAGTTTTTACGTACTCAAACGCCAGTAATTCTCATATCTTCAATGCCAGGGACCTATACTCTAGGTGTGCGGCACACATCGAATTAAACTGATAGTGACGTGACTTTGCCCTGATCAAGCTATCAAGGGAAAATCTAAAAAAAGGATTGAAAAATAAGTACGGCCGTTTATTGATTTTCTGATCCAAATTTTAAAATTGTCCTATTTCAACTTGCTTGGTGTAGCTGACTTTTTGATGCATCATTAGTTTCCCGTTTCATTGTTTGATGCAGCAGCCCTGGGTGTGTGCTAATGCAGCTTCACACTTGTGCTTGCAATGTGTGCATTATTCGAGCTTCGTCACTAATTGTCAGTTCAGGCGGATTCAGTCCCGTCGCCACGTGGGTGCTTTGGTGGCTTCACCCCTCCAGACAATAACTCAAGACTCCCAATTTAAAATATGAAGCACTATCACTGGAAATTTTAACAAATTTTCAATATCAAGCCTCCTTGCACAAAAGTAAAGCCCCCCTAGTGAACACTTTCTGGCGACGTTTCTGGGAGGATTAATCATAACGGCTCACACAAAAGTATATCTGTTCTGCCCCCGAGTAGTTATACACATAGCAGCCACACAAATAAAGACGAAAGTTTTCTTGCATACTTTATGCGTATTTTCAATACTTGTGTAGGCTAGTTCAGCACGTTTCAAGCTGTCAAGCCTGGATGTCCGCCATACCAGCCGCACACCTTCTCTGCTAGACTGCTATTCGACGAGACATTCGCGCAGCCATTTTTTTAATTTGTGAACTACCCCATTGTAGCGTTGAGTGTGCTTTACTGCACTTTTGGAATGCGCAACCTTATATTTTTGCAGTTGTGAACTGCTCTGACGTAGCATTGAAGTGTGTTCTACCCCTTGGTTTTAACGCGTTGCCGGATATTTTTGCAGTTACGAATTGCTCTGACGTAGCACTGAGTGTTGTTTTGCTCCGGTCTCCGAACTTAAAGCGCTAGTTAATTTGTGTATTACAGTGACACATTGTAGGCTGCAATAACGAGAAAGGAGAGTGCGTGTGGAATAATATGCGCACTGTGTCAACAAACTTCGCCAAACGTCAAAATGACGTCATATTGTGACATCACAAACATCTTATATCCAGTTACATTGACCACCATACGCCACTCCACTGCTCAATACGAGAATTTGGTAGGGGGCCATACAATCAAGCAGCCATCCCGTGCATCAGCACACCTCTTCTCGGCACTGATCATACCTCATTGAAAAAAATGTCTTTGCAAAAATGTCAACTGATCGGGCTACACTACTAAGAACGAAAATTTTCTTGAAAAGCTGAAATCAGCAGCTCAATTCCAACCGCTTGATTCAATTTTGCAACGACAGTTTATTTACCAGTATGACACTCACACTGCACATGAGCCAGGTTCACTGTTTTGGTGTTATGCACTGATGAGCTTGCAGTTCACTCATGTCCGTTCCTAAGGTTGCAGAGGCAGGTGGTCAAACTGGTCAGTGGTTTTTTCTACTGTAGGTCTTCATTGCGTAACAATAACATGGCAACAAATCTTCAAAGTTTCACTTCAAGTAACGATAGAAAGCATTTTGCCGCATGTGACTATTGAAAAGCACACATCTTGGCAGGTATACTGCAACGAGAGTGTGACTATTCATAGCGGTAAGCAACATACTTTTATACTGCGTAAAAATCACGAATTAATCTGTAGCAATGCTTCCTCAAGTTTGAAAAATCCAATGCCGGTGTGAGACTTGGTGTAATTAATGTGCCTGAGTGAATATCTTAATCAAAATACGCTTACGAAGATTTCTTGTCACACAGTATGAAACTGTGGGGCTTGTTATCTATGCAGGTTCGTGGAAATATTGAGTGAGCAAGTGCAAAGCTGTATTTGCTATGGCAAGTTTTCACCAGGAACGAATTTACGCAACGGCCAAATAGGCCATGGCCTAGGACCCCGCGCTTTTGGGGGCCCCGCCCAACGATCTTTTCTATGACGACTCAATGTTAACTAAAAATGTGTAAAACTGCGCAGAGGCATAACTTCACAATTTACCTTGAAACGGGCGTAAATGCAAATACAAAAATGTTTAGACTACTCTAGACTCTTGTCAGTACAGTAATAACATGGCAATATTGTGCACCTGAGCTTGAAAGAGATTCAGGCCATCTGCATGAAAGCGATTACAAAAAAAGAATGAAAACGAAAAAACGGTACTTGATGTTCAATTTTCCACTGACAAAAAAGCTCGCAAGACCGCCAGATACTGCAAAACTCCGATGAAAAGAAAGATTGTCAGTATTGGATCCTACGTTTGGTTGTTTTTACTAAATTTCCCGCAAACAGGGATCGCTTGTTGTAACTCTTTGTATTAGTTAAATCAGCTAAAACAGTTTCTCGCGAGCTTCACTGGGGAAAACGTGTCTACATTGGGCTTACTTCGTGGTTAACTGAGGGTGTTGTGACAATACTTTGCTTCCGTGCAAAACTGTCTTCATGCTGTTTATCATCGGCCTATCATAGGCGTACGAGAAGGCATTTTACTCAGGGGGCGGAAAAATTGCCCTGAAAATACGAATTTGGTCTGAAAACAAACAATTTACCCTGATGCCACGAAACTAACTTTTTTAGTACAATCCGAATGGGGACTGAGACTTTTTATAAATCTGTTCTGTGCAGTTGAATTCGTTTATAACGGCTTCGTCTGTAACGTCAATTCGCCCATAATGTTACATTTTGTGCGGTCCCAATGGCATCTTTTGCGTGCATTTCAATTCGCTTGTAACGTCAATTCGGCAATAGCGCTCTTTAATTGCAGTCCCCTAAAGGTGCCGTTATAGGGAAAGTCTGTAGTTACCTTGCTTGTTAACTCAAGGGGGTGAAGTTCTTCGCGTGTTGTGTTCTCCCAGACAAGAAGCTTTACGGTAATCGCCTTTACTGATGCAAATATATACGCGACATCAATGGCGCAACGCAATGGTTAAAAGCGCCGCTTCCGGACCGAGGGGTCTGACCCTACACCTGCCTGTGTTATCGTAAGTGCTGTGCGCTTGATCAAGACACTTAAACACGCGCACTCAAAGGAACTTACCGAATTCTTAGATCAAGCTGTTGACATCCGATTTCTTAGATCAAGCTGTTGACTACCGACATCCGATTGTTCGATTTTTACAGAAAACGAGGGCGTGGTCTAGATCAGTCATGGCCACCCCGCGGGCTGCATGCGGCCTAGTCAAAGGTTTTTGTGCGGCCCAGTTTAGGTTTTCGCTGTAGTAAATGTATCCTATATACTGCCAACTTGCCCTTATCTTGATAATCCTGAATTTGACATTTTTGATGCAGTTGGTCTTCAGTGGCACTTTATCACGTCTGTTACCATTGCAATGAGGATTCGAACGCTTTCAGTACATTAGCTTAAGCTAAAATAACTTGATAAGATCAAAGTGAGCAATTCAAAGTGCGGCCCTCATTAATATGTCATTCAATGTGCGGCCCTGGTTAAGATAGTGACATAATATTTTGGCTCAGTAAGCCATTTGGGTTGGACATAGCTGGTCTAGATCAAACTTATTATAACCAGTCGCGTCTTTATTCGAGATTATAAACTAAACTAGCCCAATTTACACGGACCACTCCCAAGTGAATATACACTGAATACACTGCATTGAAAAGTTTTCACCGTTCAGCATTTTTTAACAACTTGCACTTGCCCTGAAAAACAGGGTTTTCCAAGACATTTTCACTGTATTGGCTATGTACATTTTACATTCAGGATTTTTGGGCAACTTGCGCTTGCCCTGAAAAACAAAGTTCCCCTGAAATTTTTCCCTGGTTTGAAATATTTTTTTATCATGCAGGAATTTTGGTAACTTGTCCTGAAAACACAATTTTCCCTGAAAATGTTCAAGTCGGGGGGAGGCAGCCCCTCCCGCCCCCGCCTCGTACGCCTACGGGCCTGTGGTATAAAGCAGGGCTACTCAAATGGCGGACCACGGTCCGAAACCGGACCTTTGGATGGCGACGGCCGGACCTCGCCAGCCTCTCAAAGGTGTATTCTATACCCACAAGTTTTTATCCCAAAATTTTGCGCTTTTGGGTGTACTTCCAAAGCATTTATTCCTCGCCAACTGTGTGATTGCCGATCAAGCTGTTGCTCAGCGAAATTTCAGTGCCCACCTGGGTTCAGTAAGCTACGCTTTTTAGTTCAAAGTAATTGTTTCGTCATAATTATTCAACAATAGCTCGTCATTACAATGTCTATCCTGATGAAAGTAGTGGATTCAAGGTTAGAATATAGCGATAAAATATTTTCTTTCCGAAAACAATACAGTTATACAAATTTATTTGTGCACAGTTTTGAATGATGCTTGAGTAAGGGAAGAGTTTTGTAGAGATTTTGGTCCTGTAGGAAATAATTTTTATTTTTTTGCGGGAAGTCACCAAAATGAGAGGAAAAGCTAAAGCATGTTCAGCTTTTTTAGGAAATGATAAAGAAAGGGAAACTGTTGAATTTTTGGCTGACATATTGTAGCACCTCAAGGACATGAATGTAAAACCTCAAGGAGAAAAACATAGCCTACTACTCTTAATTTGATCACTGTTACTCGCCCTTTCCAGAAAATGTTTAATATCTTCAAACAAGTCATTCAAAACGAACATACACATTTTCCAAGGCGTTTGGGGAAAATAAAAGCAAGAAGATTCCAGATATATATTCAACTTATTGAAAAGTTGGTTATCAACATTGTCGAACAGTTTGGCGACTTTCTTATCGAAAACAGTTGCTGCTCTTTCCTCAAAACTCTTTTTAGTGACAGGCATTACCGAATTCTCAACTGGAGCAAAAAGACACGTGCACATGTGTGCACTGAAGATGAAGAGGAAATTTTTATAGGTACCGGAGGTCTGCTGGACATCGTCGCTTATATTTGTAGGCAACGACTCATCATTCACTGCATTCACTGATGAAAGTGGTGGAGCGGAGCTCCAGCAGCTTGACACCACCGGTGTGGACGGAGCCAAAACTTAACTGGAATTAATTGAATTTCAATAGAATGTAGCAGTGAAAGAAATATTTTTTGATGGCACACCTGAGAACTTCTTGTCAAAGAAAGGTATCTCCAAAACTTGTCCACTCCTCGCAAATAGTCAGTGGGTCCTTACGGTGTTTGGATCTACCTGCTGCTGGAGGGGTGAATTGTCCTCTCCTGCAAGTTACAATAAACGTAAAACTCGGGCTTCAACTTGGCTTACACTTCAGTATTAGTATTCTTTTGGTTTTCAGTAGTTTTTGTGCACTTTTCGGAGTATTTGTTGGTGATGTAGGGTTTTAGTACAGCCATACATCCGGATTCACTGTCATTTCTCAGGATTATTTTGAGTATTGCAAGCAACCCCCCTACAGTGGGCAGTGGACATTTTTCAGCTGTGTTTACCCTCTTGGCCTAAACATCTAGTTACGCCACTGACTGCTGACATTCCGCACGGTCAAAAAAGAAGCTCATGAAGAACAAGTTTCTCTTCTGTATCACGAATAAAACCTTGACCATTACATTATTTATTTATTTATTTGTTTTACGACAATCTTGCGACAGGCGGTAGCCTGACTTGTGCAATTTTGTCGCGTCACGTCAAACTTTCAAAATACAGCACGAGTAAATTCCAAAAAAAGACATAAACAATACGCAAAACGAACAAACTGCTTTACTGGAATCTATCACAACAATTCAGAAATTCGTCAACAGCGTTAAAATAGCTAAAATAGCTACTGAAACGGCAGTCGGCGCATCAGGCACACCATGTCGATATAAGCGCAACAAATCAGTATGTCCCAAGCGTTCAAATCGTTCAAAGCCGGTTTCGTTCAGAATATCAGGAACTTTGTTATGAAGGGCTTTTCGTGCTGCGCAGTGAACGTTACAACAGAAGAATAAGTGCAATTCGGCCTCTATTTCACCACGTATACAAACACGATAGTTGTTTTCAGTGATATTTAACGGACTATGGGCGAAGCGAAGCATACAGCGAATGGAAGTCATCTGGGGATTGAGTCCTAACAAATGATGAGTACTTTTTTTGATATGTGATAATGGGAATTTAAGCAATTCATGAAGATGGAGTGGCTGGCTGAAGATTTGATTTCCAGTGGTAGAGAATTCCACAAGCTGGAACCCTTACGGACGAAGAAGTTATGGGACAAGGATTTTTTAAAAAGTAGTATTTGAACATTTTGATTGTGACGTAAACCATATGGAACAAATTCTTTGAACGATCTGAAAGAACTGGCAGGAAAGAGGCAGGGTACCATATCAAAAATTAAGTTGGATACATAGCAAAACAGAGATATTTTTCTACGTAAATTTAGGCTTGTGAGATTTAGATCGGCTACTACATCGTTAGAGGATGTAGTTTTAAGACAACCTAGTATTATTTTAGCAGCGGAGAGTTGTTCTTTGTCTAACATTTGATTGTCGTAATCAGAACAGTTGTCGTAGATGATATTACCATAGTCAAAGACCGGTAATAATTTCGTTTTGTATATCGTGAGGAGATCGTGACGAGGCACAAAATTGACGAATGAACGAAGACGGTTAATTTTCATAGGCGGATCCAAGGGAGGGGCTAAGGGGGCTGAAGCCCCCACTGAATTTTTTCAGATACGTTTTTTGATCGGTGGTTCCTGACACAAACGCCCATTGGGGCGCTTTTTGTATAGCCTTTAAATAAACCATTTCTTGCATAGGTATAGGAACGAAAATATTAAATGCAAAGCTTATTTTGCTGAATTTGGACAGTCTGAATGTGTTTATTTCACTATAACTGAAACTTCTGGTCAACAAGTTTTTTAAAACTTAAATAATTTGGTCCCAATGATGCAGAAAAAAACAATATGGGCCCAGTGTTATATACTGTAAATACGTGTTTACATAAAGCATTTACAATAAATATACGTTATATAAACTGCACGTAAACAGGCGCAGCCGTGGGGCCATGGCCCTTCCAAATTTTTAGAATATCTAGTCATTTTGTGCTTTAAGAGTAATTATCTCAAAAAATATACTGTTGCTCGAGCAAAATTAAACATTTTGACCCACCCAAATTTTGGACTGGCCATGCCACTGGTCACGTAAGTATTTAAACTCTTGAGTCACTTGGGTAAGATTGGGCTTCTTGTGGACAAAAGATGAATAAGCAGCAGTCTCAGAACCGTCGCTAGAAAGTTTTCAATAGGGGGACTTTGCGTTTGTGCAGGGGGCTTTACATTCTA
>Ga0210059_1014646_pt1 | contig 11560 bp, 6 predicted proteins | sample Ectturendosymbi2_FD_188042 | JGI IMG/M metagenome (GOLD analysis project Ga0210059, IMG submission 188042) | Ecteinascidia turbinata endosymbiont from Florida, USA - Sample 2 (SPAdes) (version 2) | ecosystem: Host-associated > Tunicates > Ascidians > Unclassified | place: Key West, Florida... | reverse complement strand
GCTTTTTGATGACGTCAACACACTCGGCCAACTCTGATAAGACATTTTAATCAAGACTAGGAAGGGGAAATGCTGGCCACCCAAAGATACGTTCTGTAATGGCAATAGGGCCATTACAAGGTTCGGCGCGGTAGTGACCACAGGTAAATACCTGAGCTAGCTGAGAAGTATAAAATCCCGCGCATCCTAATACAGCATAGAGTGATCATGGCATGTGATCTCTATTGCTGTCGGTTCGGACGCTTTCCCCGTGTAGCGCTTATCGCTACTCTTAAAGTTCCTGAGACTACGGCATGACTGACATAATATAAAAGGCAAAGGGTATTCATGATACAAAACTTTAACAACACTCAAAGTTGGGAAGATAAAGCTAGCAAAACATAAAAGTTAAGCGACAGCACGCTGCCATCGCCCCCCACTTCTCTAGTTTTACAGTTCCTGTTGGGAGTCTCTTTGAAAGCAAGGCACTTGCACGTTACTGTTGCTATTGGGGCCCCTTTTAAAGCGGACTACCTACACATTACTGTTGCTACTGGGGGCTACTTACAGTACACACACATTACAGTTGCTGCTGGGGCCCCTCTGAAAGCAGAGTACTTAGATATTACAGTTGAGGGCCTTGAGAAAGCAGAGTACTCGCACATAACAGTTGCTATTGGGGGCCCTTTGAAAGCAAAATCCTTGCTTACAATCTGCTTCAGAGTATATTACGTGAATGGATAATAAGTTTTCCACCAAAATTGAGGAAAATAAACGCGCGAAACATCTCGAGGGGGGCCCTAAAGAGAAGGGGAGGCGAGGCAAGTGCCTCGCTCGTCTCCCCTTAACCACACCACTGACGACACTTAGGATAAAACTGACAACAACATCAGAAGGATGAGAAAAATTCAGACAATCCTACCTCTCTTTCTGCCGACTTCGTATAATCGACAAACACTTGACGGTGGAGATGACCAGAAGCTAAGATCCGGCTGCTTCTAAATTGACAATAGAAAACATTACAACAAACATGCGATTGAAAACTCGGTCACATGTGTATAATTTATTGCACGAAATTAGCATAGGTTATGAGTGAATGGGAGTTCTGTTGGTGAACGTCGGAGACCATTCAACGCATCAGGAGGCTTTTGCGAAAACCTCAACTCATGAAACTGTGAACGTCGAAGTTGCAGATCAAAAGTGACGTCCGCCAGATTCGGTCTAACCTTCAAAATCGCTGTTATCAGGAATTTCGTCATGCACGTCGATGAGGGCGGCGATGGGGGACCGTCGCCACGGTAACACGCAATGCGGTAGGAATTTGACCAAAAAGACCAACAAACGACGTCACCAATCTTCGCTTAAAATATTTTTGTCAAAGGAGCAAACGTCACTTTACCACGGTCAGTTCCATCAAATTACTTAATTCCGTCAATAAATTCAAGTCTGGCCGAACTGGTGTTTCCCATCAGAACACTGTTTTCAATCAGCAAACGCTTTCCTTTTCTCTTTTTATTCGTGCTGCGTGAATGGTCGGCTTTCAAAAAATTTAGTTATTTGTGGCCGAAATCGAGGAGACGTTATGCAACTGAACAAATGCAAGAAAATAGAAGTTCAAACAGCTTCGAAAAAAACTTCGTTGGCTTCACGGTGGAAAAATGACAAGCAGTGGAATTTTCTTTAGTTACAAAATAGCTGAGAAGGCTCAGTGAGATTAAGATAAGCATCGAACCAGGGTTTGAAAGGCTTTGCAAAGCTTGTGAAACAGAAAAACTGAACTACCGGGTCGTATAGTGCATAAATAAGGAGTTCAAGTTCGAAGAATGAACTTCAGCTCAACAAAAAAAACTGATGTCAATTCGCAAACGCATCGGTGTGAAATGCACAGAGATCACAGTAACCACATCGTTCAAATCTACGATTCGTGAAAATGCAAAACACGGCATACCTCGATAACAGCGACGTAGCAATCCCTGCTATCAGCGGCTAAGTCGAATATTTGGTGCTTTGTGTCGGTCGTGCTGAGGGGGCAGTACTGGTGGGCGTCGATCACTTGCAAGGTTTTCCTTTTCTCGAACCCTGAGTCGAAGTGCCTGGTTTGCGCTGTTGCAGCGTCACCACACAAAGGTCAGTGAAGCGTGTCATTGCTCCTCGGAAAGTTTTAGACACTGTGCGGTTGACAACAGCACCTACGCTTTTGTAAATACTTCCGCTTTATATACGATATTTATCACAGTCTTTCAAAACAAACCGCACAACACTGCGGAACCAAGGCTTGCGAGCAAAGAGACGGGGGTACAAACTGCAGATCAGGTGCGTTAGTAACGTCATTGCTAAGTAAGACCGGGGGTGGCGTCATGTTGAGGGTCACAAACAGTTTGGTGAAGTTCCGTCAGACACATGGTGCAAAGGACGGTGATATGGTTGAAAACTTACGAAACCGGGACAGGCTGACTTTCCAGTGAAACAGCAGAACAAAAATGCAAAATACTGGTTCCCAACTGAAAAAACTAACCACTGTCGCCACAAACGTTCGCTGCAACTGGGACGATTTGTGGCAAGATGACATGAACACTGACGAGTTCATTGTTGTGACACACATTTCAAAAGATGCACATTTCATTTAGAACTCAGTCAACTCACCGGCATAGAACACAGATCCCTGGCTGTTGAACCACATCGTGCAGTCATCCAGGCAGGGCACAGAGTGGAGAAGATGGTAATTGCGTAAATCCCACTGTCAGCGCCGAGCGGTCGTTAAGGATACTTAACATTAGTCAAAAACCGAAAATCAGAACAAGAATCTCTAGTCCAACATCCAAGCTATGTTTCAACCAATGTGGTACGTACCTCTTTAAGAGGATACTGGTGTTTAAGTTTAAAAGTGAGAAATATACCGCAAGGAACGCCAAGTAAAGTATGAGATATCCTAAAAATCAAAATAAAAGGATACGACTTCCGTGTTAATTATCACTTCCCGCCCCTGGGGATGAAAGATGCCGGACATACTCCTACCCAACTTGTCAAACTTGTGAATGGGCTTGTTTCCTGTCATTCGCACATCCCACAGCAGCCCATCTGACAATACGAGCGCGTCATCGTACGAGAATGTAGCTTTGTTACGTGAAGAGGGATCGGCGGGGTCGTTGCATTTCAGAGTCTGGATTTTATTCCCGGTTTCCGCGTCGTAGATCTGCAGCATTGTGTTACTTCGAATATAAAATAGGTCTTGAATACTGTAGAAAGGCAGCAGCGCGCGGAGGATTCGTAGCAGACGCTCTAGTGCCAGCCACGGTGGGTATTTGGGGGTAGTACCCCCCAAATTTTGTTGTGCTCAAAACGATTGGTTTTAAACATTTAATAAAAACAAAATATTTCCCCCTTAAAATGTGTTCTCCCCCAAACCAGGCTGCGAGCCTGTCTAGCACTCATAACGAAACGGCACTCTGCCAGGGAGAGAGAACTGGCGTTTGAAGCTGAGAAATGTCTAAACAAAAGTTGTATGGATTCAATATCTTTGCGCGAGAAATCTCATCCATACGTGACGTCTGGCGACATAGTCTTTAAGAAAAGCGTTCGAAAAAGTTGTACTGTTCGGATTTAGGGCAAGAACATTTCAAATTGCGAAAGTTGTTTTGCACTGTGACTCATGAACTTAATGAAGCTCACTCAGTATTAACAAAAAACATGCATGTCTGTGCACTCAATCGCTGTGCTCGGAAATAATCAGCCACAAGCTTCACAATTGGTCCCTATGTAGTGTCTTTTACGAAAATTTCTTCTACGGGTGGTCAAACAATTTTCCTATCACGCTTTCCCTGTAACGTAACCAACTATCATGACCATGAAACTGCCGACATGAAGAAAGCTGCAGCAATTGCATTTTTTGCGATCATAATTTGGTTGCGTTACAGGGAAAACGTGATAGGACGCAAAAATTCGATGAGAGTTCCAGTTGTTGTTATATAGACTTTGAATGTTTTGCAGAAAAGATTGAAGCATGTCAAAATGACCCTAAAAGAAGTTGCACAAAGAAAAAAAACAGAAGCATGAAGCTTCGGGTATACGCTTTTTCTTGAAATGCCTTGATAAAACAAAAGATAAAGTTGTATTGTACACCAAACAATCAAAGGACGACAGCGTTGCATCAATTTTTGTAGAAATGCTTCAAAAAGAAGTGGAACGAATTTGGGATTCAACAAAAACAGAGGAGAGGAATTTAAATGAAGAAGACAAAGTCAAATTTAAAAAGGAACAAAATCTTGGATTTGTGAAAAGGATTTTGAAAATGGTGACAAAAAAATTCAGAGACCATTGTCATTTCACAGGAAAATTCAGAGGTCCTACTCACAACAAATGTAATTTGCTCTACTGAAAACCAGTGTGCTGCAGCGATATATCAAAACCTTGCTGGTTAGGACGTGCATCTTGTGAAAAAAACCTTGGTGGACAAATAGATTGTATTCCAAACAATGAAGAGAAATGCACAAGTTTCTCAAAAAGTATTTATGACGGCAAAAATAAGTTTAGATAAAATCACGATTTATTGACCGTTTCAAATTCATATCAAGCGCTCTTGAGACAGACGAAAAACTGAAAAAAGGTCAACTTGAAAATACGATGAAACATTCTGGTGGCAAAGTTGATTTGTTGTTGAGAAAAGGAGTATTTCCATATGATAGGTTTGATTCGTTTTCGAAGTTAAATAAAGCTTCTGTCAAAGACAAAATTTTGTTAGTTGAATGATTCCGATATTTGTGAGAAAGATTTTGAACACGCAAAAAGATTTTTGAAAATTTTCAAATGAAAACATTTAAAGATTATCATGACTTGTACTTGAAAACAAAAATATTGCTTCTTTCTGACATCTTTGAAAATTTTGGCAAGTTTGCGTGGAAAATTATGGTCTTGACCCATGTCAATATTTTACAGCTCCATCACTTGTGTGAAGAAAACAGATGTTAAACTTTTTTCAGACCCAGATATATTGTTGATGATTGAATAAGGCATTCGCAGCGGGGCTTTTATAATATCCAAACGACACGCGAAAGCAAACAACAAATATATTGGTGAAAAGTATAAACCAGATGAAGAAGACATTTACATTCAGTATCTTGATGCAAACAACTTGTATGGCTGGGCAATGTCAAAACCGCTGCCCGTAAAAGATTTCAAATGGTCTTTGGATGTTTCTGCTAATAACTGCATTTAATATTTCTTTAGGGTGTCTACGTTTTCTAGTTTAATAAAACCTAAGACGCTGTAAATGATCCCTAGACTGGTTTACGACACCCTGATTAAAAATCCTTGAAAATAAAAATCTGTATACATTTCACAATGTTTTGGATGCAGGCTAGTCTATAGCATAAATCTGTTAGGACTAGGCATATTGCATTCTGATGTTTTGAATTTAGCTTTCAAAGGCAGTAAAAGAATTTGTTCATCACTTTAAGTACAAACTTTTTCATATACACTACACAAATTGGATTACTCTTTGCTGCTAAACTCTTTGTAATCTACTTGTACCTTTGTTTCTTCAACCTCATTTGGTGATGATATGTGCCTGATGGGACATACATGCAACAGTGGTACTCCATTATGGTCCATTGGCAATTCTATTACTTCTTCACGATTGTGTAGGTCAGCTATGTCCAACCCAAATGGCTTACTGAGCCAAAAATCATGTCACTATCTCAGGGGTCACCAACCTTTTTGAAACTGCGATCAACTTCTTGTGTACCAATTAATGCGAAGGGCTACTAGCTTGATACACACCTCTGAAGTAACAATTTTGCTCAATTTGCCTTCAATTATTTTAGTATTGATATTCGTTAATGTGAAGACATTGATCATGCTAATATTGTTTTTGGAACAGGCCCGCGAGCGACCCACTTGGTCCTTGCACGACGTTGGTGACCCCTGCACTATCTTAACCAGGGCCGCACGTTGAATGACATATTAATGATGGCCGCACATTCAATGACCTACTTTGATCTTAGCAAACTAAATTTAGCTTAAGCTAATGTGCTGAAAGCGTTTGAATCCTAACTGCAATGGTAATAGACGTCATAAAGTGGCACTGAGGGACACCAACATCAAAACGTCAAATTCAAGATTTATCAAAATAAGGACAGGTTGTGAGTATGCAGAATACTTTTACAGCAGCAAAAACCTAAACTGGGCCGCACAAAACCTTCGAATGGGCCCCATGCGGCCCGCGGATTGGACATAGCTGGTGTAGATAACATTGTTCTCTGCCTTTTGCTACATGCTTTTGTTATGAAATGTCATGTTTATTGCATTGATCTCTGCCTCACAACTACTATTATTGCTTACTTCTCTCACCTTTGTGCATGCTTCACCTGCTCATCTGTAAATACATCAATTCTTCACTCATTGCTTGCCCACCATCATCTGTGTTACGTTAAAACATTTGTGCTTCTGTACTATTATATTACCATTATCCTGTACTTGTTTTCTTTAATTGTGTTCTGTTTTCTTCCTTCTATTGGCTGGTGCATATCTTCTGGTCATTACTTACAGAAACTAAGTACAAGCTTAATCACAAGTTTAGAAGTTTCATAATTAAAATATAAAAATTGAACTTACACACTTGAATAAAATGGACATAAATTAGCATTTTTTGCGTTGAAAAGTACCCTATTGCTGTCTTTCATTTGCACTACAGACAGTGGCGCACAAGGCGGGGGGCGGGGCGGCCGCCCCCCCGGCTTGAAAAATTCAGGGCAAACTCTTTTTTCAGGGCAAGCTCAAGTTGTTCAAAAATCCGGAAAGATAAAAAATATTTCAATAGAGTGAAAAATTTCAGGGCAAATTCTGTTTTTCAGGGCAAGCGCAGGTTGTTTAAAAATCCTTAATGTGAAACTATATTCAATACAGTGAACATTTTCAGGGCTAACTCTGTTTTTCAGGGCAAGCGCAGGTTGTTCAAAATTCTGAATGATAAAAAATACATATTCACAACTGTGAATTCAGGGCACACTCTGTTTTTCAGGGCAAGCAAAAGTTGCTCAAACATCCTGAATGTGAAAAGTATATTAAATACAGTGAAAAATTTCATGACAAACTCTGTTTTCAGGGCAAGCGCAAGTTGCTCAAAAGTCCTGAAAGATAAAAAATATTTCAACACAGTGAAAAGTTTCAGGGCAACTCTGTTTTTCAGGGCAAGAAAGTTGTTCAAAAATCTGAATGATAAAAAAATCAGTGACGGGCCGTCAGGGGAGGTAAGGAAGGGAGTTCTTCTTCTACCATAATCATGAAATGTGCAAAACGAATTCGGGGTCCAAATTGACAAACTGAATACAAATTTGTCCTTTCATGTTGAAAAGGTGCAATTATTGTATGATTCTAATCATTTTCATAGTCAATACATCTGAATTTGCGTATATCTTCTTCAAGTCAGGGGAAATGACGAAGGGAGGCAGCGACTGCTTGTGCTGCTCTAACCGGGTGGCTTTTGCATTGAGCAGTTTGTCACAAACTGTGTTGGCGAGCGCTTGCCGTGCAATTGCCTTTATGTCAGCTCTGTAACCTTCATGTCAGTAACAGTGTAATGTTTGCATACACTTTTAATATATGTACTCCTTCCACTATATGATCTCGCATTCCATAGACTGGCACTTACTTGACGTTGTGCATAATATACCAAATATGCAGCGTTATGCCACATCAGTAGCTGGTCAGACATGCAGCCAGTGTTGCCACTGGGGTTAATCGCGTTAACACCAGATTGTTGCCTTTTTCAACATCAGATAACATCAGATTTTTACATTACAGCTTAATATCAACAAAGTGCGATAACCCACAATGTTGAATCCGAAAAAGAGAGAAGTATCATCATTAAATGGAAAAGTTGGTTATGTATGCGTAACATAGATGTTATTCCCAACGGTATGAAGAGAGCTTTTTCAGTTTGGAACGATTACCAAACACACATGACGGTGAGAAATTGATGAAAGAAACTTAAAAACCATGAATTCAACTCATTCTCATCCTAAAAGTATTGAAAATTTGAGAAAAAAACAACAGCTCAGTCAACATCCGATTTGTTGCCAAAACATCAGATCTGATGTTAAAACATCAGAAGTGGCAACACTGCATGCAGCTACGGTGGTAAGGCGGCGAAGGGAGGCAGCCAATATCTGTGCCTCAATGAAAACGTTTCATTGTTACGACATAGTTAGGCAATTCTATCCTGCTGATATGGCATCACTGGCGTGACCGACAAGTCGCGTTGGGAACAGTGTTGCCACCTGGTATATACATACCAAATTTCAAAAATTTGGTATATTTTCAAAGTGCATGGTATATAATACTTTGATTTGGTATATATGAAAAATTTCGTATATATTTGATATATTTTTATCAAAGGGTTTAGTTGACATTTTAAACCAGTTTATTTGTTTTATTACAAAGCGAATACAGATAAACCGATTGTGGTGTTGAAGCTATATAAAAAAGTTGAGCGATTTGGCTTAACATGGGAGTAAGCATGTGCACTTTGAGTAAGTGGAAAGCGAGATTGTAAGAGCTGAGATGTTCTGGAAAGCTGAACTTAGCTGTACGTATGCGCTTTTAGACAGGCAATGCATTCAAATGTGGGAAACCTGCGTAGGAGAGTGGCAGAAGATTTAGCAAGGAGTGGCTGATAGAGCTGGATTGACTTGCAAAGCAGTATTCTGCTGGTGCTGTGTATCCCTTCTGCTAACTGTGCAAAAAGATAATTGCCAGCTATTATATAGCATAATAATATTCTGGACCACAAAACAAATGAAAATGCACTGTGTTGGAAGGGTGAATTTTCTAGTGGTTAATCGATCTGTCACTGCTAAACTAAGAAAGTAGAAATTGAACTTGCAGCATCTCTGTGATGGCACTACACAACGCAACTGTTGATCATCTACGTGAAACAATAAAAACGCATTGAAAAATAGCATTAAATTATATGTCTTTGTTATAGATATAAATTTGGTATATATTTGGTATACTTTTAGATTATATTTGGTATATTCTTTGTAAGAAGAGTTGGCAATACTGGTTGGGAAAACTTGCTATGAAAATGTGTGGACTACAACAGGATTTTGTGACATCAAAAATCTCCCAAGAGCCTCAGCAGACATGCCAGGTCAAAAAATCACATTCAAAACCAAAAATGCTTTAAAAACTTTTGGAAGCGGAATGATGTACTTTGACTTGGAACGAACAGCGGAGACTAAATATCAGCGTTCACAATGCTAAGGTAAGGGAAAACCGAGAGATTTTGAAAGAGCTCATTAATGTAAATTACTTCCTGGCCAAACAGCAATTAGAATTTTGTAGTAACGATGAGACTTCGATTTCCTCTAATCGTGGCAACTATGTTCAAGTTTTCAAATTAAAGAATTGCTTCAATTTCACGATAAGAAATCAACGCAACGATTTTTAGAAACTTTTATGGTTAGTTTATTTTGAACAATTGAAAACTTTCCACTAATCTCTATGCCACGGGTTAGTTGTTGTTTCTGACAACTTGCAAAACAGAAGTGAATGCTTGCTGCAACAGTTATAAGAGATTTCTGTTTTCACAAAACGATGCACACTTCGTTGGCGATACGTTTCATAATTTTTTTATCGATCGCAGACCTGTGACATTGCATACAGTTTTTGAAAAGTTGCTTCAACACAGCCAACTGGTGTCGGAGAGGTGCAGTTAGTTGTCGACGCGCGCAGTCGTCAATAACATCTGACACTGAAACATTCCCAATTTTTGAAAAATAGTTTAAGATACGACAGTCCAAGATGTTCAAACGACAGTTGAACCCTCGGTCAGCAACGCGAATGAGAAATAGTGACTAACGAAATTAAGCTGCTGATAAGATGCGATTTTAGCATTTGATTTTTAAACGTTTGCTACTTTCGAATAAATAAATCGTAAGAAAACGAAATGTTAACGATGACATGAAACAAACAGGCAAGTTTTGTTAATACTGTGTTCAGCAGGAATCATACGGTCATACAAGTTTTTTCAGAACAGGGTAAGTCGGATGATTACTTATTGTAAAGTGATTCGCGCTTTAGGTTAAAAGCAATCGTAATGAGTAATTTCTTGTTTGGTTTTGTTAAAATAGTGGAAACGTTCAGGGGGGTATGTTGCGCAAAAGAACAGAATGAGTTGGCAGGTTGTCATCTGTGAATACGTTTTGCTGTGATACTAGCATCCACATGGTCATCAAATGATGTTCAAGTGAAGCAAGTGTGAATATTTGCTTGTCGGATTAAAACCCGAGGTAATCGGTATGCTTTTTCACAACGTAATTAGTCACAGATCGAAGCAATGGTGTGGTTCGTTTGTGCAACATCATCACAGATTATACGATGGTTGAGAAAGTTAGTTAATGAGCGAAGTAACACTACACAAAGGAACAACAAAACTTACAGAAAGCATAAACATTCAGAAGAAAAGGGTAATTTTAACTGCTAGTGAGATATATGTATCTAGCATTCGAACTTTGCCATGGTTGTTACTTTCGTTAAAAGAAGTCGTAAGATACGAAATGTTAACGAAGACATGAAAAAACAGGCAAATTTTGTTAAAATGCTGTTCTGCAAAAATGACACGTTTATATATTAATTTTGTCACAGAACAGGGTAAACCTGATTAATAACTAACTGCAAAGTGTTTCGCGCTTTACGTTACAGCAACCGTAATGAGTGCTTTCTTGTTTGCTTTTGTTAAAACACGATAAACGTTCAGAGAAGAATGCTACGCAAAGGAACTGATGAAATTGTCAATGAGGTTTGCTTTGATACTAACGTCTACATGGTCATGGAATGATGTTCAAGTGGAGCGATCTTGGCCAGTTGCGTGACTGTTTGCTTATCGGATTAAAACGTGACATTCCCTGGCGCGCCTTGCACCTTCCGCAATCAGTGACAGGTTAGTTAGACTCTAACAAAATTTTGGTGTTATGGAGCCCATGAAGAGATTGACCATAATTTACGGAGCCCCACAATAAATTTTATTAATGCCGTTATTGCTTCTTTGGACAGTTGCAAAATTAGCCAAGTCAGTATTTTAATAAGTAAAAGAATAGCTCGCGGAGCCCCGAGGTTTCTTTCGCGGAGTACTGGGGCTCCGTACGGAGCACTTTGAGAACCTATGAGTTAGAGCAATGAAGTGACCGGTTTAGACAAAACCTTCAGGAATTTACAAGTTATCTCTGAAATGTGAAATTAATCAAAAGCATGAAGATATTATCATAACGCGAAAATATGAAAAATATTACCATAACGCAAAAATATGAAGATAATCAATAACTGGAAAAACCTTGAAAAACACAAAAAATATGAAACACATGAAAAAACATCAACATGAAAAAAACACCAAAAATCAAAAAATATTAGTCGGGAATGAAAAAACATTGAAAAACACAAACAATATCAAACACATGAAAAAAATCAAAGACATCAAAAATTATCAAAAATCATCAAAAATATGAAAAACATGAAAAAATATGATTATCAAAAATATAGGTCGGGGGTTGGAAGGTTGGGAAAACCCAGACTCGCTGCCCGATCTCCC
>Ga0210059_1014645_pt1 | contig 11561 bp, 10 predicted proteins | sample Ectturendosymbi2_FD_188042 | JGI IMG/M metagenome (GOLD analysis project Ga0210059, IMG submission 188042) | Ecteinascidia turbinata endosymbiont from Florida, USA - Sample 2 (SPAdes) (version 2) | ecosystem: Host-associated > Tunicates > Ascidians > Unclassified | place: Key West, Florida... | reverse complement strand
GTTATTTAGGCTGAAATCGAACTACGAATATATCGTAGACCGGCTCTCAAAGTGTTAAAAGCACTTTTTTATCTCATGAAGACACAAATTCCTTGCATTTAACCAATTTGGAAGACATATTTCAAAACATGTACAGTAGAGAGGTGTTGTTTGGCCACAAAAGACTATCTTTCTGCAAAAACTTGCACCGCTGATAGTAAGGGATTAGTTGTAATGCGTAACTATACATCCTATGATTTGAAAACAAAGGCTTATTAGAACTAAAAATCTATACAAAGAACAAAAACAATGACTTCAACAGAATCCAAAACATTTGCTGAATGCACTCAGTGACCATGATGAACATCACCAGCTTCATTTTATATGACAAACTCAAAAGCAGTGCATGAGTGTACTCTGCAGTTTAAAAACGAAACATCACCAAATTTTATTTTATATTTGTGTTGTAAAAATTTTGTCTAGAAAGGCAAGTTTTAGAATATGTTGGTGAGGATCAAACATATTCAGGCTTTCCAGCATCTTAACAAATTTTTTCTAACAACTTCTGTGAATACTTTTGCTTTGCTGCATCAAAGTATTTTACTGACATACTATAAATGAAAGTGAAACATAATTTATGAAGCGATGAAGCTATAGCATGGTTTTATGTTCCACTTCGCTTTAAACTTCTGAGGCCATAGAGTATATTGTATGAAATAACCTGCTAACTTTCAAATACATTAAATCCAAGTCTTTTGAATCTCAACTTGATGTGTTTTATTTCACAGATTAAACCTGACTTACACTGATAAAAATAGCAACACATTATGTTGGTAGGCAGTTGGCTCAACAAAAAACACCATATTTAACATCATTTTTGCAGCTACATAAATGTCACACCATCACTTGTTGCCAAGTGGCATACATGCCAAGGTGACAAACAATGCGGTCTGCAAGGGCGACTTTCGCCAATAGGGAACCATTGACATATGACTAACTGGCCTGTAGGGAAGGTGCTACCAACATAAACTGACACAAATTAGTTAATACATCAAGTCTTCACTTGTGTATAGACAAACAGAAGGCAACTGTTTGCTATGCAATGCTGTTTCTCATAAACATAACTACAAAAGGTCTCAAGTTGAATAGCAACCAAATGACAAAATTATTGAGTGTCCATCACCATGAAGAACAGCTGTGAACACATTTCCAAACCAACAGGTTTTTGCTAAGTTTTAAAACCTGGGGTGATTGACCGTTCTCTTCATCAGATTGTGAAATGGATTTGGAAGTAAACATCATTTAAGCCAAGGTTGATCAATATGGAAGAAAGTCAAGACTTTTGATCTATACACAAAAACTTACCATAAATGTGTTACGAAAATATGTCATTTTTCAATTGTCTTCAAGTAAGTGCTCTGCACAATGGAGGTAAGCAAGGAATTGATCAGCAAATCTTTGTCTGTCGGTAATTGTGCAGAAGTGTTTCATTGGTCAACACAAATGCTTAATCCTCTGGTGGGCTTGCTTGAGAAAAGGGATAGCAGATGCACAAGAAAAAAAAGGTCAAAACTTTTTAAGCTAAATTAAGTCCAAACCTTAAAAGTTTTCTTACAAGCAATTGGTTTGAACAGGCCTATCACAAATATCAGACTAAAACAACAGTAAAAGTTGAAACGATTCATATTGTGATGCTACAATAAGAGAGCAATAACGTGATGTGCTCGTAGTGTTGCGACTTAAACTGTTTGTTTCTCCCTATATTTAAACTGCGTTTTTTTTCGCTGAGACATATTGGTCATTTGTCCCATAATAGTATTAAAACTCGCTGAAACAGTATTCACTAGCTCACCTTTTTAGACATTATGACTAGATATGGGGCGATTACAGCATAAATGTAATCGATTACGATTACTTGCCACCTACTCGATTACGAATAATCAACACCACAATGCAATCGATTACAATTACATTAAATTAATCACGATTACAATCGCGATAACATTTGTCTTGAAACATCTTCAGAACGAAAACAAACCCCATTTACATGGTTTGATATAAGTATATTTTCAGACAACATATACGATATGAATGTATGCAATAAACGAAATTATTAATCTGTAAGGATCACGCACCGGAAAAAAATCACATTGTTTAGTGAGAGATTTGTGCAGTCATCAAACCGTAAGTGTAACTCAGCGTTCTACAACTGGTGTGCTCGATGCACTCTAGGGTGCACCAAAACATGAGTGGGGTACACCACTACGCAAGGTTTCACAAGAGTGCATCACAAACTTGTCACATTAAACAGATATTTTTTACAAAAACTTTCTGTTAGCAAAAATGAACCATTAACCAACCAATGACCATCAGGATTTAACCTAGACTTTGCACATTCCAAAGCAGTGGTGGGGAACCCATTTACTGTCAAGGGGAGCATAAATTGTGGATTATCGCTGTCGGGCTGCAAATAACAATTGATTTTATCCTAAAATTCTACCTTTCTCTTACTATGAGGGATAGTCTTTTTATGACATACCATCTTAAGCACCTGCTTATCATGGAGCTTCGTTTTGACGCGATTTTGTATTCTAAATTGGGTAACAAAAATTATGATGCAGGTTATATCAAACGTTCAGGTGGGCCGCATTTGGCTCGCGGGCCACATGTTCCCCACCCTTGTTCTAAATTCCAGTATGTAAGCATGAGACCATGCCAAGCTATTTGTTGTAATTAGTTGATTATTTGTGATTCATAAGCAACAGACAATGAGCCATTATCATTTGAATTATGTAGCTGAGTTACTGAATTAGGGTAGTTGCTTATTTAGGCCAGGGTAATTAGAGACATGGGCGCAATTAGGTGAGGGGCACGGGGGACGTGTCAGTAAATAAGGTGCTGAGTTTAAGTAAATAGGGTGCATGAAATCATCAAAACATCTTTGAGGGTGCACTATAACAAAAAAGGTTGAAGAAAACTTGTTGTAACTAAAGGTTTGAGCTACAGGGGAAACTTAGCTGAAAGAGGCCCACTGGCCTCTGTAGGTGACCTACTAGCCATCACGCAGAAAAATAACTTGAGAAATAATGGTGAATCTGGCTGTGGATGGCTATACTAAAACCCAAATCAACAGAAAGTACTCCGAAAAACGCAAAAAGACAACAACCTGTTGAAAACCAATTAAAAGAATACTAAAACAGAAATATCAGCTAAGTGGGGGCCCGGTTTTTACATTTAGCTGACCAGGGGAGTCAAATCGACCCTCTTTCCTCTCATCAGTTACTCCACTGCCACAAACACATTTAAAAATTAATTAAACAAAAATGATCAATGTTTAAAATCTTTGTCACAGTTGAAAAACATCAACGCTTCAAATCTTTTATCAGTCAAACGACATCTATTGAGCTTGAACATTCATCCAGCGACATTGAAAATTCGTTTGTTAATAATTTTGAAATTGCTGACATTTCTTCTAACTGCAGCTTACGATCGTCTGCAAGCCAGCATATGCTTTATGTGGCTTTTACTTTGAAATGAAATGAACAGTGACTCCAAGATAACTGCGCATCTGTCTATTAGACCAAAAGTCAATGGTCAACTAAGCCTCGCAGGTGTCATTGAGTTTTTTTACCAGTATGTGATGGATTACGGTTGACATACCAGTTATCAGTGTTGTGGAAAAGCACTTTCTTCCTCCGAAAAAAAGTTAATTTACTGTATATAAATTATTGTACTAATTATATGCATAACCTACTGCAGCACTTACATTAATAAGTTCACTCTGGATATATATAAATAAAACCAACACCTCTCCTCGTAATGTCTCGCTATTCTGTTACTGAAGCATCAACCCGTTTTTATGTAAAGCTTTTCTTTTTGTTGCTACGCATCTCACTACACTTGCTACGTTACGTCTGGCAGCCAATAGGAAGGCTAGCTGGAACAAAGTGAGAATTCGCTACAAACGATGTGCTTGTCGTTGGACCATCTGGATTTAACCCACGCAGATGGGCAAATAGCCTCCCCTGAAACACAACCATGACAAATGATGATAAAGGAGGAAACTCAGCCACTACAACCGTGGTTCAACGCAGAGTGGTGTTGGGTGAAGATTTCCAAGTTTAATCGTGAAATTAATTGTCGATTACGATTAAATTGACAGTGTAATCGATCACAATCACATTTCATTTTTGGTCAGTTCAATCGATTACGATTATTTAAAAAACTATAATCGATTGTGATCGATTACAATTGATGATTACCCCAAGTCTGACTATGACCGAATTAACTTCATTTTTTTCAGTTGTTTAAAAAAACTCAATCTATGGCCGAAAAGTTTACACTTCATACAATCCCAACATGTCACTACAAATTTTTTATCATTAGCAATCAATAATATCTTGTTCCTTTCTATATCAAAATTTTCCTTAACACCATCTTAAGACAGTTAAAAAGTTGGAGAAAGATTTTATTAACACTTTCGTGCTTGCTGCATGTAAATCTACATTTGGAAAATCTTTGCACTATTCTTGACAGGTGTAAATGTTATATTTTTACAAAAAATTGTCTTTTGGGGCACTGGTTTAATGTTTTTCACCTAGAAACAGATTGAAATTATGGTCTTAGGCTGAGTTTAAAAAATAATAAGTGTTGGAATAAGATTCCAAAGTCTGTGCGGTTCAGAGGCTGTTTGAAAGCATGGTTCTTTTGAGTTGATCCACCTAGGCAGGCAAGACCAGGACTCAGCAGCATTGACTGTGATTATGTATAATATAATTGGTTGGATATGCTGCCAAGTGCTAGGACAGTAGGAGACTGTATTGCAAATATTTTTGTAAGTACATATATGTCATGTTGACAAAGTTTAATTGTTGGAAGTGGCTACGGAACCGCCACGCTTGACGTGGTTTGAATAAAATGAGTTTGTTATTCAAAGCGGCACTGTTGTGGCAGCATAGTGGTAGCGTTTACAACATCTGCTGTGCCAATGGTTTTCAGTTCAGCCCTTGGTGACTTTTGTCTTGGTAGCAGTGCTTGCACGTTTCAATTCATAGGATCACTTTTTCTTTACTTTTTTAAAACTTTCCAAACTTTAGGTTTAGGGGTAAATGTTAGGGTTGCTGTTGGTTTTTAGGTTTAGGGTTTACCTTCTTTGTTCAGTACATTTCTACCAAGCCTACTGCATTACTGTCATGTTACAGGTGGCAGTTGAAACAGGTTCCAAATTTGAAGATCTACAGGTGGTTTTGTAGCCACTGTCATAATTGTTTAATGCTGTGTTTGCTACTTTTATGATAACAAAAAAAGCTTCCATTTATACAAGTTAATAATATAACATTTCACGGCAGAATCGGTAAATAGCTTAAGGGCAGAGGTTGTATGAAAACCGATTTCGAGGCTTCGAGAGCCTTGCTATGACATTGATACACGTGCAGACACCTTCAACATCACTATCACACAGGGGCATAGTGTCAAGCCTTCCATGAATGCAGTGCATGCCTCATTTTCTTTGAGCATAACTTAATTACTTCAAAACTTTCAATAAAATTTTAAATAAACGACAAGAGAGAAATGAAGAAGAACTTCTCGCAAATTTGTGTTAAACTTTTCTTGCAATCTAAGCTAGTTCTCATGAAAAAGCTTTTGAATCATGTTTGGTTTTGCTATTGACTTTAGAAAAAAAGGGGAAACACACACATGGGACAGGAACCTAGAGATGAACGGATTTAGATTTTTCAAACCCAAGTCCAACCCATTATCTAACAATTTCATTTCAAAATCCCAATCTGATAAACTAACAATTTCAAAATTCAAATCCTGCTCAAGTCCAAAATCCTATCAAATTGTGTTTTTCTGAAGGCAAAATAACCCTAGCATAGCATTTGTATCATGAGGCAAAATATACACTACCAAAAATGACCTCACAAACAAACTCTATGCTTTATCCTTAGCTCGCAACATTGAGTTACCACTTCAAATTTAAGATAAGCACTGGAACCCATTTGCAGTAAATGCAATGTAATTGTTTGGATCTCTTCCCTTTTGTTGTTTCTGTAAATGCTTTTGTCACCATGTTTCTCTGTAAATGCTTTTGTCACCATATTTCTCTGTAAATGCTTTTGTCGCCATGTTTCTCCTCCTGCATAATTTCTTTGTAACTTGAACTTATGCATCAGAGAAAAAAATGCAATGCAATTCAATCCCCTTGTCTGTAAAACAAATGGTGGGGTGGCACCAGAATGAACCAGATTCAACAAGAGACCGGCTGAAAAAATAGCTGAAAAACACAGGGAGCCACATGCATCTGTCAAACACAGGGAGCCACATGCATCTGTCATGACTTATTGCATTAGAACGAAGCTCAGATTGAGATTTGCCCTTCTGAGGAGCACCCTTGCTACAGTAAAAGGCTTTTGAGGCAAACAAAGCGATGTTTATTTCCAGGACCTCACGGACATTGAATTCAGTTTAATTCCCAGGCCTGCAATCATGTAAAGTTAAATTATAGTGTTAATGACATGACACCAATCCTATTCGTGCAATAGGTAGATAAATCCCATAGTCATGACATTATGAGTGAAACGTTACTTTTTATAGAACTAACATGTTCTGCTCACTAACCAAACTTATTTTGTTTTTCATGCACCCAACGCTCAGTGGATTAATGTTTGCTGCTAAACTTATTGTATCTGTTTATACCCTTGTCTCTTCAACATCACTTGGTGACAGATGTGTCTGGTTGGTGGGACATATCAGAGTTGAGCATGGACAAATGGGCAGGATCAGGATTGAATATCCTGCAGAATATTACTTGCGATTTTTTTGAAACAGGATTGGATTTGGATAATTATTTTTAAAGAAAATTGGATCCAGACAGGATCAAGATATTTGTTTGATTTTTATAACGAAATTTCCCTGAGAGTGATTCAAGATGTCACATAGGATGACGGTAGTGTTTTCTTTGCATTGCTATAGTTTCAATATTCACACAAAATCAAAATAGATTTGTCAGCATGTGCTGCACTCATCATAATAAATGATAATTGGTGCTACTTGGTCATATATTTTGTTCTGGCGAAGTGGAAATAGTACTTTTATAATGGTGGTGTTGCGATCGGAAAGGCCAAGCGGCATGTGCGCAAAGCATCACGCTGTGGCAACAAGCAACAATAGAGATCATGCGCCGCAATCACTCGATTATTGCTTGTTCGCGCCACTTATATATTGGTGTTGTTCTTCATCCACATCCCGTTCGTGGTGAATCACACATTCAACGCAACGGCAACCAAGAGGTTGCAACAACATCCCCTACTTTTTACAACGAACCGCACCGATCGCACATTCTCTTTATGAAGGTTGCACTTTGCACAACGTTCACATCTTGGTCACAGCACCATTTTGTTGCGATCGGAAAGCCTGAGCAACAACTACACAAAGCTTCACACTGTGGCAGCAAACAACAATACATATCATGCACCACAATTACTCTCTTATTGCTTGTTCGCGCCACTGATATATTGGTGTTGTTCTTCACGCACATCCCATTCGTGGTGAATCGCACATTCAACGCAACGCCAACCGCGAGGTTGAAACAGTGGTACAAACAACACACAGTGTATCACACCTCAAGAACAATTACAAATTATGAAACAGGGACCATGGAAAATAACAAAAAAGACAGATACACAATAGACATCAACACAACACAGATGATGGTGGGCAAGCAATGGGTGAAGAGTTGAGGCATGTAGAGATGAGCAGGAGAAGCAAGCACGCATTCCATGGTCCTTGTCCCATAGTTTACAATTATTCTTGAGGTGTGATACACTGCCATGCTGTTCAGAAACAAAATTATACCAAGTGGCATGTGTGTGTTGTGTAGGCTAATAGCCTCTTTTCAGTGTTACAACACTTCTGTTGGTTACAATTTTGAACATTCTTCTTCAAGTTTTACAGAGTCACCTTTACCAAAAGACAGTTTTTAATTTATATAGGCTGCAGTACATAGTTTTACTATAGTTTAAACCAGGAGTATCAAACTTGTTTCAGTTCAGGGTCCACTTCAGGCAAATTTAATCTCAAGCGAGCCGGACTAATGTAATCACTGTATAACACGCTGGTTATAAGTATTGACAACTTCCTACTGTTTTCATAACTTTAATGCAAAAAGTTCAAGCCAGGGGTGGATCCAGCCAGTGATTTTAGGGGGGGCGATTTCAGCAATATTCGGCAGTCAAGGCTCATTATGCGTTAACTACTGTAAGGGAGAATAAGTATACTTCACAATACCGCTGTGACAAAAGAATGGACAGCAAACTGGCCTTATATCGCGAATGCTGTTTTCCGAATTGTACAAAATCATGGTGAAAGAAGTTGCTTTCATAGGTTTTAAGGGAGCAATCGCCCCAATCACCCCCTGGATCCGTCCCTGGTTCAAGCTTACCTGAAAATGATTATTAGCACATAAAGTTTTCAATTTCACCACGTAAATAAAAATGCCTTATCACTGAGAAGACTGTTGAATTGACAGTGATTAAGACCTGCGGCTTGGATAAATTTACTGTCCAGACAACCACTTGCATGACATGATCCGTTTTTAACGATTTGCAACACAATGCCTCCTGGCACGAAATTCCAAAACTCACATCCTCCACTTACGTTACAATCTGTACTTTTTCTCTAAATTTTGTCGCAACACCTGCTTTTTCCCCATCATTGATGACACGCTATCTGTAGCAATACTGACAGCACAGGGCCAGTCTACTCGGACCCTTTTAAGGACTCTAATGAGAGAGTTAAAAATATCCTTTGCTGTTGCGGTATCCATCATAGGCACCAACCCCAGGATCTCTTCAGTGACAGACAAAGCCTCATCAACGCCACAAATAAATATGGCTTGGAAAACTGTGTTGGAAAACTCTGCATTCTTTGTCAACATTTCTCTGTTTCGATATATACATTTTGGGAAACGAGGCTGAGCAATTTATGAAAAACCAAAAGCCCAAATCCGAGCATGGAAAAGTTCTACATCTAACAATATGTCCTTATTACGCCACAATACAACTTCCTTATCTCTTATTTTCATGAAAACTACAAAGATGTTCTTTCTGTTTTCACTCTAGGTTGACAAATTTTAGATAGGAAGTTGCTTGAGCTGGTGGTTTTGATAAACATTTCTGTGTATTTTTTTAAACTAGAAATCCAGCGATGTCAATTTCGAAATTTTTTGTAATCCAATGCACAATTTTCTGCAATTCTTGCTTGTTACCGATTCTCAAATTTTACCCTGTTGAACAGATTTCTGTGCAGTTTTTTTTTTTGGTCAATAATTGGAATAGAAGCTTTACGTAGCAAACTTTAGTTAGAGTTGTTCCTAGAACTCCAAAGGTATCGACAATGCTGGAGGTCGAGGTATATTTTTTCCCGGAGTTCTAGTGTTAAACTTTATCAACAGTAGTTGTACTTTTGTATGTTCATACATACCTGTTTGAAAGTTCAAACCAGTGTGAACATGCAAAAGGAAATATGCAGAAAACGGGAAATTTTCATGTGAGAAAACAGTGGAAACAATAAAATATATGCAATTGAGTTAAGGTTTCAAGTAATTTAAATCTAGTAACCAGTTATCGAAGTATGACTGCCAAACTACGGTTGCCTGTGAAAGACGGAGCTCTGTCAAGGCGGATCTTGTTAGCGAATCTTTGATGACATTTCCTGAGTGGAAAAAAGTTGAGTTGCAAAAGAAAAAAAAGGAACAAATGCAAAGGAAAAATGTTTTCTCATTGCAACTGAATATGCACTTCATGCAAACATGTAATCAATGTATGGAAGTTTGCAATGTTTAAACAATTTATACTTTCACAACTGTTGAAACCTATTTTTTGTCCCCGAACTGTTGTGAAACTCAGATAACCAAAAATTATTAAACTTCAGAATAGACTTCTTTTACTGTAGTGTAATGTCACCTTTTGCAAGAAATTTATTTTTACTACCGTTTAGTTCTCATTGCTCAACATAAAATATTGGTTTTAGCGACTCCGGTTACGTCATGAAACCTCCGCAACCAAGCTCCGCTATTTTACGGAGCTCCGCCTTTTACAGGGTACCCCAAACTACTTGTAAAAAATGCCAAATCGCTTCAAAAAATAGCAAACAAGCTGAATCAGGCTGAATGCTGTTGGTTTTGATATCACCAGATGAGTCATTTGGCAAAAACATAGTGGCGCTTGTGAACAAGGCGCTAATTATAGCATATAAAGCAACGAACAACTATTGGCTGTACTTTAGAACAGGGGTCTCCAAACTTGGAACTACAGCCCGTGAAGTCATCTTGATCTTATCTGGCCTGCAAGGGCATTTCATCCGGCTGCACAGACATTTTGTCAATAAATTAAAAACAATATATTTACGAAACATTTTTTGATTTAGTACAATGTAACTTATTTCGAACAATCGCATTAAAGTAAGTCAGATGTCCGGCCCCCGAACTGCTGCACAGCGTACAGTAGCTTATGTGGCCCTCTGGCAAAAAAGTTTGGAGACCACTGCTTCAGAAAAACATACAGAATTAACCTACAGTAGAAACACTCCTACTCATTTTTCACCCTTTGAGATACACGGTTTTGTGCCACAAGCCAGAGCTAGAACAAAATACAGCATGTCACCGTTTACTTTTGATTGAATGAAAATGCTGAATAGAAAAAATAACCTAGGTAAAGTGAGCCTGACTTTTCCAGCCACACGTTTTTTCAATGAATGCGAGGTTCGCGCTTAAAATTGAAAAGCCTCAAAAAGGCCCAAAATGAGGTGATACAACTAAATAAACGCAAGCAAATGAAAGAATAAGTTCTGAACATAACATCCAAAGCAAAAAAACTTGCAAATACGTTGTGCCAAGCTCATACAAATTGTTCAAAACAAGCAAGTTTTTGAAAATTAGTGATAATTCAACGAAAAATTTAAATACTTTCCGAGGGGGTTATGACAACAAATTTTATATGAAAATCTTTGGAATTTATCCAACTAATGATCTGTAAAAATTGCGGAAAAAATAGGCTACCTACAAAATGCTGGAACCTGGAAACAATAAATCACAGATCATGAGAACACACATGCACCATCATGCCATAGTTTCTAATCACATGATTCTTGAAACCAAGACATGTCATAATTCCACAAAATATCTTTTAATAAGAAAAATAATGTTTGCTGCTAATGTTATTGTAACCTGTCCATACCAGCCCCTTGTCTCTTCAACCTCATTTGGTGACACCATGCATCTGGTTGGGAACAACTCATCCATGCAACCGAACCCACTATCACTATGGTCTGTGGATAAATTCACATTTTTTCACGATTTGTATGCATAAACATTGTTGCCCTTGTTACTTGTTTCTGCAATGAAACGTTGTGTTAAAATGTATTGCTGTCTGCCTCATAACCTTTATCGCTGCTCGCTTCCTTAACTTGCTCATCTGTAGGCTACTGTTGCGATCGGAAATCCCGAGCAGCATGTGCGCAGAGCTTCGCTCCGTGGAAGCAAGCAACAATAGAGATCATGCTCGCAATCTCTCTTACTGTTG
>Ga0210059_1014644_pt1 | contig 11561 bp, 6 predicted proteins | sample Ectturendosymbi2_FD_188042 | JGI IMG/M metagenome (GOLD analysis project Ga0210059, IMG submission 188042) | Ecteinascidia turbinata endosymbiont from Florida, USA - Sample 2 (SPAdes) (version 2) | ecosystem: Host-associated > Tunicates > Ascidians > Unclassified | place: Key West, Florida... | reverse complement strand
CCAGGCAAAAAAGTTCTTTTCGAGTGCAATCTACTAGACTGGCCAATCCGTTTGAGCTGTTGAACAGCTCTCTAGCGCAATCGGCGGAGGAGCTAGGGCGTTGGTAAGGCAACCGAAAATTGCTGTTTTTTAGGCCGAAATCAAAGTACGAATATGCCGTAGGCTGGCTCTATATGTGTTAAAGGAACTATAATATACATTTTTTCAGAATAATTACCTCTAAGCTAAATTAAATTCAAAAACCTAGATTAATAAGGTAGAGTGGAAATGTAATGATTGAAATAAAGATGCAAAAAGCAGTCAACAATAAATAAGCATAATTATCATTTGACTTACAATAGCCTCTGACCAAAATTGTAGTTTTTTTCATCGATTTCTCAAATGTGAGGTAAAAATTTAGCAAGTGACAGCAAAAATATCCATCAAACCATAATTTCCAGACTTACACATGAAAGGCAAGACTTACCTTAGCTGCCACGGCAAATGTGAAATCACCATGTGCTAAAAAAGGCTCTTGCAAATGCACAATTACAGTTTGCAAGAAAATGTGGAAAACCTCACAAATGCTGAAATAGTCAATTTAACTAAGCCAATAGCTTTCAAACAGACTGATGAATTAGCTTATGGGCTTCTATTAATTAATGATACTCATTGTACTTTTCCATCAAAACACTATTCACCATAGCAGATTGAACAATGGTCAACTTACAGCAGATGACATTCTTTTTAAATTCAGTCCAGTCAAAATTATGCAATGATAACACTAGCCTGTAAAGATATGCTAAAAGTAAAATTTTATGCAACCTTAAAAAACAAAGGCATTCTAATGCACTTCTACCTTGCAATGCATACAGTATTTAACAACATAAGGAACTGTGCAAAGCCTTAAAGAAGAAATACAAAACACTCAAATAAATTAGAGCTTGACCAATAAGACTTATTTGGGTTGATACTGATGTTTTTCATATTTCATTGCCGATAACTGATGTCAATATTTTTGCATTATGCAACCCACAGTTAAAAGACATTATGGCACATTTTTTCTTTCAGTACGTAGGTCACATAAGTGGAATAATTATACAAGTTACAAACGAATGAGCGGATTGTGAAAAGTTAGGAACATACTTCTATATTGCAATAAAATATACAAATGACACAAGCATAAAGAGCAAAGAGTAATTATGAAAATGACATCATATAAATGACATAAAATGAAGATGGCTATTATACAAACAACAGTTATGGAATCCATCCATAAACATAGTCCAACAGGCTGAATCCTTGTAGATAAAACAGAGTTACAGCATGTCAATCAACAATATTTGAGTAATAAATTACCAGTTCCTTGAAACAGAAAAAGAAAATCACTATTGTTAGAGGTATGATTATGAGTAACCAAAAACATTTTTATAACACTGCTTCAACAGTAGCGTAGAGTAGTAGCCATCACACATAAGGCTACATGGATGACTGCACATTAAACCAACTCGCAAGATGTCTTCATGTACTGTGACAAGATGTTTTCATCTGTCGTGGGTGACTACTGTAATCCTTAGGAATTTCTAAGTTCCTATTCCTTTGTGTATGTGCCTGTGCTCAGATCTCATTGTTTAAGCATCGCATGACTATCAAAGCATACTCTCATCATTCAGTCTGTTTCTCAGTTTTATGACAAATAGTTCCGTGGCTGAAAAAGCCCTCTCTGGTTCCAGTGATATGGGCTTGATTGTAATTAAGGCATGATACAATTTTTTTCAAAACACATTACTTTGAAAGCAGAGTACCTGCACATTGTATCTGCTGTTGTGGCCCCCTTTGAAACCAGAATACTTACATATGATCTGCTTTGGAGTATACTTTGAGTGCATAATATAATACATTATTTGCTAAAAATGAGGAAAATTTGTGTGCGAAACAACTCGAGGGGCCTCTTTCCCTTAAGCCCAGGTTTTTTTTGAGGAAAATGTTAGATACCCGATATGGATCTATAGGGACCTGATTTCTGTGATTCTAGGGACCCGATTTTCTCTGATTTCAGGGACCTGATGATAATTTTCTGTGATTTTAGGGACCCGATTTGAAATTCTAGGGACCCAAATCGGGTCCCTAAAACGGCTTAAAAAAAACTGCTTAAGCCCACCACTAGTTCCAAGTAGTGCAGTGTTGCTTTTTCAAAGTAGGTTGCAAGTTTGTCAGTTCAAGTCGTATGGCGTTTCGTCGGTCTTGTTCATGTCAAGAAAATTGCGGTATTTATTACATGTGTGCAGTACTTGGCACAAACTTTGCTCAGCAAGATACGTTATGGGAAAGGCTAACAATAATTGTTTCAGTTTTCCCCAAAGTTGTGGAAAACGCTTACTGCAGAAAAATTTGGCCATCAGTGTGTATGAAATATAGCATGGGTTTCATTGTCGCTTTGGATGTCGATTCCTGGATGGTGGAATCACATTTGCTTATGCCAGCTAACTGTCAAAAAGGTATTTCACCCTGTATCTTTCTACGCAATGTAATTTTAGGCATGATCTCCACAACAGACTGATTTCATAGCAAGCCAAAAGAAGAAGTGGTGAAAAGGATTTTTTGGACTCTTTATTTTAGCCAAGATGGGTGTTTGGGCTTACTCGCCAGTCTTAGTTACCTACTGTTCTGTTATACTAAGTGGAAAGTCAGATGAACACCCTACAACTATATCCACAGTACAGCAAAACACATCAACTCAGTAAAAAACACAATAAGCACCTTTTTGCAACTTGCAGCTAGCTGTCACTGGTGGTACTAACCATTAATTACTGCATAAATCATCTCGCAACGGTCATATTTCCAGTATTCTTACAAAATAACACACCTCAGTTCAGTAGGCCTACATTGCCTTACTCAATGTACTAAACAAATATTACAAAACGTGATAAAGGACATATTTTGCCATGAAACAATGGTTTATAAATGGGCAGTGGCTATAGATACGCCTGTGGATCTTGAAATTTGAAAACTTTACATTCATACGCTACCTGTGACGTAACAGTAGCGCATGACGAGAGTGCAGTAGAAAGGAAGTAAATGACGAGAGCATGACGAGAGTGCAGTAGAAAGGAAGCTTGTTAGAAAGGAAGTAAATGTAAAAGATAAATCCTAAACCTAACCGTAGCCCTAATCCTAATCTAATGCTAACCTAATGCTAACTTAACCCTAAGCAAAGGCTAATCTAACCCTAACCCATAAAGGTAACAAGCCTGAAAAAAAATAAAGAAAAAAGTAAAATTGGCAAGATGAGAGTCGAACCGAAACCATTGGCACAGGAGACGTAACGCATAACCCCTAGGCTACGAGACCCACACCATTTGAATGACACACTGACCCTTTTATTTGAATTGCGTCAGGCCAGGTGTATCCGTAGTCACTTCCTTAAAAATCCTCTGTCGAAGGCCATGAAAGCCTGTTTCAAGGCAATTTTGCTAATAATAACACATATACGGTTGGGGGGATTTATGTCAGTTCATGACAAAATTTCGCTATGTTAAATTTGACAGCAACTTGTAGTTAATATTCCCAATCACAGTGAAAGTTGATGCGATGATTTAGTGGGACCAATATTATGATGGAAGTGGCTATGGAACCGTGCATGGATCTTCTTATTTCAAAACTTATTTCACCATACTATCTCGCATGACGTGTCGACCTCATAGTTTAAAGGATAGGTTTCAAGTCTGCCATACCAATGGTTGTGGGTTCACCTCTCAACTTGGCACCTTGCGTATTCATAATTATGACTGCTTACATGTTACAATTCGTGGGACCAGTTTTTCTTTACTATTTTCAAAACTTTCCAAACTTTTTCTTTAGGGGTTAGCATAAGGTTAATGTTAGATTAGCATTAGGTTAGCGTTAACTTACTTAGTACTAGCTTAGCATTACCTTAGTCTTAGCGTTTGGTTAGCGTTAGGTTTCAGGTTTACATTTTGTGTTTACTATGTTTCTACTAACCTACTGCATTCTCCTCATGCATTACTGTCACGTTATAGGAGATGGTCGAATAAGGTTTCAAATTTAAAGACCTGTGGGCATTTCTGTAGCCAGCTACCTATTACCGTGTTTCCCTGATAAGACCTACCTAGCGTGATTTTTGAGGATGATTTTAATGTAAGCCCTAACCTTAAAATAAGGTAGTGTCATTTCATCAGCGATATTCTGTGCGCAACAGATTGGCTGGAGCTATTGTGCCGTCAGTCAAATATTCGGTCTCATGGCATGACGCAATACCAAGAAAAAGGTCACTATGTCAGGAAAACGCCGTCCTGCTTGTGGAGTAACAGTTATGTGTTACGGCTGCTATGCCATCGTTTTCAGTTCGACTCTCACCTTGTCGACTTTCGTTTTGTTTTTTTTCTTTGCCTTTTTCAGGCTCCGCTTAGGTGTTACGTTTAGAGGTTAGTGTTGTTAAGTTAGGTTAGCTTAGGGTTAGGTTAGTGTTAGCTTAGCGTCAGGTTAGGGTTACCTTAGTGTTAGTTAGCTAAGGATTCGGGTGAGGATTAATTTAGGGCTACAGTTAGGGTTAAGGTTAAGTTAGGTTGTAAGTTTGTTTTAATTATATTTACTTCATTTTGACCAAGCCTTTTGTTGCTGCCATTTAAAATAAGCCCTATTGTAGTTGACTGGTGATGACAAAACTTCCTTAATCTCAGCCAGTCACATAGTTTTTCTAAATTTCTCTTCATTTAGAAATCTCTCAATTTTTACTTTGTAACTTCATTTTAGTATCTTCAAAAAAGCTAAAGTTTTCCACTTGAAAAATAGAGTTTGACCAATTGGTTATTTTTTGATAGCTATATCAGTATTGGTTGCTTTCAAGCAATATATAGGCTATAACAAAAGTAATTGATGCATAGCATAATGCAACATTCCTACCTTTGAGGTTCTGTTACGAAAATATGTGTACCTGTTTTTCGAAAGATGCAGAAAATCTAACAACACCTGGTTACATGCTTTGATGCAGTCAAATTGTTTGCAGTGGCATAACGAGAGGTTTGAACCAGGGGGGCAAACTTTGCTAAAGGGGCCCATTGGCCACTGTTTGGGAATGAAATAATTATTAAAAAAAATTCACATATATTACATATATATGGGCTTAGTCTTCGCATGTCCACGCCACATATATGTTGGTATAAGTCTTCATGCACACCCGGTTCCTGGTGAATTGCACATTCAACGATATGATAACTGGGAGGTTGCAACAAAGGATACTCGAATAACACAAAAATGGTTATTTATAGCAGAGTACAAAGTAGATGTTACATTATAAACACAAACACAGGCATAGGCGTTCACAGAAATTTTTCCATTGATCGGTAAAGTCCACATTTTGCTTGTCCATTTCAGGCTGCTGACGATACAATGCAAATGGGCGTTCACAAAAAGCTTTACCATATCTGCACCACAAAGAGAATGACCCATGTTGCAGCAACAGTCCCAAAAATGCGCTTCGTTGGCAGCAAGGTTTCTTTTCACATCGTATAAAAGTACGTGACTTACTGCAATCAGCAGTCATTGTCTTGCTGCATTGCCTACCACAGATGTCTTCAACAGTCACATGTGGCTAAACGCCTGCTACCGCAACTTGAAGTGAAACTTTGTTGCCATGTTACTATTACGCAATGAAGGCCAATTTTAGAACTACCCGCTCCCAAGTTTCACAACCTGCCTCTGCAGGCAACGTAGTGGACATGAGTGAACTACAAGCTCAAAATTGCATGACACCACAACAGTGAACCCTGCTTTTGTGCAGTTTGAGTGTCATATCAGAAAATAAAACCGTCATTGCAAGAATTAAGTCAATTAGGCTGCTGACTTCAGGTTTTCTAGAAATTTTTGGTTCTTATTCCCAATTTCCAGGTGGTGGCAAATTCCCATTTTGTCCCCCCTGCGGGCACTCATGAACACGGGGAATGCCAAACACTGAAACAGCGCACCAGCTATACCTACTTCCACTTATCATCAAAAAGTAATCCGGTAGTGGGAAGAAAGACATTTTAACATCAGGTTCTGGAGTAAATGGCTAAAATTGTCGGATGGAGATGTTCAGTGACAGTGTACAAAAGCATGTAAATTGTTTTCATCAAGGTATCAAATGTTTTTGCGAGATATTTTTAGCATGAGGCGGACAACCGTTTGTATTCATTTAATTTAAAGCACGATTTCACAGTTGGCATTATTATAAAATGAATTTAAATAATTACGTATTTTGCTTGCACATATCCTCAACATGACAGGGTTGAAGGAGTAATCATAAGAATTAATGCAACTAAATACTGACTACTTCTTTTTCAAGATATTGTTTGAAACTGTGCAACTGTGCTGAACATACTAGTCATAAATATGAACTTTTCAGTTGTTGCTACATGTGTTTTTTATTTGAGTGTTTTTTATTTATAAACTGAACAACTCCATGGACATTTAATTGTCGAATTTCAGATCACAAAATTGTTGACCTGTCCTGGAACATCTCCACAGCGTTTATAGCCTTAGATATTTCCTAGGTCAATACATGTGGCCTTTTAAATTATAAGATTTTTGACGAAATATTCAATTAATTTGAAGCAGTAAAGGCAAAAAGCTTTGTCTTTCAAATTGGATAATTACTAATAAAACATAACAGGGTTTTTCAGCTAAATAGTTGCTAGTAGGGATGATGGAAGCAGCAAAAATTTCTTCGACTGTCTGGACTTTGCAGTAGAACTTTGAAATTGCTGTTGTGCTTTTTCTTCAAGTTTTTGATCACCAGATTTCATAGTTACTCCTGCTTCGTAAATTTATGTTGCACATATTTGTATTTTGTTGTCAAAACTGCAATATGTACTGCATAAGCAACATTACAAGGATCCAGAACCGTCGCCAAAACGTTTTCAATGTTGGGATCTTCACATTTGTTCAGGAGGTTTGACATTCTGATATTTCACAAAAACTCTACTGATTTATAGTGCTTCATAGTTCAATTTAAGGTTTTGGAGCTTTGTTTGAGGGGCTAAGCCCCCAAAAGCCCCCTGTGGCGACGGGACTTCAAAGATCAGTAAGCAAAGAGATAAGATACACACCAAAATTTTTGATTGATAACGTTAGTGCTAAACTGCCATGTAGAGCGTTCACAATTCTCAGAAAAAGTTGAGAAATGATAATGAATCCGGATGTGGGTGTTTATGAGACGACTCCTGACAATAATTGCATATGATATTGCTTAATCAACCAGCGGTTCCAAAACATTTGAGCGTGACTGAAATCTGAACTATGGTGAACATCTACTACTCAAACCTCAAACAGCGTATGTTAACATGACAAAAATGTTGATTGTATGGATGATTTTTGGCAGTTGGTTGCTAAGTTCGTTTTCAATGTCAGGATTCTACTCTTTTCTCAAGTGCCTTCACTACACTGCAAACAGACACAGACAAGTATGAAAAATTACAACTCAGGTGTAGGTTTATGATCGCTTCGGCGCTACCGATTCCATTTGAATAAGACAGGGGAGTGTTGTAATAGTGTTTGTAATAACCTGACTTAATACTGTATCAAACAATTTGCAACTTGCTGCTGATTACTGATCTAATCTATTGATATTGGATATATGAATGAGGTTGCATGGGCAAAATCAAGCTCAAAAGAAGAAAAATTGAATCAACTATGGTAAGGCATAAAGGAATTGAAAGAAACAATGCTCAAGTCAACCAACATTCAGAATGAAAACCTGGACAAGCTGACAAACATCACAAAAAATCTTGAGAACAAGCTAAACGGAATACAAAAAAAGATGGTTGAATGTGGAAATAAGTTGAATCAGCTTGAAGAAGAAAAAGAACAACTACGTGATGAGATGGTTCAGAAAACAAATCTGCTTGTCTTTCAACTTGACAGACAAGAACAATACATAAATATAAAAAGAGAAAATATTCTAATATATGGAATAGAAGAAAATAAAGACAACGATGATGGGGAAAAGATCTTGTTCAAAATAGCATATGAGCTCCAAATTGATCTTGAAAATAATGAAATACAGAGAATACATCAACTAGGACAAAAAAGAAGAAACAATGAGAAACCACGCCTAATCATTGCAAGATTTGTGTCATACAAAAGAAGAAACGAGTTTCTTACTAACATACGATCTCAAAAATATCGAACGAAGAGAGCACGTCTTCCTATTGTGAAGATCTCACACCTCTACGGTATAACTATAAGCGAAGCTAAATGCTTAGCCTCAGAGGTTTCAAGCAATGTTGAACACGAAACCACGCTGTACTCTCATCATAGGCCATGCGATTAAGAAGATATTTAACCAATGCACAAGGTAATACTGCACAACTGAGGGAAAATGAATCTTACAGAAAGAACGAGGATTCGGAAGGCAAAAACTACACATTGATACAGGGGCAAGTGGTAGGCAATGATGATGATCAGTACGTTAAAAGCAGCTACTAGAAAAAGAACATGTAAAGTTAGATCAAACTCACACACAGGCCAATATGCTGGCAGCATTTCCCCTGACCACAGCCAGGGACAGACGCTGGTGGAGCCACTGGCATTCCCTCCCAGGGTCACCAGACACATCAACAAGTTTCTTCGCATGACCACTCAAAAAAGGGGCAGTGGACTTGCCATACACACCAGTGGTCTCAATTGCCACTGGTTGTTAGTGGTAATTGCTTTGGAGGTCATGATATTTTTGGCATTTTGCGGTCTCAGCTTTTGTGGCCGCAAAACCGACCTGTCTGGCAGAGTCTTTATTAGTCAGTGGCCCTGAGCAAAAGTGTCCACAACTGTTGCGTCCCACACCAGGCTCAGGCCTCTGTACCAGGGGCCCATAGTCAGGCCATCTGGCCTCCTTCCATCGTTAGTCAGGCCCACAGGCTCCAAGGTAGAGGGGAGACCAATGCAGGTCAATGACCTCTTGAGGATGGAGTTGATGGCTGAGTGCCTTGGGAAGCGGCCTGCATTTTTAGTACAGGAGATGCCATGGAGCCCCAGCTCATCAACAACTTTGCCACAGTGGCATCTTGAGCTTTCAAGGATTTTGGCACCCGTTCGGAGGGCGATTGCAATACAGAGCTCATCGGGACTGAGCAAGTTTCCAACACTGGCAATTGGGAACGCTTCTGACCAGGCGGCAGTGTGACTCTCTTGTGCAGCAAGTAACTGACAGTGGTTCCAAGGGTCATTGGTGTTTAGCAGGGAGTTGAGTGTATCCCTGCAGGCAAGGTCATCCCAGGCTGCTTCTGTTCCTTTTTCTAGTGGTGATGAATCATGGTGTTTGGACCAATCGTCAATTGCATCGTTTACATCCCCATGAGGGATTTCCAAGTTGAGAGAGGGAAGTAAACGGTTGACAAGGCCTTTACAGGCATGAGACGATGACAGGAAACATGGCAGGGATAGGTCTGCAGCGGAACGGAGGCCCAGGCCTGCATGTCTGATTGGTAGGGACGCTTGTGACCAGTTTTCTTCTCCAAAAGACACATTGCATATTTTTTCCATGTTGGTTTTTATGGCTGTGTCAAACATCTCCAGTTCCTTTTTGCACTTGAAGCATGGTGCACTTCGCAGTAGGTATATGAGCTTGGGGATTGAGAGGCAGTTTTTCAATATGAAAAATGCTTGATGTGGCTCTATTAGCTCAAGGTTTTCAATGATGTTGCCAAGCATTTTAGTTTTTGCCTTTAGATGTAGTGGGATAGAATCCTGATGCAGAGGGGATCCTAATTACTGCCATAGATTAGGAGCAGGGATTGAGATGGATAGGAATTCCACCTGGAAAAACTTAATTGTTTCAGACCGCCCTAGGCTGGTTGTGTGGTTGACTATGAGCAGCTCACATTTAGAGTTATTTATTTCTAGGCCAACTGAGGATAGTCCATTCCTAATGATGGCAGCATTACTGAGCACGGTCTGCGGGTCACCACCGATACATCCGTCATTAAGGTACCAAACATTTAGGTCTGATTTGACCTTGGATGTAACTCCATGAATGGTGAGGGCAAAAAGAGCCAGGCCGAGAAGGTCCCCTTGTTGCACCCCAGTGGCTGAGTCAAGGCGGAAATCTCCATGAAAGAGAGATGTTTTTGAAGAATAACAGTCCCAAATGAAAGGATAGATTTCTGGGAGGTGAGTTTGGGCTACTTGAAGAACTTTGTCTCGGCGAATGCTGTTGAAGGCATTTTTAACATACTGAATTACATGCAAAAATCCTGTTTTGATACGTTCACCTATTGCTACACTTGAAATGGCAATATAAAAGCTAAGCTCAAGACATTTGAAAAATGGGTCACCGTCACTTCACCTGATTATCTCTTCAAACACAGAATTGATGTTGACTAACTATAAACAGATGGGCTGTGGAAAAATACTTAACAACTAACTCTACCGCAAAGATATTACCTTCCGTGAACTCTGAAACAAAACGTTCAATGCAAGCGACTACTTATACTTGAACAATAAATTGGCAGAAGCAAAATGCATGATACGTAAGTGCGTTAATTTTATGTTGGAATGCTTTTCCTGTTCTAATTATATCATATATGGCTGCTGGTGCAGCAGTACAGCGTGTGCTTCCCACCTAAACCTAGATGAATGACTGCACACTTTTTCTGGCAGAGTATAAGAAATATGTACTACTCAGCTACTAGAACCATACTTTGTGCTCTTATTGATTGTGGAACATAAACCAAGAGGATTGATTTAAATACGGGTTGCCTGTATAAGGCGGAGCTCTGTAAATAGCGGAGCTTGGTTGCGGAGGTTTGATGACGTCACCGGAGTGGAAAACAGTTGCGTTGCAAAAGGAATAAGCAAAAAAAAGCAAAGGAAAAATATCTTACAAATAAATATGTGCTTCCCCCAAACATCTACTACATGGATGTTTGCGATGTTTAAAAATTGTATACATTTACAGCTGTTGAAACCTATTATTTTTTGTCCCCGACCCGTTGTGAAACTCAGATGAGCAAATATTGTCAAACTTCAGAATAGACTTCTTTTACCCTAGTGAAATATCACCTTTTGCAAAAAAAATTATTTTTACTACCGTTTGTTTAGTTCTCATTGCTCAACGCAAAATATCAGTTTTAGCGACTCCAGTTACGTCATCAAACCTCCACAACCAAGCTCCGCTCTGAGTTCCGCCTTTTACAGGGTACCTAATTGCATATCGCTGTTACAGTGTAAAGTGTCAATTCATGAAGTATCTCTGTTATGTATAACATTGACAGGTTCTTGTTGCTCTCACAGAAACAAATCGCTTCAAACCAGTGTATGAAGTTGTGGGATGCCTAATCTATAGACACAAAACAAATGCACTTCTGTTTCTCATTAATGCATTGACGAGTTCTTTTCCGCAAAACATGATTGCGCGACCGGTTCTCAACCTACTTAAATCTCGTGAGACTATTGCGGTTCTTCTGCGGTCTATAGCTTTTGACGCATTTCCTCTTTGGCATCCACGAATGTTTTGAATGTATAAAAACGGCAAATGTTTAATGTGACAAATCTAAACCAGCCGTGTCTAGCCGTACGGCACTCTCATC
>Ga0210059_1014643_pt1 | contig 11561 bp, 6 predicted proteins | sample Ectturendosymbi2_FD_188042 | JGI IMG/M metagenome (GOLD analysis project Ga0210059, IMG submission 188042) | Ecteinascidia turbinata endosymbiont from Florida, USA - Sample 2 (SPAdes) (version 2) | ecosystem: Host-associated > Tunicates > Ascidians > Unclassified | place: Key West, Florida... | reverse complement strand
GGTAGCTCTACTGTTTGTGGGTTTTATTTCATTCAATTTCATATTTCATGCACTTCGCAGAGCTGATGATGTCTACCTAGCAGGCGAAATATATACTATGTCAAGATCTTAGTGTCTGAATTTTAGCAGTGAAATACTATAACGTATAATTTAGAAAAATGTAACTTTAATACAAAAATTTATTTTTCTACATCCCCACATAAAAACTGAAAGTGAGAGTTTTGCATTCCATCGAATTTCCATCTAGGCAAGCTTTAAACTGGGATAATGTAGAATAGCAAATACGGTTGTTTGGAAGGAACTTCCATCCATGAAGCACTAAAACAGCTAAACTACCACTTGCACTTAAAGATTAGATCAGTATTTCCCAACCTTTTCAGGCTTGCGGCGTCCTATAGAAGAGTAATAAAATTTGTTGCACCAAGTGGCGAACCCACAGCAATTTACTTTAAGGTTTGATGACATTTTGAAAACGTATTTCAATGATATATTGAGAAACGTATTAACGTTTTGGCACGCCTTAGTATTATAAATGGCTTCCTGGGTTACCGCGACACCCCGATTGGGAACCACTGGTGGATGAAAGACCGAAGAACGTGTTAAAACAAATCAGATCTATTTCATTAGCTGGCTATCCTAGCCTACACTAACAAGGTTTAGGCTAACCTAATGGCCAGTCAATGTCTGCTGATTGGGTTTCGTACAGCACATTCCTATGCATTGTTTACTAGCGTATGGAGCGAGCTAACAGTTGAAACATGTTCAACTCGAGAGCAGACGTCATAATTTGGGGAGGTTTTGCGTTTTTTTTATGATGTCTACGCCGATGCAATGTGCCGATTTTGTGGCTCACAGTTTTATTGGATTCTAGGCTACAATACGAGTCTTTAGAGCCTTTGATCAACTTTTTGACGTTTTAGGTGAGAAAGTTGTTGCCAAAAAAACAAATTTTTGACAAAATCCTGGGTGATTTCCCTAATTAATATTCGGTTATTTTGCCAAAACGTTTGCACAAAAAACGCTAAATGTAAATCAAGCCCTCTAAAGACTCGTATTATAACCTTGAATCCAATAGAATCCAATGAAACTTTGAGCCACGAAATCGGCTCGATTGGTCCACTCCCACAGGATGACGTCATTCAAATGTAACAAAAGTAACATAAACATGCTTTAGTTATGTAAACATCAACAAAAAGCTGGATATCCAAAAGTAAATATTTTTGTTTTAATTCTGAACAACACGTATTTCTGATGCTTTAGAGCAGTGTTTTTCAAACGGGGTTCTGCGAAACCTCAGTGTTCTGAGAATGGCTGTCAGGGGTTAAGCCGAAAGAGACCGAAGCTATGTGGGACGAAGTTCACTACCACATTTCTATGCAGTTGTAGTAATAATGACACTTGGATCATTGCATACGATTCGATGAGCAACGCAAATGTTGGCTGAAGGTTCAGCTGCAGCAAAATGCGTGAAAAACATTGCGCTTAAGAGAATTTGAACAGCTCTTTAGCCCATTCTGCTGGAAAGTCATGGCCACTTATGGTATAATATACCCAGGGTCAGTGTTGGTGGGAGTAGAATTTTTGCCAATTTTTGTTTTTTTGGGGGACCGTAATTTTGGCTGCAGATATGCTAGCAAGCCAATCAAGGACTCTAAAGACGCGGATGATAACCTAGATTCCACAAAACTTGAGCCAAAGAAATGGCTCATTAGATTGGCGCGCAGGGCCAGGTAACCTCAGCCCAAAAGACACGAAAACATGCCCCATTGTGACGTCACGCACAGACAACCCAAATCCGAAACGAAAAAGTTTGTTTTTTTAATTTGAACTAGAAGACTTCCCGAAACCGCAGAGCAGTGGTTCTCAAACTTTTTTCGTTGCGACGACTTTGGAAACATTTTCTGGACTTGCGACGCACCAGGAACAAGATGTTAATAAAGACACGCATCATCAAAGTTTTATTTATTGAGGAAATAACAAAAAGAAACATCCATCATTTTATTTGATACGCTTGCTTGTTTTTACAAAGTTCGTCGAATTTTCTGAAAATTTGTGAAACTGCCACCCACTCTCACTCAATGCAGTACCGTGGCCAACCCAAAAATTTTGGAGCACGAAAATGCTTGATTTTAGGCAAATAACAATATTTTGTTTCGATTGCCGCCTCTTATAGCACAAAATGACTATATGTTCTGAACATTTGGAGGGCTATGGCCCCAGAGGCCCCTATGGCTACGCGTAGGTCTCAAAATTTGTTTGAGATCAATATTTGTTTCAAATCATCGCCATGAGGGCAGAAAATCCTTCTTCGCATAAATACAATGTCGCGAAACGAATACCCATTTGTAGCGATTTTGTCTATTAAGCTAGGTAGTCGTCATTCGGTGAAATCCAAAAATGTATCGGTTTTCCTAAATTATACTTTCGTTTCAGGAAACATCGCAAGTAAGGTTATTATAGTCTTCTTTTTCTTGTTCAATAAAGGACGATGGGGTAGGCTGGACGAAAGGATGGCGAATCTATTCATAATTTGAGGAATTCTCTCAAAGCACTGAGTGAATTTTGATTCGAACTCAGACAGATGTTGAAAAAATATACTTCGTCAATTTGAAGGCACGTTGCTTTTCAATAAAATTAGACAAGAAAGTGAAGCACTGAGAACTTCCATACACGTTTGCTTTATCTTCTTTCTATAGCGATAGCTTCTCATTGAAGGCAGCAATTTTGTGTGAAGCGTCAAGCATATTTTTACCCAACCCTTAAATAGAAATATGCAGTTGATTTAATTTAGCAAAGATATCGCACAAGCAAGTCAATTTAAATGAAAAATTGTTCTGGGCTAAGCAATCAGTAAGTTATACTTTTAGAACTGGCTGCTATAGCCTTCGTTTGTCTGAAGCAAGGAAAATTAAAATTGCGCAATGCGTTAATTAGTAAAGAATAACTATAGTTACGCAGGCATGAGATAACAAACAGGCTATCTATTGTAACCACGGTCGTACTTGAACAATAACTGTTCTTTGACAAACATATACAACAGCACTGAATTTTGCTGTTATTAACTGATTGAATAAAACTGCACTGAGTTTACTTTTGTGCGACGCCCTTGGAAAATTAAAACGACGCACCAGGGCGTCGCGACGCACAATTTGAGAACCACGGCCTTAGAGGGTTTGAGCAGCTCTCTAACTCAATCGACTGGCGAGTTATGGAGTTACAAATGTTGCAAACTCTGGTCAAAAGAGGATTTCAAAGCCATTTTAAACGCCGTTCCCAAGCGTTTCCATCCCACGACACCCCTGGTTTTGAGAGACCACTGGTGAAATATGAGAGACCGTTTCGGTCTCTCGAAACACCTTGAGAAACGGGTACACGACTTTTCGGTCTGGACAATTCGGTCTTGTCGTTTTGGTCTGGGCCGTTTCGGTCACTGGCGTTTCGGTCACTGGGCATTTCGGTCTGGGGACATTTCGGTCACGATATTTCTGTACATAAACGATTGATTCCCTTTGTTTATTGAAATGAATATATAGGCAGGCGAAATTTCACGCCAGCTTATGTTATGCCAACTCTCTTTTGAGGAGTCATATTGCGATTAAATCTGAATTTTAATTATGAGTTTGAAGTATTTTTATTTATTTGCAAAATGTCGATAATGACTTAAGTTTCTTGCAGATGTAGGGACTGGGGTTGTAGGTTGTTTTAGAGGTCCCTACTAGTTGAGGGGTTAACCTAGTTGTTGCAGGAGCACAGGTCGGTCTCCCATCTAAGCAACCTGACGTCTTGAAGTTGCCAAGCCAAAGCAAGGCAAATTAAAAGGCTCTCACCACTTTGTCCGCTAATAACTCTCCAGTAGTACTCTAAGTTGACTGCTTCTTTCGATTGTATTCAGATATACAACAAACAACGCCGATACACTTGAGCGTAAAGTCAGAAACTCGTGACGTAACGGTTCGTTGTAGAGACGGAATTAGAATGACGACGAACAAAAGCGTTGCGCATTCGAATGCGTCACAGGAAACAACGACCGACTGCGGTTATGTACGTTTGCAGGCTATCATGTCGACGGTCGAACTGTCCGGAAACAAGTACATCGCGTTGAATCACGAATGGAATATTTCTGGGAATTACGCAGTAAGAATGCATAAAACATAGTACTAGTGTCTCCACTATACTGATGATAATGAAAATCATATGTTGATGATGATTAAATGTTGGATCTTGGGTCATGTTTGTAGCTTTTTTAAATAAAACCTTTCGTTGATTTAAGTACGTTTGCATCAAAAAGCAAAGATGCAAGATTTCATAGTCTGATCGAAACGTCACGAGACCGAAACGACCAAGACTGAAAAGTCCCGTGACCGAAACGGCTCAGATCGAATTGACCAGACCGAGATGGCTCAGACCGAAACGGCTCAGCCCGAAACGGCCTGTCCGAAAGTCCTGTTTGGTAAAAAAACACTAATTGTAGACCTACTGCAGTTTTAAGTGGCACTACTAACAACCAAGTTCTAACCATAAAGAGTGGGACAAGGTGGACCACAGATATAATGCCATAGCAGGGCCACTCAATTATTTTTAGTAAGGGTCCAGCAACAAAAGTAAATATTTTGTGAGGTCCGATCAGTAGTAGGGAAATGGGGATTGAGGGGTCCAGCTCTTTTCTTTGTTTGTTTATTTTATCATCTTCTCAACGATGCCCAAAATTGCATTGGAATTCCCCACCCCAGGGTCTTTGTCTTCCCAAAAATAGCATTGGAATTCCCCACCCCAGGGCCCCGTGTCTTTCCCAGGGTCCCTCTGTGTTTCCTTGGGCCTCTCTGTCTGTCCTCATCCTTGAAAGGCGTGAGCAAAAGTTTGTATCCGACCTGGAAGAATTATTCGTTGGTCATCATCAGCAGAAAGGGCGATCTTGTTCAGTTGTTCTGTGAAGACTTCGTGATGATGACTCTGAATCACATTCATTGGTCTCAGATGTTGTCTTCCTGAAAATAAACAATTTTTATAATCGTTTAATGTTATTTTTTTATTTACAACATATTTTTCACACCTTTACATTTTTTGAATTCATCTTCGTCCATATCAAAGGCATATGATTTGGCGCGCAGTCCGACAAAATCAGATATGGTCTTCCCACCAGTCTCGACCTTAAATATGCCGGGGACTTTTTTGTTAAGTCTCGGAAGTTTTGGATTCTCAAAGTTGGAGGTATCAAACTTTTCTTTGATGTCTTCTCGGATATCTTCGAAGAAGTCTTCTGTATGTATTTCACACATCAAAGAATCCGTATGAGTCAGGAGTAATTTCGCTTTTGGCCCATACTTTTTCTTGATGTAGTTATAATGAAAATCATACATCAGTGTTTTTGAGATATCGAGGATTGACATCCCAAGATAAACTGGCTTGCTGAAAACCAGTTCCGTTTTTTTCATGTGCACTGCAACAAGATCTTCAGTGAAGATTGTTGTTCCTTGATAATTCGGTTTCGAAACAAGCTTATCAGCTGATTTATCATCCGTTCGGAGTCGGATATCTACCCTGTTTCGGATGTTCTCCATGGTTTTTCCAAACACTGAATTGTTCATGAGTTTAAAGAAATCGTTCTCAAACTCGCTGGAAGCTTCTGTTCGAAGCTTCGCGTTCAACTTGATGTAAGGTTTCAACCATGCATCTTCATCGAATGAAATCCCTCGGTGAATTTTCGTGAGGTTCATCCCCATCTCAAGATATTGTTTGAGTTTCCGATGATGGAGAACATACTTGTCCTTCTTTCGTAAAGTTGGAATAAGTTTTTCAACTTTATTCACAACAATCCTTTCTGGTGCGAGAGGATGATCGTTGTGAAGATCTTGAAGTTCTTTCGGATACTCTAGATCAACCTCAAGGATACATCCACGATCTTCTTGGGAGGAAATTTCCCGCCAGTTTTCCAAATGAACTTTTGTCATCCACTTGAAATTACTGACAGGCAATGACTGTGACATTGCCCAACCGAAAAGATTGTTGGCATCAAGATACTGGATAAATTTCGATTCTTCTTCCAGATTGAAATCCTTCATATACTTGTTGTTAGCCTTAGCATATCGCTTCGGAATCATTGAGACTCCACCACGAATTCCTTTTTCAAACATTAACAACATATCAACATCATTCAGCAGTTCAAGCTTTACATCAGTTTTCCTTAAACATGCATCCCAGGCCAATCCTGGAGCGGTGAAATACCAACAAGGATCAAGTCCATAAATATTCAAGCAAACACTTCGAAAGTTTTCATAGACATCTGTTAATAATAAAACATCTACTTGCATATACAGATGATGATACTCATGGGTAATTGTCATCTTGAAATGTTCCCACACTTCAATGGCGTGCTCAAAATCATCGTCTGTAATATTGGAATTATTTAATTTTGAATAAAACGCTACTTTTGGAGGGAGTTGAGCTTCATCCAATTTCTCAAGGGAGTTAAACCAATCATATGCAAAACTTCTTTTCATAACAACATGTCAAAGTTTACATCAAAATGTTTTTTTACGTTTTCAAATTGTTCTGGTTTTAGATTATTTACAAGTTTATCCAGACAGCTTGCCATAAATAAGAAACTATCTAAAAAACGAAGTTTGTACTTTAATTTTCCTTCTTCATCTTGAATACTTTTTGAGAAACTGATGCATTTCTCTACCGTATAAGGAATTCGTCCCAGATAGCTTCGGTCTCTTTCGGCCGAACCCCTGACAGCCACAAGCGGAACCCTGAAGTTCCGCGAAGCCCTGTTTGGAAAACACTGCTCTAAAGCATCAGAAATACGTGTTGTTTAGAATTAAAACAAAAATATTTACTTTTGGATATCCAGCTTTTTGTTGATGTTTACATAACTAAAGGATGTTTATGTTACTTTTGTTACATTTGGATGACGTCATCCTGTGGGAGTGGACCAATCGAGCCGATTTCGTGGCTCAAAGTTTCATTGGATTCTATTGGATTCAAAGCTATAATACGAGACTTTAGAGGGTTTGATTTACTTTTTAGCGTTTTTCGTGCAAACGTTTTGGCAAAATAATCGAATATTAATTAGGGAAATCACCCAGGATTTTGTCAAAAATTTTTTTCTTTTTGGCAACAACTTTTGCACCAGAAACGTTAAAAGGTCGATCAAAGGCTCTAAAGACTCGTATTATAGCCTAGAATCCAATAAAACTGTGAGCCACAAAATCGGCACATTTCATCGGCGTAGACATCATAAAAAAAACGCAAAACCTCCCCAAATTATGACGTCTGCTCTCGAGTTGAACATGTTTCAACTGTTAGCTCGCTCCATACGCTAGTAAACAATGAATAGGAATGTGCTGTACGAAACCCAATCAGCAGACATTGACTGGTCATTAGGTTAGCCTAAACCTTGTTAGTGTAGGCTAGGATAGCCAGCTAATGAAATAGATCTGATTTGTTTTAACACGTTTTTCGGTCTTTCATCCACCAGTGGTTCCCGATCGGGGTTTGGCGGTAATCCAGGGAGCCATTTATAATACTAAGGCGTGCCAAAACGTTAATACGTTTCACAATATATCATTAAAATACGTTTTCAAAATGTCATCAAACCTCAAAGTAAATTGCTGTGGGTTCACCACTTGGTGCAACAAATTATGATACTCTTCTGTAGGATGCTGCAAGCCTGAAAAGGTTGGGAAATACTGATCTGAACTTAAGTTTAAGTGGTAGTTCAGCTGTTTTAGTGCTTCATGGATGGAAGTTCCTGCCAAGGAACCGTATTTGCTATCCTACATTATCCTGGTTCAAAGCTAGCCTAGGATGGAAATTCGATAAAATGCGAAACTCTCACTTTCAGTTTCTATGTGGGGAAGTAGAAAAATAAATTTTTGTATTAAAGATACATTTTTCTAAATTATACGTTATAGTACTTCACAGCTAAAATTCAAACACTAAGATCTTGACATAGCATATGTTTCGCCTGCCAGGTAGACATCATCAGCTCTGCGAAGTGCATGAAGTGTAAAATAGAACTAAATAAAACCGACAAACAGTAGAGCTAATCAATCTAATCAGTGCTCCATTTCAGTGATTTCTAATAAACCCATATCGTACACAAAAAACATTTCCTGAAAAAATACAGAGATGTTACTTTGCTGAAAGACATATTGGTGTAATTACATGAGTTGAAATGATGACTAAAATACTAATTTAACTATGCAGTAGTTGCTCTTCCAAAATTTCTTCTGCAGCGTGAAAATTTGGAACGCTTTTCTCTTGCTCATGACGTTTTTTCATAATGCTGGTGACATAATCCATCAATGACATCTCTTACTAATCAAAGTTTTGTTAACTATTCATTATCATCAATGCTTCTTTCGCCAATAACCTTTCATTAACAGCGTTTGTTTTAGCTAGTTTGCTTTTGTTTTAATATGAGTAACAAGTGCAAATATTATTTCTACTGATGCAGAAGAGTGGGGCAAAACCGTAAGTTTGGTCATAATATCAGAAAGTAGTCCAAAATTCCATTTATCTACAGCGTCTTTGATATTACGCAGAGATACCAGAAATCAGAAACAGATTTAGTGGACATGGAGAAATCTTTGAATTGCCGAAATAAACTCTATTCATCGTCCAAACAATCCGGCTGATCTTCAGACACATGATGGGGAAAATGTAGGGCAACACAACTATGTGAGATGTTGAGTTGCAGCGGGATCTGAAATTCGTAAGCTGGCAACAACTCCTTCCTCTAATGGAAATCGTTTTTCAATTTGCATGCATAGAGCAACCAAAAAATGTAAGCATTCGGTTTCAAACCTATTTTTATCAATTTCTTCAATTGGCATATGTGACAATAACCTAATACAGTGTTTTTCAACCATTTTGCTGCAGCGGAACCTTCCGCGAATGTTTGCATTGCTCATGGGACCCTATGCAGTGATCCAAGTGTCTGTCCTACTTTCTGTAATAAACCAGGTGGGTGAAAATGTCGCATCTACGCTTTATTTCTCTGTTTCGGCGAAACCCCTGGCAGCCACTTGCGGAACCATGAGGTTCCGTAGAACCCAGGTTGAAAAACACTGACCTAATACATCGCCCACTTAAATTCAAATCTTTCGATTTGTTTGTGTAACTGCTTGTATTGTTTTTATGTAACTGTTCGTTGTACGCGCAACCGCGCTGCTTAGGTTAATCGCACGCAGCTGCATGGTTGACTGCACCTGATAACATGTAACCTTTTTGATATTGATATTGGTATGAGGGTTTGAAATCGATTCAAAATGTTTTGTTACATCAGGTGGGTATGCATACTTTTTCGCCTGATAAACGCATGCAAACACTGTAATAACTGGATGATACATTTATATTATTAGATTTATATTGTAGTTATTTATTGCTGAATTTACATTTTCATGAATAACAGATTTAACGTGTTTTTTCATAATTAAGCTGAGACAACCAGGTAGAATCGATAAAAGCAGATCTGCGTGAAAGAAACCAGCAGAGAGAGCTCTGAATCATGTTGAGAAGATTATTACCCCAGCTGCTCACGGTATATTGAAAAGGAACAGGCCGCAGAAGGAACAACTAAGAAAACAAACTATCACACGTACAGTGACTTAAATAAAAGTAACAGTGCACAGTGCAGTAGGATGCAGGATGCGTAAGTGATATAACGTGCTTGCAAGAATTACCGTATTGACATCCCACTCGGCTATACATTACTTCGAGTGTTATTTCAGGTAAAATGTCGGAACACAAACGCTTATGCTCTCATGAGTTGCGGTCTTTCATAATTCTTTGGTGAACGAACCTGAAAAAAAACATGCCTGCACCTATTGCAGACAAGGTTTGTTGTGATTCAACTCACAATGTATAGGTCGAGAGGAATGTCTGTCGTATTCAGGAGTGTAGTGCTAAAGAAAGAAGTGTGGGATCTCATCCGAAAACTAGCCATTTTCGAGTAAAAGAAGTGTGGGAACGTGAAAACAGAAGTATGTAACGCAGCCAAAAACTACACATTTCCAGTACCTACACAATTATGCTGGGGTGCTACGCAAGAGATAGCTTGTCATTTATGCGACGTCTTGAGCTACACACAGGATATCTGAGTAAAAACAGACATGTTCAAGTCAGGTTACCAGAAAAAAGTGTGGGAATGCCATTACCACGTGTTCGCGCCTCACTACACTCCTGGTCGTATTAACTTTGATGGCAGTTCTTCTAACGTAACGTTTGTTCAGTTCTATTTTGGTATGTTTTTGGCTAGTTGCGGGTCATCTGCATTTTGACAAAGGTGTGCAGTTTTGTTTCATGGTGGATCTTAACACAGATAACATATTTTAATGCTTTGTCAAAATAACATTCACTCGACGACATTGACACAAAACAAATGACATTAGATGAAAGGTTGAACCCGTAGAATTAGGCATTTCGAGTCCGAAGACTCCAGCAGTTGGTCATTCAACCAACAGCATCAAATGTTCTACTTTGCATTCTTTAGCTTGGTCTGTATTTGTCACTGAACCCAGTGGCGTAACTAGGGGAGGCCAAGTGGAGACATCTGCCTCCGGGTGCAGCATTTCGGTGGCGACAAAATGAGGTCAGAATGTTACACAATAATCACGAAATGTCAACTGTACGGTGAATTTTATAATTACGATTTACAAAACGTTGGATGGCAGCCGCTGTTACCCAGTTGCGACATCTCATCAAGATCACCGGGATTCTCAAAGCGAGCAGTTACCAACCTTAGTCACGTTTTAAGGCAGTGGTTCCCAACCGGGGAGGAATTTCCACTTTTGGCTCTTTCAATTATAGTTATATCATTTTATATTTGTAAGTTATTTAGTGGACTATCACACGTTTTTGTCGACATATTTTAGTGCCATTATTTGACAACAAACAGTTTTTGTCCCACTTTTCAAGTTGTTGTCATCAATAAAGCAGAACCGTCGCCACAAAGTTTTCGAAAGGAGGGCTTTGTACTGTGAAATTTGATAAAAACTCCACCGATTTATGTTTCATAATTCAATTTGTGGGAGGCTTTGAACTTTGTTTGAGGGGACTAAGCCACAAGAAGCCCTCCGTGGTGACGGGACTGCAATAAACATCATTGTTCCATTTGTAGTTAATACTAGCCTACGAACCCGAACAGGGGAGGCATGAAAGTTTTCATAGGGGAGGAATGAAAAGTTCCAAAATGAGCAAAGGGAGGAATGCATCCATAAAGGTTTGGAAACACTGTTTGAAGGCGTAGCTTCTGTCCCCAGCAATCAGCGCCAGCGTATGGTTTGTATGAGGGCTGGGTCAGAATGCTTTAAGGTAGCCTTGGTTGCCAATTTTCTGACATGGCTCTCATGTTATGGTTGCGTCACAATGGGACGGGAATGCGGAGCTCACAGTTCATGCAGTGTGGTTGTGCATGTTTGTAGAGCAGCGACATACTTACAGTATGGTGTTGCGACAACAAACCTGATATGTAGCAAAATTTTCAAGCTTTGATTGCTCGACAAGTTCATGTTAAAGCGGATTGTATATGGTTCTCAAGGTAGTTATGATGGTTT
>Ga0210059_1014642_pt1 | contig 11562 bp, 8 predicted proteins | sample Ectturendosymbi2_FD_188042 | JGI IMG/M metagenome (GOLD analysis project Ga0210059, IMG submission 188042) | Ecteinascidia turbinata endosymbiont from Florida, USA - Sample 2 (SPAdes) (version 2) | ecosystem: Host-associated > Tunicates > Ascidians > Unclassified | place: Key West, Florida... | reverse complement strand
CTGAGCCCCGAAATACAGGCCCGAACTCAGCCCGAGTCCAACATAATAAATACGAAACCGGTTTAGGTCGGCAAATCAAATTTACCGAATGAATCAAGATATGCGCAACTGCGGGGTTCTGACAGCCTAGCGAAGTTAGCATGACTGAATAATTCTCAATTATTCATTTTCATTGAAGATTTAGTCAAGTTGATTGTTTTAACAGTAACTGGCGACAAAAGTGTCAGTCGTTATGCAAACGTTTTGTATGCATTCCCCAAATTGCTCTGAAACATTTTGACAAAATTCAGCTCGAACCAGGCCCGACTTACATCTCAGGTAGGGCTAGGTTGAAGTAAGTAATCGCGTAATTACTTACTTGAAAATCTTTACTTATTACGTGATTAAATAATTAGAAGCCACATCTTTTATTGTAAATGAAATATTATACATGACATGCATCATCACACATAAAACGAGCCGTTGAAGCAAATAGATTTCTTCCCTGTTCAATGGGCTTTGTGAGTCACAGCTGTTGGCTGTCATCGTGAGTACGGCTTGCAGCTGGAAGCTCATTGCAGTAAATGGAGTCGCAGTCAACAGTTGTGAATTTCGTCTGAACCGGCGCTTAAAAACGATATTCAAAAATTGCAATGATTTTGGTGTGATGTAATGTATTAGGTATTAATGGCGGTCTTTCATCTTTGTTTGAATTAATTTATTCAATTAATCTGTTAACAATTACTTGTTAATTAGCAAAATATGAGCACTCACCACAGCTGCATTCAACCCCCACCAAAAAGAAACACGCAAGGGGCTACGTTTTGGTCATGCACCTGCATGACTAATGAGAACGCATTTGATCAACTGTGTCCACACCAATTTTCGTGTAAGGATAATGCATAATAATTTCATTAACGTCACAGCACGGGTGAATCAAGCAACGAATCAACCACAGATTTTTAATAGGAAATCGATTTCACGTAACACTACGCGTCATCAGTCCTTTCATCTTTTTCAAATAAAAATTTTCTGTTTGAATTGCACGTGTGTCGGGGACAATACAGTAAACTAAGTTAATATTACCTGGCTGGCAAGATTTTAAACCAGATTGCAGATTAGAAGCTCGATCGATTGATTACCTAACAATGAACATTATGCGTCTTTAAGTATTTCCATTATTTGGGTTTGGAATATTAGGCTGAATAATTTAAACTGTTAGAAAAGGAAGAGTGATAGTGGAAGTGAACATGAAAACAACTGGAGTGTTGAAAATACCGAATGTGATACCAAATGCAAATTAGGCTAAAAGTCGCTCAAATTTTCAGAGGATCAAAAAAGCCAAACAAAAACATTTCCGGCGGAGCCACAGACTACGATTGGGTTCAAGTAAACAAAAATTTATTGTTTGAGCACAAACTGCATCCCACCTTGAAACGGCGGTTGTAGCAACGGAGACACACGTTAGTCTATCAAAACAAACACTGTTGTGACGTTGTAAAACGTGAGTTAATTCAGAACAAGCGTTGTCGGCGCCGCATGTGTGACATGCCTTTGTTTACATCTTTCCATGATCGATAATGTGCCGCAAATTGCCACGTATTGTGGTAAACGAATTAGCCCAGTTTGGGCTGCAGAGCATGCGTAGGTGCAAAAATATTTGGGCTACAGAGCATGCGTAGGTGCAAAAACTCAAAAATATCCTAAAAATGAGAATTTCGTTTTTCAACCAAATTTACTTTTTTCCTGCACTTAAGTCAGCTTCGAAAACACTACAATGGATTTTATGCTGACCGCCTGGGGGAATTTCAAAAGTGTTCGTGTATTTTCAATTCGTGCCACCCGAGCTTCTTTGGGAGAGATATGTGTTTGGTTTTGAAATTTAGAATTTCCGAATGCAACAATTTACTTCTTTAGAGTGAGATGAGATTAGGAATAGGTTCTCCGTTGATGAAAAACGCGCCTGCGCACCTAAACCGTTTGCGTAAGCCTTGATTTGAATGGGAACAATATTTGCACGATTAGGGCAATGATCAAAGCGGCATTGGATTTCAGTTTGCACCTGACACAAGTTTGTTTATACAAATAGATAAAAAACACATTTGGCCTTAAAAACCTCCGACAGGTTCGCAAGTTGCTTATGCCCTTCTGCGTTGTAGGCTGTCCCATGTAAAACGCCAGTCGTTGTTTTTATTTTTTCATCTTTGTGATGTCACAGCGCATGTTTGGCAGATACTTCATTAAACGGATGACCAGGCGAACTCTCATAAAAAGCCAAAACTTCATGCTTAATGCCTGCAGTGCCCACGTACACTGTTTGGTAATACCTGAAATGCGTTTGCAAAAACGTTAAAAATTACTACAAATGACATATGATTATTTAACAACTCAGGAGACAAAGCAGTGGCGTAGCCTGAAGAATACTATACTATTTTAGAGCAATGATGCTTGAGAACCAGAAAAGTTGATTCTAATCAATATATAGGTAATATGAAGGTAAACAATGCCTTGAAACCACACGCTCATTTTAACAATTTATTTGCATTTTGAAACTCAAGATCACACATGCGCCAATGGCTGCGTCGCAGGAAACATTGACAAGTGTTGCATGAAAGATCTTAAAGTAGATCAGTGTTTCTCAACCTTTTTTGGTTCATGCCCCACATAATCATCTTCAAAGCCGTGATGTTCCTTCTGGCTCAAGAAAATTCTATTAGGCTATTTATAAAGCGAATTTCTCGTTAAGTAGAGATCACAATTTTTAATATTTTTCTTGCATGCAGTTTTGCCGGTCACCATAAAGCTGCCACCTTTTAACCGCTCACAAAATCCTCCATATGAGGAACAATGTAATTTTAATAAAAAACATCTGCCGTCATTTCTAGTTGCTAGTCTTGTAGGGTTTTTCAGTTAATATTTCAATATAGTTGTGTGCATATAGCGAAGTTCCCGCATTTTTAAATTCCTTAAAATGAGTTGGGTATGAGCTGAACAATTTAGCTAGGCCTACATAAATAGCTTGGTGAGTCTCGTTTGACGAGCGATGCTGATCATGGCAACATTTCAATGTCTATTGGACTGCGTGATTGCAGAATAACCTGATAAACGTCTGTGTTATAATCTACATTGAATTGTTCAGGAGACAGCCCTCTTCAAACGCATTTTCAGATGGCTGTGCTTGCAGATGTGCTTGTTTATAATTCTACCACAGTCGTTTCTATTTCCCGTTGTTTTTGAATGATAACTAATAAAGCATGTTAATTCAGGTATTTCTGCAACAAATTGGTGACATGCTTTGCACTGAGATTGTATTTGAATAAGAGCTGATGATGCCTACATCGTAGGCGAAATATAAACTCTGTAGGATATTGAAGTGTCTGATTCTTTGCTGAGAAAGGATCTCTTTCCATAGACAGTGTTTTGCACTGAGGGTTTACATAAGGTATGAAGAGAATAGAAACATTCTACAAATACTTGTAGAGTTTCCTTGTTTTTCTCATACAAGAACTGTTTTGCAAAATTTTGTAAAAATACGCTGATGTTCCGATTAAGCCAACTACTTTCATATAATATATCAACTACCTTCATATTATGCTTGTTGGGTGAATTCATGCACTTTGTTATTGTTTCTATTTCCAGTTGCTTTAAAGCACAAGCTTTCTTTTTTGAACAAGCTTGCTTGCATGAGAATGTACCATGAATACCAATATTGAAGTTGGAAAGGCGGAAGGTGGATATGTTGCCGGCGGAAGTATTAACCAAAATATTTATCATTACTATAATGACCAATCTCCACGTGCAAGGGAAAAAATCGCGGTTAAAGACAGCGTAGAAACACGAGGTTTGTTTCTATGAAGGAATGAAACTGGTTCAATTACTCTATTGATTTAGCACTTTTGTTGATCAAATTTATCGCTGAACTGTTAACTTTCCCGAGCTAAATATCAGTGAAGTACTTGAAACGTAACGTTCAAACAAAAGCATAAGCGTGTTTCAAACTTTGTGATTGGCGCATTCCTGACTAAATCACAGACGAGATCAAGACCTGATTGTTCAAGATGGAGAAATAAGACCTGAAACATGTGTTGCTTGAAACCCACACCTTCAAAATGACTAATAAAGCAGAAACACACCTAGCCCTTCCCAGAATGCTGACTCAAATGCTTTAGAGCTTTCCGTTTGTCGACAAGAAACGTTTTTCACCAACTTTATCTATCTTTTGCTGAGTACACGCCATTCAAAAAATGAAAAGTGAATTGTTATAATTCATGCTAAGCTTAAAGACATAAGCTCGAGTTGTGCAACATTTGTGACTCGGAACAACACTAGACCAAAAACGTTCCAAAGCAAAACGGAAGCTAATTTTAACGAGTGTAGAAACACATTCAGGCACAGAACACTTGTAGAATTTCAGTACCGACTGCTTATGAAACCAAATTTCCTTAAGGGGCTACAAAACAAATTTGGCTATAACTGAAACAAAAGTCATCATTAAATTTAAACGTGCTCATATAAGAAACATATTTGAGATGGCCTATTTTGTCTCAGCTTCATCAACATTATTAACAAATCTGAAACAATATGTAGTTGTATTTGAATCAACAACTGCGAAGTTGTTACACAAATTTTTATTGTTTCAAAGGCCGGAAATTGAGAAATGAGTTGCAAGAAGCAATAAGTCGCAACAGTTTTTTGGAGGAAAACCAGGTTTCTCTTGAAATCGCATCTTACGAAGAACATCAAGGACGAGAATACGTTGGTATCGGTTCTGAAGGAAGCAGTGTTGTTGAACAGCTCTTGCAAACAAGATCCACTGTTTTGTATGAAGCTGCAAAATTGTTTAAAGAAGCAGAAGATCGTGGAGGAAACTCCTTAGGAATAATAGGTGAGGCGGGAGCCGGGAAGACAAACCTATCAAAAACACTGCTTCAACTGAAAGCAACAAATACTTCTCAAGATAGCAAAGAAAGCTTGTACGTGTTCCATCTCAATTTTCGATACATGGGTTGCAATAAATAAATGAGTGTGCTAGAATTCCTTGTTAAAGACATGGTGACCAACTGGAAATTTGAACACGAAAAAGACCAAGAACTGTTAGCACTAATCAACGATTCGTGTGAAGTGTACATTGTTGCTGATGGTCTCGATGAAGCTGATGACAAGCTTTTTTCAAGTCCACTAGATGCTAATTCGCAGATGGGGCTGTATAATAAGGCAACGTCTGATGTGATAATTAAAAATCTGCTTGCAGGTCGGATTCTTCCTAAAGCCAAAAAAGTAATCACCTCACGCCCTGATGCATTTTTGAATCTCCATTCAGATTTTAAACCAAATTTCAATGTAAGAGTTCTTGGTCTGAATCTAGAATCCCAAAAAGCACTGGGTTTGCTGCTGTGCAACAAAAGTGATGCAGAATATTCCAAAGTTGAAGAAAAGCTTGATGCAAATCCAGAACTCCGTGCTTTTTGTTATAATCCTTTGCAGTGCAGCATAACTGTGCAAGTACTAATGAACAAACAAATTTCAGAAACTGATTCGAGAATCATGTCTGCACTGATTTTGGTTGAAAATCTCCTGTGTATGTTTCGGCGAAACAAACATTTGCAAGATGAACTTCATGACACTGTAGGAGGTCTGGCTGAACTGGCCATGCTAGGAATGAAAGATGACAGATTCATTTTCGAGAAGGAAGAGTTGACTGATTTAAAACGCGAAACTTTAAAACAATTTTTTTTGTCAAAAACAGCATCTATTCGGCGTCCCGGTGAAAACATTTTGAAAGGAGAAAAAAAGTTTTTTTTCACTCATCTTTTGTGGCAAGAATTTTTTGCTGCAATGTGGTTGATGTTCGTGTCCGACGAAAAGCAGTTCAGGGACTCGACGGAAGATCTTTCAGGTAATCGTTGGAGAGTAGTCTTGCCATTTACGTTTGGGCTTCAAAATAATGTAGTAGCAGAAAAAATCGTGGTCTTGTTTGAAAGCTTTAAAGGTAAATCGGACGATTCATTGTTTTTCAATAAATGCAAAGCTTTGCGCAAATTTCATTACAATGCTGTGGATCATGGAAGCACAATGGAAGCATGCCGACCGGCATTGGAAGCAAAACAGCCTTCTCTGGATGAAAACGTAGCTGAACGTCTCCCGACGAGTTCGATTCTTCCACCCACTCCCACCCAAAGCCGTGCATGCGCAACTGATCATGCCTTTAACATTGAATCTTCAACGGAACACAGTTCTACGTCAAACGAAGCGACACTTCAAGGAGATTCTCCATAAATTTTAATGAATGAGGTAATAGTTGACTAGAACGACGAGTAACCTTTTCAAATTTTGATTCATCTTGAGCCATGCAAATCTGTTAGTACTTAAAGGTGGATGACAACTTGCATTGCACAAACATCCAGCAAATCGGTGTTACGCTTACCTCTACATCAGTTTGTTTGCCTTTTTGTCCCCGACAACGTGCTTTCACCAAACCTGTGGTTTCTTTACGAGAAGGTTCTTGTGTTGACCATTTGCTAAATCTCTTTATCATCTTTTTCTGTATTTGAAGAAGATATCTGACTACTACTTAAATATGTTTTACAATGAAACTACATTTTTAAGGTGTCGGTAATTGCTTCTCGGCAAATGAATTGTTTTTTCCCAAAAGGTATTTTTACGTGTTATCTACTGAGTGCAGAATCACACGTAAGTGATGAAAACGTTTGAAATGCGATGTTTCATTCAGAAATACACTCTTCCATAGTTACTCTTTCCTAATCACGTAACAGTTAAATACTGATTTTGTAGGCAGATTGCATTTTGCTTTTCTATGGTAAGAAGAAAAATCATTTGCAATTGCAAGTGTAATTTCCGGGCCACAATGCAGCAGCGGCATTGTGACGCACTGTAAAGCTCTATTAGTTTTGTTTCATGATCGTCAATGCAAGCAATTCAATGTTATATATATATATTTATATCTTAATTTCACGTTTCAATATTCACATAATGCACTTTTTCGAAACGCAACAAACGCAGAGTTTTGGGAAGTAGTGCACAAAATACATGATGACAAACGCAGTAATCAACCTTTACGTGTACGCAATTTTCATACATCGCATAGCCAGCATATTCGTGAAAACGTTGACTTTCGTCAAGTCTGCTAAGCAACTTAAAAGTAATGCGAAAGAAGTGTTAGGAACAGTGGCGGCTCGTGACTGTAAGCCGTGGTGGTGCTGCAAGTCGTGGTGGTGCTGCAAGTCGCGGTGGTGCTGCAAGCCGTGGTGGTGCTGCAAGTCCTGCCAACGAAGATTTTATAAATACTAAAAATCACCAGATTTTTCGTAACGGCGCGGACTGTTATTACGTATGACATTTCGCTTCCTACAATCCAATTGTGAGACTTCCGCATGATGTTAGTGTTGCAGTGACATGCTATGGGGTGAATGCCTGGTGTGGGACTGGTATCTTTAAAGTTATAAGCACACCTTAACCCGACGCAAGTGACAACATTCAGCTCGTTTGCTGATCCACTGAAGTCTGCGCTTATCTCACAAGCATAACATTGCCTTCACGGTCATTTAAAGAAAATAATGCTTGGTTTGCACCGCTGTGGTGGTCTTAATAAACGTCACAATTTACCAGTTGTAAATATCCCAGTCGCATTGACTCAATATATTGAGAACAGAAACACGCATACGCGATCATATCACACATCCGCATTAGACAAAGGAGTGCCTTATCATGCAGGACAAGCAATTGTTATTCCTGGAACTACTTAACACAGTTATTTGACCTCACTCACTATGCGCGATTGTATTTTCAATGATTAAGTGCAACCAGCCATAGCTTAGGGTTTTTGAAACACTGGGTGTTACTACGTGCTTTGCAATTAAACGTAGGACAGTATTTATGTCAAAATTAATTTTGATGTTAAGGATATTTTTCAGAAGACCGCTTGACATTTGATTTCAAGCACGAATTTGAGCATGACTTTTAAAATCTGTTTAAATTCTGACGCAATTCAAAACTGTTGGCCTACTCCAAAATGACGGTGTTCCTAATTTGAGGCTGACAAAACATCAAGTAAAGCATCTACTCAAAGCGCATTTGGAATACAGCTCATAAACTTTCTACATGTCAACCCAAAAACACCTTGCATTGCAAATCCGAACAACCCCACATGCAGCATCACCTCACGGAGAATTTTCTAAACTCCTGTGGTGCTAAATCCAGTGCACACATTAACAATCACCACCTACCAGTGAGGTACAAAAGGACTGCAATTTAGCCAACTGATAACAGAACAAAAATCTTGCACTACAAGCACGACACCATGTCTTTCACATTCTTACTTTTTCACTTTATTTTTCCGCTGTTTATTACAAAAATATATACCAAATCACTGCAAGTAAGCCTTATTAGCAGTTTAATACAATATGTCATACCATGATGCAATGCAAAGCTTCGGAGCTTAGGCTATGCCTCTCGCCAGCACTTGGCCGAACAAAGTGATTTCGCTGCCCTTCACAGTCCACCGCACTTCCTAGTCCAGCGCTGCGGAAACGACAGCTCCAGCTCGCAGTTCCAGGTTGACTGTGCTTGATTGACAGGCCACAACCGTTCCAGTACCCTGCAGCAGCGACACCGGCGCTGCAAGCGCTCACAGTTCCAGACGTTTGTCACTTGCAGTGCTTCCCATACAAAACCAAATGAATGTCCAAAATTTAGCTTTGTGCATAAAGATTAGGGAAGGGAGGGCACATTGTCACGTCTTCTTGGTGATGTAAATTTAAATGTCAACGTAAAACATAAACCTGACTTAAAATCGAAATTTACCGTTAAAATAGGTGGTACTGCAGCTCCGCAGTGCCTGCATACGAGCCACCACTGGTTAGGAAAGTAAAAGCTTTTCATATATAAAGCAAAGTTAGCAAAGCTTTGTACTTAGAAACCAAACGAGTTATAACAAGGAACGGCCAATAAAATGAAATTGAAACATTTTGGCATGAAACAACATGCTTAGATGGTGCTAATATTTCCAGATTTTCACCTGCACGAAGATTGTTGCTCTTTACTCTGGGTGAAACATCATCGAAAAAATTTTCCAGGGGGAACGTCGAAACAAAAAGTTTTGATTAATTTTCTACACCGCAACATTTTGACAGCCCCGTAAAGTGAATCAAGCAAATAACACACACGCCACAAGCCTGAGCAGATTTACACAAGAACGAGGATATGGACTATACAATCATATTTTTCATTTTGCAGGGTAACGTGATCCTTTTTCGGATAATTTGCGTTCAAAAATAATTCTTAATTTCAAATCTTTGTAATTATCTTCTTGAATCAGATTATAAAAATTTTTGTACGAATAAAGTTGCACAATATAACATAATTTTTAAATAACAGACAAGCCATTCAATTTCACCATTATAGATAAAATGTCAAGTGCAATGAGCGCAAGTGCTAGACTACTGTCACACTCTATACATGTTTATGAATTTTTTCGTGAAGATGAAAATAATCCAGATGACGGGTTCAAAAATCTGTGAAGACGAGACCAAGAGTTTTGCAAAACAAATTGACTTCATCAAAAAATTCTCCTTGGACCAATGTGAGTTTCAAGGGCGCTCGTTTTTTCAGTTGTGTGAGGCCATTCGCAACCGAAAAGGGAAGGTGAGTAAATTAGTTTCTTTCCGAGTTACTCTTAGATAGGAAATGAATTACAAGTGATGTTGCCTTGAAAACCACTAGTGACACTGCCGAATGTGTACAAAAGCGAGTATAAAGTCGCTGTACCTGAACTCGTGAACTAAAGCGGTTTTCACCAAAAATGATGACATTTAGCTGATTCGTTAAAACGAAACAGCCGGTTGTGGTAATGTTGTCTAGGCATGGGACCACAACCAATTAGGCAACTGCCACTGTACGATTGCCACCTAGGATAATCGCCTCCAAGGACAACTACCACCCGGAAAACTGACACCCAGGACAACTACTACATAGGACCTATTGAGTTCTCTTCGTTTGATGCCAACTGAACTTCACAAAGTGCTGCTTTCATGTCAAAAATGTCGAAACAACCAATGTGTATTGCAAACGTTTCTTCGTTTTCTGACAAAGGAACCTTTACTTCAGCTCTAAGAATTTTAGGTGGAGGATGTCGTTTCGATGTCATTTAATCTTCATAAAGATTCGTAAGTCACTGCAAACCTTGTTTTTATGGGCATCTATGTGTTTTTCACAGCTCAATTCTTTGATGCACATCAAATGTATCGCATGCATTCCACACACTCATCAGCCCGTTTACATCCGTGCATTTTACGTTCTGTGAATTGCTTTACCTCATCTTTTCATTTGTTAGTTACGTGACACCAGCAGGAATGTGGCAAGTCACTTTTGGTGTAATATGTTGAAACAATAATTTCTTGACACAGTGTTACCAAGAGCTCTGTCGCGAAAACTACGTGCCTCAACTCGACAGTGCAAACAGAATTTGATAGCTCGAAAATGACGTGTAAAACGCTGTTACGGAAATTCACGCAACAGAATATCTCACAGTTGAACACTTCTGCACTTAACCAGGATGCCACGCACTGATTGAATGTCGATGTTTTCTATATAAAGAAAAGATAATTTGAAAGCGAAAACCTCTTTGCGTACACAACCAAAGACAATCAACAACTCACCAAACTATGAACCTTTCACAGTTCGTCAAGGTAGAGTCTCACTCTCTATGCACAAAGAAAAAACGACAGCGTTTCTCTTTACACAAGTAAACTTACTGAACGTTCGACGAGCTTATCCAAAAATTGAACTTAAGAACAAGGTAGCTCTTCAACACGGCCAACCACGCTCACGTCAATTTCCACACTAAACGCAAATCACCTTCTGCCCTGGTGAACGAAACGATACGCTGTGTAAGTACAACGAAGGAGCGCGGCGAATAGCGCCAGCGACGGAGAATGCAAATCACACGCACGGTACAAGAAAATTCCAGCGGTGGGAAACAACAAAAAATGCACGTTTTCTACAAACGCCTTATCCTAGGTGCCAGTTGTCCCGGTGGCGGTCGTCCAAGTGGAAGTTGTTCGGGTGATAGTTTTCCGTTGGAACTTTTCGCGGTGCCAGTTGCCCAGGTTCCTGTTGTGCGGACACCTTCATGCTCAATCAATCAGTTCGTTTTTTAACTAAATTATTTAACCACTGCAGCTTCAATGCATCACCCTGAAAGGATATAAATTCAACTACGAAGATCAATCCGCGTTGGCATCTTGTCTGAAAAAAGTTCAAGTGGTGTGGCTTCTCGGTTGCGAGGTGAAATTGTTTAGGATGTTTTGCAATTGCCTATGTTGAAAGTATTTTGTACCTGGCGTAAAGTGTTATTCCTTTAACTTCGGAAAAAGTTCAAGGACAGAAATGGGTTTGTAGCTCACAGCAAATCCTGTTAATAGTTTTTCTTTTTTTTGATGAGGTTCATTTCATTCATTCAGTATCACAACCGCTTTTCATTTGGGTCAGATCGAGGGGGCAATCCTAAGGGTACTCCAAATACATCATCTATGGAATAGTTTAACTAAACAATATAAAAGCTTTCAA
>Ga0210059_1014641_pt1 | contig 11562 bp, 9 predicted proteins | sample Ectturendosymbi2_FD_188042 | JGI IMG/M metagenome (GOLD analysis project Ga0210059, IMG submission 188042) | Ecteinascidia turbinata endosymbiont from Florida, USA - Sample 2 (SPAdes) (version 2) | ecosystem: Host-associated > Tunicates > Ascidians > Unclassified | place: Key West, Florida... | reverse complement strand
TCTCTTTTGTGACACACGAAATATGTTGCTGCGAATAGAATCAGAATACATTTTAGGCAAGACTGCGTCTGCTTTCGTCAAGGTATTGTGTCGTCGAAATGACTGCTAAGATTTCACCGCACTGGGTTTTGTTGATTTATTCGCTTCAACTGCTAGTCTTTCGGTGGCTGTGCATCGTCTGAACTTACGTCGGGTTTAGAATGAAATGTTTAAACACCGAAAAACAAACAAAAATTGGCGAGTCCTGTTGTACCAAACTTGTGGCGTCAGTGATTCATGCGATATGGAAGTGGTGTAAGCAGCAGTTGAAATCATGTTCATACTCACTGGCTAGGAAACAAAACTCCCTGCCCTTTATATTTTTTACTCCTCGAACCTTCCACACAGCAAGGCTTGGCATGGTCATCTTAATTTTCAAGATTCTTTCGATGGCGCTTGAGGGGATCCCACCAGTTCGTGTTGCACTTTTCTATTACCGTGGCTGATGCCGCAAAATATTAGCCACAGTTACAGTAGTTTGTTCTTAATTGTACAATCACCTCTTTGCAATGGGTGTTTCTTTCACTGGTAGAAAATGTGCTGACTCCCCCGACTCTCTGAAATGTTTACTTTAGGTTTTACGAAATTTTCCTAAAATAACGCGTGAGCAACTCTACAGTACAACTACAAATCAAAACCTATCAAAAACATTAACCACATCTATGAAGACCACTAGCGGGTTAGGATGCAAGTAGATGAGAATATTTATTCCCCTCATCACCAAATACTAAAGGACCTCATTTACAAAATTTTACAAAATTCAGCTACTGGAAGAACTAGCTTTCCACGTGAACGTTAACTAATTTGAAATTTAAGTAGAAGAACCGTTTTGCCCAAATTGGGCAGAGGTTACCTGAGCGGGAAACCTTCGTGTGCCCGCAAATGGTGACTCCATACGTTTTCAAAAAAATAGGAGATATTGATCCGTTTAATAGTGGTCATAAAAATCCAGAAAAAAGCTACAAGCATACAACTATGCACAACTTGTGTGATCCAACACAATACTGTATGATCTTACATTTTCAAGAAAAACTACTTGGAATATTATGTGTTTTGCCTTACCAGATGATTTGACCCCTTTGACGAGGCCAACAGAAAACTATGATCCAAGCCAAGAGCAAACAGAGACAAAGGTCCCATAAACCCTTGCCTGGGTCACCAACTCCTGAGATCTGGTCAATTCTTAGCACGCGATATCTGTAAAGAGCAAGTGAATAAATATAGCCAAGGCGTGGTCTTTTTCGTGATGTGTACATTCAGCACTGAGAAAATTTAATATACTTGCTCCAGCAGTTGTTCTTAACCGAATGGACGCGCCCCCAGAGGGCGTCAGTGAATTTCCAGCAAGAGCGAACCCTTGTGCGCCTTGCAGCATGGAAAGTTTCATCAACATAATTACCATTAAATACATTTGTTTTTACAGTTTAATTTAAATCAGGAGGCTTGAAACAAAGGACAATTACATAAAAAAGGTGGAGTAGAAAAAAGGTTAAGAACCACGGTACTACACTTTTTTGATCCTGATAAAAGAATGCCTGTCAACCAAATGTTCTCTTTCGTTTCAAGCAGATTTTCAACGGCAGCGTCTCAAAAAGACGAACTAATAAAATAATAGGATGGCATTAGATATTGAAGGGAAAGGTTTGATTTGTTGTTATTGGAAGTTACCATTCCATACAAGCAGGGATGGGGAACTTTTTTGCACTGCGGACCGGTTTCAGCCTGGCATTGTTTTGCGGAGCGGTCTTCAGCAAAATAATAAATGCTTGGCAAATGCAAATTTATTAAATATCGAAAGTCATAATGGCACTGTACAGTGATAGTTCTGGGTTTCCTTTGCTGCCATGAGATTCTCTGACCTGTAGGGATTATGGTAGCCAGTGGAACGCTCAGTATGTTGCTTATGTCAGGGAGTCCAGTCACTTTTGGACCAATTTGGCCTTGCTTCCTCACGGCCCAGTAAGAATTTCTTCACAGACTGGCACCGGGCCACGGCCCGGTGTTTACATCAGTCGCTGGTGTTTACATCAGTCGCTTATGACTTGACAACACAAAACAATCAGAGATGTTTTTATTATGAACGGTGAAGCAACAATATTGTTACAATTTAATCACTATAGCAATACAATAGAACAATATAGGATTCAATATCTATGTTGTATAAATCGACGATAATCTTTTCAAATTTCTTGACCGGCTTAGATTTTTTGTAACATAGAGCACTTTTTCAGTGATGCGTGCATGATCTTGCACCAAGTTTGCAGCTGCTTAGGTTGTTAAAAGTCACTCAGTGATACATTCTTATCATGTTGGTTTCTTCTAGTGCCATTAAGTCTATGTTTGCAAAGTGCATTTCACTTTCAATATTGTTTCAAAATTCATTTAGAGCCCAACACAATCCCATGAGTTTTTCGATACATCTTATGTAAAACAGTCCACAAATCACTAGAGTATTGGTTAGTTCTTGATACTATGTTATTGTTTTCTAATTTCCTAAAATGCGAAGCGCTGATTTTCAAACGCCACTCTGCACCCAACTTACTTCCAGTATTCTTCAGCAGTGCTTACTTGACGCTTCGGTGACGATGTAACATTTATTGTATTCATTGTGGCACTCGTGAATGCAGCCGTGGTGGTTGTAACCGGCTGTGTTGAGTTGATTGAATAAACGTTCTGCAGTATAAGAGAAAAAGAAAAAAGCCAACTACACTCAAACAAAAAACGCCAGTGTCAAGCGTCCAATTTAGACGGATGATCAACAAATTCTGACTCGTTTAGTTTTGTAGACAGACAGAAATTTATTTCCCCGTGTCAAGTGAAATTCCTGACTTACGAAATTTCTCACTTCATGCCACGTGCGCATATGCAGAATGATATCCTACCTTTCAAATACACTCTGAAAACTGATGATTAGTGCCCAGGGTCTAGTGTTTAGATAAGTGTGTCGGGTTACGGTTTGGGTTAGGGTTAGAAAAAAAATAATTTAGGTGTCAGAAGAAGTCCAGTATTGTTCAGTGGTTATAGTTAATTCCGTATTATAGCGTGTGGTGGGTACCTGATATCTAAGCAAAAATTTTTACTTTCACCACACAAATAAAAAACAAACGCCAAAATTTGTCCCTTCATTGTTCGAAGCAAAATAACTGACAAACAACAATAGGTCAGAAATTTAGCAGAGGTCAGAAATTTCGCTTGACACCGGCCAGCGTAGAATGCGCGGCAGGTGGACATGCGATAGGCTCTGCCTCTGTATATAGGCTGCGGATCCCAGATATACGCCAGACTTGAAAGGCAAAAACTACAGAAAATCGAAAATCTAAAACCAAAAAAAATCTAAAGTTTTGCATGTAGCAGGTTGAGTGATAACTACAAAATTTCCACGCTTCGCCGTGCCCACAAAACAGCACCTGCCCTCTTGAAAATAACCGATCGAAGTAAAAAACATTAAAACCCAAATGGTAAAAACACACAGCGTTTTCAGAAAAGCTTTTTAGTGCTTTTGTTTAAACCTGTTACTTTTGTATCATATTGCCACGTTTCTACCCAGAAAAGTAGCAAAAGAGCTAAAAAGGATATCAAATATGATGAATACATCCCCTGGTCTAGTACCTTTCAACGTAACAGCTGTACAGTTTTTTATCATACTTAGTTTTTCCAGTACCTTAATGCTAAAGCTCTTTGAATAGGTCTCGCTTTTACAAAAAGATTGTTTTTGATAGATGGGGTGATGACGTCAATTGTGTAAATATAAAACAAAGATTCCTCTTCCTAACTTCAAGGAGTGTTGTTCATATTTGCTTGCATTTGATGGATCGTATATCACGTTTCTATGGCAATGGATCAAAACTTTCCTTTTGACTCCGTCATAATCTATCAACCATTTCTATTGAAAAAAGTATTTTTGTTTCTAATGTTTGCACACAAAGGCAAAGAAAGCTACCAAAGAACCTTTGACTAAAGTTCAGAAGTAAACTAAATCCCGGAAAGGTCCTCAACTCGCTGGTTCCTGAATACGAACATGGGTTTGGTTACTTTTGCTGTTTTCCTCCAAACACAGCAACTATTATTTAAGATCATTTTAATGCTTAAATATAAACTGATGCTTAAATATCACAAGTAAAGAATTGAACGAATCAACAGCAAAAACAAACTTTTTCCACTTTTTTATTTTTTTGGGTGGTTGTGTTGCTGTTATACCAGCGTTAGGAAGCGTACTAGCCAGTAAAAGTTGTGTATCAACAACAGTTTTATGTGCCACGGTCGAAATCACCGTTAAAGAGCAAGCAAATATTTCATTTGTTTTGCATTTAGTAACATTTATCAAAATATTATTGGTGTTGAAAAATCAAAGTCTACGATTGTAGGACGTGTTAAGTCCAAGAAGATAATAAACGCTGGTTCACGAAAAGTAATTGAGTGTTAGTTTATGGAAGTTGGCTATTAATATTCGTGGACGTTTTGCTTTCAAGGTATATGACAAATTATGAAGGTCTTATTGAAACCTACGGAAAAGCGGCGGGCATACATTGTTATCAGTAAAGAACTTATGTCTACTTTTCATGAATTTAATGAAGGATAAAAAAAGGTTAATACCTTTCACACACAGAAAACAGTCAAGCAAAAGTAAAGACTAACGTTTGGCACGAAACCCTTTAACTATCTGGTATTTCACGCTGCGATGAAGCATTATTTACAAGAAATGCTACGTATACGAGCCATGAAATCCAAAATGAGCTTATTGACGCGATTAGCAGTATTGTCAAAGAAGCGATTGTGCAAGAGGCAGGAGATTCGTGGTTTACCTTAAAAGTTGACGGTACCCGAGATCCTACCGGTGTGGAGAACATTTCCATAGTTCTTCGCTTTTGATGAAAATACGGAGGTGGTAAAGGAGCGATTACTCGCCTTAGCAATCAGCAGTTCGTGTTATGCCCAAGCGATCACCGAGGTTATTTGCTCCGAGCTTGACGCTGCTGGACTGGCTACGTCCAAGATTTTTAGTCAGGTTTACGATGGAACGGCAGTGATGTCCGGCAAACATGGGGCAGTTCAACGACTGCTACAGGAGAGGGAAGGCAGGGAAATACCATATGCGCATTGTCTGAATGAACCACCAATTGCACCTTGGTGTTGCCCACGCTCTGTCTGAGGAGCAAGCTGTCCAAGATTTTCTTGAGGTCTGTAATGGTTAGTACAATTTTTTTCGCAAACCTACAATTGCGTCGCAGTACAACGGTGAAAAATTAAGGAGACTGCTTGACCAGCGATGGACAGGTCACTTCGCAACAACCAGCACAGTGCTTAATTCCTTTCAAGAAATAGTGGCACTTCTCAATCAAATTAGTAGCACAAGAACCAATGGCGCAGAAATACGTATGCAGGCGACTGGATTATTACGGGAAATTTCAGAGCAAAGTTTCTTATTCATTGCAAAACTTATTTACAAGGTGAGTGCAAAACTTATTTACAAGGTGAGAAACAGTTTGTTGACGCTCGCCCTTTGACTAAATCGTAGCCTGTGGTGTTAAACGGCGTTGAGCTTATGTAGCCAACTGTGACTTATATCTATTGTGTTTGCGCATCGGTGTAGTAGCGAGATATGGGTTTATAGTTAAATCTGCCAAACACTTCTTATCCCGAAACCATATCTTGTCATGTTAAATAAGACATCAGCACTGCTATTCACGCGAATGGAGCGTAGAAACACAGATTTAACCTTGAGTAATATTTATTGCAAGGAGATATTATTGCAAACTACGTGTAGCCTACCGTTCCGTAAGGTAACTGCTGGTGATCGCAACCGACGCAACGTCTAGTAAGGCGTGCAAAAAAACAGACTAATAATGCTTGGCATGACTGCAGATAGTGGTTTGGTATAAGAGTTAGCTGATAGCCAGATAGTTAGGGACAAAATGTTAAATAATATGATCTCTGATCAGAATACTAACCGGACACTCGTAAGTTTTGAGCAGTAGTCTTAACGCATATTGTCGGCAATGATATTCAGAAACTCCGGCAGCATGTCGGCGTTCATTGGAGACGCAAATGGCGTCGAAGAATTCGGCAAATGTGTGGCCTTACCCATACTCGAAATGTCATAAATGCGAGTTTACGAAGAGATTGAGATGCTGTTAGTTCTGGTTGTTAACATGCGCAATGATGAGAACAAGAAAAGTGACACTCTGCACATGGCGGAAATTGAAGTCGGCGGTCGGTGATAATAAGGAAAGGATTAAGGAGAGCAACGCAAAACAAGTTACACTGCGAGGGATAACCAAGAGCACGACGCACAGCAAGTTACGGGTAACTTTTTGCGAGAGCGCCGACAAAAGTTTTCATAGTTTATTATCAGACTGGTAACAGTGTGTCGGGTGATGTTAGAATCTAGGTCAGCGACGGGTACAAAGGTCGCTTTTGAAGATGCGAATTTATTGCCGAAGTCCAAAGCTCGTTTGCTAGATCTCTACAGCAGCGATGCCTTGGATGTAACGATACACTAGTACGAATACGATAGCTGCATAAGCAAATGCATTCCACACCGAGTTTATCTGATGTGAACGGTCAACCCTAGGGCAATACTGACGTGACGTGCTGTGTTGTCCAGGTGCTAAATGTGCTCGACCCACCCAACAAAATTCTGCAGGCGGAGGACACGGACCTTTCAACAGGAATGCAGTTGGTATTGTCAGCGGTTCAATGCATTGAAGACCTTCGCTCTAACAAACACTTAGATGACCTGTTGAGTACTGTGCCAGATACACCTGATGTTCCAGCAAAACGACAGCGATTTGCAAGTACACCGCTGACTGACTGCATTGTTTATGAGACGACTGGAGTTAACGCAATGAATAACGTCGAATTACGAAGATTATATTACAGCGCACTGGATCACATTTTGCGCGAAATGAGTGCTCGCATCAACGAGCCCAACTCCAAGCTGGCACGAGCACTTGTCTCTCTGGATCGAAAAAGCGACACGTTCTTAGACGCAAAAGCGATTCAGCCTTTGCTAGTTTTGACAAACTGTACTATCGTGGACACGAATGCAGGGTAGCGAAGCAGTTCTTTGCGACTGTCACAGGTGGCAATGACAAGAAGATGAACGCATCAAGACTCATATCAGAACATCACGGCGTCCTTAAGGCTATGCCCTCTGTACTGCATGCCCTCAAGCTTTCTGTGACATTGGGAGCCTCACCTGCTATGTGTGAAAACTCGTTCTCAGCCCTTAAAAACATTTTCAGGGAGAACAGATGGGCAATGGTCCATTCACGTAAAGCTCAGCTTGTTCAACTAGCTTTTGAACAAGATTTAACTAAAAAGCTGAGCAGAGAATGGAAAGACAAAGTTCTGCAAAAATTTACTGCTATTGCTCGCTGACTACAGTTATTTTAAAGTCAAATGGCAACGTTGTAACACTTTCTTTTTCAGTTTCAGTACGAATGGTTTCATTTAGACCAGCGATTCTCAACCTTTCTGTGGCCATGTACCCCTTGAGCATTTCGACAGATGAGTATGTACCCCTAGATTTGTTATGATAAAAAGGCTGAGCAAAACAACAAAATCCACCGGGTTTTTAATAGAACTTTCGTATTTTTGAATATTTGAAAATAAATAATATAGTTTTCCCTTGTATCCCTAACCTAAACTGTACCCCTTGAGATAAGCAAATGTACCCCAGGTTGGGAACCCCTGATTTAGACAATCACTTCGTTCGCATGATTCGCTTTCTACTATTTTCAGTAATAAACGTAGATTCCCTGTGGAAAACGAGAAGTCAGTAATAAATAGGACGATTTTGATGTGGAAAAGTATAACTTGGTGGTCATATCCAGTGCCCCCTCACTTCAGTCCTTGTGCCCCCTCGCATATTTTTTTCTGGCGCCGGCCCTGAATCACAGCGAGTTGAAATAATTTTTCGTATTTCAATCCTTTAATAAATTGTGCAAAAGGGGTATTCCGATGTCAAATGAGTAGTTATGACGTCACACAAACAATCAACCATGATATATGTTGTACGTTTAGATCTCATCGCGCACACACCTCCACAATAAAAGTTGTTCCATCATCCCTACAAGCGGCTCCTTTCGTAGTGAATGAGGTGCTGATGATAGGTCAATGGCAACATAGCGGGTGGTACTTTCATTTGCATCCATTTACCCAACCCTTTAAGTCCCGCGAGCGCCACTCTTTTTGCTGAAATTTGCAACATCGTAACTCGCCAGCCGTTTGAGCTAGAGAGTTGTTCAAACTTTCTACGGATTCAGGAAGTCTTGTAGATTCAAAAAAAATTTGAGCCTCTAAAGATGCGGAATCTTGTAGTTTCGATTAAAAAAGAAATCGGAAAGTTTTGCATTTTAAGCTTTTTGTTGATGACGTCATAAACGGAGTAGGTTTTTGCATATTTGGATGATGTCATCAGGCTCTGGACGCCAACGCCAATAGCCGAGCCACTTTTTTGACTCGAGTTAGTTTTGAAAAAGGCTATAATACGAGTCTTTAGAGGGTTTGATTGACTTTCTAGCGTTTCTGTTTCGAAAATTATGGTCAAGACAACGCAATTAAATTTGGGAAATCCCCGATCATCCCCTAGCGAATAATCAATTTATACACATTTTTTCGCCATAACGTTTGAACCAGAAACGCCGGAAAGTTATTAAACCCCTCTGGAGGCTCGTAATATTGCCTAGATTCCAATAAAAACTAGCGTCAAAAAGTGGCTCTTGGCGCTGGCGCCCAGAGTCTGATGAAATTGCGTAAACCTACACTCATTATGACTTAATCCACAAAATACACCAAAGCAAATCACGTGGCTCCCAGCGCAAGCAAGCGGAAATGGGCAATGCTGACCAGTTGTGACACGCCAAATGGTATGACAAAATTAAGCATATCGGAATTGAACAGAAATTGGATGGAAAATACTTACCACAAGCCAAAAACGCTTTGAAGTTTTTAAATTTGCTCATGATGAAACCGTAAGCCAGCGATCCAATAAACTGTCCAATGGATCTTCCAGTGAATGTCAATGAGACTTGGCCAACCGCAGCACCACCATTGTCAGACAAATAAAGTATTGGGCCAGACATGGATGCAGATAATCCCTGGATAATGAGAAAGGGTTAGACTTTCCCTATATTTGTACAGTGTTATGCAGCTACAAGAAACTCCACAATACGCATGAGGCAGTTTATTATATGTGTCAAAACGTAAAAAAGAACAAATTTCCAACAAAGTTGTTCAAAACATTTTTCATTGCTGCAAAGTTCTTTTTATCAATGCAGTATCTGTAGTGATGAAGACATGGTTTTTATTATATCAGGAAAATACAATTTCAAACATGAGCAGGCCGTTGGTTTTGTTCTCGTGCAAATGTAATTGCTATCATGCTTATTCTCCCACCCAGGGTTGCGGAGTCGGAGTCGCAAGGAGCTGGAGGTTTTTAGTTGGAGTCGGGTTTCTAAGATCACTAGGAGTCGGAGTGGGATTTTTTATCCAAACAATCCTAATTTTTTTAAACATCAAATTGTTGATACAGTAATAAAGTGTTTTTGAGGTATATCAACTAAAATGTAGTTGTAAATGATGTGGTTTGATACTGTGAAGAGTTCATGTTTCAAAATTGTTTCATGCTGTGAAGTTTCCAAAGATCAGTTTGTTGCTGTTATGCTTTCACAAGCAGTGGTACCTATAAACAGCTGTTTTTTGTTATATTGTTTCTGTAATTCAATACTGTAAAGTTTTTATTGCAAGTACTGCTTAATGCGCAACTGCAATTTTTGATGTTAGTAATGTGGTGTAACAGTGATATGATAATGTATAGTTTTCGTGTTTAAGCTTGCTTGATGATGTGTGACATTTACAAGTGTGAATTTATTGCAGTGAAGTGTTCACAAGCATAAATAACTAAGTAAACGCATGCAATATGTCACATTGCAGTAATGGAGCTGTGATCTCATACTGTTTATGTTTTCATATTTTTTATTTGCTTCATGAATGACTGTCATATATTGCCTCCTGCCAAATTTTAGTGCTCCGTTTTGATGCTGTGAAACTTGACTGAACAGTAGTAACTGTACTATTCATTGCGCTGCATAATTCCCTAATACAGCCAGGCCCGTAGCCAGGTTTTATGGATTGGTGGCGCAAAATACAATTTTAGGAGGTCAGTATTTTTGTTTTTAATATATGTTCAAAACAAATTTTTCTAGGCAAAAAAAATTTTGAGGGACTGCCTACTACGGGTATGGATGAAGTCCTATAAGGCACTGTCAGATTTCATAAAACATCCTTGTTGAAGTGATAAGCATTTACACACATTCTTTGGAAGTTGATAATTTAGCCCGCAGTATTAATGTCTGAATCAGTTCCATACTGCTATTTTGCCCTTGGCATTCTGCATCCAGTGCATATTTCACTGTCTAAACTGGAGTGTTTTTTGGTTTTCATAATGTGATGTTAGAAGCTATAAAAGGGTAAAGTAAGTTCACTATCCATGGAATGAAATCCTTTCTCAGCGAAGAATCAGACGCTACGATCTTACAGGGTAGATATTTCGCCTACAAAGTTGGCATCATCAGCTCTTATACAAATATACAGTAATCTAAAGGAATTTGTGCTATTTTCAGTACAACACATTGCAGTATAGATTGTCTAGTGTTGAAGGCTAAGCCAAATGCTATTCTTTAAATTGCCACCTTAGCCTTTCTTTATTTGAGACTTTACCCATTTGCGAAATGTAATACCTTAGATCTTAATCTAGGCCTGCAAAACTCAAAAAACTCGAAAAAACAAATTTACCAACATGAATTTGCAGCGAGCTACAAAATCTATTTCATTTTGTTGTAGTTTGAAAGAAGTTCTGGAACGACAAGTAATGATTAGGGCAACCATTTTTTGTCCTAAAAACTTAAAAATTTGACTTCATATTTTACAAATTTTGACTTTATTTTGACCAATACATTTTCAGCGTTTGCAACTGGAAAATAATTCAGCCTTAGGTGTTGAGGTTAATCCAGAAGTGTATTCATGCACTCTAAGCTTCCAAATAAAAAAAATAGGTTGTTTAACTTCGGGGATGATATATTGATGAGTACATAAATAACTACAGTAGAGTCAAACCTGAGAACATCATGGAGACCTAACATCCTGCTCTTATTTGATCCAGCCTGGTAGTATCTCTGGTCATTGTAACACAGTGTAGCTTTATTGCCACTCTTTTTTAAACAGCCACCAATATAATATGATTTGATGATGCGTTGCAATAATGTTTTGTGGCAGAATTACAGAAAGTTTACCGAGACAAGTGCCTCATTTGCCTTAATGCACTATGGCCTAGATCAGTGTTTTTCAACCTTTTTTGCATCACGGACCACTTTATGCAATAAAAAAATTTTGGAGAACACCAAACAAAATTTTATAATCACAATTATGATGTTTAGTTCTGTTTTGGCTCTTTTAATTTATTAAAATTAACAAGAAAGTCCTATTCGTTTGCTCCTAAAACTAATTACTTTCACGAAAGAA
>Ga0210059_1014640_pt1 | contig 11563 bp, 6 predicted proteins | sample Ectturendosymbi2_FD_188042 | JGI IMG/M metagenome (GOLD analysis project Ga0210059, IMG submission 188042) | Ecteinascidia turbinata endosymbiont from Florida, USA - Sample 2 (SPAdes) (version 2) | ecosystem: Host-associated > Tunicates > Ascidians > Unclassified | place: Key West, Florida... | reverse complement strand
TCCCAATGTAACATACCGGCGACAAGAAAGATTTACGTTAATTGACAAATTGTTTTTGTCACTACAATTCAATTTATTTCATAGGAATACTGATAAAGTAGCACTTTCTCTGCTGCTCCTAAGACGTAACCGCATGAAAAGACGTACACCAAAGTTTGGTATTTCTTTTATTCGTGACGGCCCCGCGTTAGATACGCGTTTGGACTACAGCCACCTGAACAACTACCGCTGGACAACTGCCACACGGACATCTGCCACCTAGAGGCAACTTCCACCTCTAGGACAATCGTTACCCAGAACAACTGCCACCTGGACAACTACCAAGCATCTGGCACATATTGAACTGTCTACGCTTCTGCAATTAAAACTATTCGAACTTCACAAGGTGCCGCTTTTATGTCAAAATTTTGAAATCACAGATGTGCATAACGAACGTTTCTTCGTCCTTTGTCCACTTTAACTTTTGTTTCAACTTTTATACCTTTGAGTAGAGAATGTCGTATCAATGTCATTACATCTCCATAACATTCTCATGTCAGCGGAAACTGACTTAGTTTTATAAGCCTTTTCAATTTTTTCACAGCACAATTCTCTCATGCACATTATTGCATCGTATTTATTCGAAGCATTCATCAAACTCGTTTACTTCCGTGCATTTTGAGTTCTGTGCATGGTTTTACTCTAGCTTTTGATTTGTGAGTTACATGCCAGTAACAGCAGTGTTGCAACTCACTTTTTCTGCAGTATGCTGCAGGAATAATACCTTAACACACGTAGTTCCCAATGGCCGTGCCGCGAGAACTCCTCATCTTGCCGCAACATGTTAGTGTAAAAAACTGAATTTGATAGCTCGTATGTAATGTGTAAAACGCACTGTCCTAGGTGGCGAGTCCCTAGGTGGGAGTTGTCCTTGGTGGCAGTTGTCCTGATACTCATCACCTGATAACTTGAAAAAGAGGTTTCGCATTATATTTTCAATTTTTTTCTGTGATTTCGTTGGTTTCTTGTATTTGAATCTATTTAATGAATGATTGGCGCAACGTCGTCTTCAATGCGTGCTTTTTTCAGTTTTTGTTTTTAAGCGTATCGCAATCGGAATGGTTGGCAATTTGATAGTGCGGTTAGGTCGTGAAGTCAGTGCACGGCATTCGCTTCACAGCGAGTACCGAATACGGAAACGTTAACATATTACCTAAGCAATTTTTTCACCTTTTTACCTCTCCTCCATCATCTGCAAGCAACCGTAAGCACAAAGCAATCTCCCTGTAACTACGTACGCATTCGCTGACCGCATATAAACAACACAACACAGCATAAGCGGCTTTATTTCAAGCAGCAGCGTATATGCCATCTGGGTTAAAAGCTCCGCTGTGGTGTTGCTCGGTCACAAACAAAACCAACCCGGACAGAGTATTAGAAAATTTTGATTATCCAATCATCTCAGCAACCCCTACCAAATAAGCAGCCGTAAGCATTTGAAGACCCTTCCGTCCGCCTCTTGGGCTTACGTAACATGTGAACTCTCCTTAAAAGTTATGTGTTTCTGAGCTTTCACGGTCAACCAATCAGTGCCAAGCACCGCGCATGAACTTTCGATTTGCACGCAATAAAAATATTTGAGTAGGTTCAATGTCTCCAAGGAACCCGAAAAACAAGAATGACAAGTGAGGACTCAAGATCTCACAAACCACGACCCTATCACCTTTTAAATGTATTGCCATTGGTGGAAAACTTCGACTTTTGTCTGTGTTCGTACAGTCGTCATGCAAATAGGCAGAAGCAATTAGGGCAGGCGCAGGTGGTTGGAATTTGCCCAAAACTGTCTTGTGTTACGGCAGCTGGCGACCCTGAGAGATTTCTGCGAAACAATCTTTAGAAAAGCACGATTGTGTTGTATGGAAATGTAATAAAAGCATGGATCCGGTTGGCAACCAAAAAGACAGTTAGGTCGAAAGAATGAGTCGAACGGCAAGCGTGAGGGCCGCTTCTGATTTGGGGAACCTCTCCGATTTTAACTAAATTCGATAAGTTGCGAGACTGCCTACGGTGCCGTACTGCCTACGGTGCCGTACTGCCTACGGTGCCGTACTGCCTACGGTGCCGTACTCGATCAAAATATTTAAGCTATTCTGTGATGGAAAACGGACCAATCGCATCTTTTCCGAATACTGTACTTTTCATTGTCATATATGTCCTGTTGTTTGCTAAACGCACAGAATGGCTGCAAAATTTCATAGGCATTTATATCAAGTGAGTTGAGGATGCTTCGCAAACTTTTCTATGTGTCGGATACACGTTTGTGCTTCATAACATCTTACAAACATTGTTGAGCTTTTCGTTTTGCAAGCTTGACCTGCAACGCGCAATCAATTGTTTTCACATATTTAGACAAATAAGAAAAAACAAAAGTTGTTTCAAACATCTTCTATTTGTGAATTGCAGTGGAACATTTTTCATAAAGTAACTAAAATACCTAGCTCAGTGGAATTTGCAAACTTATCATCAGCCAAACACCGAAATAAGCTGAACGCAAAAACCTGCCGCAAGAAGCGGTTGCTTCGCGATGTTAAAAACATTTACCGCTTTGCCTCAAAGCCAAAATACTCAAAAATTTTTTTTAATCAATACTTTTTTCTACCCTCAAGAACGACGAAAATTTGCAAACGCTCTAGCTGGAGAGCATTCGCAGATTTAGGTAAAAAAGGAATTAAAATTCGCTTCAAATTGTCGAAAAAAGGCGCGCACGACAACGCGTAAAAGAAACGACACGTTCCGTTGGAAAAAAAAACGTAGAAGTGCAGCGAGTAGAGTGAGTTTTAAGCGTTGCTGTGGTCGATTGTAGCACCGTTGCTCTTTTCGAAGTTTACTGCAGGTGCCTGGATTAAAAATAATGCATGATTATTTAAACTGCGCCAAAACTGTTAAACGAATTCAAGGTTTTTGTGCACTATGTATGCAGTAACGAAGATGTTGCTGTTGCAACTAAAGTTTATCCTACACCGGGTCACCAATGTTTTCAAACTGAGTCCAACACAAAACACTCGAACTTCTCCACAAACCTGTTACGAGCCAACACTTTCCCGAACCCTAACCCAGGGTCTCAAACTCAAATTCCTCCGAAGGTCAAATGAGGACTTATAAAGTAACCTGAGGTCCGCATTTTGACGCCGAAGTGGCAATGGCGGTACCTGAACCTTACTACAAACATCTTATACATCCAAGGTTTTGCGAAAGGTATCCTTAGATTATAGGCAAATCATTTCTAGCTGTCTCTACGTTCGCTTGAAAGGAACTTGTTCACCCCCTGACCGAACACTTTTAGCCATCCGTGAATAAACTAAATAACTTAATTGTTAATTATTTGAAAATTCCCAAAAAGCATTTCAGGCCGCACAAAACGCCCTCGCGGGCCAAACATAGTCTGCGGGCCGCGTGATTGACACCCCTGCGCTAACTCTTGTTTAGACACTTGCCGTTGCTGTCAAGCCTTTTACTGTGATTTCAGTTTTCTTCTACAATCTGAAGGTTTATCAGAACTGCTTCAGGTACCACATGATATTCTTCAAAGACTCAACCTCCATTCTCATCGCGCCACAAAATTTAATTAAAACAGCAGAAAAGCAAAATCTTATTTTCATAACGGAACAGTACGTTTGTACAACAGAAGGCGTGGCAAATCTGAGAACGGAGTTACCTCGTCAGATTTCGATGCTTCAGACTTTTCATTTCCAGTGACTGAATAAAGTTTGTTGACGATGCCAGCTGGAATACTCGCAGCGCCATCAGCTGCAGTTCAAAAAACAAAAGTTGGTGCATTAACGACTGATTCAGGTTATGAACCATCGCCAAAGCGCAGAATGTAAGGTGGTGACTTCGAGGCAAGATGTTTCTATAAGATGGAGTTTACAGAAATGGCTCGTTGCATACTATATTGGATGCAGTCATGCGTGTGGGTAGCTTCATAGGCGTTTTTTCAAAAAAGCGTCGGTTTTCTGGAAATTAAGAATGCAAAGGTTAGTGACGTTTACCATTATTCCGGTGGTTGGTTTGCCAATGTCACCTGCAAGCTGCGACAATTTTCCAAATCCCAGATTGTTGAACCGGTAGCAAATATCGGTTATTTTGTTTCCTTATCGAAGCGGTTGCGGTTTCGTACCAGTTTAGGTTTTTGAAAGCAAAGCGCTGGGTTACCGGTAACCAACCATTTTGGAACCGGTTCAGAAATGTTTCAAGCTTAAGAAACCGCCATCAGGGGGTAGCACAGGTGTGGTCCATCTTGTAATCGTTTTCTGAAACGATACATACCCATCCGGGACGCAGCGTCCTTGTTCTTGTGGCAATAGACGGCAAGCGAACCTCCGAGAATGACCACGACTAAAACTCCAACCACGATTCCAATAATCATGCCAGTGTTGTTGCTGATCGGTTTCTCTGTGATGCAACAAGAGCATCTCAAATTGCCGAAACGAAGAAAGAAAACAATGTTCATTCAATTTTAGAAGTAACTACCATGACCAGACAACGTTACACGCGCTACAAAACGGGACGGGGACGAACATATTATAAAAATTAGTTTTAATCAAAGCGGCGAAGTGGCAGACAAATAAGTTATTAAGTGTATGTACACCAGCGTTAAGTTCACCGAAGTTCGAAAAAAAGTTTTTGATAGAAAGCGATTTTCCTCTTCGACCTTACAAAAAATATGGCGAGAAATGCCTGCTCGTCAACTTATGAATTTGATGCTGTGCGACAAGTTTAAGCTCAAGACTAGCTCAAGGTCAGCATGAAGAAATCTGACAATTCGAATTTATGGTTACATTGACAAAGTTCAGAAAACAATTTATCTATCACAAAAATTTTAAAATGCTTGTGTAGAAATGAGACAGATTTATTTTTCACCTTACTGTTAAAAATAACTAGCTTACACTGATTCAATCATAGGAAAATAAAATGAACAATAAAAACACCCAAACGATAGCCGATACAAACGGCTTTCAGCTTATTTTGATTAGTGATGGAAGACCCCGCCGGGTGGTGGGAAATGGCGATGGTGCATGGCCAACCATTTGCAGTTGGTGCCCTACATTTTATTTTTGGTCGTTTCATGTAAAAAGTTGTGGTCAAACTCGCTAAGGCAGAAGGTTCGTCACTTGTCGGGCAGAAAAAGAAGAGAAAACTAAAAAATCGAACAACGGTTGGTGAGAATGTAAAAGTGCATTAATTCGGACACGAAAGTTAGCATGACTTTATTGCTTTGACCATTTGTGGAACACTAATAAAGAATCTGGGCAAACACTATTGAAACGGATTTAAGATTTTTTCCCTCTCAAAAAGAATGTCTCACCACTGGAGTCGAATTGGATTTACAAGGTGGCTCCTCAGTGGGATGTACCGCCCATAGGTGATTATGGAGCAAGAGTGCTGGAGCGGACTCCTGCCGGAGCAGGAGCCGGAGTCAACGTTTTAGGTTCGAGCCGGAGTTGACGTTGGATTCTGTCCAGGAGTCCACCAAAACGTTTCAAGAAGCTATTGAAATTTCGGTAGTGATGCTTGTTGTTGTCAACAGAATGGAAGTGATGGAAACGTGCTTTCTGACCAACGTCGCCATATATCACTGCAGTGTGACACTGGGTGGGAGTACCGAGCATTTCACCACTAACTATGGCTTTAGAAGTTAGTGCCTATGGAAAATAGTGCCTATGGAAAAATAATGATGGCTTTAGAAGTTAGTGCCTATGGAAAATAGTATATATGCAGTTCGGTAATTTTGGAATCTATGCAGCAACCATGACAATGCTGGGCTAATGATGTGTGCAAAAGCACAAGACAAATGACAAAAACAATGATCAGCAAAACAAATTGTAAGGATGTAACAGTGTGCCAAAATGATCTATAGGCCAGTGATAAGATTTGAAATATTAGTAGTAATGTACAGTAAAATATTTGTCTGCCTAACCAACCTCTGCTCCAATCTTGGAGCTATCCTGAAGAAACTTGGCAGTTTGCCCTGATAGTTGCACCTCAAAGATAACCTTAGACTATATTGTTCTGCAGCTTTATTACTTTCGTTTAATTGAAAGGGATTGTACTGTAAGTTTTGTGTAATGTTATTCTTGTTAACGTTTTTGGTAGGGTTTGCTTTTACGCTTATGTTAATGGCTTAGCGCAGCCATAGTTCAGAGTTTTGTGCACCCTAACGAGTGTAACCGGCAGCGACCCAGCAGTCCCTTTGATCATGCTGCAAACACACTTCTTCGACTGCGTCGCTTGTTATCTTTTTTCACATGGCCTTTACATTAACTGAAATGTATTTTAATGTTAGCTTTCCTGGGGACACCTGACATGATAACCGTTCTTAATTTTTCAGTGTCCTGGTAGACTGTTTATTTTAGAAATGTAAATATATCACCTCCCTTATCGCCAATAAACTATACTACTACTTGTCTGAGCACACGGTTAAAGTAGGAATCAATATATATAAAACAAGTGACGAGCTGCTGACCAAGGAGATTTAAGATCAATTTTGTAAAGATTGGAAGTTAATTATCAATTACAGTAATTGTGAGATATTCGGGAAATTACTAAAACATAAACCAGTACAGTAGCATTTGATAACTTTATGTGGATCCCATAGCATTAAAGATATATGTGGATCCCGTTAATAATATAAGCAGTGTCTGTTTAGCCTCATGAAGCAAAAACTTTCCTGCAACTCTATTGCCAGTAGCTGTGCACACTATTGTTTGAAGTGGTTACATTACAACAGGGGTGGGGAACCTATTTACTATCACGGGCCGCGTGAATTCTACATCAGCGCTGGCGGGCAGTAAAATCAATTAATTTTATCTTAACATTCTCTGACTATGAAGAAGAGTGACTTCTCTTGACTCAGGCTACTATCTAAGTACCTACTTATCATGGAGCTTCGTTTTGACGCGATTTTTTACTCTAACTTGGGTAACGAAAATTCTGATGCGGACCATATCAAATGTTCATGAGGGCCGCATTTGGCACGCGGGCCGCAGGTTCCCCACCCCCTACCCCTGCATTACAAGCTCGAAACGCATAACAAGTTTGAAACGCATGACGACCTACTCAGTTTACCGTAACGTCTGTAAAGGCTCAGTCTAACATGCATGGACAAGTGGTGTCATAATTTAAGCGCTGGTAAGCTGTTAGCCGTTGCTTGTCCACATTGCGTGAAGTGTAGGCAAAACCATGATCCTAAACCCTAACATGTTGTCTTTTTCTGTATTGTATTTGTCACGTGACTGCTTCAAAACAAACGTGTTCGACTAAAGGCAAAATAGTCACAGCATAGCTTTTGCTTCATGAGGTAAATCTTTTTGTTATGAGTTACTGGGAAGATTCCGGCGTTCCAATAGGAGTCGGAGTTGATGCTAAAAATTTTATCGGAGTCGGAGCAGGAGTCACTAAGCCAGAGACAGGAGCGGAGTCTGAAAAATGTTGCTCCGCTCATTTCTGGAATCGCCCTTTAACAACAAAACTTGGCTTTCGAGCTAAGAGTGGTAATGCTAACCTGACTGCTGAATAGCTGAAGTATAAAATTATCTTGTGATGTTTGTCCAACATTGCCATGAGGTGAAGTGAACATTTGTCATTCCGAGAGGAGCAAAAGCTGTAAATTGCCATCCTGCATTTTCACACTGTAAAGTCTACCATACTTCCGAATTTATTGCGAAAAAATACCTTAGTAGCTTTAGATAGCTTCAAAAAGTCATCTTACCTTCTGGTGGCGCTGGAGTAGTGTAGTGGATGACGTTGCCGTCAGAATCCGTTCCGATAACTAAAAAAAAATGATGTGGTCTGAATGGCAACAATGAGCAAACTATACAAGAATCTGGAGAACTTACCTAAAGGAATGTTGAAGTAATAGCTAAATACAAAGTTCTTAGTAGAGATTATCTATTATTTTTAACAAGCTTCACTAAAACAAACATGAATTTCAAAACCAGTGTACCGCAATCGCAAAAACAACTCCAGCTCAAAGAGCAATGAGTAAAGGCCAAGAACATGGTGTCAGTTTGAACGAATAAAGCAAGTGCGCTTGTGTTCCTGACTGTACTAACCAGTCCCTATGAAAATTATTCAATCTTGGAGAATCGGGCACAGTGGTTTTTGGTTCTAGGACTTAGGAGCTACAACTATCAGTAAATTTGAAAACACCACGGAACATTTAAAATACACTGTAGAAAATTTAGTTTTATCGAACAAGCAATTGAGTTTATTCGTTGTCAGCATTCGCAAAGAATATGTTACGTGGATTGGCAACGATTTTGCAAAATTTTCTAAATTCGTTGTTTGTTTCATTAGGAACCGCTAGGCGGTCATTCCTGTTTCTGAAACAACCGACCTTTCGGAGCAGTGCACATGTATCCCTTCAGGTTGGAACAAGCGATGTCGTTCCAGCGGCCAGTGTCGCCGTACATTTCGACGCAGTCCTCAGCAACTTGGTCCTGACCTTGGTTATTCGGCTCTCCCGTATTCCAGTAAGTGAAAGTTAAAGGACGTCCGTCGATCCACGACCAGCCTCCTGCCGTTTCACAACATGGAATTAGGGTTCTTTGATATTCTAACATAGTCGACATTGGATTAAAGACGAAGTTGGCAAATGTAAAAGTGTCATGTTTTTGTGATAATTCATAAATTTATACAGCAGTCAAATTGGCTTCCGGTTTGGATCATTTTTGGTTAAATGAAATATACATTAACTACTGTTGCAGGCAAGTTCTGCCTCAACAAATCTCCACATAAAACCATTGAATAAGACAAGAACTGAGCATCTGAACCTAAGAAAGCTGCTCAGACCGGTAAAAACCAGCCACACGGAGGAGAGACAAACCGGAAAATAATACGTGACAATGTGAAGGCATAACTAACGTAATTACGACACGTTAGAAGATATGAAAGAGAATAACTATCAAGTGCAAGGAACGGGAAGAAGTTTCCAGAATGAATGAAGCAGCCAATCATAAAAATTACAGATTGAAAACAACCAATCAGATATCTTGGAAGATATGCGTCAAAGGAAACCCAATGGAGCATACAAAGAAAAAGTACCGCTAGCTATAAATACAGCTGTAAAGCGGAAACAAGGACATTGCTTACTAGTTAGAGCCCGGTGACCATCTAGCAGAAGAAACTAACCCCTAGCTAGTTAGAGCCCGGTAGCCGTCTAGCATAACTAGTTAGTCTGAGCTCTGTGCCAACTAACGCGAAGAAAGAAGATTAGCGAGCGCCATATGCTAGCTAAATACCAGCAACTAGTCAGTGCCATTGGTCTGATTAGCAACGAGCGTGAACCGGTGGCCACGCTAACTCTACCATCAACTAGATCAGTGGTTCTCAAACTTTTTGAGATCGCGTACCATCTGATGTTTTTTTAATGTTCGAGTGTACACCCCTAGTTTCAGAAGAACGTAATTTGCTCAAAATAACTTAAGATTAATATAGCAAATAAACGAATTAGCAACACTAGCATAAGACACGAACGAATTATAACACAGAAACGAATTAACAAAGCTTTTCAATATGACAGCAAAGCTGCTCGCGTACCACCTGAAAAGCCCTCGCCTACCACTAGTGGTACGCGTACCACATTTTGAGAACCACTGAACTAGATAGTGCCACGCGCCTTTGTAGCAACGAGCTTTTGCCAGGGGCATATTATTGAGCTAGATAAAATAATTATGGGTTAACGCGGTGTTGAAAAGAGTGACCTTCTCTGATTATTCCAGAGACGGTAAGCGTCCTGTTCTATGGTTTATTTCGCCGTGGCATGAACAATAAAGATATCAGTAATTAAAATAAATTATTGGTGATAACATAGCTCTAACTTCAGTTGAGCATCATGGTTTTGAGAGTGAACAAGGTCGGAATTCTGGGTCGTCAAGCGGGTCCAGAACCCGTGAATACGATCCATAGCCTAACAAAAGAACTCGCGATGAAACCGTAATTTGTTAGGTTAAAATACATGCTGTGCAACCTTTCCGGGGTCGCACACTTTGTTACACTACCTAATTCTTTCACTGGACGCATTTGAAAAGCACAGAAACGTTGCAGCAAAATATACCATGTTGCTGATGTGTTTTTTAGACCAGCGTTTCCCAAAGTGGGTTCAGCGGAACCTTAGGGTTCCATAGACAAATCTAAAGGATTCCACGAGCTATACTTTCCAGTTTTAAGCAAAAACTGCTGATATGAGGTATGACCTTTAACCCTTTGGGCGTGTGGCAGCCGCTATATCGTGTGATCTAGCTTACTTTATGGTTACTTTTATTGTGCATATTTCGTTTACAGTACGAAACTTTAATAACGGCCTTTTGGGTGAAAAAAGCGTTTATATTTACTTGGCAGTTCTGGCGAGGGTTCCTTGTCCGCTCAAAAAAACCTTGTAGTGTTCCGCGGACAAAAGAGTTTGGGAACCACTGTTTTAGACGAAGCTTTTGAGTTGGATATTTTCAAGAAATTTAGCAGTACTGTAATTTACTGGTTCAACAAAGTAAGAAAGTAATGACATATTACTACATGTAACTTAGAATTCCGAAACGAAATACACTTGCCTTGGCCGTTGGTCCTCAGTCCAATCCATAACGTCTCTGTCTCGTTGTACCAGTTGAGCACCCATTCCAGTTCAGCGCGTGAAGCAAAACTGGCCAAGTGGCCGTTGTATGATGCGCACTGGTATTCGGCGTCGTGCCACGATAATGCCCTGAACGTTCCGCAAATACCACATTATCTAATAACCAAATAATCCAGGAAAGGCTAGAAACGGATTAAAGTCTGAATGATAGAACGTAACATATTGAGTATTCCGTATTTTACCGTTATCGCTTTACATAATGAAATAGGAAATACTTGATCGACTGAGTTTAAGGTAAGCTTTTCACCTCAAAACCTTCACAGAAATGTAATCTACCAAAATCAGAGCTTCTTTCTTGTTTTAGCTAAATTCGTCCCAAAAGTTGAAATATCACGTCTAGGCAATCGTATACGTCAAATCCATGGAAATAATGTTGCAATGTATTCTAGTCATCTTTTGCAAACCAAGATTAGCTGTACCTAATGCGAGGTTACTCACTGATTTTGGCCGTTGTGTGTGACGAAAGGTTTTATGCAAAATCCTCCGTATTCGATCCAAGTCGCGTCATTGCAATATCCAACAACAGTGCCTGGAGTTGTTGGTACGCTTTCTATGCACAAAAGTTGCTCAGGTTTAAACAACGGACTTTTCTCGACGCAGAGGTAGTTGTAGACAGCAGACATGACGCTGGGTTGGTTTGTGGCAGTGGACATGACGTTGCGGTGACTCAGATACTCGGCAACGTGAAAATCCATCGGCTGGACATTTGGTTCAAGCAACAAACGAGTGCAATGTGAACTCAGCGACGATTACATCTGACCAGCCGTGAAATCACCTCATCGACGTTGGCGTCGGGAGGATTTTTTCCAGGTGGGGTTGAGAGTGGATAATTCCAGGAAGTGGCGAAAAATATTTTTTTCTATGGAAGCAACAGTGCTGAAATTTCATTTTACCAACTCC
>Ga0210059_1014639_pt1 | contig 11563 bp, 7 predicted proteins | sample Ectturendosymbi2_FD_188042 | JGI IMG/M metagenome (GOLD analysis project Ga0210059, IMG submission 188042) | Ecteinascidia turbinata endosymbiont from Florida, USA - Sample 2 (SPAdes) (version 2) | ecosystem: Host-associated > Tunicates > Ascidians > Unclassified | place: Key West, Florida... | reverse complement strand
GAAAATTTTTTTCATCACAAGATCCACATGGTCAAAGTCAAGTTCAAAACAAAAGGTCAAAGGTCATTCCCTCCCAACGTGCATATTCATTAAAAATAACTGCAGAAATGAAATCGTCTGAAAATTTTCTACAAATTGATATTAATTTCATCAAAATCTACCCAGTGGTTGCTGAGATATAGCATTTAGAAATTAGGTGGTACCCCTATTTTCGGCAAAAATTCGAATTTTCAAAGGCGAATACCTCCGAAAGTACTGATCGGATTTCGATAAAATTTGAAATGTGTGCATTTCTATGCATAAGTTACCTGCACACCAAATTTGAAGAAAATCAGTGATGGTAGTGTTAAGACCATTGGATGATTATTAGATGCGGAATGACCCCTCTGTTACAAATTAATGAACCGTCTCTTTGCAGTAAGAAAGCTAGCGATGATCTTGTGTGTCACAAAACTTTGAAATGTTATGAAGAGTCTAAGAATACAAAGTCTATGAAGGATTGTGACGAGAACGGTTTTGAAATAATGTTTCTCGGTTTATGAATTGCTGGAAGTACTTGAAAATTGGTGCAATTCTTTCTTCCACAACTTGATTTTTTACCGCAGGTTTACTTCATAGAGAACCATGTATCTTTTAGCGCAAGTGGCACTAACAAATTGTAAAAATATCTGCAATAAAGTCACAGCGAGTTCAGGTTCGTTTTTGCATTTTAATCTGTAGCCTGTACAAACTGTGCAAAGATGGCATTCCAACGTTGATTAATTATACTGATGGCACAAACCAGGGGTCACCAGCATGGTGCCAGCGGGCACAAGGTCGCCCGCACGGAACATGTGGGTCGCCCGCGGGCTTGTTCTGAAAATAACATGAACATGATCAGTTTTATCACGTTGATGAATGTCTTTAATTTTTATTAATGATAACATAATTGAAGACAAATTGAGCAAATTTTCATTTCAGAAGTGAGTGCATATCAAATTCGTAGCCCTTCGCCCGAATCTGTATTTGGTGACCCACGGCTCAAGCAGTCAATCAACCATGATCTTGATAATACTCCTAGAGCTGATCACGCCCCACACCACTATAGAATTTGTTGGGTGGCCCCTAATTGCTTTAGGAGAACCCATTTTTATGTAATTTTTTCCAGTTTTCTTCCGAACTTTACCCGATTTTTAATTTTTTCAGCAACTGACTTCCCCACCCCCTTCTCCAGGCCACGTACAGCTAAGGAAAACGCGGTCATTACGTGCCGTTGACGTAATTTGTCATACGCAGAATCGCAGTACTCGTTATAATACTTCCTGTCTCATGCGTCAGTTTCTGCGAATGGTCGTGACACCCCTATCATCCAGTGAGCTTGTGACTAGTTAAATGCTGTTGTATTTTTGATGATTCCACAAAAATGGTAAACATACGAAGTACTGGAACTGCGTGCAAAATTCAGTTAGGCCTAGATTTCAGCCGCGTAGGCTTCTTTTTTGCAACCAAGGCAGAATTAGAAATACTGCTTTTTTGGAGAGGAAAAACTGCAACTGTTGTCTTTTATTCGTTCGTTGCTTCTGTATACCAAATTATTTGCCTCGCACCAAAACGGATAGAATACAGTTGTCTTCGTACATTCAGCTTCATCGAAAATTTGGAACTACATCGTTTAAGGTTTTTCAGAAATGGCAACGTTGAAAATTATCCGCTAGAACACATATTTTTTCAGATCATGTAACAAACTGAAAGCGACGGCAATCTATGATTCCATGTCATTCATTTTACAAAAATGAATGGTGGTAAGGCACCAGGTCATACTGAAGTAGCTTCTATAGTCTGTACCAGTGTTTTTCAACCGGGGTTCCGCGGAACCTCAGGGTTCCGCGGGTGCCTGCCAAGTGTTCCGCTGAAACAGACCGAAATTACCTTGGACGAATTTCACAAGCACAGTTCTATGCGGTTGTAGCAATATACTATAGAAACTTGGTTCATTGCATAGGGTTCCACGAGCAACGCAAACATTTGCGGAAGGTCCGTTGCCACGAAAAGGTTGAAAAGCACTGTTCTATGCTGATTAACAACGCAACCACAAAACAGATAAAGCGAGAAAGCAATAATTGTGGAGTATAGTCAAGATAATACGGTTAGTTGAAAAACCTGGGTTTGTGGCTATTTTCACTGACTTTCTACTTTTCGAATAATGCTAATATGTTTTGTCGAGCTATGCATATATATTTTTCAACTCAACTAATTCTTGTAAATATTGCGTGGGAACACTAAATTCATTCTCCTCGAAATTGCGTAAACTGCCGCAGGTTGAAGGTTAGACTAAGGTCGTAGGAAAGAACATGTTCTAAATTCTAAAAGATCATCTGATGGAATATAGAAAGTTAAATTGTTACAGCTCAAGCTAAGCTTTTTCTGCGCTGTGTCCGATAGCGGAAATCAGAGTAGAGTTTAGACGTAAGAAGCGTAGCTCCAATCTCTCTATATGCTCAACTGGCGCTAAAAATGACAAAATCTGGAAAAACTATAAAATTGCAAAGCTAGACAAAATTTTGATAGCTTGCCCAATCAAATTCATCAGGGCACAAGCTTTGAGAATTACGAGCGTTTACATCCAATCCTGTGTAAGGAGAATACTGCCCCAAGGATTCTTTAACTCATTTCCATGCACCCCTCCAAAGAATTTTTGTTAAAAAAAATTATATTGTGAATGTCGTATTAATTCTAATCACAGTTGATATTATTGACTTTTTCATTGCTATTTGACTTGAATCATGAAATTTTCCAAATTTCCTCTCTCTTTAAAGTGTACCTGCCAGTCTCGCCTGACGGAGTGCTCACATATGGGAAAAACAAATTTGCCTGAAAATGCTGCATCGGCAAACCAAGGCCAAGTAGTTTCACTCACTTTTATTGCCACCAAGTGGTTCTTTTAACTAAAAAAAAATCAAAGTTTTTTTTCAACATTAGGGGGCCGCTCGGTGAAATCCAACCCCTAAAAATATCGTCAGCGGCCCGCTCGTTCAACCTCAGCGCCCCCCAAAAAAACGGATCAGTAGCGGCCATTTCCATCTCTAATCGAGAGATATTTTGAAGATTACAAGTTGCAGATTAACAATAAGCTAGAAGGAATTGGCCAGCCTATTAAAAGGGGAAGAGAGATAGGGTGTAAGGCCTTAAGATAACGATGACAGTGCTTCATCTCGCTCTCGGGTCACTTATTGACATACATTAGCATGCACTCTCAGAAAGTTCCCATCAGGTCCATGCAGTATATGTTAGTACTTAGTAGCCTGGCAATACGAAGAAGCATCTTGTCACAGCATTATAATAAAATGTAATTTTTTTAATGTCACTCTTTGGATGTCCCCTTCCTTGGATACCCGAGGCGGTTGGCCCGTTCGCCCCCCCTCTACACTCCCCTGGTCTAGCTGTTGGGTTGGGCTTTTTCCAATTACACGTGCATAGTGTTATTTCTTGCCTTCGTTCGTTACCAACAGACGTTTATTTCGAAAACTGTATTATCAAACCCTGCCAGGTGGGACATCTGCCTTTTTAATGCTCGGCAGTGATTACAACGTCGTAAGTTTGACGGAAATCGCATTGAACAGTGTGATTCAGTACAGACATCCATTGCCAAGTTGTGCAACTGTTTCCGTTAACGTTCCTTGTAATAAAAGCCTTCACCACAATCATACATGAATTAGATCGTTTGCCCTTGCATTAGGTTTCAGACTAAGGTTCATGCCTCTAGTTTATCAAAATGAGCACAACGCCTTTGTAAACTTTTCTTGTTGAAATGAAGTTTTCTATGACTGCACATGCCAAGTGTATCGTTGAACAAAGGAGACTTCTTACTAAACCCACGTTGCCTATCGGCTGGCACTGATTCACTCTACTTGCTGTTCAAGCGTACTGTACAATCTGAGCTCTAAATTACCCACGCTAACACCAGCTGCACCACCTCGGTTTAAGAACGTCATGTTCCGACATCATTATGTCATTACAAAAAAACATCAGTTCTCGTGAAACTGAGCAACGTTACCTCTGCGGAATTCTTCACTTCAACCGCCAATATTTTATGTTGATAAGCCCACCGATTGACTAGGCTTCAGCTTGTGGCATTTACTGAAAATATCCCACTAAACATTAAAAAATATGAGACGTGCCAAGAAGTGTTTGTCGCCAATGTCTAGGTGTCAGGTGATGTGATGATGTGCCGTTGGGGCGGGCGTGGCTAAGGATCGAACGATAGGAAAAAAATCAGATAATCAGCTTGTAGAATAATTCATAAAAGAAACCATAGTTGTAGGAGCAAGCACATTAGGGGTGCGAAGGATTTTTCCCAAAGGTCATGAAGACCTTTCTGGGTGTGCCCTCCAAAAAAAGGTCTTTATTTGTTTTTCTGCAAACGTTGGGCGCCATTTTTTGAAGTAACACAATGCTCGGCACCATTTTTTCCTGTATTTACAGGGATTTTGCCTAGATATTTAGGGATTTGTCCAAATTTTCAGGGATTTTGCCCAATTTTCGGAGATTTTTCCCGACTTCGATAAATCAAAACTTTTGGGGGTGCGCTTGCACCCCGCTGCACGCCCGCCTCCTACACCACTGAAACTGAGACCGAAGGTTATATATAGATATTATTGGCAAGACGTGCCATCATATAATTATTGATTATCGTGGACAGTGTATGAGCAAGAAACTTTCAGCAACAATTTGACATTTTCGAAATCTTAACTGGAATATGAAAGTCTTTTTTGTACGTTTGAAAAGAAACCTTCAGTTCAGGTTGAATTTCATTATACTCTCTCTGAAGTGTCATGGGTGGTCTATAGCGGTCATCTACACTGGCTCTGCGCCGGTAACCACGTGGTTGCTTTCGTAGTGAATGGTGCATTAGTGTTGCAGCGCTTTTTGAGAAAAGTCCCTGTGGGGTTCAAGAAGTTGTGTTTGAGGTTGAATGCGGATTGTAGGTTGAGTCGCAGACATACCCAAACGCTACAAACTGCGAGGTCAGCGTATTCGTTGTATGAGCACTGGCATTGTCTTCCGACCAAGCGACCTGACTTTTTAAGTTGCCAAGCCGAAGTAAGGCTGCTGTTAGGCACTCACCACTTCAAGTTCGTTTGCAGATTTTAAGATGCAGTAACTCCTGACTTTATTTACACGAGTTTGCGCGTTCTACACAAACGCATCAAAATACAAATTAGTCAGACCCAATAGCACATGCACGCAACCAGCCGTCTGACGAAATAACAGTTTAGTAGGGCGTGCTCAACTCACCATGTCACTTAGGCGGTTACACTGTAAATTAGAACTGTTATTTTAATTTTCATATTGCATTAATTTAAGCGAAAATCTAGAACAGAAAATCTTCGCAGTAACTCTAGACTTTTGCGTGCAATGCAGTTATGCACTATTCGCAATCACTCAGATATATACTGGCGAAACACCAAGTTAAAATAATGATATAGCGAACAAACATGCAATTAAATTTCATCCCACTAACCATATTCAGGTGTGCAACACTCTTGCGATTGCAAATAGATTGCTAGTATAGCTTGATGCAAATAAGAATATGTTAGGTTGAATTAAAGAATTTGAATAAACTGCCCAAAATATGAGCGGCATAAGAAAGAACTGCACATAATAATAACGAAAAAGAATAACAAAAATCACGATAAGGACTTCTAGTCTAATGATCCTCGAGTTATCTTCATTCGCGCGCCCGTTTGTCCACAGCCGAGGTGGCAGAGTCACATTGTAAGACTACGCTCCTGTTCCAAAATTTTTTAATCCGGATCCGGCTCCGAATTTTTTTCAAATTTGACAATCCGACTCCTGTTCAAACTCCGCAAACCATCAGTGCAACCGAAATTCAGCAATATCTGCAATTAAGCAATGACATTTATAAAGACCACGCAAACCCCTGCTGCTGCCGAAAATAAATGCGACTCCGGGTCCGGTGCTTCACAGATTTTAACTTCCGGATCTGGGTCCTAACAAAACGCAGAATCCTGCTGGAGTCGACTCCGGCACTGCGGATCCGTGGTTTAAAAGTATCAAAGCATCTGCATAAAATTTCAAAAAATTGGCTCGATGTTGAGCGAAAATTATGCGGAGATTGGAATCGTTATGGTGGAAAATTTGGTTTTGGTGTATCTTTGCATTTAGCTAAAACATTGCAAATGCTCTTTCCACGAAGATGAGCTTATTTTTCTAGGAAGCATGTTTGTTATGGAACATTCTCGATATATTTGCTCTCACAAAAAGGTGCAGATTGAAACACTAATGTCACGATTTTTACTGTTTTAGGTTGATGACAATTTCTTTGATGATGACAGCTTGCGACCTTAGTGGTACTGTAAAAGACTGGAGCTCAACAAAAAAAATCGTTTCTAACTTGAGTCTTGAATTATGGGAGGAAGGTGATCAAAGAAGGATGCTTGGTCTTAACCTTCTGCCGATGATGGATAGCGACAAAAAGGAAGACATGGCAGAAAATCAAGTTGGCTTTTACACCAACATTGCACTGAAGGCTTTTGAAACTCTTGCCAAACTAATTCCCTCCTGTGCAGAATTTGTTGATCAAGGGCGGTCGAATATAACACACTGGACTTCTGAAGCCGACAAAGTACGACAAGAAAAAGAAGGTTACAAACAGAAGCTTTTGCAAGAAAAACGTCGCGAAGAGGATTTGGAAAGAGAAGGTCTCGGTCTGACCGTTAAAGGAGGCTTTTGGAAAATTGAAGATTCCAGAACGTCTTGAAAAGTGTTGATGTAGCGGCACATTCGTTAATGGAACAGATGTGTGTATGTAGAACTGTCTCACACGTTGGTCTGTTGTTAATATTGTTACTCGCGCAGTGTTATTATTTCTTTATTGGCAACATAACTGTAGCTGATAACAAAATATCAAGTTGCTTTGGTATAAAGAAAATAACACCAGCTATGTGATACCGTTGGTTGAGCATGCGCCGCGGCCATCAAAGATAGTAGGATAAGTTCGATTTCCGATCGGGTGATACCGAAGACTGGACATCGGTACTTGCGGCCTGTCCAACCTCGTGTTCAGGGTTGATGGGTGGGTGCAAGTAAACGGTCCACGCCAGTCCTTCCCACTGACTCGCCACCAGTGCAGCGCACTCTGCAAAAGCAGCCGCAAGCAAACGGAGGTGGGCACTCGATGTAGCAGGGATCGCTGCACTGGTGGCGAGTCAATGAGTCGCAGCAAAGAAAATCAAGAAACGACAAAGCAACGTTCGGCTCTGTATCCGCAGCAGGTTCCCTTCCTCTGGTCATATAGGGATAGGTTGATCAACACGAATAGATGAAATTCACTGGGATACTTTCAAAACGGACCGGGCCTTCCACTTGAGAATAGCAGGCTAGAACAGGAAGCAAACTTTTAACTCGCCAACTTGACAGCAGGTGGATGGATTATTTGTGCAAAACATAAATGAGATGTGAACGTCATAACATGAAAGATTTTGTCTTTTAACAGATAACAAAACACGTTGGTGTAAGCTTTGTTACGTAGCTCATTTCATAAATGCATTTATTTACAACACGGCGAAGAAAGTCGCTTTTAATGATATGTGTTAACAATGTTGTTCTGCCTTTTAAGGCGGTGCGTCAGAGTCTTAGAGTTGTATTTGTTGTGGCAATTCTGAACGTCTGCTCACACACAGGTCAAGCCAAAAATGCATTGTCTGTGCCAATCGCGGTTTGGAAACACGAGATCGTTAATGTAACATAAAAAAAACAACTTAATTTCAGAAATTGAACTTCGGTCAGACTGAAGATCGATCATTTTTTATTGCAGTTCCTGTGGTGTTTCAAAGTTTTGTGATAGGGAGCAGGCAACGTTTTTAAGTGACATGTAGACCTGTGTCAATTTTTTAAATCAGAAAAACGGCGGAAGAATTCTCTGTGCAGGCCACTCAGTGACTTGCTGTATTTCTTTGTTATTCGCCTGGTATCATTCAGTGTGGCTAGTGCGGGAAAATGAGCGAATGACTTGTTTGAAATTTGCCTGGAGAACAAACCCAGCTTGGATTTAAGCTCTCACACTACTACATGTTGTGCACAAACTGATCTTTCCCTTGTACCCTCACGTTCAGCTCATTCACGAGAGAAAATGTCTACAGCAAACACAAAGACACACAGCTAGTTCTTGACCTCTGTTCAGGAAACACATAGGCGTTCCCCGTTAACTCTAACAATACACCAATTTCCTTTTTGACTTCCCATGTTTGTTTAAACACTTTGCCCCAACTTAAAACCCTTTAACGACCGCAAAAGCCAATAAATGGGCACGTACGTTTTTGGTTATAACTCGCCAGCTGCTGCAGCTAGAGAGGTGTTCAAACCCTCTACGGATTCAGCAAGTCGAGTAGTTCCGAGTCAAAAAAAATTTTCAGTTTTGGGTTTGGGGTTCTCTTGTGGGGGCGTCACAAGTGGGGGTGTTTTCGCGTTTTTATGGCCTATTTTACCCGGCCCTGGAAACCCATCTAATGGGCCCACATTTTGGCCCAAGTATTTTCACGAAACTAAGCTATCTTACGAATTTTTAGAGCCCTTGATTAGCTTTCTAGCATATCTGGATCAAAAATTATGCCACAAAAGCCAAAAAGTAGTCAAAAATCCTACCCCTTAAAAAGGTAACCAGGGTGGAATAACACCCCTTTTGGATTTGGCCATAACTCGCCGTTAGAATAGGCTAGAGAGCTGTTAAAACCCTCTAAAGATTCGTGAAGACTAGTAGTTTAGACTGGAAAAAAAATTTTCAGCTTGAGATCTCGGGTTTTCTGTTGATGTTTACATGTTGAGAGGATGTTTATGCATATTTTTTTATATTTGGATAATGACGTCACTTCCGGGGATCCGAACCATCCATCAGATTTGATGACTCGAAGTTTTTTTGGATTCTAGGCTTCAATACGAGTCTTTAGAGGGTTTAATGGATTTTCTAGCATTTCTGGTTCGAAAGGTATAATCAAACATCCGGATTTTATTTAGGGAGATCCCTTAAATTACTCAGCCATGTGCTCAACGATTTGGGGTCTTTTGGCCCTAACTTGGGCACCAGAAACGCCAGGAAGTCGATCTAGGCCTCTAAAGCTTCATATTCCAGCCTAGAATACAACCAAACTTTAAGCCAAAATTTTGGCCCTTTGTGGAGGTGATGACGTCATAATGAAACAACCAAAAAAGCCAAACCTACCCTTTTTCTAACCCCACCCACCGAAAACCCCGTTCCCAAATCTAAAATGTTTTTTTTTCACTGCAAACTAGAAGACTTCAAGAGTCTTTCGAGGGCTCATAGAGCTCGTTAGCATATTCTAGCGGCGAGACTCGTTCATTTTCGGATTTTGGGGGTAAAATGGGGTTTTTGGGCCATAACTTTGGTTCCAGACAGGCTATAAGGTCAAGCAAGGGCTCTATCGACGCGGGATATCATCTAGTTTCCAAAAAATGTTCGAGCCAAAATTTTAGCCCATTGGATTGGTGTCCAGGGCCCTTCAAAATTTGTCAAAAAAACATAAACACCCCACTTTGCGAGCCCCTCCCAGGCGAACCCCTCATCCAAATCAAAAAATTTTTTTTTAATCGAACCAAGAAGGCTTGCCGCATCTGTAGAGGGTTTGAACAACTCTCTAGCTATAGTAGCTGCGAGTTATAACCAAAAAAGTAAGCGCCCATTTATTGGCTCGCGCGGTCGTTAAAGGGCCAGCTGACACGAAAATGGTAAATAAGTCCTGAGATAATCTTCATCGATTTTATTTAGGAATGGAAGTGATGAGATGCTAAAGTCCCTTTGCTTGTATAAAGTGAACAAGTTTTACGATTAGGTTCAGAACAAAGATTAGGAAGAATAGAAAAGGGACAGAAAAAAACGGAAACATGATAGGATTGAGCTGCAATAGGCTTGTATAATGATTCCTGTTGATTGATGCGCTGAAGGAAGATGATATCATTGTCAGGATTTCGTTCTTTCATTTTATCATGGATTCTTCAGCAGTCTAGCATTTTTTCCAGTTGAACTTGGAGATCCATCCTTAGTGACACTGATAAATTTTTCTCGAAAGTAACTACAGATTCTTCATGCTCAAGCACACACCCTGTCATATAAGTCATCTCGTCAGGATTTTCATTTTAAATTTCATGGCCAAAAGCAACTGGGTTATTTCAAAATTATTATTCATTCATCCGATAAAAATCAGAGCTGAGTGTCGTGACTTTCACCCATTGCTAGTGAAATATAACTTGAAAGGACGCCGTCTTTTGCTTTTAACTCGCTTGCTATATCTTCAACGATGAATTCCACCTGACGAGTAACTTTTGTGCTTGATAGGCTGAACTGTTTTTGCAAACTTGCGTTTGATCTCAGGACATTATCTAACATCTGTTCTTTAAGAAACATCTACTCAGAGAGAGACTTGCGAGACTTTACCGATTTGGACGGCAGCATAAAATTTCTGAAGCGAAATTGGTGACAGCAACTAATTGCACAAATACAGTAACTTCTCATCGCCCTACCGCAGCGAGCGACCACAAACGAGCAAATGCAAGATTTTCCACCCGCATGGAATAGTCTGCTCCATAGAGAAGGGTTCAGTCCAGTTTCATTTATACTCGCTTCCTGAAATCCTTTCGTAGTGTCACGAGGGGTCTGCGGCGCCTAACTCTGTTTGCTTGCGCCATGCTCCACGCGGCTACTTTCGTAGTGAATGCTGCACTGGTGGCAAGACAATGCACAGCACCGCACCCAACCATTGATGCCGTGCACGAGGCTGGACAGGCCGCACGTATCGTTTTGCAAGTCTTCAGTGTGACCTGGCGGTGAATCGAAACCAGATTTAGTGACGCGTGCCCAGCCAACTGCACCACCGTTTGTGTTTACTTGACAATGCTTTTGGCAAGATCAATCCAATAACTGGTTTACTTGTTGCCGCGTTTTACCAAGCAGACACACAGAAGTGCGATGTCTTTGGATTCGCAAGCTGTTCGATAGGATGCTGCGTTTAGTGCAATGAAAAGTTCGGGTTGGGTAACATGAGCAAGGGCGTACGCAAGGGGGGGTTAGTTGTTAAAACCCCCCCCTTGAGCTTGATATTTTACAAAAACTTCTATTATAAGGGGAGTGTGTAGGGCTTGATTTTTACACAAATAAGGGAAGTGCGTATAGAAGAATATGCCTATTATGTCAACAAACTTCAAGCTCGAAAACATGAATACGACGTCAAGTTGTGACGTCAAAAACAGCGCACACCAAATACAAATGACCACGATATGCCACTGAATGAACCCCCCCCATGAACATTTTCTGCGTGTGCCACTGAACATGAGTCGCGTAGCTACTAGCTATGGCAAAAACAATTCTGCTCGTCTGTTACTCTCACAACTAATCGTGCCGCTGTTTCGTCTCTGTGTACTTCTCGATTTCCCATCAAAGGCGTTTGGCTACTCTCAAAAAAGCGCTTTATCGGAGCTGTCGGCTGGAGTGTACAACCGCACAAGTAGCTGGAATCGCACTTGCGTATCGACCTTATAGCAGAAAACGTCAATT
>Ga0210059_1014638_pt1 | contig 11563 bp, 13 predicted proteins | sample Ectturendosymbi2_FD_188042 | JGI IMG/M metagenome (GOLD analysis project Ga0210059, IMG submission 188042) | Ecteinascidia turbinata endosymbiont from Florida, USA - Sample 2 (SPAdes) (version 2) | ecosystem: Host-associated > Tunicates > Ascidians > Unclassified | place: Key West, Florida... | reverse complement strand
GTTTTGTAAGCCATAAGGTCTTCACTCCCATACGCAACGCGCTAGACTTCAAACATGCATCGCAGTAACAAAGAACACACAAATAGAATACATGAAAGTACACAAGGATATGCACGTGGCGTATGTGCCAACTCTGGCAGTCCTGCCTTATGAAGCATGTGCGAACACACGCGACCTGGTTGTGTTCGCACACCTGCAGTGTGGGATTGATCCTCGAACCTCGGGAAGGATAGATTGTGACGTCATCGATGTTAACTCCACGCCAGACGAATCAACCGAAGAGCACTCTTACTTCCATGTGCATAGAAGTCACTTATAAGTGTCGCTTGCTTGGTCTTTCCCTTCTTGCTTTGGCCGACTTTGCTTACATGTAGCGTGATTACTACACTTATAACACCATGATTTATCGTCCTAAGCTAAAATATATTACTTTCACTACTGTTGAGACTTGACACGATTTAACAAGTTCACAAGTTCCTTCGGGGCTGTCTACATGACCGATGTTCAAATGATGTGAATGCTGCATGCGCATCGGAAACCAAAGTAAGACAAGCGGATGGAATATCTTAATTTTTTAGACCTTGGGGTACTAACTTGCTAGTGAGTGTCGGCCAGACCACACGCCAAAGAATCAACTACTTTTATGTCAACAAAGCAATTTTAATGAGTGAGCACAGAACGCGATGGTATATTTTTACAGCGTATTGTGTATTGCTCACATATGAAACTTTTTAGCCAACTTAGGTATTGGGGGCGCCTAAATGTTGGGGGCTTCTGGCTGTAGACCAATCAGCACCCCCATTAATCCGTCACTGGTGTGCCATCAGAAAAATTTGGATAGCCAATTTTGTATGGTTTCTTCTGTTTAGATTGTAAAGATTGAGATTTGCTGTTTTTCTCATGCATTGCTTGTACTAGCTAATCTACTGTAAAAGTTTTTTTCATTTTGAAAAAGTTCTGAAAAATAACGTATTTGTAAAAATTTTTTTGGTCACATTGCTGTTGTAACCCCCCCCCCCCCAGCAGAAACCCAGGGAATGAATAAGACAAATGGACAATAATCTGTACCCGCCGTGTAGGCCTACAGATTTAATATAAAGTGAATTATGTCATGTGCTGTGATTGTTATCTACTTTGACAAAGAAATGCTCAATTCCTAACAGTGATACCAAATTTTGTAATTACACCATTATTGGGGGTACTTGGGCCATGGTCTCCATATCGCATTTTCATACTTTGCCGCCAACCATTTTGTCAACTTTGCAACAAGGTCGTAGTACGGTTGAGTGAACACGTTGACGTCAACATCGAAACGCAAACAATGTGTGGCTATTTATCTGTCATTTTGGCTCCTTTCGAAACAGTGTTTGGCTAAAAATCTGGCAACCCTGGGCGCAGACATTAGAGTCAAAATCAGGGTTGCCAGATTGGCTCTTTTGGAGCTATAAACCAGAAATTTGCCTTTTTTCAGAAGCAGTTGGCTCCAAAATTTTTATTTGCCTATTTGGCTACTTTTTGGCTCTTTTACAACTTTTTCATTCCACAAATTTTTCTTGGAGAAGAGTTGTGAGTGACGCGTGTAGCTTGTCCCGGCCACCATAAAGCGAGAAGTGGGCCACCACACGGTTGTGTAATGCTTAATGAGCACCCAAATGAATCTAAAAAGAGATAGAGAAGATGTGCAAGTGGAACGCGCAACTTGTCTCAAGCAATGACAATTGAATCTGTTCCTGATGTGCGCTGCATTGTTTTAAATTTCAGTGTTTGAACCAGACACGAAGTCCATAGAGCACAAGCACACACTGTCTCCACTACGCAGATTGATAATAACAGACACACAGGGTTTTGTAATGGCGTTGGGCTAGGACCACAAGATTAAGACACTTTCTGTAATCACAGTTGTTCGCTAACTCGTAACACTTGGTAGAACACTACATCCACAGTCGTGTACTCCAAGAGCAGGGTTAAGAATTTTGCTCTTTTGAAGATTTTGAAATTTGGCTGTTTTTGCACTGGATTTTTGCAGATTTTGAAATTCTGGATGTTTCTCAACGCACTGGGCTTTTTTTAAATGGAAAAAACAAACAAGATTTGATTTTTTTGTCGGAAAAGCTTGACCCAGAAAATGCATATGAGCCGCATATTGACATTCATTGCAAATCTTTAATCTTCTGACTAGGGTCTGTCACCATAAGGTTACGAACGTTCACCCGCCCGTGAAGACTTTGGTTCCAAATTCTTGTCTGAAACTTAACGTAATTTTATACAAAACCCAAGACAGTGAAGTCAATTGTAACCAGTGAGCACTGTGCAGGTATTGAGGGAATAGATGTAAAGCCGGAGTCTGCAAATTGTTTTGCCTGTCGAAACCTTGGTAAAATCCCAAACAATTCACAGAGCCCCGAACGAGTTAAACTTCTAGGATCCCACTACCTCACAAGTACGGGGACATTTGGATTAACACCAACTACTGATATTGCATCTATCTGACTGTAATTGAAAGGTAGTGAGCAAGAAACATTATTATTAATACAAGCACAAAATGAAAACGGCGAACTTTTCATTGCAATTTGAGACCCCATCAATGAGAAGGGTGTTTCCTGTGAGAAACAGAAAGAGCATTTTCATTTAGCTGGAGATTGGTGTGTTTAGTAGGAAGTCACCACGCTTTTCCAATTCAGTCGGTTCTTCCGCTTTAGGAATGTATTTGCATGACTAACACCAGATTCAAGCATGTAGGAAATTGGGAATGCAAGTAAAAACGGTTCAACAGCTGCACAAAATTTCGGGTATTTAACAGCGATATTTACATGGCACTGTCACGCATGTTTTTCCGTTTAAACAGTGATTGAGCTTTGAGATCCACACGCATATCAGTGAGTTCATCTTGCAACTGCGAATTAATGTCTGGATTTTGCACATTAAAATCAAATAGCGTAACAATCCAATCTGGCACACACATCCTCTGTAGGTCCTAGGTCCTTAAAGAGTACCTTGAAGTCTTCACCTAAATTTTGAAGGTGCTTTGCATATATCTCCAAATCACTATCAACAATGCTTCCATCTTTTTCCAATTCAAGCAAGTTGGAAAAATGTAATATTTAAAACAATTGCGTTCCAATTTTGAATAGACTTAAGCTGGTTTGAATTCCCGTTAGGATTGTTCGAGCTTGAATAACAGCCATATCGTTCATGCCACATTGTGCCAAGTCTGGTTTGCCAAACTCATGATTGAAAGAGATTTGGTCGGTGACAACACGGGACCCACAAATGGTGTGCCATCAGAAAAAGTTGTATGGTTTCTTCTGTTTAGGTTGTAAAGATTGAGAATTGCTGTTTTTCTCATGCATTGCCTGTACTAGCTAATCCAGTGTAAACGTTTATTTCATTTTGAAAAAGTTATGAAAAATAATGTAGTTTTGAAAATTTGCTGGTTACAAGTCTGTTGTAACTCCCCTCCCAGCAGAAAGCCACGGAATGAATAAGACAAATGGAGATTTTCACCCGAACCTGCCGTGTAGGCCTGGCCTACAGATTTAGTATAAAGTGAATTATGTGTTGTGTTTGTCATCTACTTTGACAAAGAAATTTTGAATTCCTAACAGCACTTCTAAATTACGTAATTACACCATCATGGGCGTAGCCAAGGGGCCACTTAGCACTCATTTTCATACTTTGCCGCCAACCATTTTGTCAACTTTGCAAAAGGGTCTTACTACGGTTGAGTGAACATGGTGACGTCACCACCGAAACGCAAACAGTATGTTTGGCTATTTATCTACCATCAGTGTTTGGCTACTTCTGGTGAAAACAATCTGGCAACCCTGATCACAATTCGCAAAGCGTCACTGATGCCAGGGTCAATGACACGGGTATGAACATTGCTGCACCAAATAGGAGCGCAGTACTCTGCAGTGGAGTAGACTAGGGTCAAGGAAGCCATTCGCAACGTTATTGCTCTGGCACCCCAGCCACAGCCAGCAAGCCGCTTCAAGAGTGTGATGCATATGATGATGTCAAATGTTTGCAAAGTGACTCAAGGTCTCGGCGATACCAATCTGTTGTTGAAGAAAGCAACAACCTGATGTTAACCAGACTGACCGCAGTGTCAACACTGCTGTAGCCTTCAAGACCGAGAGACCTGAAATCTGTGAGAGCAAGACTTGCAAAAAAAAATCAAATGGGTCTTCAGACGAGTCTCGAGACTCCATCACTGACTGGATGACTGTTTGCTGTTAAACCTTTTAATAATCCAATTCTACCTCAGCTTGTTATTCAACCGCGTTCCGTGATGCTAATGTGTAATTGTGGTTCTTCAATAATAATAATATCATATGGTCTGTGGGTGTTGCTTTACATCTTCATGATTTTTGTGGATAAACAATAAACTTTGCTTTTGCCCATGCTTTTGTTATGAAATGTTATGTTGTGTTTACTGCATTGTTCTTTGCCTCATAACCTTCACCTTGTATATTGTTGCTTACTTCTTTTACCTATGTGCATGATTCACCTATCACTCATCTGTACATGCCTCAATTCTTCACCTATTGTTTGCCCACCATCATCTGTGTTATGTAAATGATTGTTATATATGATTTAACATTTATGTTTCTGTAATATATGTTGTTCAATTGAAATGTCATGGGATTTTTGTTCATTCATGTTTGCATTGGTTCCCTTCATTTGCTATTTTTGACTTTGGGGCAGCTTATATTGATTGCATTTCCAGTTTTTTGTTTGCATCTGATGCTTTGTTTAGTTTGCCGTCTGCATTGTTAGATTAGGAAACCATTGTACAGCTGGCACAAAAAGACTTAGTACCTGCTTTATTTTTCTTTCAAAAAGAAACATTTGATCTTAAATAGAAACTTTCATTTAACAAAAACACACACAATATTTTGACATGTTGCCCTTATTTTTTATGACCATTTGCAAGCGTTTAAGCATTTAATCGCTTTAACTTCTGAAATAATCCAAGCACGTCTCCTAGCACCATACTTTCTTCAGCTGATTTTTGAGATTGTCAATGTTTGGGCCTTTCTTTTGTTTCATAAGATTTTTCATTTTCTGCCAGCAGTTTTTGATTAGATTTGAATCTGGTGTGTTGCCAGGCCACAAGCGCTTAAATCTGCTTTTGCTGGAGGTAATTTTTGACTTTTTTAGACTTATGACAGGGAGCATTATCCTGCATAAACACTTTACATCTATAAATGTGAAACAAGTCCAGCATGTGCTCCTCCAATACTTTTATGTAAGTTTTGCCATTTATTTCTTGGATTTTGGGCAGGAAGTAAGGGCCAGCCCTACCCATTTCACCAGAAAAAGCTCCCCAAACCATGACTGAATCTGGGTGTTTAATGGTTGGAACTGTGTACCTGGGATCAAATCGATCAGATGTTGATGGGCGTGAAATAATGGTGCAACCCATACAAAACACTTGAAAGTTACTTTTGTCAGGAAACAGAACTTTTTTCTGTTGTTCAAGAGTTCAATGAACATGTTGCTTACTGAACACAAGACACTGCTTCATACATTTAGTTAGGAGTGGTTGGACTATCTTGCCATTCGAACCATATCCACCTTTGTCGACATATAACGCTGAATTAGGACACTAGTGATATGATCAACCATGCCGAGTGGGAAGTGTCTATTCCTGCTGTGCAAATGGTTTTTGGCTCAGTTTTCACCATTGTAGCTTTGGCTTTGCTCATAGCAGAGATGACACTTTAGATGGGAACGCTTTTTATGTACTTCTTCAAATAGTTTTCAAAAACCCCACAAGCGTTTACATTTTGGGTTGAGAGTTTGGATTACGGTTAGGTTTAAGGTTGTAAGTCACATTTCAGGGACGATGCGCTAATCCAAACATCGTCCTAGTCACATGAATAATTCAACCAATCAGGTTAGGCTAATGGAAAAATAGTTGCAAAATAGACTCTGTCTATCCTTAATGCAAAGCTTTTAACAGAGTAGTCCAATGTTCAACAGGTTTTTCGAAAGAAGAGCCACCATGCAAACACATCATCGGCAACCTGCAAATTTGGGTCTTTAGAGATATCTGTAAGATAGATGCAATTTAACTCTTGCAGAGAGTAGCTCCTTCACATTTTTAATTCTACATTGCTATGCATTTGCAGTTTGTATTTATGCTACTAATCTCAACCACTAAACATTTGGCAGATTTTTGGCATGCAAAACAAAAGTTTGCGGAATAATTGCACTTTTATCTTTGCATGATACATGATGAAATTAAAAATGCAAAATGGAGTAAAACTTGACCGAAGTCTAAGGAAATTACAACTAAAATATTTTATTTGTGATCATTTTTAGTTTGTCTTGCTCTGGTACAGAGTTGAATTCAAATGTCATCAGTCTTAAAATCTTGTTCCTTCAGGACTGAGGATGCATAGCGTTATGTGAAATCAATTTCCTATTTTAAAAAATTTGCTGATTGATTCAAGTTTGTTGTTCTTGTGGAGAACACTAAGTTACTTGAATGCATATTTGAATCATTGTAAAGTCATGGAAACAGCCTAGTCAGCTGATTCCTTAGAAGTTTGCCGCAAACCTAGAGATTTTCATTGATATTTTTTTAGATATTAGTGATGTAGCATGAAAGGAAATGGGGTTTCTTGATAAAGCACACAACCAGGAAAAACTCACTAGGCCTATGCCACAACAGTTAAAATCATACAATGAAACTGGACCCAATTTTAAAAACTGTATGAAATTATACAGATTTTAGAAGTTAAGACATTCAGTTTAGAAAATAAATCGATAATGGTTTATTGTTTCATATGACTCAGCCAACAAACAGGAGCATTACAAGAAGGCATTGCACTGAGCAAACCAACCATAACAGTGAACGTTAGGGCAAAGGAAAATGCAATGATGCAATGGTTGGTCAGTGTAAACAAAGAGGGGTGCTGTGTCATACATGATTGGTGAGAGACCACAGCAGTCATCTAGTCAACCAACCCTGTTTTTCAGTTATTGGCAAGTGTTGTAAAACAACATTTGAGTGAAATAAGCACAATTAGGCAAACAAACAAACACAGAACATGGTGAAGAAAATGTACAGATGAAAAAATTTTTAATGATTAGTGCATTTAAAAGTTAAAAAATAATATTTCAGTTTTTAAAACCTGCAACACAAAAAATATAATTGGCACAACAGCAAATAATAATTTGTTGCACTATAAAACCATGCAGTAAACAGGGGCAATAAAACATACTAATAACAATAATGTTAAAATGTGAATATTGTTAAATAACAGTTGAAAGTTTTGGGCCACTGTAAGCTGACTAAGGAATGCTGTTGTCTTTTTGTGTTGATTCAAACTTGCACATATGATCTGTGTTCAAGAGACACATCTCCACAAAGGTGATAAAACAGGTGAAGACATAGGAAGCTTTTATAGTATATTGATTTCACATAACTATGTGAATAAGATTGTATGACTGTGAATGCATAATGTTATTAGGTGAAATTGATTTCCTAAGAAATTGGTTGATGGATTTTGCTTGTTACCTTTGTGGAGACTAGTTATTTAACATTGTTAAATAAGCAAAGTGTGATTGAGTTTATTCCTAAAAAATTAAGCCTTGTGTTTAAGAATGTTCATTTTGAAAATATCTGTTCTTTGAACTGTTCATTGTTTTTCAGTTTTACATGTGTATAGTGTAAGTGCCCTCTTTCCGTTCTTAATTAATAACTTCTGACAAAATGGCTGCTCAGTTTGCACTGAGATGTGATGGTCACATTGCTTTGTATATACAAGAACATGGAAAATTTTTCAACGATCTAAAGTCAAAAGTTGGTCAAGTTGCTCGGTGCAAATCACTAGCTCCAGACCATTACGATGTGTGGAAAGTTACGGTGGAAAAAAAGTTGGTAAGAAAGGACATGTGATTGGATTTTGACTACATTTCATTCATAAATTAAATCATTTTTATTTTCCTCATTTTTTTCCTTTAATGCCTTTTTGCTGCTATTCACAGTATGTTTTTCTTCAGTTTTATCTTCCTTAGTAATATGTGTGGAGTATGTTCTTGTAAAGTTTTGATCAGTTGTAACTGGGTATTTAAACAACTGACATTGTGGGTTTCCTGTAGAAAAATGCTAGACCACGTATTACATAGCAGTGGCTAAGTTTCCATGTGATAAGCTTCATGCTAAAACGTCTCCCTCTGTAAAAAATTTCAATTTCAGATTACTGGCGCAGCTGTGTTTCTCTTGTTTGATAGATATGCATTTTAGTTGATGTGAAACAGTGTTTATGTTTGATTTAATGACAAAAAAATTTTAACTGTTAATGTGCCCATGCATTCTTGTTAAAACAAGAAAATCTTGTATTTCCTGCAAGTTATGGCTGTACTCAATTGTTTGATATGTTTTACTTTTTGCAGCATCTTGATGGAGACTGGCAAAAACAAGCGATTGAGATTATTAGAACATTTTTTGATGACTTTTCACATGAAGAAGTTTTGATTAATAAAAATATTTTGCATTATAAATCCTTGCTTGAAGTTGAATATGGAGATTGCACCTTTGTGTGGGATGTTGACAAAAATAATGTAGAAGTGACTGGACCAGTGGAAGATGTGGAAAATTTTATCAGCAGAATACAACAGATAAAACAATCATCTCAAAAAAATAAGTCTGATCTAAGGCTTCCTCAATTCTTTACTAAATGCGATGGAAAAATTTCTGAATATATACTGAATAATCCACAGTACTTTAATGACTTGAAGTCAAATGTTGGTCCAGTTGCACGATGCCTGTCACTTGTTGTGAATGATTCCATGGAAGGCATATTAACTATTGAAAAGAAAATGGTAAGATGTTGGTTGTTCATCTTTTGAAAGGTGTATTTTGATGTATAAATGTGTATGTGAATAAGATAATAATTAATAAAACGTATGTTGTTAGCATCTAATGTAATTAAAAACTGAAAGTATGCCTTCTATGCCCAATTTCGAGACACGTTTTACTGCAAAATATCAAATTAAGATTCAGTTAAAAAGTTTGAATGTGTAATAAATCATGATTTTATTTATGGTTTGTCAATTCAGTTGCATTTTTTATGATTTTTGTGAGCTGCAAGACCTCAAAATAGTAAAGATCATTGTGTTTATCATGGATACATTAAGGCACATGTTTAAGCTTAAATGCTCATGGTCATGAAAGAGCTGTGTTTTGTCTCAAACATTCAATGCATAAACCAAGTGCTTTCCAAAGGCTTGCATGTGGCTCGTGGTTAGAATTGTGAGGCCCGCAAGCTTTCTCAGTGTTGATTTAATGCTGTGTCTATGTTACACTACATAATTTTAATTAGAACAAGCACAACATAAGCGTACAAATGGCATTATATTAGATTGTAAAGAGTTTCTGGAAACTAGTCAGCAAATCTAAATTTGCACTAAAAATGCGTTTGATGTTATGAAACACGTATGTTTGTGAGATTACAGTTTCTACAATGCAGAAAGTAAAATCTGATAATAGAAATCAATGGAAGATGAATCACTGGAGGGTAGTCTCAGACTTGCTGCCACTAACACTGGTATTGATATAGGAATGATAGTGTCAGAGAAGCCTCGACCATAAGCATCCTACTGATCGAGATTTGCAATAAATTGTTATTGTGTAATAATTTCAATGATGCACTCACTTCTATTGTTTAGTGTTAAATCTTGTGAATCTGTTTTTATACATCATTTTGTTGGAAGTGGCCTGCAAGTTTTCACATTTTTGTAAAATGGCCCTTAGATCAAAAGCAGTTGGACAACACTGTTTTGGGCATTCTAAAAATTTGTTTTTGTTATTCCCTTGTTAGCTGCAGCTAATAAGGAATTTTTCTTGACTTTAAATAGACACACAGACATGCACATAACACATTTTGAAAAAAACAAAATATGCAAAGGCTATGGAAGCCATAGATCAATGGCACTAGAACCAAGGAATAGCAGCTGGCATTGTCCTGCTGTGACTGCAATTAAACAGTTTTATGATCATGTGAATATGGGAAGCTGTGAAGGACCTGCAGTCATTTGTACAGTCAGTCAGTTGTGCAAATGATTTTGTGGAAACTGGTCAGCTACACAAGTGGAGTAATTGCAAAGCTAGTACTATGTTGTTTTGAGAACTATGCAGTATTTCACTCAGGTATTCTAGGATTTAATTAGAGTGCAGATATATGATGTTTTTACCAATGAGGAAAACCATTAATGGTATACAAAAATTGTTTTATTACAGAATTACTAACAATGATGCATCAAAAATGTGATAAGGCTGTCTTTTGAAAAGTTGACCTGCAACTGCTCACATTAGGAACTTGTGTGTGTGTGGATAATGCAAGTGAACAAAATTACATCCTGCCATTTACTACAAATGAAACAAGATATCAACAAAAAAGGAAGAAAACACAATAATACATGAAGAGGCGCAACTAAATAGAGTTGTAGCTTTTCACTGTTGTAGTCTCTATGTCACAGTGACTGCATGTTTTCTGCTTTGGTGACTCCTGTTTTGTTTTTACATGACATTTTCCCTGATGAAAACCTGTTGTTAGCTGGCTGCAATATTAGAAGCATTTTGAGTTATTTATACAGCAGTTGAGCAAGAAGTTTTTTGTTACTGTTATCCTGTTGACTACTTCTTCACTATGTCACTTAAAAGATTTCCTGTTACCTGCAGCTGCAAGTTTATGTCTACAAGAAGTTAATACAAACAATGCTATGGAAGTATAAATAGTTGAATTAGACAAACACTTGAAAACCTGCACATAAAACGTTTGCTTTGAATAAGACTAAAGGTGGCTTGAAATTTCAGCTAATTTTTTTTATTTAAAGATTCAGAAAAGTGTTTTTCCTAGGTTTTCCATTATTACTTAAGACTTTCAAAAACTTGATTTACTGTTTTATGTTTTTCAGGGCGCTACTGCAAACTGGAAGGAAGATGCTCTTGTACTTATTGCAACTTTTTTCAAAAAATTCTCTTTTGTGAAGCAGCCAACAAAAGGTGCAGTTGAGTCCAAGATGTCACAGCTTGAAAAAAAGTTTCCAAAATGTAATGCAAAATGGGTTTCAAGTCAAAATGTTATAGAGATTGTGGGAGTAGCTGAAGATGTTGAGAAAATCAGTTTATTTTTACAGCAAGCTTTGCAAGCCTCTCCAGATGAATTTGGTGAAAGGTAAGTTTGATCATTATTTTGCTATAATAAACAAAAAGCAGTGCTCTTTTTGCAGTGCATCTGTGAGTTAGATTTAGTAATGTTTCATACCTGCACTCCTTGGAAAAACTTTAACATTTAGCTTTTGATGTGACTTGCATATGTTTAATGCCATAACAAAGTGCATTGTAAGTTACTGCTACTTGGTTGTTAAGAAATTGTTATCATACATTGTATTGCTGCTTTTCATGTATAGTAGTTTCCAATTTAATTCATTCATTTTCATGCCTGCTATTCCTCTGGAGGGGTTGGAGGGGCAGCAGCCCTTGTGGCACTTGAAATACCTCAATAACCTCATGATCAACAGAAATCTCAGATAGTTCTACTCCACC
>Ga0210059_1014636_pt1 | contig 11565 bp, 6 predicted proteins | sample Ectturendosymbi2_FD_188042 | JGI IMG/M metagenome (GOLD analysis project Ga0210059, IMG submission 188042) | Ecteinascidia turbinata endosymbiont from Florida, USA - Sample 2 (SPAdes) (version 2) | ecosystem: Host-associated > Tunicates > Ascidians > Unclassified | place: Key West, Florida... | reverse complement strand
CCACTATTTTTAAATACCGCATTGGATGTATGTAGCAACCGGGGGGCAAACGTGAAATGGGGGGGCGCCGATTTCAAATGGGGGGCGGGCACCACTGGCCCTCCCGCTGGCGACGACCCTGGATTTTAGGCGAATAACTCTATTTTGTTTGGAAAAACGCCTCTCAAAGCACAAAATGACCATATGTTCTAAAAATTTGGGGGAGCCGTGCCACTCCCTGGATTCGCCTCTTTTATAGGCAAGACGATGATGGCGACATTGTGTCGGTCGCCATTTAGTAAACAATTTACGCCTTTTGCGGATCATTTTCTTTAGATAGGGCTTAGCATCTGGAGATGTTGACTTGTTCGATTGAATTATTTTAAACGGAATACAAGTACAAGCACTTTGGTATGTCAGTAATATTAGGCAATGTCTGGCGTAGGAGATGCAGGTATGATGTTTTCGCAGAGTGCTATAAGTAAAAATTCATTTAAGTTATTGAAGTCGGATCGAGAATAATCCCAGCATTTGATGAATGAATGGACATGCGTACAGAGATTGAAATTTAATTCTAAAAAATAGGAGAGTGGTCAAGATTTCCTAAAGGAGGGAAAACATCAGAATTTATGACGAGGCGAAGGTCGTTTAATGACAAACCAACCAGGAATATTAGCACACCTAGTGGGTGATTGTATAACCTGGTGAAAATTAAATGTGGTAAATCAACGAAATAACTCAGTTTGTTGATGAAACGGTTTGCCCATAGAATGATCATTAAAGACACCAGCAAAAAGAATGGTGGTCGAAGGATCACTCAAAAAGTCGCTGATCACGTTGAAGCAACATATACGAAACAGGAGCCTATCAGCTGCAGCACTATTTGGGGTTGATATTATACCGCAAGAAATAAACAGTTTTAGTGGTTTTATTTAAAATCTAGCCACATAATTTTAACACGGAAAGGTTCTGAATAGCCAGACAAAGAACAGCACGACTTATCGATATTAGAGCTCAGCCAACCTTCTGTGACACACAATATATCAAAATCATGAACAGATGCTACTTCATTAAAATTGATCGAAGATGATAAACACATCTATAGTAAAGCTTAAACATTGATACAATGTCCAAAAAGATTTGTCCGCCATTAGTTCACCATTAGCATAAAGACAATAGTCGGTGCCATCAACTCGCCACTGAACTCTCTTCCCCGCTTTAAAAAACTTGGCGGCTGGGCTTAGTAGGTTGGTTCTTTGTTTCTGCATCGAGAGCGGAAGTTGACAAGTAGCATTTAAATTACATTGTTTAGTTACACCTGTAAGTTTCTGAAGCGAGAACTTATCTCTCATTTTTTAAAGTTTTACCACTATAGGGCTTGCCTTTGTAGATGAAGTTCCGTAGCTGTTGGTACATTAAATTTTTCTCTACCATTGTGCCATACATATTGCACTTCTCAAATTGCATTCATATTTTGCATTAATTCAACCATAACAAAAAGACATAATAAAATATACGTGAATAATGCATAAACTTATGAAGCTCAACATACTTAGGATCCAAGGGTTAATTCTAATCATATTCCAAATTCAGTGCATGAAAACTTTAGCAGCTCATCTCATCACCCAACGTAATATTGATAAAGGCTAGCGGTCTGAAGTAGATACGACAAAGTATTTATGCAAAAGCTAAGAATAACAACATTCAAAAGTATAACTTGATATACCTGCAAACTGCAACTACATGTCTGCCTTGCTAATTAAGACCAGGCAATAGCTTCCACTAGTAATACAAACTTCAAACTTCAATCCCTACTAATTAGCAACTGAAACTGGTTTGATAATGTACAGTGTGAAATGTTAATTGAAAGCAACAATTATTATAACTGTACCATGAGTTTCACAACATTGCCTGTTCAACTGCACATATATGCAACATGGAACAAACTGCATGTCAAAATATGTCCATCCAAACACTGCAGTTAATATTAAATGCAAAAGCTTTTCTTGACTTGCCTCGCGCATAAACTCTACAAATACAAAGTAGGTTCTCTACAGCATACTCTATTCCCCACAGTGTACAATTAATAAAGCATATAAACGAAATGCCCTAATTACATCATTATACCTAAACGTTGAAGTAAGTCAGATATTCATCAACTGTCACAAACTAAAACACGAAGTTACTAGAAACAGTTTGTTGATTTTATACGTATTTATTATGCTTTCTATGACATAATACAATTTTGTTTATATACTTAAAAAACAAAAAAGGATAATTTCATCAAAACTGTTAAAAAATGTCGAAACTTCTTTGTCTGAATTTTTTGAGATTTTGACCGAACTTTCAACAAATCAAAACAATTGGGGGTGCCCTTGAATTCCCTTCACCCCCAGCTACGATAAACCACTGCCCATTGCAGTGGTGTCAACTGACGTTTAATAATGCCAAGTTACTGAAAAATGGCGAACCGAAAAATGGAAGCAGATCTGTGTAGCTAAGGGAATCCACTTGATATAATTTCGTTGAACTGTCAAATCGACGAGTGTAGTCAATCATCCCTTTTGTTCCATTTGCGAAATTGCGGCACGCGTGCCACGAGTGCCACCGGTTTTCCACCACAGGGCTTTAGTATGTAGCGAAGACACTTAATTGAATCAAAGCAGTCAACCAATTAACTCCAAAAGGACATTATAAAATAGGAAAATTAGAAGCAATGTTGCACAATCACTCATTTTGCTTCAAACTAGTGATTTCTATGTTCGGCGAACATTATACTTTGCGGTAAAACCGATTACGTTTCGCTGATTCACTCGCCGGTGACGTAGCAGAATAAACATGATTTACAGTCTCAGGATAATCACACTGACAAAAGTATTCGTGGAATTCTTTTTATACACTGCAGAGTGGCAGTGATGCTGAAGCACGAGTTTCAGTGTCTTATGATGCAATTGACAGTGATGCTGAAGCTATGTTGGCTACAAACGCAACTTACGCTGTGGCGGAGTAGTCGCATAATCCACATAGAATTGCTCGATGCAAGTTTTGACAAAAGGGAGCAGGCCGTCGTCATTCAAGTACTGCTCGATTTCAGTCGACCAGCAGGTGGAAGTGTCATATTCAGAGTCCAACCTGGGTGAGGTTCAATCCTCGTTACTCCAGCGATATTATCGACCGATGTAATTTTGCCTTAGCAATATTTTTGATTGATTAAACAAAAAAAGAAAACCAATATTATCCATAAATGTAGACATATAAAAAGGCTTTATGAGCTGTAAGAAAGCTAATTTACTTTGCATTCATCAAATAACACTAAATTGAACAATTTCAAAGAAAGACAAACCTCAGTTAATCTTACATGTAAGGAAACTTATGCAAAATGAAGAGTTTTCTTTGATTAGCGTAATTAGCAATAGCATGTTTCATAAGAGAAAACGTACATGAAGCAAAGTAATTTTTTGCAGAATATACAATTTAAAGACAAAACAAATACCATCTAAATAAGGTACAATTACGTATTCAAAATTGGATATTTTCACAGTTCGTGTATTACTTACGAACAAATGACCGCTCGTGTGTTTAAATACCACTTGCTGTACAAGATAGTATAATCTACATTGCTTGTCCAGTTGTAGCTGGTCGTATCTCCAACCTGTAAAAGGAGCCAGATAACATGAAAATACAGGTTCAGGCTAAATCTCCATTCATTTGCAATAACTAACTATAATCTTAGTGACTTTGAATCAAACACTAGATTTGCATTTTTGCTCTTCTCTTAAAATTAACAGATCTATTTAGCAACACATGCAGATATGTGGGGTTTAGCTTTCATTTTGGACGTTTTGTTTTTCAATTTATTCTTTTTATGGTATAATCTAATGCGATGAAACAGGTGAAGATATTAATCAATTGTTATTGTATTCGTTAAACGAGTATCATATCATCTGCCACGTTTCTTTTCTCAAAGCGAAAAAGTTAGCTAACCAAGATAGTAAGCATAAGCATAAGAAAATACTTGAAAACCAAAAAGTTTTTGTTGGAGGGCTGTATTTCAAGGTTTATTTCAATTCCATCGGTGTCATTTCATAATCTCAGTCTTTAATTTTAATTTTTATCCGACGAATCGATCTAGAATTGTTGATTTCCGCACAAGACACCATCATATGAATACATGATAAAAGTTAACAGCCTTGACATTCTTCAGGTTTTTGAAACACACTCATCTTGAAGCATTTTTGGCTTTGAAGAAAACACATTTAGTTAGACAAAGACATGTTGTAAAAATTTACCGTTTCCTCTAGACATGCTGTGAAATATGCACGGGTTTGTGTTGAAGTTGCCACGTTGGTAGTAGTTCGTTTTTTACGCTTCTCTTGTCCAGAATGGCATCCTGCAAATCAGCAACTACGATTGCATTAAATTATTGTCTTCTATTTGAAATGCAATCAAGCAATGGTAATCACAGATATAAGATGAAAGTATACCACTCATATAAATGTACATGGGCCTGTGCGGTTGCGTGTGTGTGCGAGTCTGTGATTTAAATAATGTTAAATTATGTTGTTTCACTCGCAAATTTTTTGAACGCCTGTGTACTTCAGGTTGCCGAAAACAGATCAAAAACAAAATAAAGGTTTGGCTTTTGCAATATGTTTTGCTTTGGATAGGTATAGTGGAAAATATCTTTTTAACAGAATTCAAAATGCATAAATACTGTTGCTTCTTTTTCTTCTGGGGAGAAAACTTTTTTTCGCATAGAAACATCACTATTTGACATTCATCTAAACTTGCCTTGTCGCAGAGGTGCCAAGGACAATAACATTAGTGCAATAAACATGAGGTTACGGTTCATGCTGAATAAATATTTTTGACAGCTATACTACCTGAAACAACAGTAGCAAAAAGAGATTATGCAGCTGGCGTTAGCTGTTTTTTCAAAATATGCGAAGTGTTTAAGACTTTTCGGTCAAAATTCATCTGACGTTTCCCATTAAAAATTAGATAATTTTGTTTTGCCATACTGATATACACATTTAAACGCCTCCATTCAATTTTATTTAGAAATTTTACTTTTGTTATTTAAACCCTCTGCCAATTCTAAATTGCGATTTTTCGTTACCATAATGGTCGAAAAATAAACAGTTTTAGCAAAGGTGTGAAGTTTGGCACAAACATCAGGATCCTGAGCCTGCAGTAGCGTGAGAAACTGCAGAAATTTAAATAATCTTTTCAGCTTTTCTATCCACAATTCTGACACTTTTTCGCTAGATTTTTCCGTCAGAACGAAGATTCCGTTGGTAAGTAATTTTCTTTTATTACGACTGACGTGAACGCGTAGGCAACAACAACATGCCGTTCTCAAGCCTTGCGTTTCGTTTCCTGAGGACGCAGACAACCGCACATTATGTGACGTGGTACGACATTCTGGCAATGTCTACACCAAAATAATCTGATATCCCCGGGCACTTGGGTTGAAAAACTAGACTATATGACGACGAAATTTCTTTTTGAAGCAATTCACGGGCGTCATCGTGACTCTACCACTGTCACATGCAAGAAACAAATTCAGCTGCATGGTATCAAGGTCTCTTCATTCGGACCGGTTACACAGCAGTGCCGATGAAGCATTATGTTGCGGCAGTATATCATTGCAAACGGTCCATTTCTAAGAAAAAAGATTTGTAAAAGCAAACAACCCTTTAAAAGGTTATCTCATTGCTTGCTTAGCGTTCTGTTTAATGGATTTTGTACATGAAGCAAAATAACTTGGGAGACTACATACGAATGGTTTTTCCTTTGTCTTACAGCAAGCAAAATTTGATCTTAAATCCGTAAAAATCACACTTTTTAACAGAAAACTATATCCGTTGCTGATCAGTTATGACTTCCTCGTTCCACGTACAATCTTGATTTGTATCACACTGAGCAAACGCGAGCCACTGCTTCTTTCTTGCCTCCATTTACCTTACACATTAATAGCAGAAAGTAGAGTTGTAGTTTAAATTCACTGGTAATAGTTGTAGCTTAGATTGGCTGGAAACTTTCACTTAAAGTTGTTTTCATGCCCAAGGCGTTAATTTTAACGAAGTTATATCAGTGTTTGAGTTAAAGAAGGTATGCCGTGGGGGATTTGACCGGTTAGATCTCCTGGTTGCTCTGCAAGACAAGCAGTTCAGCTTTTTGCGAAACATGTTTTTTTGCACCGGACATGATTTGCACTTGTGACTTGAAATAAGATCCCTAAATTTTTTGAGGCAATAGATCAGTGGTTCCCAACCTTTCTCTTACCATGTACCCCTTCAGCATTCTGACGGATGAGCATGTACCCCTTCAGCATTTCAACAGGTAAGCATGTACCCCTTCAGCATTTTGACTGATGTGCATGTCCCCCTAAGATATCCTATGACAATGCATTTTATCATGATTATTCAATGATGTATTTAACAACAAGCATAAAATGATTTTTGAAAAGAATATTCATTAATATATGCGTAAATATTTGGAAATAAATCATATGCAAATATATTTTGCTCTTCTATTGATAACCTTAAATGTACCCCTTCGGATAGGCAAATGTACCCCTGGGGGTACATGTACCCCAGGTTGGGAACCCCTGTACTAGATCAATGTTTTGGTCCGTATCAAGTTGTTCGTAACTGTAGCGTTTGATCTGTAAATAGACTCCATCTGGCATAAATTTGAGGCTGGTGACAGCCTTCAGTGCATATCTGGTAAAGGCTGATAAATAAGATCACGTTAGATAATGTGCTGTATGACACACTGTTTCACATATCAAATTTCTATTATTCTTTACGCAGTGAATCAGGGCTGCGTATCTGCACACGTATTTACTACAGGTATCTGTCTTCAAATCAAGAGACGGGAGCCAATGCGTCAATTTTCTCGACTTTCAGAATCCATCGCCTTATAAGATCTAATCATGAAATATGGTGAAAATATTTTTGTTTAAAACGAAAAGCTAACAGCATGCATTTATTAGATAACTGATTGACTCGAAAAACGCCAAACAAAACACTACAAAAACGAGATTGAACTGTGCTTTCCAAGTTTAATTTCCCTGTGAAATCAAAAATCGCATTCATCTTCATGTACACCAAGAAGACTGCGGTGAGGTCTTAACATTATATTGAAGGTCGCAGGTGACCGAACAAATAACTTTGACGTATCTCGACACACCTAAAAAATTCAGAATTTGATTTAAAAAGTGGACTTGGCAAGTCAGTATAAACAGAAATTCAAAATAATTTATATGTAAGTGCTCAAACCATTTGCTTTTATGGTACGAAGGTTTAATTAGTTTTGATTTTCTATTTGGTTGCTTGTTGGTCAGTGTTGACTGATTTCAGTATTATATTTTGGAATTACGTCTGTATTGCAGTACAAACCACCGTAGAATATTTTATACAAAAAGTAATCGAGTGACTAAAAAGGAACTTATGTTGTGAAGAAAAACAAAACGTTCAGTGTTACTCATTAACTGTAAACTCTTTTAACCTTTTCTCTACAAGATATCTGTTTTTGCAAAATCACCAACTACAGCTTTTAAACCTTGCGCTAAAGTTTTTAAGGCATGTTCATGCAACTGATAGCAGCATCATGCACCATGAGAACATACAGTCAAAAATTATAAAATGAAAACTTCTGCTTATCATGTTATCATCACAGAATTACTTCGATTGCAAAATCAGACCATAAATATGTGGCAAAGAGGCATAACATAACACAGAACTGCATAAATTTATCTGCAGAAAAGTTCTGTCACAGAAGCATTGAAAATATCTATGGATTTGTGAACAAATTTCCGTTATATATATCTCGAATCTTATAACTTTTTCTAGAACGTAAAAAAGGGAAGTCGTTCACACGTCTTTGCTTTAGCTTGTCTGCTTTCATGGATCTTCGCTTGAGGGGCGGTAATTTTCTCAACAATTGCACAATCGAGTATTTTTACTGATATTTAAATCATCTGCTTTTTTGTCTGTGGATTTGGGAAGTCAACATCCAATCAAGCACGCTTTGAAATGGCTTTTCTACGTAATCGCAAAACGTTCGCAGACGTGTGGAGAAACGTGCACAGGAGAATGTTGAGAATCTCATGATGTGCTCAGTTTCTGTGAAAAGCTGACTATAGTACAAATAAATATTCGGAAGCAAGTGAGATTTTGGTTAACCACGAACTCTGTTGGGTAATGATGTTCACATGTCGTGCAGCTAGGGCTAAACAGTAATCTTGAACAAATTAATGTAAGCTGGGCGTCATTTTGAAAATAGATAGTGCATAAATTTTGTAAATTAAAAATGAAAAAGAAAGCTTATTACACCTACGTTAAGCAAAAATAATGTCACATAAAACAAAGATGGATGGATACCCGGCTGCACCGAGCAACGTTTTGCCCATTCCCATGAAATTGAAATGCTTTTTATCGGGAAAAAATGAAACAAGAAATACACAAAAGTTAAAAAATATTCCAAGATTTCAAATGCTTTGGTTATTTTTGCATAAAGAGTACCAATTTGTCGCTGTTGCCATTGGAAATTTGCGGAATCTTGTTTTGTCTCATTCCATTGTTCATAAACAACAAAAGTGAGCCATAGTAAACAAATGCCCGAGTCAACGTTGTAATGGTCCAAAACAGACCAGTGGAAGATACACAGCAAACAGTTCGAATACAAAACAGCATTTACTGTAAACGATATGGGCTTATGATAAGTATCGCAGGAAAATATGATTTATTTTATGCTTATCACAGTTAGCATCGTGTGCCTGCGTACAGTGAAAAGTGTATCATAGTTTTGTGGTGAAGGTTTTGGTGTTGTTTCAAAAATAACTACAGAATCACAACATTTTCACTGTTACCCCGCCGAGTCTGCTGAATTTTAACTTTGGCTTATTTTATTGTTATATTTGAGCTACTAAGTTTGGAATTTCTGGATGGCTTCGGTTATGCCTTTATAGCTGGAGAAATACATCACTCAACAAGATAGTGTCAATTCAATATCATTTACTCAGGATCGAATTTCAAGCAGTGAGTTTCTTTAAAACTTGCCAAACTGATCACGAATACTGTAATGAAGAAACTGCCCTTAATTATTTGGTGCGAACCTGCAGCAGAAACAACATCTTGTCCTCAGTTTTTGCCTGATGGTGAGGTAAACGTAAAATATGGTTGTAACCCGACCTGATAAACTGAAAGCATTCAGAAATACTGCGTTAACCGATATAAACTCAGCCTAGGTGATTCTTAAGACCCGCTAAAATATATGAATAGCTGCCTATGATGTTTCGACAAAGACGACTGGCTTGGAAAATATACGGCATTTCTTTTTCTTGTTTTTAATAGCCGGGTAGGCTAAAAATGTGAACAAGTTATAAATCAATTGAGAGCAAACGTTGTGTCAAGTAGTATTATCTTGTTAGAGACAAATTCAAATATGGCAAAAACAACATAACGATTGAAAAATTAGCTCCACTCATAAAAATTCAAGTAACACCACTGTGCTTGGTCTATTGAAGCAGTCCGTTACGCTTTTGATGGAAAAGGAATTGTTTTACGGGCATTTCAATGGCTTTTGGATGTGTATCAAATGAAAAAATCAAAACAAGGTGTTGACTGATCCGCATATGAGATAGTTGATGAAAAATCTTGTTTTTCAAACTAAAATGTCAGAAAAATCAGCAAGGGTGGTATACTACAATATCGCTGCAAACTTTCTCGGGAAAGCCAAAGCAAAAAATTACCCAACTCTTATCTCAGCATTGAGAAGGCTTTCAGAAACCGTTGCTGCAATATGGGTGTGAAGCAGAGGTGTAGTGGGGCTGGAACGCGTGGAAGGGGCGTTCGTGCACCTTTTTTGGGTGCGGGAACGCGTTCCCATACCTATGCGTATTTTTACTCAGACTTTCTGTTTGAAGATCAAGACGTCCTATAAATGAACAAATGACAAGCTAGTACCTGCGTAGCACCTCAGAATTGTGAAAATACTGAAAATGGTTAGTTTTCGTTGCTTTCCCACCCTTCTTTTTTCGCGTTCCCGCACTGTTTTTACTTGAAAATGGCTAGTTTTTGGGTGCGTTCCAGGGCCGTCGCCAGCGGGGGTCAGTGGTGTCCGGCCACCCCATTTAAAATATATGCTCCCCATTTCATTTTTTGCCCCCCGCTTGCTGCATACATCCAATATTGTATTAAAAACTATGGTTGCCCTTGTGGTTTTTGGCCCCCTGCTGCGAAATCCTGGCGACGGCCCTGTGCGTTCCCACACTTCTTTTTTTAGCACTACACCCTTGGTGTGGAGGTTCACTTTCTTCAGTGTAACCTGGGCAATATCCATAAAGTTTGGAGGACTAAGTGAAAGGCTGAAAGGATGTGATCAGAATTTAAAGATATTTGGGACGTTGGAATGTGGCGGATTTTTTTGCGGGTTCTTGCAAATAGAATCTTCACAGAGCAAGAAATCTTTCTTCACTAACCAAAGACAGATATAAAAAAGGAAATGGAAAAAGGAAATTTCAACTGTAGATCAAGTATTTGAAAGAACTTTGCTGCTGTTTTAGTCATTTTACAACACTAATTTAGTTTTTTACTGGATTTGTTGTTTCAGTGTTTAGCAAGAGGCACTTTTTTCATATAGCTCTGGCATGTTCATAATGAAAATTGTTGGCAGTTTGACTGAATGCTAAATAGAAGTCACATAGGCAGTGACCTGAAAGGTGTTTCGAGCATTATCTCATTTTTATCTGAATTATATCTCAAAAAGATGACTTGCAATGATGGAAGATTACTAATTTTGGTATCAACAACCTCAAACTACTCAAAAAATACGACAATTCAACAAATAAAGCTTTTTGGAAAGGAAGAGCGAAAAAACTAAATAAACTTGAAAGCACCCCAAAATATTTTTAGTATGAGGAAACTGATTTCCAAGATTTACAAATGGCTGTTGAAACCAAGAAAACCTACTATATTTTATTATTCATTCATTTTCAAACCCACTTTTCCTCTGGGGAAGGTCGCGAAGATCGCGGGAGCAGCAACGAAGACTCGAAATACCTCAGGGTTTTCAGCAATCTGTGATGTTTGTGCTGGCTCTGCACCAATGCAGCTCGGAGATACAGTGGCGTCACCTTGTACTTGGTCTACCTCTGGGCCGCTTTTCCGAGGGGAAGCCAGCACGACTTTGATGCGGTCGGAGTACCTTAGCTTGGCTCAAAACCCCATTCAGGTGACTATTGGCAATAAGCGTGATTCAGTTTTCAACTAAATTTTAAAAAGACTTAAAATATACTTATCTCATTCCCTCAGTGGCTGATTCTTTTCTCAGCCTTCTGTATAGTCGTCCTTTCGAAATATGCATAAGTTTAGTACTTTTGAGCAAGGGATCAGTGGCGGCTCGTGGTGAAAATGGCCGGGAGGGCTGCGAAATTTCATCTCTGATTGAACATACAGGATTGTCGTCCTGCCCCTGGCTGTTTATAATGGCGTTTCCAGTCACTCCAGCAGTCCTAAACTTATGAAACTGGTAATTTTCGGCTGTCCTTATGGATACATAGAAAATATTCACTTCAGT
>Ga0210059_1014635_pt1 | contig 11566 bp, 4 predicted proteins | sample Ectturendosymbi2_FD_188042 | JGI IMG/M metagenome (GOLD analysis project Ga0210059, IMG submission 188042) | Ecteinascidia turbinata endosymbiont from Florida, USA - Sample 2 (SPAdes) (version 2) | ecosystem: Host-associated > Tunicates > Ascidians > Unclassified | place: Key West, Florida... | reverse complement strand
TACACATCTTGTGATTAACAACTGCAGCTGTGACTCTAGTCATAGTACACCACCAACAACGCAGCATTGCTAATCATTGTCAGTTCAAGAACATCAATTTTTTTCTAAAGTCTAGAGTACCAAAAAGATCCCGTGCTACTCAGGTAAAATAGATGAAACCAAACGAAAAACATATACTTTCATTCTCCTCTTACTTTGCCTCAGACAAACATTTGGTAGGTCGAATGCTTTATTTTCGTGTGTCTACCAAAACTTGTGAGATAATTACTGAAATAACCCTACCCGCTTATGCAGCCAAACAAAAACCTCCACCAGATACTTGTTAAATTCAGTGATAATGAAGCAAGTTCTTGCGGGAATACTTTCGCAATGGAACACTACAAAGTTCCTTCACGCTTTTTCAAAGTTCCTGTACGCCCTTGTGTCCTGCTGTTGCTTGTGTTCTCAATAACACTTTTCTAAATAAAGGTGAGAGAAAGCAAATCAAAAAGCAAGTTTTGCACCACTGCATCATTACTAAGAAAAGAAACATTTTTAGCAATTCAATACCTTTCTTATTTTCTTCCGTGCAATATAAGGTTTAAGAGATCATCACCATCAACCACGTTGAAAGTTTATGCACATTTAATACAATTTTAAGGTGGTCTCAATCCGCATCAACGTTCTTCCGAAAATGTAAAAATGTTGCATTAAGCTGCCAAAGCCACCTCAAGAAGCTACAACATTTGTTGTATATTTTATACCTTCAGTACCATTTGCCAGCAGGTATTTATTTACAAGCAGACTGGTGCCATTGGCCAAGCGCTTTTGACATTCCAACAACTTTGGGCTGTGGAATAAGGGGGTCAGGGTTTTGGACCCAAACTATTTTTCAAGTAGGGTTCAAGATACAAGGTACACCAATTTTATTCCAATTTTGGTTTTGCCGTATAAAGTACAGCATCTCCAAAAATTGTCTGAGTGCCTGACTTTGTCGATAAATCGAGCTTATTTTCATCCTAATCTTGTTGTTCCGTTACACAGTACATGTCTTGTTCCGTCTTTCACTGATGGCCTGATCCAAAACATCTTTTCGACAATTTAATGAACCGCATATTTGTAGTAAGGAAGCTTAGGTTAGTCATGTGCACAGTAAAACTTTGAAATGCTATGCAGTTCCAGTTACATATTACTGGCAGAAGAGGTTGGCCCAAAAGTCTAAGGATACAGAGCCTTACGAACCGATATGACGAGAAAGATTTTTGGCTGATCAATTACCGGCTTTACTTCAGTTGGTGGCAATCTTGTTTACGCAAAATGAGATTTCTTGCCACAGAAGATTTACTTCATAAAAAACCATGCATCTGTTTGGTGTTAGTGGTACAGACAAAATACAAAAGTATCTGCAATGAAATTACAGCGAGCGTGGGCGCGTTTTCGCATTTCAATCTTTTCAGATACTGTGCAGAAATTTGTAAAGGAAAAAACCGTATGAAAAAGATTTTGTGAAATTGTGCAAAAGGGCATTCAAAGGTGGAACGGTCGTCGATGACGTCACACAGCATATCATTGATGGAAGCAATGCAGCCAGAGCGGTACCCTGTCACCCATTACAAAAATCCTATATTTTCAACCCCACAAGCGCTCTGTCCGGATAACGTGCAATGTATTCTGCCTCTCCCTCGCGACGTTATTGGCTCCAGCACAGTAAAGGCGTCAGTCATTGTGAGTTCTCTTTGGAAGGCCAATCAATATACGTTTCAAACAAATTGCACCAAATGTTTGCGTACGTCCCACAAACTCTGCATCTTTGCCTTTTGCTAATGGGCACCCCAAGTTTTGTCGGGAAGGTTTCATTTTTTGTCCGAAATATTGCTTGCTTTCATTCACAACAACGCAATCTATGCAGTAACAGGCACAGAAAATTTTGCTGGTGCAGCTGCAGCTATTTCTGCAGAGCTTCAAAGTGTGTTTACATTCGAGGGTGCGTTTGTTGTGTTGATTTTGAGAAGCAAAATCTATCAGGTCCGTCGTCAGGTTTCGGTATATCGAAAAATGGAGAGAGGGTCACTATGACGAAGGAACAAAGAACTTCACGATTCCTTTTGAGAACCATATCAGCTGGGACTTTATTACTCCCTGTCCCCCAATAACAATGATTCTATAACAGTTTTTGACATTGGTCGCCAATCGAGGAATGACATCGTTAAAGCACAGTTGCGTTTTACTTGTGCAAAAAAACATCAACCGCATTGGCAAACACAACTCCAAAAGCGATTCTTTTCGATAAAAAGGGTGAGGCAAGAATCCTTAGCATCAACGTACGTAACATCGCACTTGTGAATCTGCAGTGTCTTTGAATTAACTTAATACCGTTCGCAGCTTCACAATCACGAGTTTGGTTTCAGCAAACTGTAGCGTAATTAGCAATAAGGCAGATGACTTTCGGCACTTTAAAGTACTGTATTATCGTGGAACGACAATTTCAGAAGAAAATTCATAACAGCTTTACGCACAACAATCGTTAAGATTTGGCAAAAGTCAGAAAGTTTCAAATGAAGGTTGAAACGGGAACCTAACACAAACTGACTGACTCAAATAAAAAATCAGTTGACTGTTGTAAGTGGTGAGCTATTTGAAGAAAATCAATTTTAATTTTTGACTGTAGTTTGTTTCGACAGCACGGTCAAAAAATGTGTGAAAAGCAAAGAAATATTTCTACGCGCTACAGAAGCAATAACAAACTTTTCTTACAACCTACTGTATTATTTACGACCAAACTTCATTTCACTGAAACTGTTTTCCTATATTGTGTACCCAGCGGTTGAGCTTTAGACATGAATATCTGTTGACTTTGATTATGCTTAAAAAAGTGCTTTGAAGAAAAGGCGCGACAATCACAATCCTTTTTTTCCAAATCAATAAAATAACTGCATCATTAGCATTACAAAAGAATTTAAAAATGATAAAGCTTATCCTTTATTTTGAAAAACCTTCGATTCAGTATTTACTTGACATGTTTCATATATGCGACTTACATCTGCTGGCCTCACACCGACAGCGTCGCTCTGGGTTTTTCCGTGAAGACAGTCACTCCGCTTTCCTGCAAAACAAACATCAACGATTTTTTGATGTTCTATTTCTTAGTAACCTCCTCGAAGACCAAGCGTGAGCGTTTGAGAAATGGGCGATCTCTTCAACACCCTAAACAAATCTCTGCCCGGGCGATCGTCGATGCCACTGGAAGGACAATTCTTGTTTTGTACATTGTCTGTACTCGCAATTGCGTTGACATGTTTTGACATATCAACTATAATCAAGAGATACTTGGAAGTAAGGAGATGCTGGTGAAAATCAGTGTTATTTTTTCACTACGCTTACTCCTTGCATTAAAACGAAATTAGAAACTTCTGCATAACATGGAAAAAAGTTTACATAGTAAATACTTTGCACTTCCTCGAAACAACTGTGAGTTTTCTTAACAACATTTAGGGCGCTTGAGAAAAGACGTTTAAGCAAAAAGTAATTTTCAAAGGTATTTACCACCTAATTCAACTTCAACAAAGACCACTTCTTACCGCCGTTCTTTTTTTGAATAAAGAATTATCTGGAATGCTGCACGATATTCAAAAATCGTTCCAGCACATCCACAAAATCTATCCAGTAATATTGCAACAACACATGAAAAGCAGTTAAACTTTAGATCCAAGTGTAACAGATAGATTTTCCTGGGAACCTTCCTATTGATATGGTAGATATTTTTGGTTTAAACATGTGTGCGTATCTGCAACTTACTTCTCCGTGCTTCTCAGGTACAGCTTGGCTTTGAGATTTGCCTTGGTAAACGTCGCTCGATTTATCTGCCGAAAGAAGCAAACAATGCATAGATACTCCATTTCTTGCAATAAGAAGTCCCTACAAAATCCTTTACAACGAAAATGTTTTTACAGTGTTTTTAAATCATTTGCGACGCGAAAGTGCTTTTGAAACGAAAGTATAAATGTTTATGAAACGAAAAAATTTTAATTTGCAAACGTTTACCAAAAAGTTTCATTAATATTTTGAAATCGATTCGTTTCTGATTGCATCTGAAATAATTTTTGTTGTTTTGTTTTTAATGCCAGAAAGAAAACTTTTAGGGTGGCACGCATGGGCCACCATACAGCTGTAAGCTTGTAACCTACTCGCTGCGGTGGCAATGTTTGTAAAAAGGTGTATAATGGATTATTTGCTATTTTTTCACAATTTTCAAACAACTAATGCCACCGCCATTTGAGGGCAGCTTTGACTCATCCATTCTCAAAGTTTTTCAAAACAAGTCTCAGGTTGGATGCTTTTGTATGTATGCCATGTTCTCGAATGTAGTTAATAGAATGAAATTTGAAACGTACCAAGTGTTTTGAATCTGCTTGGTTGTTGCCTCATGTGGTTTCGTGCACAAATTCAGGAAACCAAGCATTTTTTCAGGGGAAAGTGTGTTAACACTAGAAGAACGGCTGTTTTGCATACCTAGAAGGATGTAAAGCGTCGTTTGACACAATTGTTTTAAAATAACGGATATACAAATGTTTTTTCAGAAATGTATTATTTTCCTTTTGTAACATACTTTCAACTGAATACTGCTTTTTTATTTGGAAATACGGAAAAGCTTTAACTTAAAACCGGTACTTTTGTAAAACGATTGATACAGGCTACGGGTGTTCAAGCGCATGATTTACACTTTTTGCATTTCCCAGGTACCACACACGGGTTTAGCGGCGTGGTCTGGTGATGCCCGAGGCGACTGCTTGATTGTATGCCCCCCATATTCAAATCTAGTATTGAGCAGTGGCGTATGGTAGTCATTGTTACTGTATATACGCTGCTTGCGACGTCACAACGTGACGTCATATTCACGTTTGCAAACCAACGTTTTGGCGAAGTTTGCTGACACAACATACAAATTATTCTACACGCACTCTCCTTACTCGTTGTTGTACAATGTGTCTCTGTAATAAACATAAATTATATCAGCGCTCCAAGTTAGGAGACCGGAGCAGAACACAGCACTCAACGCTAAGACAGAGCAGTTCATAACTGCAAAATTAATCGACAACGCGTTAAACAGAGGAGTCGACACACCCAATGCTGCGCCAGCGCAGTTCAGGACTGCAAAATGTGTAGCTGCGCATCGAAACAGTGTAGTAAAACACACTCAACGCTACGACAGGGCAGTTTACAACTGCAAAACATCAGGCTGCGCGAATGTCTCGTCGAATAACAGTCGAGCAGAGAAGGTATGCGGCTGGGATGGCAGGTAGCCAGGGTTGATAGTTTGAAACTTGGCAAGGTACACAAGAATTGAGAATGCGCATAAAGCACGCAAGAAAACTTTCGTTTTTTGTTACGTGGTTGTTATGTACAACTACTGTGGGGGCAGAACAGATACGGGCTTGTGTGAGCAGGTTATGATCAATCCGGCTGAACTGGCAATTTATGACGAAGCTCCAGTTGATGCACATATTGCAAGCATAGGTGTGCCGCTGTATTAGCGCACACACACCCATGGTTGCCACATCAAAAAAAGAAATGGGAAACTAGCGATACATCAAATAGTCAGCTAAATCAATCAATTTCAAATAGGACCGTTTTGACATTTGGCTCAGAACATCAATTAAACGTCCATAATTATCTTTTCAAAGTGGCATCATTAGAGATTTGAGTCACTAGCGGCAAAACGTAACTAAAGAGATTTGAGTCACGGGCGGCAAAACGTAACTGAGTGTTAGCTAGTGGGACCCACTAACCAACACTCAAGAAAAAAGTTAAGGAATGATAGTGATTTCGGATGTCGTGGATGACTATGTTAGTTTAAAAAGAAAACAAAAACATCCAGAAAAAACACAAAAAACAGCAACCTAGTGGCAACCACAAGAATAGTAAATATCAAAAGGTAAACTAAAGGGGGCCCGGATTTTATATTTAGCTTGCCAAGGGGTGACCCACTCCCTGCCAATCGTCAGTTACGCCAGTGTCTTTCAATCCTTTTGTGATTTTCCCTTGATCGCACGATATGGAAAGAGTCACGTCACTAACAATTTGATTGGGTGTGCACCGCGCACCTAGAGTTAGGTCCCTGTTATTGAAGAATGAAATAATTACTCGCATTGAATACGTAAAAACTAGTGTGGATAAAAAAAACAATTTCGAAAAATTAAATCCATGTTGCATGTGTTAGCAGCTTTACAATAGGAAAACCCATCTAGTTACAGCATTTAAATTTTTTTAATTTCACTCTTTAGATGGCCCCTGCCTTGGATGGGTGGGGCTGTCGCCCCGTTCACACCTCCCCCCTCTGCACGCCACTACACAGGTTTCTTACAGCTGTGGCAAGTGTGAGTAGTGCGTCATTTCTGACACACTTGGCAAGTGTCATTTATGCATTTTGAATAAGAGCCCGTGAACCCTTGTTGGAGGCACCAAAAATTTTTTGCTGGACGCTTTTTAGACACAATTGGCATATTACCTATCCGTCCTTCTGCCATTGTTTGTATGTGTTTTCTGCGGCTTATATTGCTCTGCCATACGAGCTTACAAATGACACAACTGTTGAAAAGAACGAATAACATTATAAAGGACATGCACAGGCGACCGTCAACTTCCTCTTCACACAGTAAAGCCTTGCAATTTGATCATATACTCGCACATCAAATCCCACTTTCATGCCATTGCACTACAATACTGAGTGGGGTTTCTTTTTCAGACATTCATTGGTTGAAACTTAAACATCTGGATGCAGACTACTCAAACTTGCAACGATTTTTGATTTGCACTGGTGTGATGTCGGCATAATTGGCGCTTGACTATCATGTCGTATCACCTTTTTCTTTACGAACTCTTCCGGAATTTCCTTCCTGTTTTATTGCATTGTTCCAAAGAGACCGCATTTCTATTCACGGAGTCGCAGTGCCAGGTCATATGAAGGGAAAAATTATCACATGTGACACAGTAACCTAGAAAGACGAACCCATTACCTTCAGAACAACATCAGCAGGTACGCTCACGTCTAAAGTCCGCGTGTCATCTTTTCCTACGCAAGGAAACCCGTTAAATACTTTTTTGCTTTCAGCATCAATGAGCCAGCCACAAGTTCAAATCAAACTTGTCTTGTTTATTAGCCATGCGCTGGATGAATTTGCAATGTGCCTTACATGAAAAAAAACTGCTTATGGAGTGTGTTGTTGTTTTTTGGCAGTTTGATATAAAAATATTCCAAAGTTGTGAAGCAAGGGCAAATTTATCATGCAAAAGATTCCTTCGCCTTTCCGTCTTCAGATCAAAACGGAGATATCCCACAATTTCTAAAAACCTGTGTCTTGGAATAGTTTGCGAAATACATCGCGCATCCCCATGACTTGCCCATAAACCCCCGTGACTTGCCCTATTGTCACAAGCAAGATGCGTTCTCCGATTGCACCACGAGCAACCAGCAAGCTTATGAATTTTTCCAGTTCACACAAACGCACATCCCAAACTTGGTCTTCAGTTTGGCTGCGACCCTCTTCAACAGTGCATTTTTTAATTTATCACAACATAGGCTCACCAAAACGTATTCTGAAAGACGCACCTAGACAGCCTGAAATAACACGGCTGGTTAAATACGATGTAGGCCCAGGATGAAATTGCAGAACATTGTGTATATGCAATTGGCCCTGAGTGGCAGAAAATATGGTATCGATCCATTTGTTGCTTGAAATAGTCTTGTTGCTCCTTGTTGTACAACAGGATGTTCAGGTTGGTTTTGGGAATCAACTTTATCATCACCAGACTCCGACGACTTCGACTTTCTTACCGTCACGAGCTACTGCAACATTTACCAATGCTTCAGTTTCACTGTCAGAGCCATCTTTATCGGAACAACAGACGAAAAATTTGCAAAATTTGTAATGCACGCCTCGCTGTAAACCTTGCCTCGACGGTTTGTAACAATTTAGCACTTACGTTAGCAACTGAACTTGTAAATATAAAAAACGCAGTTGGACAAGGTGCCAATCAAATTGTTTGGGGCGACTGGTTGCCCGTAGTAGAAGTACTCCAACACGTTAAGTATAAAACATTGCAACCAACGTTTTACTATTTCTCTGAAAACATGACCAATGCTGATAAATGTAGCGCTAGTGCAGTACCCTAAATGAAAAGAAATATAAGCTATGACGTCATGGAAATGATACTGACGTCAAGTGTTACAAAGGTACAGAGGTGTGGATGCTGAATCGGTGGTGAGTAGAGAGCAATGCCGATTGATTTTGGCGTTGGCATCACCATACATCTACATTTCACTGCAATTCCGCGTCTGCGTCAATTGAAGCGTGCCGCCCTACTAGGTAGTACACACTGAAATTTTTTTAGCAAAACCAAACAGTGTTGAAATTCACAGGATAACTCTACAAAAGACAAATAGAAAACTCATAAAGTTTCATGGCTGTGTCATTTACCACTTCAAAGTTATTAACCCGGATATGTCAAAAATGGTTCAGTTGACGCGTCCCCTCCTAGTGTTATAACTTTTTAGTTTATTGATGGTGAATGTAGAGAAATGGGGGGCGAAACTAGAGAAGTGGGGGTGATGTCACCTTCTTATTGCTTAATTTTTATGTTTTTCTAGCTTTGTCTTTTCAACTTTCAGTGTTTTTAAAGATATGTATCATGAACAGTGGCGTGTTTAAGCGAAAACGAGCGAGGCACTTGCCTCGGGACCCCCTTTTTGGGGGCCCCCCCTTGAGGTGTTACGCACATTCATTTTCCTTATTTGTGGTGAAAAACTAAGTTCTCTGCTTTTAAACTTCATTGAAGGGGCCCCTAAAAGAAACTGTAAAGTGTAAGTACTCGACTTTCAAAGGGCCCACAACAACAAATGTAATGTGCAAGTACTATACTTTCAAAGGGGATCCAAATAACAAGTATAATGTGTAAGTAAGTTGCTTTCAAATGAGCCCCCAATAGCAATTGTAATGTGTAAGTATTTCCTTTTTTAATGGTATTCCCAATAACAATTATAATGTGTAAGTACCTTGCTGTCAAAGGGAACCCAAACGGCAACTGTAATGTGTAAGTACCTTGCTTTCAAAGGGGACCCAAAAAGCAACTGCAATGTGTAGCTGTAAGTACCTTCTTTTCAGAAGGACCCCTAACAGAAATGTTTGCAATAAGGTACAGTATATGATGAAATATTTCCTACTTTTGTCAATGCGAAATGAAGGTAGCCTTGACTCATCTAGCCTCAAAGCTTTCCAAAACGAGTCTCAGGTTGGATGTGTTTGTATGCTATGTTCTTTAGTTAAAATGATGAATTAAAAATAAATTAATTGTTTTAAATCTTCTTGGTTGTTTATAGTTTCGTGGATTCCCATAAAGACGTAAATGTGAACAAACTGATGATATCAACTAGAAAACATTTTTCTAACGGGTAAAGTGTGAAACTTTCAAAGAGGTAAACGCTGTAGTTTATTGATGGTGAATGCAGAGAAATGGGGCGCAGAAATAAACAAGTGGGGACGATGCCAACTTGCTATTGCCTAACGTTTATGTGTTTCAGCCTTGTCTTCCCAACTTTCAGTGCTTTCAAAATTGTGTATCATGAACACCCTTTTGCATTTTCTCCTTCTGCTGTGTCAGTCATGCCGTAGTCTAAGAAACGTATCCTTGGGTGGCCGTATCTCAGGCTTGATCAAAAGTGCTTATAACGGTTGGCCGAGTATGATGACGTCATCAGAGGGCCCCTCTTTTTAGTCTTGCCTCGGGCCCCCCAAACCTAAACCCACCACTGATCATGAATACCCTTTTGCTTTTTCTGTTATATCAGTCAAGCAGTAGTCTCAGGAACGTATCCTTGGATGGCCCGGATATCCTCTTCCTAGGCTTGACCAAAAGGTATTACCGCGGTTGGCTGAGTATGATGACGTCTCTCAGAGGGCCTCTTTTTCAGCCTTGCCTCGGATTCCCCCCAAACCTAAGTCCACCACTGGCCCTTTCCCCCGAACGTTTTCTCGTGCATGCGTGTCTTCTGATTAAGTATGTTTAAACCGAACGTACACTGAACATCTTATCACAAGATGAACTAAAATGCATGCTGTATGATAACACCAAAAGTCTGGAAAAGACTTTAAAAACATTTGAAAGTTTAAATATCTGGACACTAACCGTTCAACAAAAACATCACTTAGTTGTGGTTATGTTCCAAAAACTTACTGTGCGTTACGATTTGGGTTTGTTGATATTCCGAATAGGGTTACACCTACTGGAATGTGGCGTAGAGATCGACCAAAAAACTCTAAACCTCATATCTTAAACGTAAAAACCGTTGTTGCGGCCAGTGGCCCAACTATATGGACAAGTACGTACGGACTGGAACCAGTGCTTTGTAACAGACTGCTCATTGAGCCATCCGGCTGGGTGCAAACCGTTCACATGTTCACACAGCATTTTACGCAATACGTGACTCAATATTCACGCCGTTCGTTGAATGAGTTTTTCTGCTCGTCTTTCTGTGCATGTATTTACGACCTCGCGGAACCTTACTTGCTTTTTTCGTCAGTAGTGCCGTGAGCGAGTTGTCGTCTGCCTGATCCATTAACTGTTTTCTGCGATAAGTTTGCTGCTGTATCGTGGTAAAGGACAAGTCGCGGTTTGTGTTAATGGTCGATAGACGTTGCAGTTTTGCGTCATTAAAATCAGCGCAGAACTCGAGGCAATAAATTGTACAGTGTCACCTCTCAACTCCCCTGCCTGTTTCGTTTCTCTACCAGCCGCGAGCCTGAGTAACGCCTTCATCAACGCATAGGAGAGTGGGAATCAAATTCACAGCTCGTGCTTGTGTGTTACAGGGTGAGAAACACCCTCAACAAAATGGTGCTGTGACCAGGATTGGGACGAAGAGATGTGAGACTTCACACGTCAGAAGAAGCGACCGACTGCTCAAGCTTCAACTGCGCCGCGCGCTTGCATGCTTTTGTTTTCTGGCGAGCTGCCAATTTGCTAATTGTGCGATCTGCTCACTTGTTGCTGGATTCACGCTGATGGTCTACGGCAGGCCTGCACAACATATGGCACGCGGGCCACATGCGGCCCGGGAGAGCTCCGAACGCGGCCCGCGAGAGCTTTTGCAATTGCAGAAAATCTTGCAACAGCCCGACTTCAGATATATAATTGATTGTCGACCTTTCTTGAGTTGTGCAGGCCTGGTCTACGGATATCGCATTTCTATGCTAAGATGCCCGTGACTTATCACGCCTGTAATTCGCGGCAACACTTCCTCTGTTATTTCACGATTGTGTGCTGGCGCCACGGGCATTGCTGAAGTTCCTTTCGAGCAGCCTGTTCGCTTATCGCGAGACTACCGCGGGTTTCACTACCGTGGGTCACGCAACTATTTTGTGCGTATCACCTGGCAACGGCCGTCGACTGGACATAACCAGCGCAGAGCCGATTGCGGACACAATCAGCAAAATCACGACACAAACAATAGGACACTGCGGCGTTTAAGTCGGCCTCCCTGGTGATTGACAAAACGCAGCAAGTCGGTGTCAGCTTGCATGCTTGTGGGTTTCCG
>Ga0210059_1014634_pt1 | contig 11566 bp, 6 predicted proteins | sample Ectturendosymbi2_FD_188042 | JGI IMG/M metagenome (GOLD analysis project Ga0210059, IMG submission 188042) | Ecteinascidia turbinata endosymbiont from Florida, USA - Sample 2 (SPAdes) (version 2) | ecosystem: Host-associated > Tunicates > Ascidians > Unclassified | place: Key West, Florida... | reverse complement strand
AATTAATGACGGAACTCGAAACGAAGCACATATTGCAAGCACAGGTGTGCGACTGTGTTAGCACAAAAACGAAACGGGAAACTAGCGATGGATCAAAAAAGCAAATAGGGCAGTGTTAGGACAGTTTTGAAATTTGGCTCAGAAATTCAATTAAACGTCCATAATTATCTTCAGTGTTGAGGTAATTGGCCCCAACCAAAAACAACACCAGTTTTTTTGAAAAGCCCACTTGAATAACAACAATAAAACCCACCCAAAATCCCACTCTTTACTTTTCCTTTGAGGAATGTACTATGAAGTAAAAAACAAGATAAGCAGCATACTTGTGCAGTTATATAACACTACTACTGATTTTAATGAAACAAAATGAACAGCAACGAAATGTGAAGGACTTCAAAAAAGAGAAGAATAATTCGTACAGTTTGAGTAAATTCTACTGGTTATCTTCAGCTATGTAAAATCGGTATATTTTTATTAAATTTTCTGCCTTTGTCTTAAGCTGTTCCTGATGTTGGAGCATAACAAACTAAATATTGAAAAAATGCACTATATAGATGCTGAACTAGCAGGGAATGTACATAAACTTGACGTGAAACTGCAGAGTTTGTGTGGGAGTGGCTTTGCTCTGCGCGTTCTTGCCAAGCCTTACCACTTGGAGTTAATTGACCAACAACACTTTACGAAAGCTAAGATGGAGACATTTCTTTACCCTCAAATTTGAATGCCATAATAGGTATAACAAGCTATTATCGTGTAATTCTGAAATTGGTGATATTGCATGATGTAACAAATTCAAAATGGGGTTTTTGCGTTTTAAAAAAAAAAGAAAAAAAACGTCTTTTTCCAAAAAAAACAAAAATATCGGATTTAAAAAAAGAGTGGCGGGTTGTTTTTTTTTAAAAACGGTTTTTCTCCACCTTCATTGTCTTTCAATCTTTTTTGTGAATTTCCCTTGATCGCACGATCTGGAACAAGTCACGTCACTATCAGTTTGATTGCGTCTGCGCCGCACACTTAGAGTGTAGGTCCCTGGTAATGAAGAAGTTGAGAATTACTGGCATTTGGATACGTAAAAATTAGTGTTGACAACAAAACAAGTTTCGAAAAATTAAATCCATGCAGTATGTATTAGTAGGCTTACAATAGAAACTGTCATGTAGTGACAACATTTAATTTTTTGTAATTTCACTCTTTGAATGCCGGGGCTGGCGCCCCCTTCGCACCACCACCACCCCCTCTGCACGCCACTGTCCAGCAGTGGCACAGCCAGAATGAGGCCGAAGAGGCCATGGCCCACCCCGAAACAAATTCGCTAAGATTTTTACTGGTGTTTTGTATCACTTTTCAACTGTTAGAAAGACGTCAGCGACTGACATCATTGACTGGCCCCTCCCGAACAATATTCTTGGCTGCGCTACTGATATCCAGCCTTCTCCATTTAATTACCAAAAATGATAATCTAAACAACGCTTTCCGTGCTTTTATGGAAGCAAAGTCGTCTATGATTTTATCAAAGTAAGCTTTCGCTGTTTCGTCTCTTTCTATTCTCATCAAAGCTAGATAACACAACCTGACTTGACCTGTCGCTAGCCATTGCGGCCCGGAGGTATAAAATTATCAGTTTCAGTTTACTGAAAGATCGTTCGAAGCATGCAATGCATACTGCCATCGTCAGCATTTATTTGCAAAGCAATGTGAAGAATGTTAGGCCTTCAAGACGCGATAATGTTAAGTTTCACGACTTGAAACTAGCATTTTGCAATCTAGAATCTTCTCGTATAATTGCTTGCCATCTACATCTGAACTGTACAAAGCTCCTGAATTGTCACACGTAGATTTTAGTTTCTCACAGTCAAGACCTTTTCACAAGGCCTTGGGCATCGAAAAGAAAGCCAAATTTGGACAGAAAAAACTAGCACTCGCTTTCATGAATTAACATTTTTGCTCAACTGGTACGGTAATCATACTAACTGCTGATTTTTCGAGGAGCAACTAAAGTTCTCTGCCTTAGTCTCTGGACCGGGGCATTGTATTCAGCCTATTTAGCGGACACTAACGGCCCAGTGTCGCCACTGCTGTTTTTTTCACTAGATCTGGGTTTTTCTATTTTATCTGGGATTCTGGAGTTTTTACTGGAAATCTGGGGTTTTTTGACTCTGGTCAAATTTTAGAAATGTATGTTGTATTACTGTATTTTCCATTCAAGAATACAGTTTTACAGGCGTAATGTACAGAGTCAGTAGCCAGTATAGATGAGTAGGTCTAGGCTTAACTAAATTGTTTGAAATATAATGGTGTACAGATTAAGCAGTGACTAGGCATAGGTCAGCACTCTGATCTATCGCTAATATGTCAAGGGCTGCTTGTGCATGATTTTAGAATGTTTTTTTTGGTTTTGAAGATGCTGTGGCTGAGAATCTGTTCATTGTGATTGTTTCACAGGCGCATTGTGATAGACATGAATGTGAAATTTTGATTGTTAAATTTGTAGTCAAATATTGTAATGAATGCCAGGTGAAAGTGAAACGAAAACTGTAAGACCTTGAATGTATTATGTACATGTTTAATTTGTGCATTTAAGTGAAACTGAAAGAAAACATTAAACGTTTTTTAGAAAAGATCTAACTAGCTTTTTTATGTTACTTCATACATTTGATTTGCTGCTAGCCCACTTGTAAATTTTCAGTAGGCCTATGTTTAAAAATTGACTTGAACTTGTTACAAATATGATGCAAATAATGCATATTACCTTAATTTTTATGTGCAAGTACCTGTAGCGTACATTTCAAATTTGTTTTTGACTTTTTCAAACATTTTGCATGTCTGAGGTTTTTTAGTGTTTTCTGGGGGTTTTCAAGGTAAATTCTAGGGTTTTTCTTCATAACAGAGTGGCAACACTGTAACGGCCATCGAAGAATAATTGGAGTGGGCCGCAGCAGTTAAGTAATGTGCAAATCTGTAGGACATCAGCAGCAGTTATTGGCGTAACAGGCAGATTATCACAGCCACGGACTTAAACTCGTCTCAGCCAGACAGGGGCGTAACAAGGGGGCATAATTCCCCGGGCGCCGAATCACTATGGGGGCGCCAAGTCACTGCGGGGGGCACCGAAAAGTCCCAACATTGTCACATCACAAGTGCTTTCTTCAATACAGTACTTTTGCTTCCGAAACACCGTCAAACTTGCTTCTTGACCCGGGCGCCATCTCACCTCGTTATGCCCCTGAAGCCAGATTCTGACTAATATCTTCTTGCCGGAAATGCAGCAGTACGGACTGACTTACTTTTCTTATAGCGTGAGAAGGACGAGGTCTCGTAGTCGTAGCTATGGCAAGCGAGCATTCTTGTTCTATCACTATGTCTGACCGTCGTGTTATGTCGCAATACCATAGTTTTGTCATGATGTTTTGTGGTACTGGCGCAACACACCAGACTTATTGCATATTAGCCTATTAGGTAAGGGGCAAGGCGTTGTGTTGATGCAGTTGTGCAGTTTGTGAATGTATGGGGCGCAAAATAGAGGTTCAAGAAACTGTAAATGAAGCTTTTAATTTTTTCCAAGCAATTTTTGCGCCCCCGTCAAATTGGCGCCCATGGCACGTGCCATGCCTGCCATACCCTAGATACGCCACTGACTCACTGCATCTGTGACAATAGGGTTAGATTTTGAAGAGAGATGACATGATATATTCACTCCAGTGATGGAATCTCTGCTGAGAACTGTGTGAGCATCCTGTCCAGGTACATAACTTGAGCTTTGAACCAAGGGCAAACTTAGCTGAAAGGGGTCCACTGGCGACTGTAGCAGTTGCGTACGGTGACCATTTTGGTAAGGTGTTCACCAGGCTTGCAACCAGCCCAAAACTGTGAAGGTTCACCACCCGTTGTGGTAGTCGCCTACCACAAGCCATTCGAAAAATTGAACAGATTGGCAGTTGATCATATTAATCAAACCACGCGCAGCATGTACGCTACAACGTCGACAGCATCGGGCACGAATAAGAATTAATTTCATTTCTCATGACAAAATCTTTTCAACTGAACTCACTGATAAGAAATAAATAGCATTTTCGACATAGAATCATCAAATTAATCTACTGGCTTACGTGTTAGGAAGCATCCGTTTTTCAACTGCTATCAACATTCCACACTTTAGCGTTAGGATACTTTGCACGTGAACCTGGGCTCACCACTATACTAAAGTCAGTAAGAGTAATATTCAGCTTCGTGCATTGTCATTTTCAAAATCCTCGAAACTGTCACATTAATCAGTACAGACAAACCACACCACTTACCTAGCCAAAGTAGGCTATTTCAACCTGAAGCAAAACCCATCTGTACAAGTTCACTACAAGGAATCCAGCCTACTGCACAGCGTACTTCTACGGCACTCAGGGTTACCAGATCTACTTTTTGCCTTGGGGCCAAATTTAGTCCAGAAAAGATCCAAATTCTAAGACAATGGGTCAACCAATATTTTCCAAATTTATCAGCAGTTACAAAGTCATATGAAGCCATACTTAGCAATTTATAAGTGCAGGGCAAGAGCAAAACAAGTACATGACGAAAATCGTAAGACGTAAGGGAACATCTTAATTTCCATGTGTAGCCTAAACTGAGATAAATTTACCATTCTTTGATACGCATGGGCGTCCGCAGGGAGGGGAAACGGGCATTTGCGAACCTGGAAATTGGAAATAAAAAGCAAAATTTTCTAGAAAACGTAAAATCAGCAGTTTAATTCCGATTAGTTGGGTTAATTCTTGCAATGACAGTTTGTTTGCCGATATGACACACACTACACAAAAAGTCAGTTCAATGTTTTGGTATAATGCAATCATGAAATTGCAGTTCACTTAAGCCGCTCCTTTGGCTGCAAATGCAGGTTGCGAAAGTCCGGAGCGAATTGTTCTGCTATCAGGCATTGTTGCGTCACAATAACATGGCAACAATATCTTTAAAGCAGCTATGTCCAACCAACGACCCAGGAGAAGGTTTTGTGCGGCCCGGCTAAGGTTTTCGCTGTAGTAAAACATAGGCGGATCCAGTGGTGGGGCTAAGGGGGCTGAAGCCCTCCTAATTATTTTCGGATACGATTTTTGATCGATGGTTCAAGACACAGAAACGTCCATTGGTGTGATTTTTTGGATAGCCTTTAAATCAGGGGTGTCAAACTTGTTTCAGTTCAGGGGCCACTTCAGGCAAATTTAATCTCAAGCGGGCCGGACCAATCTAATCAATGTAAAAACTCCCTGGTTATAAGTAATGACAACGTCCAACTGTTTTCATACCTTTGATGCAAAAAGTTCAAGCTTATCTGAAAAGGATTATTAGCACATTTAAGTAGCAACCTTTACGAAACACCCGATGTTCTTTCATCACTGAAACCTGCTGTGAACACACCAAACATACAGGTATCCCATTCAACTCCGTTAAAAAGTAGGAAACGGACCCAATGTCTTGAAAACCTCTGCATATTGTTTGTCAACTTTTCTCTTTTTCGATAAAGACATTTTGGGTAACGAGGCTGCCACGGAATAGAGGACAAAAACCTAACTGAGCAGTTTAAGGAAAGGCAAAAGCCCAAGTCTTAGCGTGGAGTTGTTCTCCATACGTCCTTATTACGCCACAACACAGTTTCCTTCGCTCCTACTGCATTTTCACGAAAAACTACAATGATGTTCCCCGCGTTTTCACTCCGTACATATTTGAAACAGCAAGTTGCTTGAGTCGGTGGTTTTAATTAACATTTCTATGTGTTTTTTAACCCTAGAACTTTGGCGATGTCGATTTCGACATTTTTAAAAATTCAATGCGCTATTTTCTGCAGTTACTGCTTTTTAAACCATTCTCAAATTTTACTCAAATTTTATCTGGTCGAATAGATTTCTGTGCAGTTTATTTTTCGGTCAGTCTTGGAATAGCAGCGGTACGTAGCAAATTTAGTTAGAGTTGTACCTAGAACTTCGAAGGTTTCAAAATCGACATCGCTGGAGCTCAAGGCAGGCTATATTGTGTTCCCGGATTTCTAGTGTTGAACTTTATGAACAGTAGTTGAACTTTTGCATGTTCATACCTGTTTGAAAGTTCAAACAGGTGTGAATATGCAAAAGGAAATATGCAGAAAACGGGAAATTTTCACTTGAGAAAAACAATAAAATGCAAACAATTACGTTAAGGCTTTAAGTGATTGAAATCTAGTTACCAGTTATCGAAGTATAACTGGACAAACTTCTCCAGCAAACAAAGAAGTTTTTACTTTGCAAAATCATCCCGCGGGCCGGATCCAACCTCGCAACGGGCCAGTTTTGGCCTGCGGGCCGTATGTTTGACACCCCTGACCTATTTTATCTAAATGTTTGCCGAACCTTAAGAGGTCCCCGTGTAAGTGTTGACAGAGTTAAAGTTGACCTTTATACATTTAAAAATATTGTAAGCAAATTTGAGGTGTGGAAAGGGCGGCACTTTATCGGCCGGACCCGGGCGGCACTTTGCCTCGCTACGCCAGCTGTGTGGGACTATCCTGGCTGACTGAATGCCTAACCGGGACATTTTGGTTCCCTGACCGGACAAAGTGCTCAAAACCGGGACTGTCCCGGCTAAAACGGGACGTATGGTATGCCTACTGATGAGCCTTGAAATGATCTGTTTAATGATTCTATGCTTAAGGATAAGTGAAGTAATATGTAGGCCCAGGAAACATTTACTGCCTGCAAGACAAGCATAAATCTAGCATCTGTAGGCTATTTGTTCCGAATCACTGCAGAGAGTGTTGTCAACCATCTAATCTAACCATCTCGTGGGGAAAATTGTTTCCAGGGAGGCTGGATGGTTTCTTCACCATCATGTCCATGTTGCGATGCGTAGGCTACATTTTTTAATTTTCAGATTGTGAGTAGTCTATGAAGTTCATGTACGTGTCTTTTACTTCCCATATGCACCTGATTCCACTACACAAATAACACAATGGCATACAACATACAGCAAATATGACACCCCAGGGCTGCTTCTACTTCAGGACAGGGAAGCTTTTGGCGTTTTTATTGTGAAAATTTGACCGTTCGGAAATTTGACCGTTGGGTTTGGTCGCAAATATTTTGTTTGACCTTTTGTGAGTATTTTTGGAAATTTGGCCAAAATTCACATTTGGCCCCACATTCCAAAAGTTAGGCAATCTAAATGTTTCCATGTGCACTCCCACAAATACGCTTCCGTTCCTGACAGTTGTAAATATCTAGATTAACATTCCAAAGCTAGAGAATGTGGATAGTCAATGACGCATAATGATCATTGTTATGTCACCAATCGGTCGAACTTGTAGGTAATTTCCATTCATTTTCTGAACGCATTAACTGAAGCTCACGCTGATTCTGCTGAGCAGTATTGTAAATTGATCGATGGGTACGGTGAGATCATTCGACTGGTTGGTCTCCAGTACATTGAAATCTAAACCAGATATTGAAGATGGTTTTGCGGAATTGTTTCAGGAAAAATATTTGTGTTTAAAAATAAATAAAAACAACGTTTAGCTTTAAGCACAAAGCTTTGGACGTTTGTGAGAGTTTGCCTGCCCATAGCGTTGATGAAGCATCTACCAACCCTGATCCAGCATTTCCACCTTCATTCGTTCGTCTTGCACAAAAAACAAGGAACCAAACAATACTTTTACAAATTACCGCAGTTTCATAAATCGCTAAACACTTTGAAATAGCCTGCTCATAGGCGGATTCAGAGGGGGGCTGAAGCCCCCCTAAATTTTTTCAGATACGTTTTTTGATCGATGGTTCCCGACACAGAAACGTCCATTGGGGTAATTTTTTGTACAACCATTGAATAAGCCATTTCTTGCACAAGGATAGGGACGAAAATATTAAATGCAAAGCTTATTTTGCTGAATTTGGACAGTTTGAATGTGTTTATTTCACTATAAATGAAACTTCTAATAAACAAGTTTATATATAAAAAATATGGTCCCAATATTATATAAATACGGAAGTGTTTACATGAGGTATTTACATTACATTCACGTTATATCAACCGCACGTACATAGGCGTAGCCAGGGGAGCAGGGGGCCATGGACCCTCCAATTTTTAGAATATCTAGTCATTTTAAGAGGCAGTATTTTAAACACTATACTGTTGCTCGCCTAAAATCAAACATTTTGACCCACCCAAAATTTTGGGCTGGCCATGACACTACGCACGTAAGTATTTAAACTCTTGTTTCATTTGGGTACGATTGGGTTTCTTGTGGACAAAAGATGAATAAGCAGCAGTCTCAGAACCGCCGATAGAAAGTTTACAATAGGGGATCTTGACATCCTAAAAATTAACAAAAACGCCACTGATTTATAGTGTTTCATGTTTCAATTTAGGGGCTTGGAGCTTCGTTTTGGGGGGCTAAGCCCACCAAAGTCCCCCGTGGCGACAGGACTGAGCAGACTGCGGACAAAAGTTGAATAAGCTGCAGATCATACTATTTTTTCCCATAAGCTTTTATGAATGAGTGCAGCTCATGTTAATACTGTAGTTAAGCGAAGGCATTAAAATTACGCTACAGCGAAGTTACAATGCAGTTAACTACAGGCTAGGTTAGAAAGCACAGTGGCAGAGTACACTCCAAAACAGCAAACTTAATCGTAAAACGTAATCTACATGTCAGATAGGCTAAAATTGAAGCGCGTTAGATTAGCTGTAGGCTATTCTAATGGTGACTACTGATTAGCATCAGACCTGCCAGCAGGGGTGTATAGTGGGGTGGGAACGGCGTTCCCACACTTTTTTGCACTAGTAACGTTACTTGAAGAGTTAGATTTTTCATTTCGATTTCTACGTGTAGCGCCTGAAGCAGCATAAATGAATAAATAACAAGTCATCTCGTGTATAGCACCGTAGCACTAAGGTGAAACAGGAAGATCCAGTGTGGAAATTCTTGTAGGCGAATCAGTCTTCCTTTATGTTTGGTGTGGGAACGGCGTGCCCACACCTCTTTTTTTAGCAATACACCCCTTCCTGCCAGCAACAATTTTTAGGCAAACGTTCAGCTCAGCGGCACGAAATCAAATGCTTTTTCGTCGACAAACATTCTGCTGCCTCTAATAATTTTTTTTCAACCTACTGTACAGTATTTGTAAAACTACGTTACCGCGATGCAGTCACGTTTCGTACAAAAAATTGAATGAATGAGAATTTGGTCATTGACTCACTGCAACTTCACGTTTCCAAATATTTTCTGATCATTTTCAATGCCCTTATGATGCAATAAACACTTTTCAGGGTAAAGTGCCAGCATAATTATTACTTTGGCGTTTTTTGGTATGTTTGTCTACGCATACTCCAAGCGTTTTTTCTCGGAGGAGGGAAGTTGTGCTTGTTTTCGAAATAATATACCTTTTTTTTGACATTCAAGTTATTTTCTGTGGTCAAATGACTTCGATAATTAACGGCATTTTGTTTCAAATAGTTTGTGATTGATAGCCTGCCACTGATGGGCAGGTATGTTTGTAAACAAATTTCGCCATTTTGGCTACACAATCGTGATGTGCAGGGGCGTAACGAGGTTAGATGGTGCCTGGGGAAAGAAACAAGTTTAGCGCCCCCATGTTCAAACCTGAGGCCTTTCGGAAGCAAATGTAGGCTACTATTTTGATGTGACTTTTTGGTCCCCCGCAGTGATTCGGCGCCCGGGGTATTGTATCCCCTTGCCCCCCTCGTTACGTCTCTGGTGTTATTGCAATAAAAATCGGAAAGTTTTCCGAAAATAAGCAAATTTTGAAGTCCGAACGTCATGAACTTCTATACCATGAACATCTGCAATTTTCCAACACAATAGGCCTACCGCATGGATCTTGCACAGACTGTTCACAAAGATTACTGGCGGCATTTCAAGTTTCTTCCTGTTGTTTTTGTGCCACTTCTAATCCTGCCACACGCGTTTTTTCGGCGTGGACCTGTATTTGTTTTGCTAATGATAAAACTTTTCTGACATCCAAGAAGTTACTTTTTTAAGGTTAGATAAGTTTGGGAATAATTTCTGAATTTTTTGAAGGCCGCTTCTGCTCCGGAAATGGCTTAGTAAGCCTTGGGTAATGGTGCGAATGCGATTAAGCCAAAATGTGTATGGTTATTAACCGTGTTTGTTAAAAAAGTTGCCTGAGCAGCTGGTTCTTTACTGCTATGCATTCAGTACACATCCGGACGAACTCGTTCTTGAGCCCTCCCCCTAAAAAAATCCTGGATCCGCCTATGCTACTACTACATCAATACGACGGAGTGGTGACTTTTACCTTGCGCAAAAACTTAACACATCCTGTTATAAGTATAATTGAATAATGCATGAAGAAAATGTACTAATACTACCAACATTCATTTTCTAAATCTCTGCACGTATAGGGCAAAGGAAAACATTAGTGGTTCAAGAAAGTAAGGAAAGCTTCCTCAATTTAAACATTCAGTTCTGACTCAAAAGAAACTAAAAGCAATTGATGTAGCATTGCATTAGCAGCTATTGAAGCATACACCAGACCATTCGAGTAAACACATATACATTGGTGTTTACAATATAAGTCTCTCAAGCAAAACCAGTCTCACATAACTGTTTGAACAATGGAGTTACCCTGGGTCCAAGTTTAGCTTTGTAAGAACTTATTGTTTTTTATTTTCATTGTCCAAAAGCATAGGTAAATATGCCTTTCATCTCCAGTAAATACTTTGAGAAGGAACAAACCAACCATAATGTTTATGATGAGACTGGAATGAATGAAATATGTGGTATTGCCACATGTTTCAATCAGCTTTCAACGTTGGTTTGATCTTTATAAGCTACAATCACTACACTTTTCACAGAAAAATCTTAAACAAGTTAGTATCGCAACACTACAAATCTTTGGTAGGCCATGTGCTTAAAAAAGTTTGTTGCAATGGCTTTCTGTGCATCGTATTTTGCTTAAGGATATGTACACTGGGTAATTTAGTAGATTCATAAGCAAGAATGGCAGGCTACCAGTTAAACCTTGCAACTACCGGTAGTAAGAAGCAAAATGATTCATAAAAGGAAGGGCTCAATATCACTGAGTTTAAACCTCTTAAATTTTGATTGAGGGACCCATATCTTTTTCAAGAGTATCGGGCACCTTATCCGTGTTGTTACCTGTTGTCATCTTACCTTTTGTCTGGGGCCCCTTGTCCATCGAATGCACATTAGGCTATTTATGTTTAACCAAAGACGAATAGGACTTCTTATCCCTTGATTAGGGGCCCCTAGCATCTTGGTTGAGGACCTTTTACATTTTGACTGGGGCCCCTTGTTCTATGATCATACAGGAAGCTGTTTGTATTTCATCATTTTAGTTTGGCTTCATATCTTCAGGTTGATAATCCAAATGAGTTAAAACGTATTATTAATGACAACATAGAGCAAACAAATTAAGTTTTATTGAGTAGTCATTATAATAAAAATACAATTATAAACAAAATCTCAAATTTTTGAAAGCGCGGTAATTAAAAATGGGGCCCCTCAAAGCGCGTAAATTGAAAATGGGGGCCCCTATGTTGCACACCCTTGCAC
>Ga0210059_1014633_pt1 | contig 11566 bp, 6 predicted proteins | sample Ectturendosymbi2_FD_188042 | JGI IMG/M metagenome (GOLD analysis project Ga0210059, IMG submission 188042) | Ecteinascidia turbinata endosymbiont from Florida, USA - Sample 2 (SPAdes) (version 2) | ecosystem: Host-associated > Tunicates > Ascidians > Unclassified | place: Key West, Florida... | reverse complement strand
TTGACTCGAGTCCGAGTCACCAAAAATCGTGACTCGATTCGAGTCATTGACTCGAGTCACGCTATCACTGCAAAATACTGCCAAAATTCTGCAACGTTTTTTTTTCATTAAACAGTTTATTTTATCGCTGTTACTTTTGTGATGGCTTGTATTAAATGAGGAAACAGAACAGGTAAAAATGCGCACGTGTCTCGAACATCGGCAAGAAGCATGAGGTCACAGTTACCCTCAAACGCACACAACACGTCGCACATATATATGCACACGGGTTCATGCACTAGTACCACGTACGAACATCATCAACATCCCCTTTTCATTAGGATGTGGTCGATATGGCACCGAGTTTAGTAGCACACATAATCGCGTAATCGTTCCGGTGGTCTGCAGAATTGCGGAGGGCGTGCATGGGCAACTGTGTCATTGACAGCAGGCGGTGCATTCTGACTTGCAACGACACTAGTGTGTGAGGATGGGTTAGGCACAACGTCACATGTTGAAGTATAGGTTGGATTGAACACAACGTCGCATGTTGAAGAATGATCAGGGCGGATATGAACACGGTTACGCTTGCACAAAACACCCAGTGACGATCTGATGAAGTATGTGCGTGCACAACTTTCTGGACTATTTGGCTTTTTTGCCACCCCTCCTTGTTCGGGCTTTGAAATATAATGCAATCGCCGACACACAGTGGCTGGAAAGAAGGAGCACGTTTGTCGTAATACTTTTTAATGGCGATCTGGCGCTTGCAGCGTCTGTTCAAATCAATGTTGTGGCCAGGTTTGGGCAGGGTAGGTAAAAGAGAGCGCGTCACTCTGCCAAACATAATCTCAGCTGGGCTTTTACGAACGTGTTGACGGGGTGTGTTGCGCAGTTCTAACAAAGCTAAATATTCATCTTGGTGCTGTAGGGCAGTGCGTTTGAGCATATTATTGGCTAATTTCACAGCAGCCTCTGCTTTCCCATTCTCATTTTGGTGTCCCGGACTTGAAGTAACATGCAGTATGCGCCATGTCGAACAAAAATCCGCAAAGAGGCTGGACACAAACTGGGGTCCTGAATCAGACACAACGCATTTCGGTATACCGTATCGAGCAAAATGGAGCTTCAAACAATGGATCACAGCACACAGCACTTTATCACCCCTTGACAATTCCGACTTTTATTGACGAACCTCGCATGCAATCGTAAGTAGGGCTGGAGAAAGTTCACCTGTTGATACCAGGCAGTTGTGCCACTCCTAGTGTTTTTCCACTACATCTAGTGTTTTTTCATTTCATCTAGTGTTCTAGTGCTCTTTTATGGCTATCTAGTGTTTTCTGTGAGTGATCTGAATATAATTAATTGCACAGTTTTGTGTAATTTTAACTGAAATTGAGACCTTTTGATTTCAAGCAATTGAATTTGCTAAAAACTTTTCCTAATTAAATCTGGAATTACACAAGACATTATATAATGTATTTTGAGTTAAACAGTTGCGAACTCACTTGGTCATGTGTTAAAAGTTTCAGTGACCTGTACAAACAAACGCCAGCATTGCTGCTATCTCCCGTTTTCTTTGTCTCTGTCTGGTTTCCAATGAGTTTGCACAAGACAATCAATGTCTATGGTTGGCATTGCAACCCATTTTCTGGGCATTTTCACTGTGTGTTAGTTTGCTTTTGTAATCCTGTGTTATTTTTGTGAATCTACTCTAGTGTTTTTTATCATTAATCTAGTACTTTTCAGTAACAACAGAGTGGCAACACTGCTACTATCAGGGTTGCCAGGTTGGTATGTTTAAGGCCAAATTCCAGAAATTTGGCCCTTTTTAAAGTGGTTTGGCTTGAAAAAATGGTGTTTGGCGTGTACGTCATATTTGGGCATTTTTTGGCCTTTTTTGATGGTGTTGGCATGAAAAAAGATTGTTTGACAATTTAAAAAATCTCCAACTCATTTACTGCCGTCAGCTTGGAATTATAAGAACTTTTTTTTAGGACAAAAGTCTTCTCTTTACTACCACGGTCCCATTCTAGAAGATACAAGCAGCTTTGCCATCTACGTGATGTCACAGAGCATAAGATTTAACATTTTTTGGGCAAGACTTCGAAAACTATTGCACATTATAGTGTGTTAACTTAAGCAGTGCAGACTGTGCTGTTTCTGGAATATAAACATAATTAAAAGTCCATACAAATCAGGTTAGCTGTTGTGCTGTCCAGGATTTAAGTTTCTTTTAAGAAAGATCTACTGTATAGTGTTTGTTGTTATTTGCAGATTCACAGGTCAACAAAATTTCAAAAAATTTTTCTTTCTTTTATGAAAATAGTCATTTCTTATAGATTTTTGGGCACTGAATCCGAATATGTCAAAGAAATTCAATTAGCTCTCGTTTCTTAAATATATTCAATTTTTATTGTTGTACAAATGCATACATTAATGCTAATGCAACAACAGAAACGTGTATGTTCACAATTGTTTTCTTTTAGCTTTCTTGCTGTAAGACAAGTCTGGTTGACCTTGAGCAAAAGTCCAACAGTGATCAGCTAATATTGATGGGCTGCATCTTCCTTGTTAGCATTTTTCCATGACTACAATAACCTGGTAGAAACGCTCCACATGTTTGTCGCTTACGTCTCCACAGTTTGAAGCAAAAATTTAAGTGCCTATAAAAGAAGTGTATTTTCAAAGACATGATGTTGCACCCCATATTTTTGTAGGAATCTATCATGTGTTCCAAAAGGTCAATATAATTTGGTGCTTTTGCGTTTCCAAGAAAGTTGTGTGCCACATCTCAAAATGTATTCCAGACAACTTTCCCTGTTCCAGACAAGGTGTGATCAAAGTCTTCATCCCTTAATAGCTTGTTGATTTGGGGTTAAACAAAAATAACTTCTTCGAACTTTGCTTGGCTTAATACAGGAAACTTGTTGCAAATTTATTGGAAAACTGCTCCATCCTGATTCATCACTTTTACAAAATTTTTCATTAGGCTAGTTTAATATGCAAAGGGGGAAGTAAGATCTTTGATGCTTCAACAAGTGGAGTGTACTTCACATTTATTGTACCTCCTTTCAAAGTGCTTCTTTTTGACCAGTCCTTTGTTTATGTCTTGCACGACTGTCCCATTCACACAAAAAACAGCAATACTTTGTATAACCAGGCTGAAATCCCAATAGTATTGCAATTATACAGTTGCCAGTAGTACTGTTTGTTTGAAATCCCAATAGTATTGCATACCATACAGTTGCCAGTAGTACTGTTTGTTACTTATGTACTGTAAAAGATGCTTCATATTCTCGTATGTTTCGGTCATATGAGCTGCATATCCAATGGGAATTGATGGCAACATATTAACATTGTGCAGCAACACAGCTTTTAGACTTAGTTTGGATGAATCAATAAACAGTCTCCATTATTCTGATCTGTGGGAGTACCCCTATTCTTGCATAATGCCATTAGCATCTGTGCAATATACAAGCCCCAGCCCACCTTTCATGCTAAAAAACTGGGCCAAAGACTGTTGATGTGTTCGAAAACTACAAACATTGACACCAATTTGAAGCAAATTCCATTGTTTCAATCTTGAAGCCAACAGCTCAGCTTTAACTTCCGGCAAATCTAAATCCCCTAGAAAGGGATGTCGAATGATCTGTGAAGGGGGGTCAAATGTAACAGTCCCCACAGGCCTTAGAACCATGTGGTTGTTAAAAAAGATAACTTGGTGGTTGTTTTGAAAATGTCTTTGAGCCCTGTTATTTAAATATGATAAATTTGTGATTGAAAGAGATATACAGGTATTTAATTCAGAATTCCAGGGGGGCACATGTCCCCCCTAGCATATATTGCTGGTGCCCATATCTTGAAAACTAGAGCTAACTCACAATTTTAAGACTAATTTTCGTATTCCTCACCCCAAAATTAGTAAAGGGTGGCTGCTTTCATCCCAGAAAGAAATTTTGTGTTGACCAGTGTGGTATTCTTCATGCTTGTATGTACGTAGTAAATAAGTGCATATCAGTGAAGCCAATAAGCAATATTTTAATATAAGCATATAACAGTGCTGCCAGATTTTTCAGATTTTCATGTAAGTTAAAATTTTAAAGCCAACTTAGCAGATTTCTCCAGTTAAAAACAGTTAAGTCAATGTAAATTTAGCAGATATTGATATAAGTGTATACCAGAACAGCCAGATTTAATAGATTTTCTTTTTGTAGTGGATAGTTTGTGGAATTCTGACATGTCTAATGCATGGTTTCAAGAACCAAGGGACTGGAAACTATGGCATGATGGTGGATGTGTATTTTCGTGAACTGTGATGTATTGTTTCCAGCATTCGTAGGTAGCCTATTATCTATTAAGCATTTTCAAGCAAAAGTAAATGGTAACATCTTTTGTTCTAGCTCTGGCTTCAGGGACAAAATATTGTATATCAAAGGGTGAAAAATGAGTAAGAGGGTTTCTAGTTTGTGTTTGTTTTTCTAAAGTACAATAGTTTGTTGCTTTATATGCCATAATTAGCGCCTTGTTCACGAGCACTGCTGTGTTCTTGCCAAGTTACTCATCTGTTAATGTCAAAACCAACAGCATTCAACCTGTTTCAGCTTGTTTGGCATTTTTTTACAAGTGGTTTGGCATTTTTTGTTCAGTTGGACCTGGCAACACTGCTTAGTACGAGAGTGCAGTAGGCTTGGTAGAAAGAAACTAAACGTAAAAGATAGGAAGTGACTTCGGATACGCCTGTCCTGATAAAAGGGTCAGTTTAAAGTTTGTCATTCAAACGGCGTGGGTCTCGTGGTGTAGCGGTTAGGCTTTACGGCTACTATGCTAATGGTTTTGTGTTCGACTTTCACCTTGCCGACTTTACTTTTTTTCAGGCTTACGTGTTACCTTTACGGATTAGTGTTAGGTTAGCATTAGGTTAAGGTCAGCTTAGGGTTAGGTTAGCCTTAGCTTAGGTTAGGGCTATGGTTAAGGTTAGGGTATATCTGTTACGTTTACTTCGTTTCTACCAAGCCTACTGCACTCTCATCGTGCGTTACTGTTAACGTCACAGGTGGCGTATGAATAACTTTTCAAATTTCAAGATCCACAGGCATATCTATAGCCACTGTCAGCCTACTGCACTCTTGTCATGCGTTACTGTTACGTCACAGGTAGAGATCAACCGATATATCGGCCGATATTTGGGTTTTACCGATATATCGGTATCGGCCAAAACGGCCGATATTATCGGCCTCAATAGGAGTTGACAAAACACTGTTATATTCCTCACGCATCCAGACAACTTGCTCAAAAAAGCACAACGAAGCAAGTCAAGACAGTTATCTTACAACAACGCTAGCAGGTGCGGTTTCATAAACAAACAGACAAGATTAACCATGGAGCAGGAGCGGCTCGTCTAGACGGGCTGCAGCCCTCCCTGAAAAATGTAAGGCAAAAGATTCTGCCAAACGGCCAAACTCGCTATAAGTTTGGATTTAGTTACGAAAATTTCACAACACAATCATTTTCGGTACTTCCGACACCATTTTTGCTCAACGTTTCCTAGGAATCCAACAAAACCAATGTTTCGCTGATTTCCAACGACGCCGCTTATGCGATGACGTTTTCAGCACACTTGCCGATGAATTTGGCGATTTCGGGACTGTTTTCGGCACAGCCCGAAAGGAAATAAACCAAAAATTTGGCTACAAAAAACATGGTGGTATATCCGCCAATCGCAAAGCGTTTTTGATATTTTGACGATGAATTTTTAAAGAAAAAACGGAGGAAATATGATCCTGACTGTTTTTTACTACCTGAATTTCTTGGATATTGAATTTTATAATTAAGTTTAACAATGCTTTTACTAGTACTTTGGCGGCATTGTCTGGTCGCCAATCTCGGGCTGTGAAAATACAGCCCTTCCTTTATCTGCACCAGTGCAGCTTGCAACAGTAGGCTAAGCTGATGAGCTTTCTAGAGTTGGCGTTTGAAGATGTATGGCAGTAGTTGGTGGATCTCATTCTTGGACAACAAAAGACATGACTGGTTTAAAACACTTACAAGCACTAGTGTTTCTGTATGCTTTCGAGGAATAAGTCGACTGCCATCTGCTTTCGTCTTTTTGCGATGATTCAAACTTGCACATATCTCTATTCAAGTATGTACTTTCCACGGTGGGTGTAAGCAAGGAATCGACCAGCAAATTTTTATTAGGAAATCGATTTCACGTAAAATTACGCATCCTCAGTCCTGAAAATTGCAAGCAAAGCTTACAGGTGAAAAGTTGAAAGGCTGAAGTAATAGCAGAGAAAAAACAAACTCAAGACTACAATCAAAATTTCGTAATACAAGCTCATAAAACATAACATCTTAACAAACTGACTGACGTCAAGAATACTAGTGGCGACAAAAAAAACTGACTCATGAAATAAGTGTTTTCTCAAAAAATACGTTTACTCAAATAAATAAAAGACTGAAACATCTAACTAGTTGATGCTAATGGCTGAAAAATTCTCCAACTAAAAACTAACTCTTCGTGAAATGACTAACAACGGCAGAGAAAAATAGAAAGCCATGTGCGGGCAGTAAGTCTCTGGGATACGCATTTAAACCTGTCGCGAGTTCGCTTTAAACGCTGCGGTGGGAGTAAGCAAGCTGTGTTGAGAGAAAAGCTTGCGCACAAACCGGAAGACAACATCGGATTGAGTCAAACAACACAAAGCATCGTAATAATTATTTCACACGGGGGAGGATCATGTTCTGAATGTTGATTTGCGCGTCAATTAGGTGATACCATTTATTTTCACAGATATCCAGAGAGTGATAACTTGGTTGTTCGACAAAAGTAACGGTGTATGCTTCGGGCAGAGGTGGCTTTTTTATAGTGCCGTGGTTCTCTGACTAGTGCCGCGACAAGGCCATCTGGTCCTTGTCACTGTCAGTTTTACAATCTTGTTTGTTCCAATTACTGCGATGCGCTGACCATCTTTTGGAAAATTTTGTTGCTAGTTTGACCAACATACTGTTCATGACATATTACACAAGTCGCGCGTGAATGCCAAAATCTGCGCAAGTCAAGCTGTGGTTTAGCTTAAAAGTTTTGGTTTTAGTCAGCAATTGTGAAACATTTGGTACCTTGGATTTGTTATTTTTTCCATAGCAACCACATAGTGCACAGTGCTCACATGGCCTTGAGCCACCTTTGGTTTGCTTTCGTGTCTTGTTTAAAGCAAGGTCTTTGTAGTTCGTTAGTTTCTGTCCAATTGTGGTGGGTCTTTTGTAGGTAATCAATGCCTTCGGATTTAACTTCTTTTCTTTTTGTGTTAGAGTAAGGTATAATCAATGCCTTCGGGTTTAACTTCTTTGTGTTTCACCCGTAAGCCTTGCTTGAAATTTTCAGGACCGAGGATGCGCAACTTTACGTGAAATCGACTTCCCATCAAAAATTTGCCGATCGACTCCCTAGTCGAGCGGAATGTTCCAAGTTTAGTATGCGAATGGTCGCGGGTTCGACTCTCGCCTTTGCAGCTTTGATGACAGTGGTCATGCGTCATACTTTTGATGGGACCGGATTAATTCTTTTGTGTTATTGTTTACGCTTTAGGGTTTGGTTTCATTAAACTAAAGTGAATGTTTTCTATGTATCATTAAGGAAAACTGAAAATTAAGAATTTGATAAGACTGGGACTGCTGGAATGACTGGAAACGCCACTAATTATAAAAACAGCCAGGGCGACAATCCCAAATGTTCAACCAGAGATGAAATCTCGCAACCCTCCAGGCCAATTTCATCACGAGCCGCCACTGCCATGGAGCGTGCGTCGGCCATCACAACCGAAACAAAAGCATCATCGGGAAGTTTCGCAATGCTTGAAGCCAGGTGTTGTGTGCGAGTAAACTCCCGTTATACTTCCGGAAGTTTTCGCAGCACGAAACGTTTGACTGGTACTTAAGGTGCAGAAGTCCAATCGATGCCTAGTTTAGCGCAGATTAATTTAAAAAAGCTTGCATGAAAAATGAATTGCGTTATGTTAAGCAACATTTATGGCATTATGAGTATGATTACAAATGCAATCGTTACTCATTAGTGACGACAACTGTCGCTATGAAGCAGTTGCAAGTAACATCTTAAAAGGATTCTACTTTTCTTAACTTCATGTATTAGGCTAGAAGCGCGCTGGTTTATACTGTACGCAAGCTAAAACGTCGTGTTCGTGGATTAACTTAATCGACGTTTTCCACGAGGCATGATAATGATAATCGTGACCTCACAATCCAAGCTGTTGCAAACGTGAAAGCAGAGTTTGTAGATGTGGCACGCAAGCTACGGAAGCACTACTCCAACATTTCACAAATGCATTGAAGCGATGATTTGTCGTTCGGTCAGATGGCAGCGCGGTAGTCAGTGTTGATGATTGTTGCATCACAGTTGCTGTTGTCCGTTTGTTAAACACGATCAGCAAAAGCAGTGTTTGCAACAACGCAACTTACACAAGTTAAAAGCGCATTGTTTGTAATTGGATCAGAACTACCTCGGCATTATTGCACAATGATCGGATGCGCACATGTGCACCTTAGCTACTGTTATGGCGACTTGTTTTTATGGAATTTACTTCTGGCGGAGGGGCGGTAATCGGTTATAGCCTAGTGCTGCTTGTGTTTAGGCTAGGTTGTAGATGACCGGCTAACTCACTGTAGGCTACTTGGTGAAAATGCAGATAAACTTTGCTTTCTGCATGACAATCTTAAACTGTTGAAATGGGACTACTGAGAATTGACAAATCAGTTGAGGTATTTCATTTCATACCAATGCCAGTACTTCAGTTGCAGTAACTAATGGAACTAGTTTTTCTTTTTTAAGGACATGCAGTTATTTAATGTTACATAACATCAAAATTCCAAATTTGGTTCTTTACGACTTGGATTGACTTTTCAAATTGAAAACCCACTGAGTTGCAGAAGAGTCTGAAAGGTTGATTTGTGAAATATATTCAAAAACAAAATTTTACAAGATTTATGTAGTACAGTAACTGCTAACAAACATACTATCAAAGACCAAAAAAGTTAACTGCTGTTTTGGAAATATTTTCAATTTTGGCAATGGTTAATTGAATACAGTGTTGTTCTAATTTTAACCTCCTTAGTCTGATGCTCTATTTTGCACTTCCTTTTCACTGATCAGCATCTTTCAACTCTCAAGCACTGTTTTTGCTTTTTCGAAAGCTCAAGGCGTCAAATGGATCGATGTCCTGGAAATGGTCAAAGCAGCGCCGTGCCGCAACTCTGAGGTCCAAAAGCTTCAAGTGCCTATTCATATCAACGGGAAAGCGTTTACCCTGGAACTGGACATTGCCGCCGGTGGAAATTTCATTTCTACTCGCGTCTGGACAGAATTGGGCAAGCCGAAGCTTCAACAGGCTCAGTGGCGTTACCATTCAGCAAGTAAGCATCCACTGCCGATCATTGGCGCTTTACCGCCGACGCGAAGTACGGTGACGTCAGCAAGGCATACCTGGTTTCATTTCTTGTGTCCGAAATTCCCGATTTGAATCTGCTTGGTCGGGATGCTATTAGATCCATGCAGATTTCCCTGGATGGCCTGCTGTTTTCCGAAGCGCCCTTTGGCAAAGCGGATTGCCAGTTGTTGGCTATTCAACGTCCTGATCGCGTCGATCGGCATTTGCAACAGGCATGTCGTGATTTGTGTACCGAGTTCAGCGAGCTTTTCAAGCCCGAGTTGGGGTGTCTCCGTGGTGTGCAACTCGAGGTTGAATTTAAACCAGAAGCAAGGCCCGTCTTCTGCAAACCACACTCCGTTCCATTTGCCAAGCAGGAAGAATTAGCGCAAGCTACGATGCTGGAATCGCTAGAGCAGGGGTGGGCAATTAATTTGGCTTAGGGGCCACTTTTGGAAGACCGTTTTTAGCGGAGGGCCGTCCTTCTAATGGAAATAAAAGCAAGTCTCTGACAAGTTAGCCTCAGCATTAAGATGGAGGAATTCTCAGATTTAAGGATTTTTTCTGAATGCTCTCGAGGGCCACTGAAAATGATGTGGCGGGCCACATGCGGGCCGCTAATTGCCCACCCCTGCGCTAGAGGCATCTGGACGCCTACGTCATTCAATGATTAGGGAACTCCCGTCGCTCCAGTGAGAAAACCTGCTTTGCACGTTTGCGGCGACTACTCTGTAACCGTCAACCCGCAGCTGGAAACACATCGATACCCGTTGCCACTTCCTGAAGAATTAATGCGAAGATTGGGTGGTGGTTATGGTTTCACCAAGATTGACCTGGAAGATGCCTACAACCAGGTCAGGTTAGGTCCGAAAAGTCGTGAAAAGCTCGCGCTGAGCACTCATCGCGGAGTTCTACTTCATAACGTACTTCCTTTCGGAATCAGTTCCACCCTGGTTATTTCCAGCAAGTACTGGACGAAATTACCAGTGATCTTCCCGGCGTAGCCGTTTACCTGGACGACATTCTCTGCAGTGGTGCAACAGCGGAAGCACATTCACAGAATCTGCGCCGGTTTCTAGAAAGGCTTCGTGACAAAGGTCTGCGATGCCGTCTTGAGAAATGCACCTTCGCCCAGCCACGGGTGGTTTACTTGGGGCACGTGCTGTCCAGCGAAGGAATTCACCGATGGCCAAAGTTACGATTTCTTTACCTCACAGGGGAGGTGTTAGAGTTGTGTTTTCTCGAACTTTCCTTGTGCACGTTTGGCGCAAATGCCGCGGCGGTGATTGTTTCTGCCGGCAAATTTATTTATTTCACGCCGCGCGTTGATTTGTTTTGCGCGCTCTGTACCTCTTGGTCGGTCGCTAAACACCGTCACCTTTGTTGGTAACTCATTCTATTCGATACGCGCTCTGCAGCTGTACATTACTGTACTCAAGCCGTAAGCGGAACTGTCTGCCTTGTTTTCTGTTATCTTCTGCTGATAAAGTACAGTGCATTTTGTACAAGGTGCTCTGAGCTTTGAAACTCTGTCAGGGAAAAACACAACATAAATACTAGCAGAAAAGTAATTATAGTCTTAATTACACTAGGCAATAAATTACCATATAATTTGTATTGCAACACATGCATTTTTGCAATTTCTATGGCTTATTTATCTTTGAAAAGAACTCCAGCACATGCTGAAATCAGGTGCTGACGTATATGGTTCACTCTCAATTTATGCTGTCTTATGTACAGGGTGTTTCACAATTGTTGAAACGAAGCGGCAGCTTCTAAAACCTTTATCGATGACCTTATTCATTTTTCTCTTAGCAGATTGTCAAAGGGAAAGAGTTACCTTTCTATATATTAAACAAAAAATAGTCTAATGATGCCTTGGTTGATGGAGCAGAAGATCTTTTGTTAAGATATATTACGAAACGAAGTCTTTCCAGATTGTTCAAGCAAGGTTCAGAAGGAAGTTCAGCTTCAACAAATTTCCAAACAGGAGTCAGATTTTCAAGTTGGTCAAGAAGTTTGAAACTCATGGCACTTGTTGAGATCGTAGGGTAACAGGCTCATCGCCCTCTGGGCCTCCAATAACGATTCGAACTCCCGACAATGTCACTAGGGTTCAAGAGTCAGTCGGTCGGAGTCCGAGC
>Ga0210059_1014632_pt1 | contig 11567 bp, 8 predicted proteins | sample Ectturendosymbi2_FD_188042 | JGI IMG/M metagenome (GOLD analysis project Ga0210059, IMG submission 188042) | Ecteinascidia turbinata endosymbiont from Florida, USA - Sample 2 (SPAdes) (version 2) | ecosystem: Host-associated > Tunicates > Ascidians > Unclassified | place: Key West, Florida... | reverse complement strand
ATTGAATAAAATACAAAGGTACTCACCAGAATACAATATTCCATGCTTTTCAATCATATCTCGACATATCACAACGCTTGTATAACTCTCATATTTTAATACTGCATCTTAGCAAATTGCGATAAGATATCAACGCTTGACCCAGGTCGGTTCTCCTATTCAAGCAATTCATGGCATAAATAAGACTCAATTTCTTTTCATGTCACAATGCATTTGTATCTATAAGGATACTCATGTATAAGCGTGTACTCAATTGTCTAAAGCTAATTTAAAGTCATCATGCTTTCGTTTCACAGTCCACGAGTTGTGCAGCTCGGAACTAAGTGAAGTACAAGGCACAGAACAGTAGTTCAGGTGAAGGATCGCAATTAGTCAATGATAAATCAAAGGTGTGTTCAGTCAAAAGGGCTGGTCCGAAGAAAACCCAAAGATTTTTAGTGACCTACTGCCAAGCTGGATTCGATCCAAGCGGGCTACAAAGAGATGCAACCGACATGCCGAGCAGAATCGGGCACACATCAAGATGTGTACACGTCCTAATAAAATTCAAATGACATTCACCCAAGTGTGGAAATGTCCACTGCGGCATAAAGAGAGCATTGTTCATCACTTATACGGCCTCCCGAGGTGCTAAGCCGAAGAAGGTAAAACCTTCAACGGCTGAAGAAAATAAACCAAATGACTGAACTCAGACTTACATAGTAATTAACAAATTGAATATAGTTTAGTTATAAACACTATTTTGGTCTGAACAACTTGCCTGACAAAAGAATGATAGTACAATACAGTCTTTGCAAATTAAACTGACAGAACTTCACTTTCTGGAATTGAACTCCCTCACTAATACAATTTAAACCTGAGAGACTTACATGACAACGGTTATGCTGGCACTTTGCATTTTAGCCTTGCAGAGTTTCATTCGGACAAGCTACTCGTTGTCGTTTGAACTGGCAGAGATTATCCCGAACAAGCCACTTTTAGCCAGGCCTGATCCTGTCAAGGCAAACCAGTTTATTGAGGCTCTAAACTAACATGGTGTCTGGTACGGGTCACGGACTACCATTTTTCTACTCTTTATCAGCAACTGCGGGACGAACACATGCGGTATACCGGCTTTACCTAGGGCTGAACCTATAGGCAGAAGGAGAAAGACTGTGAGCAATATTGAACGAGGGTCATCCTACCCTGTCCCTTTTGTGGAAAGTCAGGAGTGACTTTGCGAAGGAAAACTTATGCTTTCTGGAGCTTAACAGTGGAGCTCCACAGTGGGTGACGACCTACAAATGGATAGCCTACTGAGTCTGACTTTATGACTGGCCATCATAGATTGCGAAGCGTTAAAGCTAGACAATCTGGTATGCGCGTTGCTCGAACACAGCACACAAACACACATGAATGCATAAAAATAAGGTGACTAAATAATTTAAGCGTGTCAATAAGATGCGTGAACTAGCAAGCTAGCAAGACTTCATGAATGAAGCAAAGAATTAGTGTGTGAATATAGGGAAAGAAACGACTCTATGTACCCAAGAGATGAGAGCAGCAGCAATCATAGTGCGATTGTGTTAAGCTGAGGGGGAGTCGTCGAATAAATAGGGAAATTGTTAACAAACATGAATAAAGTAGGGTTAGGAAATAGACCAATTAATGGTGAAAAAAACGAAAGAAAAACAGGACAGTACGCCCTTGAAAGGAAGATATTAAGACGGTATGTGTTGACAGAAGAAGGAAAAATAAGGAAAAGTTGAAGAAAATAGCGAAACTACTGGCAATTACGATAAACTTATGCAATCGTACGAAGGTCATTAATAATAGTAAAAATAGGATGGCCATTTCCGTTTGAAAGGAAAAAAGGGGGGAGTAGAGCATTGTCATGCTCATCCCCACAATATAAAAAAAAAAATCATTTGATAAAAACAGGGTTCTCTTAAACAGTATTTTACGTAGGTAACGGCTAAAAGCTAGTATCATAACTTAATGATAAATGTAGGAGTGAGGAATAGGGGTCTTGATAATATTGTCGGTAACTACCCTTCGCAATATCATTATTAATCAGCAAAAGTAACAGGAAAGAAATAACTTACATAATGCAAATGTCTTTGAAGGTATAGGAAATAAATTAAAAATATTTAAAATAAGTAATTGTAAAAAAAGACAGAGAGAAGAGAGAAGAGAGAAGTTAGAAGATCAAGAAAGGACAAAAGATAAGGCAAAGACTGATTACAAAAGGCCTAATACGAATGATGAAGTCAAAAGTTAAGAAGCAAGACTTACCATGGAATGCATGGAAACAAGGTCAGATTATGATAATGATGATAGGAATGGTGCTATTAAATGGAGAAAGTAAGGCATACACTAATAAGCGTGGATGTCCTCCTTCGTCAACTACGAGTGATAGACCGCCACAGTTACCATCACAATGTTACTGCAAAGAAGAAGCATTTCTTGGGGGTAGGGCAGAAAAGACATGTTTGGTATGGCAAATCAATGCGCTACAACCATTAAGATATCCACTTACAAGACAACCTCTAGGAAAAGTAGTGATAAGAGGAAAGGATGCAGACAGTTCAGGACAACCAACATTGTTGAGCCAGGGGTATTGTCCAATTAAAAATCCACTACCACCACAAGAAGTGCATTTAGGATATATGGCAGGATTAGCAACGAATTCCACGGTAGATCATGTCTATGCTCACCCGCAATTTGGATTAGTAGGAGTAAACGCAACAACTCATGCGCAAGCAAGATTCGGAGAAGAAGGGCATTATCAAGATAATTATGAGCAGTATGTTCCCGAATGCCATTGTTTCATACGAGTAGAAGAGGTAACAACTAATGGTTGGGTACGAGTGCTAGATGACTGGACACTGTGGATGGGTGTAAAAAAACGCGGAAAACTTAACATCCCACCTAAGTAACTCCGGCAATATAAAAAGTCAAATAAAAGGGATGTCTACGGGTGGCCATTGCTCGAGTTAAAAACACCAAGATCACCAGAGAAGTTGTTATTCCAACGCCATTTGGATTTTCGTGTTGTAACACTCGTGAATCTTACAAAATTATATCCTCAAGGATTTAAGGACTTCTTTCAAGAAAGTTACCAAGATCTGTACTCTCTTAGTTCACATCGTACAACAGATCCTAACGTGCATCCACAGACCAAGTGGCTAAAAACTGGCCAGAAACATGGAAAGGATTCTGTTCTCCCAGAATATGTAAATCGTATATTAGTTGCTGTAATGTACTATCTGGCAGATCACGCTTCAGTGTCAGTAGAATGTTCGATGGAGATGCTTAATAGACAAGTAGGACTAGGGTTTGGAGAACGTTCAGGTGAAGAAAATGTATTATCCATTCCGTATGATTTATCAGGCTATGCGCAGTCTTGGAAAAAGTTAGGTCCGGTCTTAATGAATAAACCTCAAAATGGGGGACGTTTCGCATGTAAATTTAATCCAGGACAACCACGTCCCAGGTCTGTGGGACCAGCGTATGTATGGATACATATGGCAAGGTCACTAAATCTTGAGGTATTACCACCCACTCATTTAAGTTTAGCAAAACAAGGATTGATGGTATTGCATTCGCAAGAACCAACAGATTCAATTAGTCAAGGAAGAGGATTGATAGTTCCGGCTGAAGTGGCCACGTTTGGTGTAACTAAGGCTGTAAACTTCCATCAGTTATCGAACTATCCGGCAATGTGGGGGGATAAGTGTGAAAGCAAGCAACGGCTAGGAAAATGTAAAAAAAGAATGGTAGACATTGAAACGAAAATTCGTTATGCGCAAGCTTTTTATGATCCTTACCAGAACAGATCAGTATTGCCCGATCCTACACAGTCAGTGGTGTTTCTGCCACCGCAAGCAGAGAACATCCGTGAAAAGAGACAGGTATTTGCTGCAATAGCAGTAGTAACGGCCTTTGCAGTGCAAGGAGTAGTTGATTATGCAGGTTATGAAGGCATACAAGGTGTTGAACAAGAATTGAACGATGATATGAACACAAGAGCGGTCGCTAACAATGTGCGTTTTAGACAAGCGGACAACGCTATAGGAAATCTTAGTAGACAAATCCAAGATTTAAATGCCAAGGTAGAACAACTATCTGAAGAAGATGAAGCCACGGTGGAGCTTCTTTTACGCACTATCAAGACACAAGCCCTAGAAAATAAGATACTACAAAGTCAGATAGGTGAAAATAATAAGGCATTAGTAGAAATGTCTAAAGTTCATTTGCAAACAGCTACCGCCAATAGAGACCAAAGTGATGCACAAACATATTTGTTTCAAACAATAGTCTCTGCGCTAGGGAACTCCAAACCATTCCTAACACAAGGGATAGGATATACCTGGAGATTAAATGAAGGGCTAATGCAGTTACAAGCTATAGAAAAGCAACTAGTAGATGTCAGAGGTGCAGACAGAAGGATAGCTTATGATATAATTATTAACAGGACTTGTCATCAATGGCAAACCACAGAAAGACTAACAGAAGAACAGGAAGCCGAAGAAACTTTGAGAATGGATGTAGAAAGACATTTAGATGAAATGCGGAATTTATCAATAAAGATTAATATTACGAGACCTAAGCCAATTGAAATACATTGTGTACCTGAGTTAACTAATTTGTCGCTTCATGAAAGCGGTGAACGAATGAAGGAAGCTTTTGAGAAGGTAATGAAGCATCCAGTAGATGCAATAGAGGAAACAGGAAATGTAGTAATAGGTTTTTTTGTTAAAAAGTCCTTTAAAAATAATATTAGCCATAGGAGTAGTCATAATATTAGTGATAATACTGGCAGCAACTTTTAAGTATGGTTATAAGAAATACCAAGATAAACAACAGCCCCAGGTAGTGGACATGGGAATGATACGAAAACTAACGAAACCATATCGTTTGAAGTAATTGGCTTGGTAAAGCATGAATAGCAGCAAGTTTCTGTAGCAGAAGAGGGTGAAGCTGCAGTCAGCCTTTTTTAAAAGAGAGTGTCCACAAGGGCCTTTGTTAAGTGGCTGCCGGTTGCTGCGAGGCACCGCGGAGACTTAATGTTACCCCAATGCACTGTTGTTCATGATTTAGCAAGTCAAATAAATAAAATCCTAGTAGAGCATTATTTTGTTCAAGCCCAAAGCTTAGAAATCTTTAGATAAAAATTAGGACTGCAAATCAGTGATTTAATAGCGTGTCATAAGTCTTGAGGTTATTTCAAATAATAAAATATAATGACATATATAACTGGAACCTTGTAAAAAGCAGCAATTGAATAATAAGCGAAATGTATATTAAACTTGCAGCGGGATAGCAAGTTGCGATTGAATAAGTATAAAGGTATAGGATGTCTGAAAACGAGAAATCAATAGACAAGAGTAAAGAAAGTGACCTAGCAAAAGACACTAGGTTGGAACTGAAAAGGATAAAACCAGAAAGACCACAAAAGTTAATACTTAAAACGGAACACTACTATAATGTGAAATTGCCAACGTATGAAGAAAGTCAGAAGAAGTATGCGAAGTTTTTGGAAAGCCTGCAAGGTGATAAAGAAAAGCAGGAACGGCGAGAAAAAAAATTAAACAAGGATTCTATTTGAATAAGGTTTAGGAAAATATATAGTGAATAAGGCAATAGTGATTTGTAAGTAATGATGGAGGAAGAACAAATAAAGAATTTGAGAAATCAAGACATTCTCATAAATGAAGAGGAAGACTCCTCACAAAGAAAGAAGGAGTGGCAGGAAACAGTGAAATATCAAGAGAATATTTGCAATAATAAAGCTTACTCAAGATCAGAAAAAGAGGCTTTGGAGGAAGAATTGACAAGACTAGCCTTGGTCATAACGGAAAATAAGTTTAAGATACGTAATATGTTAACACAAACGCAAGAAACTGAGGATGAAATAAGATTGGGATTAGTAATATTAAGAGCAGATTTGAAAAGAAGTGATGACCAACGTATGAGGCGAGAAGAGATAATAAACTGGAGAGTGATGGAAAACATGATTAAAGAAGGTCTGACAAAATTAGAAGAATATATAAAAGAACAAAATTTGGGGTCAAAAAACGAACTAAAGCTTGAACAAGAGAAAAGACAAGCAGAAGAAACAGAGTATGAAACCTTGAGAGATGTGCTTGAAACTCAAGTACAGCGTGGTCAGGTAGAAAGAGATAAGAAAGCAGAAAGACCACCATTGAAGTGTTATTATTGTCATGAAGAAGGGCATTTTAAAAGAGAGTGTCCACAAAGAAGCAATAAAAAAGAAAGGGAAAGCAGACCATGGATCAGAAAACAAATCACGGAAAATCAGTTCAAACAAAAAACAGGATTTTGGCATGAGCAATATACTGATGATATGTCTGTAGGAACAACCATGGCATGGCCATGTGATGAAAGTAGTGGGGAAGATATTGAGAAAAAGTAAAACGTGATCACGAAATAAGATAGGAAAGAAATTGCGCAAATCAATTATAATCCGTTAGGTTGTTAATGAGTGAAAATAAAAGTGGATTACTTGAAAAGAATTAAGTTATTAATCAAGTTGAACTAATGACCTATGATCCACAAGGATACAGTAATGAGAGAGTATAAACGATAATCTTAAGAGAAAATTCTATTTGAATAAGGAAAACTTAGAGTAAAAAAATTAACGAGAATGTTAAGTGTTATAAAAGATAAAATAGATGATTGGAAGACCAAGAATTTGGCAAAACAAGTGATCCAGTTACGCGAAGACAATGTAAAGCTGGAACAACAGTTAGCGGACTCACAAGCCGGCAAGATAACAGAAGCAAGTGAAACAATAGGAGATGATACTGCGATGAACTTTGGTAATGACAACATAAAGAAACATATTGATAAGAAAACACCAGATGAACTTTATAAAGGAGAGACTAGTCACAATGAGACAAGGAGAAAAGAAGCTATTAAGAAAATGAAATCCAACTCTGAGAGAAAGGAGTCATGTTTAAAACAAGTGCGAAAAAAGAATATTATGAATAAGCAACAAAGAAAAAAGATAAGAAAGAGATGTCACTTCTGCAGAAAAAGGGGACACATACAGAAAGAATGTCCAGGGAGGAAAATGATTTGGAATTGGTTATGGGATGATACAAATGAGCTGTAGACGAACATCTTGCAGAAATGCAAAGTGTGGAGGATACCTCTTGATCATTGTATACAGGATCAATGAACACCATAATCTTTTGGAAAGCGTGGACGTACGCCGTTTGTGAGATTGTTGTATGAAGCGTGGATGAACACCGTATACATCAAGGATGTATGCAGAGTGGACGAACATCCCATGCAGGAGTTTTGGCAGGCAGCGTGAATGACATCATCTGTGAGAATTAAAGTGTGGACGGAAGACCATATGCTGTTATTTGTTCATGAATTAGTCATGGGGAACTACACTCTAATCAGTATCCAAGTAAATTTTATTAGGGGGGATAAATGAATGATATAAAATTAAATAGCGAAACCAACGCAAAAAATGAGGTTAAAGGAGAATTTGGACATGGAAATTGATATAAAAGAAAATATATTAAATGCTAGCAAATAGATTATGAGGAACGTGGAGGTAGAATAGAGACACGAAAATAATGAGTACTCTAATTATAAGAAAAATGATGCATCTTAAGGGTAGTAAAGGAAAAAGGAGGAAGGCCAGTATAGTGATAAAGAAATATAAATGAGCGATTAAAAAAATATAAAGATATAGACGTCACGATTAAAATAAGGAGTAGAGAAGTAGATGGAGGAATAAGAATCTTGCAAGAAAAAATGAGTAAGAGTCATTCTGGCATATAACAAAAATCTCTTGTGATCTGAAAAGAGAACAAGTGTCATTGTATGGGAAGGATTAACATAAGAGATTAGAAGTCATTGGAAATGAACCTATAAGGTTGCATGTCATTAACAGTATTGCATGTTACTGTTGTCATATAGGAGTTCAAGATGGACAATATTGCATGTTATTGTTCCAGCCGGATGTGATAAAAACCTGCAGTGCAAAATTAAAACAAAAATAAGATTAAGAATAGGGAAAAGCAAAACAGAAAAATGATGCATTGATGAGGGATTGCAGACCATCAATTTGCAATTTGTCATCATTGAAGTTGAAGCATTCTCTTGGTGATGCTTGAGAAGGTTGTCAACAGAAATTCTGGAATGCTGATAAAAGAGAAGCTAAATAGGAATAATAAATAATGCAGAATTGACATCGATAATAAAGTAATAAATAAAGATAAATAACAAAGAAAGAAAAAAAAGAGCTCTACGAAAAAATCTAAAATAAAACGAAGATGAATCAAAGTCAAAATAGGAGCAAGACAGCTGTGGTAACAAAGAATGATGGAAGTAAAGGAAAGTAGCTAAAGCTGATCTGATCAGAACGACATCTGAAGCTTGAAAATAAGAGACTGATTTGACAAGAATGGAAGTAGGGAAGGAAAGACGACATTGATCTGATGAGAAATACAATGCAAAACTATGCTGATCCGATGAGAACTTCAAGTGACACGAAATCTGACGAAAACTAAAATGTTGACAAAGCGAAAGCCGTTCAAGATGAAATATCATGTTGAAAATGATTTGAATGATATCTTAATGTGAAGAAAAGAAGATATGGAGCTTTCACTGAAGGAGGGAGTGATGTTACAGTCATGAATGACTGCAACATAACTGATGATGCCGAGAAGAAAAAATTACTATGCTGACACTTCTGAGAAAACTTAAAGACAGTTGTGAATGTTATTTATGCGATAAATGACTATGTGTTTTGATAAGAGCAATATGTATGACATGTGAAAGATTATACAAAATTGATAAAACATAAAAAATAAGTATCTAAAATACAAATAAGATAATAGTTCCAAGAAATCAGTCAAGCAAAAAGGACTCTGAGAAGTAAACTTCAGTACAAGAGTATGGGCAAAAAGATAAGAAGCAATACAAAAGTAATTAAAATAAACATCCAAATATCAGCTGAAGGCAAGAATGTTATGTGCAGAAAACAGTAAAATGGACTATACAGACAACAGAAACAAACAAAGGCATGAGCAAGTTACAAAAAGATGATGAAGTGGTGGCAGAACTGTTTGACAATCCTGTGGAAATGACTGAAGATGAGATGGAACTGATTAATGAGTTTTTGGATGTGTAAAATCTTTTTGGGAAATACTTCACATGTCATAAAAAATATGTTGTGCATGTATAATCATTTACATGTGATTAGTGTAATGATGTATTAGGAATTGCAATGTAACCAGTGGAATGACGCAATCAGAGTTGCAGTGCAACTCATGAGTGGGTTTGTTGCAGTGCAACCATAATAGATAAAGCAAGAATTGCAGTGCAACTACAATAGATAAAAAAGAAGTTGCAGTGCAATCCTATTGGGAAAAAGGAATAGCAGTGCAACCATCATAAACAAATAAAGAAGTTGCAGTGCAACAAAGTTGCAGTGCAATCATTATAAACAAACCAAGAAATGGTTGACAATAAAAGGGGCACATTTTGAAGGAATATTCATTCTAGATTTGACTGTGGTAGTAAAAGGTTGTTATGTAGAACTGTATTCTGAACAATGAGTTAGCTTTTGCCTACAAAACTGTAAGTACAAATGTGTTTTGTACGTTGTTACATTTGGTAAAGTAATTTTTGACTTTGAAAATTTCATAAAATACTACAATGAGATTATAGCAAAGCTCTTGTCAAATTTTGGACATTTATACTTTAACAAAAAATAGGACATTTTAGATTAGAAAAGGAAACAGAGTCCTGTCCAAATTTTTTATGATTTTGTACTTAGAATATTTTCACAAAATAAGGGGGGACAATTTAGGATGTTGTGTTTACGCTTCATATGTGTCCTCATTGTTGGATGATTGGAGTCTGATATTGTCATACTGTTAATAAAATGCATGATGTTCAACTAGGGTGCGTGGTCCTGTTGCTGGCAGCTAGGGTCAGTAACATTGACTATGGCCTCTTGTGTTATAGTCTCTAATAGGACTTAGCCTCGAGAACCCATGATTTAATTAAGTTATGTGATAGTAGCGTTAACAACAATCCCTATAGCGCTATGGTAGCATGTTTTCGTCCATGTCTCCCATGGTTAGGGAATCTGAGCTAGGGTATCTGAACCATGGAGGGGCATTGGCCGTAAAAAGCAAAAAGGTTGAAAAACACTGTGTTAGATGATTTTGACAGTGCGGTACAGATTAGATAGCCCATGAGGAGGTAAATTTTCTATTGGAAGCATTCTACACAACAAACACAAACTTGTAAATACCAGACGCTGGGATTCAGTTACTGTATAACTTTCAAGTGCCTGTTTGTACTTTCTACACAAACTCTCAATTATTTCATTAAACCCTGTTATTATCGCAAAAACAAACATTAAAACAAAGAATTATCGCATAGTCATTCATTACTCAGTAAAACCAACTCTCAGTCTAAAACCAATCTCTCAGTCTAACGCTTCTCACTCTTGTGTCCAGTGTTTCCTTTCACACTCAAAACTGCCCTGTTTTAATGTTTTATGTCCCGAATAGGTTTAATTACAGAATTGGACACTTTTTCACAAAATCTTTTGATAAAAATTGCACGTTTCCGTGGCGTCACATTGTGAAGAAAAGCACAAGATTTTCAACAGTTTGATTGCTGTTCTACGGTGGTTACAACACACGCCAAATGTCGACCTTTTATAATGTGCTTTAATTGAGATGCCGATGCATAAGTTCAAGCGTTATTCCGGTAAGTATCCGTGCCGTGTTTACAACAACAAATCCATTGTTTTTTATAAACTTCTTTTGACATTGCAACCATAAGTTCCTAAGCTCAAAATACGTAAGCTGAAATCCAAACCGCTGTTGGTCTATTCATTATGCGCTGCAACCTGCTGTTAACGGAATTAACCAGCAAGCCTACTATCCATAAACAAAGCAGGAAACATTACTGTAGTTATGTTCCTCACACACCAGTGGTTCTTAAAATTTTTTCGCTGCGAACCATTTCACTGCAACTAAAATCGCTGCGAACCCCTTCGTTTTGTGAACGTTTTTCGATTATTGAGAAATTAGATTCTTTCGCTTTTTAGCATGAGCACATCAACTGCCTCGGCAATTAGTAAATCACGCGTTTCGGCCTGCCGCCAATTGACGTCACCCAAATCAAATAAAACATATCAGTCCACTTGCAACATGAACATGTCAGACTACATATGTGATGCGATTAAGTTTCTTTACGATCCACCGTTGCATGATCTTCTGAGTAGCGACCCCCACTTGTGCCGCATCCTGATTGTAAGATGTTCTTCCGAATCTTCACTAAATATTACATGTAGCAGAAATAAACTTGGACAAAATAATTTGGTGATATGCCGATAAAAATTAATTTTTTCGGAAGTACATTCATCAACGAATCTGTGTAACATAAGCGTATGGCATGGGGATGCAGGGGATGCGGTCGCATCCCCAAAGCTGAAAAATTGGCCATTATTCGTGCAAAAATATTCAACATTTGGGCAAAGTATGCAGCTACATTCACGTGTCAGTGAGGCAGTGTCTATT
>Ga0210059_1014631_pt1 | contig 11567 bp, 9 predicted proteins | sample Ectturendosymbi2_FD_188042 | JGI IMG/M metagenome (GOLD analysis project Ga0210059, IMG submission 188042) | Ecteinascidia turbinata endosymbiont from Florida, USA - Sample 2 (SPAdes) (version 2) | ecosystem: Host-associated > Tunicates > Ascidians > Unclassified | place: Key West, Florida... | reverse complement strand
CCGGTGGCCTACTCTTTTCTGCAGCCCTCTGGCCCACCCTGTTGTGCATCCCGCTGGCCTGCCCTTTTCTGCAGCCCGCCAGCCGGCCCTTTTCTACAGCCAGCCGGCCCGCCGAAAATTCTTGTTTTTCAGTTACAAACATGGCCCTCCAGCCCGCCCGGCCCGCCGGCCCTTTGTTTAGTGTTAACCATCGAATTCTCCTAATGGCAAAACAACTCCAGCAGTGCTTTTCCTTCTGATGCCAAATGCACACTTCCATGTTAAATTTTGTAAATTTTGTAAACAGGCTGTGTCTATTTTGCCTGATGAGACAAAAGCATTGCTGGAACGATTTTGCATTCAACCAATGGTATTTGGATGAAGGCAAAATAGCTCCAGTGGTTCTTTTGCCTCATGAGGCAAAATAAAAATACATGATGTTACCTTGGTGGATCAGGACTGGATCGGACTGGTGATTTTCAAAAATTTTGCGGATCAGGACTGGATCGGATTCAATTTTGTCAGATCAGGACTGGACTCGGACTGAAAAATTTCACAGTCTACTCATCTCTGGCGCACACCCATTCAAACTGATAGTGACTTGACTTGTTCGAGATCGTGAGATCAAGTGAAAATTACAAAAACGGATTGAAAGATAATTAGGGTTGAGAAAAAATCGTTTTTTAAAATAACAACAAACCACCTGTTTTTTAAATCTGTTATCTTGTTTTTTTTAAAGGAAACAGGTTTGCGTTCTTATGAAAAAAAAACACAAAAACCCCCTTCAGAATTGTTTTTATTGCATCATGCAATGTCACCATTTTCAGAATTACACAATAATAACTTGTTATAACTATTATAGCATTCAAATCTGAGGGTAAAGGAATGTCCCCATCTTTGTTTTTGCAAAGTGTTGTTGGTAAATTCGCTCCACGTGGCATGGCAAGAATGCGCACAGCAAACAGAGCAAAGCCACTCCCACACAAACTCTGCATTTTCACGTCAAGTTTATGTACATGCCCTGCTAGTTCAGCATCTGTATAGGCCTAGTGCACTTTTTTCAAGATATGGTTTAGTATGGTCCAACATCGGAAACAGCTTGGATGCAGAGAAGGCAGAAAAAATGATTAAAATATACCGATTTTACAGAGCTGAAGAAAGTAACCAGTAGAATTTACTCGAACTGTTCAAATTATTCTTCTCTTTTTTTCAAGTCCTTCAAGTTTCCTTGCCGTTCATTTTGTTTCATTAAAAAAATGTACAGTTAACTGTACAAGTGTGCTGCTTATTTTACTTTTTACTTCATAGTACAGTTTTCAAAGGAAAGGCAAAGCGTGAGATTTTTGGTGGGTTTTATTGCTTTTTATAAGTGGACTTTTTTGAAAAAATGAAATCGATGTTTTTATTTTTGGTTGGGACCAATGACATCAAAACTGATGATAGATAAGGACGTTTAATTGATTTTCTGAGTCAAATTTCAAAACTGTACTATTTCAACGTGCCTGATTTAGCTGATTTTATAATGTATGACTAGTTTCCCGGTTCGTTTTTTGTGCTAATGCAGAAGCACTCTTGTGGTTGAATTATGTGTATCGTTTCGAGCTTCGTCAAAGATTTGCAGTTCATCCGAATTGATCACAACGGCTCAAACAAGCCCGTATCTGTTCTATCCTCCCAGTAGTTGTACATATAACAGCCACATAATAAAAAACGAACATTTTCTTGCGTACTTTATGCGCATTCTCAATTCTTGTGTAGTTTAGCAAGTTTCAAAGTTTCATCCGTGGGGGTGCGCCATCCCAGTCGCATACCTTCTGATCGACTGCTATTCGACGAGACATTCGCGCAGCCTTGTATTTTGCAGTTGTGAACTGCCCTGGCGTAACACTGAGTGTTTACTCCCCTGTTTTAATGCGTTGCCGGATATTTTTGCAGGTATGAGCTGCTCTGTCTTAGGAGACCGCTGACGTATGTTCATTACAGTGACACATTGTAGCCAACAACAACGAGTAAAGAGAGTGCAGAATACTGTGCACAGGGACGCCGGAAAATGGAGGCATGGCGGGGGCATTTATCCCTCCGACTTTTTAAAAGGGGGACAATGGAGATGAAAGTGCCTTTTCATCACAGGTGTAGGAGCAGGCAATGTTTGGGAGTGCGAAGGGTTTTTGCCCGAATTTCCCCAAACTTGATTTTTACCCACAAATTTTCTCCCACAAGGATCATGAAGACCTTTTTTAGTGTAACCTCCAAAAAAAAGTCTTCATGTGTTTTTCTGTAAACCTTGTGTGCCATTTTTTTAAAGTCAAACAACATTGAGCGCCATTTTTACCCGGATTTTCAGTGATTTTGCCCAGACTTTCAGCAAATCAGCAAACCTTTTGGGGCTGCGCTTTCACCCTCACTTCCAACACCACTGCTTTTCATCACAGTATCGTAGGTAATTTCATGGTTTATCAAGATCGATTTGAAACAAATTCATTGCAGTTATTCGGGCACCCAGAAAATCCAGAATATACATGTTGTGTCAACAAACTTCGCCAAAACCTTGGTTTGCAAACGTGAATACGACGTCATATTGTGACGTCACAAACACCGTTTATAGAGAAATAATGACCGCTATACGCCACTGCTCAACACTAGAATTTGGTAGGGGGGCATCCAATCAAGCAGTCGCCTCGGGCATCACCAGACCTCTGCACGCCAGTGACAGTGCACAAGAACCAGGTTCACTGTCCTGGGGTTGTGCAGTGATGAGTTTGCCGTTAACTCATGTCCAGGGGCGCACGCAGGAATTTTTTAAGTGAGGGGCTGAAATTTTAAGAAAAGTATTTTGCTCTCACTAAAGTACAGGCTACCTTATTTACTATAACATTTATGTCATATATGCTATTTTAATTTTAACACATCAACACTTTTCTTGACCAGGTCCAGCCGTGTCGTCTGTTTTTCTTTGCCCGTTTTCCCCCGTTACCGTGATTTTGTTAATCTGTTAAAGTACGATGCGATGTAGTGTGGCACTTATCTGCAAAATTTTGACATTGTTTATGGAAGTTTGTAACATGCTCAGTATGTATCCCGAGATATTGTTTTTAAAAGCACTCTTATGTTATATAGAAGCATTACTTCATACCACTCCAGAAAATTCTGGTGTCTCAGTCGGCTATTATTTGTCACGAAATGTTATCAACAGCACTTTTCTCAACATCACAGACAAGCAGAATGCACTGCAGTACCACTACAGATCGTAGAATTATCTCACAGCCACGCCACATGGTTGTTGGTCGATACCAAAAACAAAATACCTTTGTCAAACCACTAAAATAGAATTGAAACAACAGTTTCTACCAGTGATGGAGTCTCGAGACTTGGTCTCGGTCTTGAGACGTGTCTCGAGACCCGTTTTCTGGAGTCTCGGTCTCGAAGGATTTTGGTCTCGAGCTCTTAGTCTCGACACTTTGCATAGCTTATTTTTTATGAACTTTTGCAAGAAGGAGCTCCTTAAAAAACGGTTTTAAGAAATGATTGTTCAAAATTCACCCGTACAAAGAGTTCAGTGGCTAATCTTTCTTTGTTGTTATGTTATTTGCGAGATGGAGAGAACAATTTTCCCTTTGCCCATTTAGAATTTATAGTGAATTCAACAAAAATGTGTATGTAGCCTAGCAATGAAACCGAAGCGAATAATCTCTGAAACGAGACGTTGGGAGTACTTTGCTAAGGACTGTCTTTGAACTATTTTTCCAGTAGTTTTGTGCTGAAATCCATAGGCTTATTCAAAAGAGGTGGGAGAGTGCCAAAAAAGTTTCTTTTTTGAGAAGCCAAATAAAACGATGTCTTTTTTTCGAAGTGCTTTTCAAAGTACTCTGTCAAAACACGATGGTGAATTGTTTTTGTTCGGCGTAATGCAGACTTTTAAAGTTCAAAAAACGCCTCTGAACTCTCTTGAGGAAAGGTTTTTCTCATAAGAGTTCTACACAGAGAGCAAATAATGCTTCTTGGCTGATCAGTTACTTTGGCGTACTGCTATGGGCTTTGCGGCCTTTCTGCGTTTTCTAACTGACTTGTGGTGTTGGGAAAACTCTCAGTGCGTCAGCAAAAACGGAAATTTGGAACAGTTGTGAACATCAGTTTAAAGTAAAAATATGGAAATTGTGAAAAACTTGAAAATATAAAAACTTTACAATAAAAAATAGCAAATCTAAGATTTGTGCATAGAGCCATAAAATCAGCAGAAGGCGCTTCACCACTTCACTGCTAATTAACTACACAGGTAATCTCGAACTTCACTCATTCTGCTACAGCATGCTGCATCCCAACAATGCCTGTCGAAAACATTTAATACTTTCTTTTTATCAGAGAAAGAAAACATCTTCAATACGAAGGCAACGGTTACCTGCAAAAGATCTGTTGCAGTTGTAAAAAACTGACAACTACGAGCACCTTTCTCTAAGCAAGACAAAAAAGCAAACCCAAGTTCCTTCGGGGCTTCATTAGCCCTGTGCACTTTGTTGTTGCCATGGAAAACACATCGACTCCACGGTGCCAACTGATTCACAAGTAATGATAAAAAATAAACTTTCCCGCTGAACCACAGCCTAGCATGTGCCAACTATGCTAGTTATTTAGCCAAACATATATGCATATGTAAAGAAGGCAGAAAAAATAGAAAAAGTAATGATGAGAACGGTGGCTAACAAGCATAGAAAGCAAGATCCATAATCGAGAATTAAAAAAAAGACCCCTTTCAATTTGTGAATATTTGATTGTGATTTTCAAGATGCTTTATTATTCCTTATAGGTATAATAAGCATGATACATGATATTTTCTCATTTTATATTGTTGCAAGCAAATGTGAGGAGGGGAAAGAGAAAGCATTTTTATGGGCGGCACTTAACATTGCTACGCCAGTGCAGTACAGCATGCGGTGGGATATTACCTCACTGGTTCAAAGTGTAAACCTAATTTGTGCCAAAAAGGTCTATTACTCTATTAGGCCTAAATATTTTTTTCTTTGCGTCAACAACAGAATCACGAGCAAAATTTAAAAATTTGTTTTTGCAGAATGAGCACGTTTGGATGGATGAAAAATTAGTTACAATTTTGCTGTTTGAAATTCAAAGTAGTGCTTTTGTTTTTTCTAAATCGCAAGATCTATCACCTCTTAATTCTAAACCTTTGAGAATTCTTAATCAATTACTTGTCGTGTGAATAGAAAAGTAATTAGGAAAGATGTAGGTAACGTTCCAAAAATGGCAAAGCTTTGCCAAAATACACGAAATGTGTGGTGAAGAAATTTGAGTGCCAGTGCAGATGCCCAGTGTTAAAATAAAAAGAATGTAGTGAAAGAGTTAGGCCTAAGTGGTAGATAGTAAAAAACTTACAAAGTTTGTTACCGTATTGGCAAATGATTTAAACGACGAAACACCTATAGTAGGTATAACGTGATCCCTGAGGATGACGAAGATACCTTTCGGATTCAGAAGTAATCTATTTTATGCATGGGTTCGTCTTTCCTGAATCCAGGTTCATCTTCACAGAAACTAGTCTGCTTGAAAAACCTATGTCTCTGATAACTCAATCACTCAACTTCAATACATCAACACACATAATTAATACTTTGTTATTATTTTTATTGGCAATGAATGTAAATAGTGATTAAAATGCAAAGGTGCTCACCAAGGTACAATGTTTCATAATGTCCAATCACTCTTTGATATGTCACAACGCTTGGATAACTCTCATATTTTTATACTATACCTTTGCCAATTGCGATAAGAGATCAATGATCTATCCAGGTCGGTTCTCCTATTGAAGCAATTTATGGTATAAATAAAACTCAATATCTTTTCATGACACAATGCATTTCTATCTATAAAGATATTCATGTTTAAGTGTGAACTCAATTGTCTAATCGCTAACTTAAAATCATCATGCTTTCGTTTCACAGTCCGCGAGTTGCGCTGCTCGGAACTAGGTGAAGTACTAGGCACGGAACAGTAGTTCAGGTGAAGGTTCGCAATTAGTCAATGATAAGTCAAAGATATGTTCAGTCAGAAGGGCTGATCCCAAGAAGGATCAAAGAGAGCTGTTGACCTACTGCCAAGCTGGATTCGATCCAGGCGGGCTACAAAGGGATGTAACCGACATGCCGAGCAGAATCGGGCACACATCAAGATGTGTACGCGTCCTAATAAAATTCAAATGACATTCACCCAAGTGTGGAAATGTCCACTGTGGCATAAGTGGAGCATTGCTCACCACTTATACGGCCTCCCGAGGTGCTAAGCGGAAGAAAGTAGAAATTTCAACGGCTGAAGAAAATAAACCAAATGAATGAACTCAGACTTACACAGTAATTTAACAAATTGAATATATTTTAGTTATAAACACAATTTTGGTCTGAACAACTTGCCTGACAAAAGCATGATAGTACAATACAGTATTTGCAAATTAAACTGACAGTACTTCACCTATTGGAATTGAACTCACTCACGAATACAGTTTAAACCTGAGAGACTTACATGACAAAGGTTATGCTGGCACAGTGTAGCATTTTAGTATGGCAGAGTTTCATTTGAACAGGCTATTCACTGTCGTTTAAACTGGCAGGGATTATCCCGGACAAGCCATTTGCTGTGGTCCATACTGGCAGGGATTATCTCGGTCAAGCCACTTTATCCTGGCGCAATCCTGCTAGGACAAACCAGTTTCTTGAAACTCTAAACTGACACGGCGTCTGGTACAGGCTGCGGATCACCACTTGTTGATTCCTGATGACTGAGCGTAGTGACTGCAATACTCAATGTCGAACAATGACTTAACCCCGACAACTGTCCTGAGGTGGAATAAGTCAGTTTCTTCTTCTTTATCATTACCTGAAGTGAGCGCAATGCCCAATGTCGTGGTAATGACTTATCCTCGGCAACTGTCCTGAGGCAGAAGAAGGAAGTCTGAATTTTCAGTCCAGATGAGAGGCCTTTTATACCCAAATTCCTGGTAATTCCCCGTAATTTCAGGTGTTTTGATTGGTTCCTCAATTAGCTAAATTATGCAATTGTTTTTATCGTTATTCAGTTGAAATGTTTGAAAGATGCTTAATTGCATCTGGTTGCCTAGCACCGTACCTGGTCATGTCAAAGCATCGCATAACTTTTGGTCACGTTTTTCGTGACCTGGATTTCAGTGTCAGCTGACTGAATAATGAGTTTTTATGAGTTAATAGTTGTTACAGGTAAAATTTGCCTGTAACACACCTTGCCAAAAAATTGAAAGGTGGGAAGCAACATTTGCAGTGCAGTTACCACTTTACTGTGCTGTTTTGACTAGTGCTGCTGGGGCTGTATACACTCGTCTACATCGACTGTGCTTGTTTAAAAATAAAAAAGAGATGATTTGCCTCTTCTCCACTTTCTCAAATAAGATAGGCCTACTTCAATACTAGGGAGGAGACCAGAACATGGGAGCTTCATCAGGGCATCACATGTCGTGTCCTCACAGAAGGGTTGGTATTGTTTTGTAACGAACAAAACAATTAAAATTTTTCTGAGCCAAAAGAAATTGATTGAAGCATGGCAACGGCAAACATCTCCAATATTCAGTTGGTTCACCGACGTTTTTTGAGTGGAAAATGTGTAGATCATCTAAACGCTGCCAACATTTTCAATGTCCATACATTTCTTCAAGGAATTTTTAAATAAAGCCGCAAGCTTGAGGTTGTAATTTCCTCAGAGGAAAGTGACAATGAATGTTTGCTGTATTTGGCCGTTTGGACAAATTTCGGACGATTTTTTAAATCTATTTTTAGCAGACGATTTTTATTGTCTATTTTTAGCAGGACGATTTTTATTGTCTATTTTTAGCAGATATTTGGCAATGGGCCAGATATTTTGTTGCAGCATTATTCAAGGAGTTAGCTTTAATTATCATCAGAGAAATGTGAGGTCTCGAGTCTCGGTCTCGTCTCGAAATTTGAGCCAGGTCTCGGTCTCGGAGGTTACGGTCTCGACTACATCACTGGTTTCTACACATACTCGTGAAAGGCAACACAAGCGTTTGCGAATTGCTAGTGTATCATCTAACATATTTGAGGCAGTGGTAGCAAACAAAGCTTTGCGGACATACCACTAACTTTGTGAGCGCCCTGCAGAGCAGTGCTTACATTGAGAGCGCAAGGAGAAGCGCATACCCGGCCAAAGCATAACATCCTCGATAGTGAAGTCACTATCGGAAGCTTCCTTTGGTTTAATGGGTTGAGGCGAAGTAAAATAAAAACTTTACAGATAATTGCGCAAGGTGCAGACAGATGCCGCCATAGAAATTTTGAAATGAGAGAATGGACAGGGAGAGATGCTCGTCAGGAGGCTCTTGGAGCAACCCATGCATGCTTATTTGGCCAACTAAGCACGTGACATCTCTCACTCTCTCTTACAAGGAAACCGTCACGGCAAACGGAATCGTAGCGATAGAACGAATGCACTGGTGGACAGTTAATGTGTATAGTTTCTTTAGTGTTGGTCCTACCTATAGGGCCAATGGACAAAGTAGTTGCTTGTCGTACAATATTTATTTCAGATCTTTCGCTTTAGTAAAATAATCCCTTTCACAAATTTTATATATGCTAAAGCACGAAATCAGATCTGCGATTACTGCTGGCAACAAAGTCATTCATAATTTTTTCTCTATCGATCTGGCGGTCATTGTGTACGGGAAGCAGTGCAAGTCCTGTCATTCGCTCATTTCCAATTGACGATCTTAGATAGGTTTTAAGACGTCTCATGGTGCTGAAACTGCGCTCACTTGTAGCAGTTGATACAGGAAGAGTGCCTGAAATGGCGAGCAATATGTAGACATTCGGATAAATGTCAGCATGGCAAGCACGGAGTGCGTCGATGGCACTCGAAGGAACAGTGCTAACATCTTCCTTCTTCCACTTATTTACCCAACGCTGCACTTCAGGAACAACCGCTGCTCTAGGACCAATGTCTTCCTGATATATTTCCAGTAACCCATAAATGCTTGAGGTTTAATTGAGCCAAAGTTACTATGAAGTCTTTAGTTTATAGTAACTTTGATCACAACGGCTGCAACGCGAAAAGCAATCCGAAATTGGCAGATGGCATCAGAAATCCAGGCGCAGTCTCGGCTGTTGGGGTGCTGTGCGTGATACGTCAAGGTTCGCTGTCGCTTTTGTTATGGACTAGTATCTCAATGAAAGCACTGTCATTGAGAGTTACTTTGTCCAAAAGGTTTGTTTTGCAACTAAAATGATCGGTTTAATTGCAAACGGTTTGGATAGGCTGCTGTGATATGATTTTTTGCACAAATCAACAAGCATCATTCACTAGCTTTCAAGAGCTACACTTACAGTAGCTTAGGCTATGTGTTAATTAGAAATACATGGTTTTAAACATACATGCAAGCAGCAAGATATTTTCAAAATGAAATATAAATCAAATTTTTCCCTCTAGCAGAGATACTGCTCTAGATTGCAGGCAATAGCTACTACTAGTGCAGTAGTAGGCCTATCTAGTATCTAGTACAGTTGAGAGAGAGAGAGAGTTTGTTGGTGCAAACATTAAACAATTTCATACAAATTAAAGCTAAGGCGCTGGGACACCAAAAAAAACCTGTTAATCAGGTTATCTCATCGGGCGCCCCTTGACAGTGTCATAAATTCTTATCGTGGTTTAAAGTTGATGGCCGAATTATTGCGAATTTAATAAGGTTATTGTTTTGAAGAGGTTGCGGTCTGCTGGATGATCAACACATTTTCTTGGGAGTGCTGGGTCGCAACTGGTATTTAACCACAACCCCCCTTAATTATGGTGACATTTGTTTAAAACTTATATGTAAAAGTGGAATTCCAACTCAGCACATTGCACAGCAGCAGGCCAATTTATGCTCGACAGTGTGCACATCATACAATCCTAGATTACTCGAGTAAGTTCAGCAGGTTAAATTATTGGCTTCATTTTGCAAAAGTGGAAACCTATAAGTGGCAACCAAGTGACTGCAGTTGTAATAAATTACATGTGATAGATTAGCTAAACCATGTATCCATAATTTGGCTAAGTTTATGTTACATTAGAAGATGATTTGTAAGGAGAGAAACAGTAGTAGCAGTTAGTACTGAATCATATAATATGAAAACTGCATACAATACAGTGCTGTGAATATGCACCTTCAAGATTGCATGAAATAAGGTCCCTATGTGACCAGGGGTGGCCAAACTGCCACTCATGAGCCATATATAGCTCTTTGCACCTTTGCATGTGGCTCATTAAACTTTCTGAAAAATTATATATTTGTTTTTTATTTTTTACATTTTTTGCAGAGTGTAGGAATATTGTAAAATGGTACTGTGGTAGCTAGTGTGCCATGCAGTATTACTTTTGCAAGTCGTTCCAAAATGAATTATGTCACAGAAGCGTAGATTGCAAATAAATTTGAGCTTTTAGATTTTTATGTTGCAGATCTTTGTACCTTGGGTTTTACGATATGCAGCTCATACATAGAGCAGGTTTGGCCACCCTTGCTATTAGACATTTCAACATTCATTCATTCATTCATTTTATTTGGGAATCAGACACATAGAAAAAAAATTCACAAAAATAAAGAATATAATATAAAGCAAATGCATAGAATAGCAACACAATAAAAAACAAGGATGTACGCAAGGGGGGGGTTGGGGTTAAAACCCCCCCTTGCGCTTGATATTTTACAAAATTTTTATTACCTGCGCAAAGGAAATTAAATGTTTTCACATACATTTTGCTTGTTAATTTGTCGACTTAATGCAAATAACACGGAATAATTCACATGTAACTTTCAAGGAACATTGTAAAGGGGCCAAAAAGTAATGATTAAGTTTTGGTGATAATCAGCGTTATGGTCTGCGTGTTTTTTTTAACAGAGAAGCATTCAAAGTATTTCATAATGTCTCAGCAAGGGAAAAGCAAAAGTAAGTTTTCAGGACATCTATACATAACAAAAAATTAAAAGTATTGTGTACTTCATGTGCATTCTCAATTCTTTTGTAGCAGGGTTGCAAACTTAGGTTTTTTGAAGCTAGATTTTGAAATTGTGGCTTTTTTTGAACACTTGGCTTTTTTTGGAAATAAAAAAGTCAGAAAAATCTGGCTTTTTCTGGCTTATTTTCAATCGGATAGGCTTGACTCTGACATAACATTGTCTGAGCTGCATATTCATTACAAAAATCTTGTGAAGAGGGTCTATTACCATGCAGGGTGCACAGGATATTGCAAATTTTTTTCTGTTGCCCTAAAAATGATCTATGTTATTGATAAAAAACAAATGCACGACAGTGTAATCACAGCGAAAAGATTGGATTTGTGTTATAACGATTTTTTTCATGAGCTGTCTATTTTTTGTGTGATTGTGCATGTCTTGTGTGTATATGCCTCAAAACTGCTATCTGGCTTTTTTGGGAGAAAGTCTGGCTTTTTTCGATGAACACAGGTTGGCAACCCTGTTGTGTAGTTTAGCAAGATTCGATCTTGCAAACCGGGGTGTGCGCCAGCCAGTCCAGCCGCACACCTATGCTCGACTGCTCGTATTCGACGAG
>Ga0210059_1014630_pt1 | contig 11568 bp, 6 predicted proteins | sample Ectturendosymbi2_FD_188042 | JGI IMG/M metagenome (GOLD analysis project Ga0210059, IMG submission 188042) | Ecteinascidia turbinata endosymbiont from Florida, USA - Sample 2 (SPAdes) (version 2) | ecosystem: Host-associated > Tunicates > Ascidians > Unclassified | place: Key West, Florida... | reverse complement strand
CTTAATTGTGTACTTAGATCAGTCATGCTTGGGTGAGCACACACCAATCGGGGTGGTTAAATCGCAAGCCCAACATAGCAAAGTTGTTAATTTTCACACCCTTCTAACATATTATTTGGAAACGGGACACCAACACCACTACGTTTTCCTGAAAATACAAGGCTCCACAAACAATGTGGTGGTTTTCACACATGAATTGGTTAGGTGTGCAACGCATGAGCGATTACGGAAGCTAAACATTCAAGATGCAGATTTTGACAGTGAAAACTTCATTTTACAAGAATGAAACCATCATTTTTTAAATCAGCACCCCAGAAAACATGGGATTCAAAAAAAATCACCAGTTTATCTTAAGGGGGAGGTTGTACAGAGCAGAAATCACTCAAGCGTGACCATAAAATTCAAATTTATTAAAAATGGAAAAGTCTGCCATTCGGTAACCGCTTGACCGATTTTGTTCAAATTTTTTTTGTTGGTTGTTATTTTTGAAGCTCTTTCAAATGAGCCCACTTTCATCAAAATCTGAGAGGGTGGGTGAACATTTTTAATTTTTCTGTTCAATTAAGCATGGAATAACCCCCATGCAAGCTTCATACAAAAGTTATGGGCGCATTTTCGCGATTTATGCGTCCAAAAACGAAGTTGTTTGCTGTTGAGTTCAGACGCATTTTTGACGTTCTCTACCTGCAAGGTTTGCAGAAAAAGTTTTTGGCGCATTTTCATGATTTATGTGTCCAAAAATGAAGTTGTTTCCTGCGATGTTGAGACGCATTTAGGAAGTTTTCACCTTGTGAGGTATATAACGAAAGTTCTGGTGCATTATCACTATTTCTGCATCCATGAAAGAAGCTCTTTGCCGTGAAGTTCAGATTGGTTTTGGACGTTTTCTCCATGCAAGCTTTATAAAAAAGTTATGGGAGCATTATCTCGATTTTGCATCAAAAAATGAAGCTGTTTGCTGTTGAGTTCAGACGCATTTTGGAAGTTTTCTCCTTTGAGGTTTATGAATAAAGTTCTTGGCACATTATCACGATTTTTGCGTCCGAAAACGGAGATGTTTGCCATGAAGTTCGGACGCATTTTGAAAGTTCTCCGCTTGCAAAGTTCACAAAAAAATTTCTGGGCGCATTATCACAATTTATGTGTCCGAAAACGAAGTTGTTTGCAGTAAAGTTCAGATGCATTTTGGACGTTCATTGCCTACAATTTTTGCAGAAAAGGTCCTGGGCGCGTATTCACGATTTTTGCATCCAAAAATGAAGCTGTTTGCTGTGAAGTTTGACACATTTTGGAAGTTTTCGCTTTGCAAAGAATATAAAAAGATCTGAGCGCATTATCACGATTTATGCGTCCAAAAATGAAGCTGTTTGCTGTGAAATTTAGACGCATTTTAGAAGTTCTCTGCCTGCAAGGTTTACAGAAAAATTTTTGGGCGCATTTTCACGATTTATGCGTCCAGAAATGAAGTTGTTTCCTGCGAAGTTCAGACGCATTTCGGAAGTTTTCACTTTGCGAGGTTTATAAAAAACTTCTGGGCACATTGTCACGGTTGTTTGCCATGGAGTTCAGACGCATTTTGGAAGTTCATTGCCTGCAAGTTTTGCAGAAAAGGTTCTGGGCGCATATTCACGATTTTTGCTTCCAAAAATGAAGCTGTTTGCCGTGAAGTTCAGACGCATTTTGGAAGTTTGTGCTTTACGAGGAATATAAAAAGATCCGGGCGCATTTTCACGATTTATTCGTCCAAAAATGAAGCTGTTTGCCGTGAAGTTCAGACGTATTTTTGAAGTTCTTTGCCTGCAAGTTTTGCAGAAAAGGTTCTGGGCGCATTGTCATGATGTATGTGTCCAAAAACGAAGCTATTTGCTGTGAAGTTCATACAGATTTTGGAAGTTTTGTCCATGCAAGCTTTATGAAAAAGTTCTGGGCGGAATTTCACGATTTATGCGTCCAAAAACGTAACTTTTTGCCGTAATGTTTAGACGCATTTTGGAACTTTTCCGCTTGCAAGGTTTGCAGAAAAACTTATAGGTGAAATTTCACGATTTATGCGTCTGAAAACAAAGCTGTTTGCTGTGAAGTTGAGATGCATTTTAGAAGTTTTGTCCGTGCAAGCTTTATAAAACATTCATGGGTGCGTTTTTGTGTCCACAAATGAAGCTGTTTGCCATGCAATTCAGACGCATTTTGGAAGTCCTCCGCCTCCAAAGTTTATGGAGAAAGTTTTGTACGAATTTTCACGATTTATGCACCCCAAAACAAGGTTTTTGCTTTGAAGTTCACACACATTTTGGAAGTTCTCTGCTTGTAAGGTATACAGAAGAAGTTATGGGTGCATTATCACGATTTATGCGTCCAAAAACGAATCCATTTGCTGCGAAGTTCAGACGCACTTTGGAAGTTCTCTGCCTGCAAGGTTTACAGAAAAAGTCTCATGGCATAGCTAGTGGGTTAGGAATGTTTGTTTCTTAGGCTATTTCATCATTAACCAACACACTGTTGAGTCAGTCATACTTCAGACAATATACTACAAACCATTTTCAGATTTTGGACGCAGGATTTAGCTGCTAGACGTGAAACCAATCTGAAGGAAAAGAGACAGACTAAGTAAAATTCCTTTGTTGTTTGAAAACTGCTTTTATGCTCTTTTCTGGAAATATGTCAAATGGTATATCAGTGCAGTCGCAAAGATTCATGCATTGCAAATCAACTATTATGAAAAGCAAAGCAGTTGGATGTCAGCCTCACTAGTCTTTGTTCAACTTCAAGCCTCTTCGCTTTATTGATGTTAGTTTGAAAGCTTTCACGTGTGAAATTGTACTTTTTTGAAGGTCAGCAAGTATTTATTAGTGTCGAATTAAGCTGTAGAAGGAGGACAATACAGTTTCCTAGTTTTAGAGTTTTGGTTGCAATTGGGACAACTTCTGCAGCCAGCAGTGCTGGAGGTGAGAGAGGCTTCTTTTTGATGAACATCATTAAAACCAAACAGAGGTATGTAAATTTTATGCAGGACAGCTCGACGCTTCACACATTTACAGTCGACTAAATAAATGAAATTCTATTTTTGTTTAAGAACAGATAAAATGTGGAAACTGGATAAATTGATGCACTGTAGCAGCAAAAAACAGCCACTTGAAAATCTGACAAGCTGATGGGAGCTTCACAATGAAAATAACGGCCAAAGAAAACGATATAAACAACACGCAGCTTTCCTATAAACACTGGGTTTCTTCCAAGAACCATTGCGCATTGGGCTTCAAACACATGTCGGCCACAAACGAAGATTTTGACTCAGAAAAACATTATATTTCATTTTTTTATTACATATGATTTATGATGACTTAGTTTCAGATGAGTCTGTGTACTTCTAGTGCCGTGTCGATTCCATGATTGACACAGTGATTTGTGCCAAATCTTTTTTGTTTGAAATTAACTTTCTCAGTGCCGGGCATTGCCGCCGATCATGGGCCCACAGTGCAGTTGGTGGATTTGGTTTGGGAAGTGTGGAATGACCCCTTAACCATCAGCATTGTCAGATCCATTTTGACCCAGAATGGTACAGCACCTGACAGGGTTCCAAATTTGGGCTGAAGAATTTGTCAATATTTCTCAGGGGTACGTGACTTTTTGATCTGGAAACATTTCGGTCATGACATTTCTGTACATAAACAACCAATATGATTTGTTTATTCAAAATAAATGCTTATATAGGCAGGCGAAATGTCACGCTATCTGGTGTTATACAAACTCCCTTTGATGTTGTAGTAAAGTGACAAAACAGTCTGACAGATGAAATTTAACGTTAGTTGGCATTATACCAAAGTGATCTAAGTATGTTTGCAGTAAACTTGACATGAAAATCATGTGTTGATGCTGATTAACTGTTGGATTACGATTGCAATTTATTTAAATAAAACTTTTCGTTGATTCAAGTACGTTTGCAATAAAACATTAGCACGTAAGATTTCATCGTCTGACCTACATATCTCGAGACCAAAACAACCAATACCGAAAAGTCCCATGGTCGAAACGGCTCAGACTCAATCGGCCTGACTGAAACTTCTTGTTTTGATTTCAGAGTTGTTACGTTTTGGCTAAGTTCAAGTAAAGAAATTGTGCAGTATTGTCATCAGCCTGATTAAATTGTATTGTTGGTTTAGTGCAGTGATTTTCAACCTGGGGGTTGTGAACCATTTTCGGAGGGCCCAATGGTAGATATATTACGTACAGAGCTGTATTACATTTGCTTTATTAAAGTTTTAAATGGGGGTTGTTGGGTTAGAGTGGGTTGCTGTAATGGTTCGTGGTATAAATAGTTGAAAACAACTGGTTTAGTGCGACATTAAGCAACGTACAACAAAGACAAGAACAGTCATTCAGGACCGTATGAGGGCAACCACCGTCTGAGAGAAAAGGTTCACATTTGGCTAGGAAGTTTGCATGCAGCTGATTTCATTTATTGCCTTTGTGATGACTGTTTTTTCATTTGTTTATCAGAAAATGTTGCGTGTCTACATGTTGGAAAAAGTGAAGACCATTTTTTATTTTTCTTGGTCATTCATCAAAAATGGTTAATGAAACGTTTTTCGGTAAAATTGGACGCATTTTAGGAAAATTTACAAAGGGTGCCTAAGTTTCTTTTGATCTTGACGGCACTTTTTGGACACCAGCCGACTTACAAAAATATTAGAGGGAACACTGCTATTTAGCCTTCTGAGGCAAAATATTTGGGACTATTTTGCCTTTGGTGGAACATGATTGGTTGAAGTGATCATGTCATGTTGCAAGCACAATATACAAAGTTACATATTTAGATTAGTGTGTAAGCCTAAAACCCTAAAGCCTAAAAACCTAAAACCCCAAACCTAAAAATGAAACCCCAAACCTAAAAATGAAACCTCAACCTAAAAATGAAACCTCAACCTAAAAATAAAACCCCAACCTAAACGCTCAACCAGTCTCGTTGCCACAAGGTAGCTTTGTTGGGCTTAGCCCCTCTAAACAAAGTTCCAAACTGTAATATGAAACACCACTGTATAAATCATTGGATTTTTTTTTATCAGTTTTAGAATGTCAAGACCCTTGCAGAAACATAAAACCCCCTGGTGAAGGCTTTCTGGTGACGGTTCTTCTCTCAACGTACAAGCCTAAACCTAAAACCCTCAACCTAAAACCAGGCCCGTAACCAGCTTCGGACACCAGGAGGGGTGAAGAGTTTTCTGAGAGGGGCCCAAAATTTTTAAACCATGTCCAATAGTTTCAAACTATATCCAACACATTTCCAAGGAGGGCAAAAATGTTTCTAGGGGGCTTTGCCCCCCTTGTGCCCCTCTGGTTAGAGGCCTGCCTAAAACCATGAACCTAAATACCTAAACTTAAAACCCTAAACCTGAAACTCTAAACGTAAAGCCCTCAACCTTTCTTGTAAAGTGATGGTGGTTGTGATTTGATACATATATAAAAAAACACCTATAGCATGCCATCGAAACATTGCATAATACGTTCCTTCCAACAAGCCACTCACCGCCGATATTGCTGACCACCACGCTCATTCAGGAAGTTGTCACCATATACGAAAAGTTTCTTGAAGTGTACCTGCCATTTGCCCTGGCAGAGTGCTCACATGGGAAAAGCAAATTTGCCTGAAAATGCAGCATCGGCAAAGCAATGCCAAGCAGATTCCAAGTATTTTCACTCACTTCTATTGCCACTAAGTAGTTCTTCTAACTTAAACAAGTTTTAAAGTTTTTTTCAAAACTGGTTGGCGGCTCGGTAAAATCCAACCGCTAAAAATATTGTTAGTTGCCTGCTCGTTAAACCTCAGTGGCCCGCCCAAAAATCAGACCATTAGCGGCCCGTGCCATCTCTAGTCTTAATAAGTCCGGTACGCCAATGGTTTTCAGTTGGCCTCACACTTTGGTGACTTTTGTTTTGGTAGTTGCAAGTTTCAAATCAATGCAACAGGATTTCTTTTCTTTTTTCAAAACTTTTGTACAAGGTAGGTTTAGGCGTTTGTTGTAGGAGTTAGGTATAGGGGTTACGTTAGTGTTAGGGCAGCGGTTAGGGTTAAGGTATTACTCATAGGTTTAGGGTTTACCTTTTGCATTTAGTATGCTTCTACAAGCCTACTGCATTCTTGTCATGCGTTACTATCCTGTTGCAGGAGATGGTCAAATAAGGTTTCAAATTTCAAGATCCATTGATGGTTCTATAGCCACTGTCTTTTTTGTAGCAGAGCCTCAAAGTTAGGAATGTTGCATTGAACCTGGTGGCTGCTAACACTCGCTCTCCAGGGCAGGTTGTATAGAGCTCTGCATCCAAAATTATAGGCCACACACAATCTATGCATGCATAACTTCCTGACATTACACCATAATTGTGATGCATACATGAGCATACAAAAGGAACGAAAAAGTACATTTTTATCTGCATTTGAACATTGGGAAAAAGAGGCTCGCAGCTTGTTTGGTGCACAATATTGATGTTGGAGTTGTCTCTGAATGTCTTTGTGATCTGAGAGCTCAGTATTCAATACAATCCCCAGATATTTGTATTGGTTAGGAGATTTTACGTCTTGACCACCCAATATCAATAATGGGATGACTGTGCAGTGTGCTTTTTGCACTCTTAGCCTTAAACGTCATACAAACAGTTGCGTTGCAGTTGAAAATAATCCCATGCGATTCTGCATAAGCCTGGCACACATCTAGTATTCTTTGTAACCAATGCACACCTGGACAAAACACGCAATTACCATCAGCAAACATCAAGTGATTTCATAAGACTTTACCAATATAACACACTGCTGTAATGTTGTTTAGTTCATTGGATAAATCATCTAAATAAACAGCAAACAAGTATGGACTTAGTACTCCCCTTTGTCTGACCCCATTAGTCACAAACGGTTGAGACAAATGCTTACCCCATTTTAGTTGCATCGTTTGTTCCTCGTACCAATGTTTCATTAGGCGCATAAAACACATTGGCACCTTTCTTTGAATTAGTTTCTCAAATAATTTAATGTGTGGTGCTCGATCGAATACTTCCGAGGCATCTAAAAACACAGCATGCACAGATGAACCATGGGTTTCAAAGTATGAGGCAGTTTCCTGTATCAAAATACAGACAAGGTATCATTATATTCACTGTACATGCATAATAATAATAAAAAGCTTACAGGGCCGCACAAAACCTTTGACTGGGCCACATGCAGCCTACAGGTTTGACATAGCTGGTTTAAGGTGTAGGTTTTAGTTTCAGGTGTACATTTAGGTTTAGGTTTTGGGCTGAGCTTTAGGGTGTAGGGTTTAGATTTAAGTTTGTGTTTAGGTTTTGGGTTTCATTTTTGTAATAATTGATTAATCCCCTAATTAAATAATTAATTTGTTTTTAGGCCATAATTTTGAACCAGAAATGTTAGAAAGTTGATCAAAAGCTCGAAAGACTTGGATTCTAGCCGAGTTTCCAATAAAAACTTAAGCAAAATACTTTCATCTAGTAGTTGGACCCAGGGCTAGTTAACCTGACCCAAATTCCCTAAAACCTACCTTACTTCTGACATTAGTCACAAAAAATAAAAACCTTGAACTGAAAAATTTTTTTTCGTTACAAACTTGAAGACTTGCCAAGTCTTTTGAGAATTTAAATAGCTCTCTAGCACAATTGACTAGCAAGTTATGGGGTTGCAATCTGGCACAAAAATAGTTGCTTATGTGGGATTTTAAGTACGATATATTTGTACACCGGCAACGAACGTGTTAATATCATTACTTGTTTCAACTAGATAAGTATAATGTGCACTTTTGTTACTATGTGTATTGTTGTATGAATACTTTATTTTGCAGACATAAGGCGTGCATCAGATTATCAGGTGCACTATCAATGAATGATCATAGAATGGATCATTTCCATAAATAAGGTTCACCGGATTATAAGGAGCATTAATCTTCCACAGATCCACTAATTCTTTGTGTGATTTAGACAACAAGCATGCTCAGATCTCTTTCGTCATTGTCGGAGTCAGTCTTGTTGTTGTTACTTAGCTATTCAGTGATGATTCCAACCTTCATGAAAGTTCAGTAGCCCCTTAGGACTGACACCATGGTCTAGGCATCTTTAATCCTTTGGCAAATGTGTAGTTTTGTCAATACATACAGCATCAATTTTTGAGAAAATTGAAAGATTTAAAGTGCACCTTGTAGTCTGAAAAATATGGTAATCGTGTATTTCTATCATAAAAAAATTTTAGAATATGATCATCTAGATTCGTCTGTGCTGTCAAGCAGAAAATCAAGCAGAGGAAACGTATAGTAGTCATAAAAATATTTGCGTAGTGCGTATATCAGTGACCAGAAAACAAAGTCAGTTTATTTTAAATTGAGGCCCTTGCTCCCCCCTTAGTTACGCCACTGCCGAATACTGTTTATACATTTTTTTATTTTTAGGAACATGGCACAGTGCCCCCCTCCTTATGCTAGTGGCTGTCACAGTCCACAGATATCTTCACAAAGTTCAATGAAGTTAATTTGGAATTGCAGGGGAATGGTATTAACCTCATGAAAGCCAAATCAGCAATCTTCACCTTCTTGTCCAAGTTTAATGCTGTTCAAATGAAATTGAGCCCTTTATGAACTCTAACAGTTTCCATATCACTAACTCTTAACAGTTTCTAGATCATTAACTCTTAACAGTTTCCGACTGCTAAGTGAGTTAATTTACTAAATTAAGTTTTATAGTGAAATGCATCTTTGCGTTCATTCTTGTTTTAATCATTTTCAAACATCCCAATTCCCAAACATACAATACGAAAAAATTGTGTTGATATGTGTGCTAGGCATGTTAGGGGGGCAATAGAAATTGTTTGTCAGAAAAGGAGGCGCTAGCTAAAAAAAGATTGGGAAACACTGCATTAGGCGAACTAGGTGGCTGCCTATGACGCTGGGCCAAAGGGGTGCCAAAAATACAATTGTGTGGCTCAGGAAGTGACGAACGTACACCAAAAAGGAAATGAACATGATAAAAGTGGATGAAACACACGATCATGCAGTTTATGAGAAGATAAAAGCACTACACTATTTCATGTTTGCTGCAGAGGAGATAATATTTTTTCTATTAATTGCAAGCTATGTCGCAATTTGGTATAAATTTTATTCATGTAATAAAATTTTACAATGTACAAAACGTCCTTTATATTTCTGTAATTATTGTGATGAATAGAGCAAAGATCTTTGTATAGGAAGGATGGGCACTGGAAAGGATCTTTAATAGGATGCTCACAAGTCTATCAATGGTCACTTGTCAGGACCAGGAAAGTATGCCTTCCAGGTCGTACTTTATTGAGCTCACTGCAAAATTTTAAGGGTACCGCATCTGTTGTTTTCATTTCTTGATTCCTCATTTTTCCTGGCTGTGCCGCTTTTACTTGAGTAGGTTTATGTTGAAACCTTCACTAAATCATGTTTCAGTCATCAACTGTAGCCAGATTAGGAAACACTGCGGAAATGCTAGCATTATTGGCGTTAGTAGCCTAGTTCATGACTTCTTAAAGTTTTCCAGTCTACGACCCATTTTAAAAAGGCTTTTCTGATGTGACTTCTCAGGTCTATCGCTAAGGGGGAGTGCAGGGGAGGTCCTGAAAAATTCTTTCTCCCCTGGAAACATGTGTTGGACGTAGTTTATAACTATTGCATAAAGTTTTAAAAATTTGGCCCCCTCTCAGAAAATTCTTCACCCCCCTAGTGTCCCAAGTTGGTTACAGGCCTGGACCCCTTGATGGATAGCCTAGTTGTTAATGATATATGTAAACATCCCATTGCAAAGCTCAAGAGTTATTTTTGTCTATGGCGACATCACACAAATGCACACAATCCTCAAAAGTAACTGTACAGTAATGAAACTACCACTAGGGTGGGCCGAAAAAAATCTTGAAAAAACAGGATCTTAAATCCTGGAAAACTGCACAAAAACAGGTTTTAAAATGAATTTCGGTGGTTGCCACTAGCAACCACATAACACAGGTCACCAAAAGGTCAACATTCATAAAATTGATATAACCGCTGTAATGAAAATTGTCTGTAGTCCTTAAACTGACCCATGCTGCATCAAACACTGCTTTTGATTTCGTGTTTGTCGCATTCTAGGCTGACTATTGGTCTACTTCTTTATCTGTGTATTGCATAAGAGCATAATCTTATTAAAATGAAGATTTTGTGGTAGATTTACTTTACAATGGACTCTTTTTTGTGTTTTGCAGGATGCGTGTAGTTATTTCTTAGAGAGAATGGTTACAAGGAGTACTTCTATTAAACTAACTAAGATCTTGCATAGTGGGCATGTCTTTCACAAAGAAAAATTACCCAAGAAAAACTTCCAACCAAAAGAGACTTCATTGAGCATGTTCTGAATGAACAAAATTTCCTACAGCAATCTGCAGCAGGAGTGGTGACAAAAGAATTAATCAGTATTTGGATATTTTGCAATGTTTACCCAGTAAATGAAATAACAGTAAAACAAAAAATTTTTGCGCTTATGAAAACTTTCAGTTCAATCGATTGTTATAGCAAAAAGAAGCGTGGAAAATCTTTTCTTCAAAAGGAAGCAGAATTTATGAGAGATATGGATGAGCTTTTCGACATTTTTTTCTCTGACGACCAGCAGAGAAGACAGCTTGAAACACAACACCTACTTCGAATGACAGACAAAGATTTCAAATTCTATTCTGATCAGAAAGGACCAAGGTTGATGAAGTGTTATATTATAGTTGAGACACTAACCACCTCTGATGTAAAGTTTGCTGAAAAAGCACTGGGCTAACAAAAGCTATTGGATTCATCACTCCCATCAGTAAACGTAGGTGCTGGTGCAAGTATTTCTGCGCAAACATCAGACAATTCAGACTATGATGCTTCTCAATCTTTGTCAAAGCCTGAGTCGATGTCTTCAGAAGAGTTGTTTTCACAAGAACCAAATGAGCAAAATAGGATGGAGTGGCCAACTTTAGCTATGATGTTAGCTATGACATCAGGATTTATCGTAGCTTGGCCTGCCTCTACGGTTTGCAAGAATGTTTTGAAAGTGGCGAGCCAGTACTTGAACGCTGTAGCAGCCTCCGGGTCCTCCGGCGACGTTTCTAGGTCTTTCGGCTTTAGAAAATGATCCATAGTTATAGTTAATTAAATTGCTCTGGCCTGTAGCACCCACAGATTTTCGTTTTAAAACTCAGGCTTTAATTTACTATAACATTAAGCAAGCTTAGTAATGCAGCATGCTGAAAGAAAAGAAAACAACGATTTACACTAACCAAATGACTTAGTACTGTGGATTGAACGAACAGTTCACACCAGACTAACAAACACAATCTGCGGTGAACACGCGGAGAAAACGTACGGTTGCACTCAGCTGCATTCCAGCAAGCCACGCAAAAATGCGACGACCAATAATTGTTTGTTTCTCAATCACTTGACAAAAAGTGATAAACGGGGTTGGTTGACCAGATGACCGCCACGGTCTTTCGCCAATCCTATGTGACACAGCGCCCCTCTTTGTTTACACTGATCAGCTATTGTGCCA
>Ga0210059_1014629_pt1 | contig 11568 bp, 13 predicted proteins | sample Ectturendosymbi2_FD_188042 | JGI IMG/M metagenome (GOLD analysis project Ga0210059, IMG submission 188042) | Ecteinascidia turbinata endosymbiont from Florida, USA - Sample 2 (SPAdes) (version 2) | ecosystem: Host-associated > Tunicates > Ascidians > Unclassified | place: Key West, Florida... | reverse complement strand
TTTTGGTGGAAAGTTGCGACAATGGAAACGTTTTCGAAACTGAATCTGTACACTCTGGTATGATTTTGTTGCAAAATAGGTCTCCAGGGAGAATATCTTCTGCTGATTTGTCCAAGACATTTTTGGGGCAACTGCAGCTGCAAACGATCATCCATAGATTCACCTATCACGTCCTGCAACAGAAAAGACATTCGTTAAAAAATGGGTTTTTTATCGAACAAAATATGGGTACGCATCTTTTTGGGTCACCCTGTACTTGCAAAAATGAACATTCAATCAAAACAATACCGCTCACCAGAAGGTGCCGCCCGGTGCCGGCGACCCAGCCCCATTCTTGCACGCCACAGCAGAGCATCAAACCTAATTTTTTGGTGAAACCGTAATAAATATGTAAAAAGCTTTAAACTTGAAAAGCTATGAGAAAGGCAAATAACACAATGCCGTGTTGGTCAGGCAGAGACAATCGTTTTCATTTGTTTTTAATGTGCTATGAAAATAATATTTTGATACAAAAAACGAACAAAATAAAGCAACTTTAGAAAAAGATAAAGCAATGGAAAAAGATTTCAAAAATGCTTAGAGCAAAACCCATGAAAAAACGTTCCATATGAACGTTCTTCACTATAAAGTTCCTGCATTTTAAACAATCAAAGTTCCGTACAAAGTTTGTTTCCTCACTTTTCTTTGCGAAAAGTATTTCAAAAACGTATATCTAAGAAATTACAAATCTTGGAATGGTTTCTTGTGCAAAATACAGATGCAGTAAATAGATATACGCTACCAACTACATGTCAGTTGTGCAACAACCTTTGCTAGACCTCCCATAATTTTTACAACGTGTGTGGTTTTCTTAGTATCAAACTATACAAGCACCAAACTAGCGAACAAATAACTACGATATTGGCTCCTTGCTTGTAAGCTAAACACAACTTGATGGCTGATGCAAAAGCAAGGTATTATCACCATTTTTGCTTGCTATGCAGAAAACATTTGAAACATTGTTTCTGATCTTGCTGATAGTCCCTGTTTCCTTCTGGTCGCGGATGTCAGATTCTGTTTGCTATTTCATCTACTTCTTTGACCAAAGCCTCTTTTCGTTGTTGATGTGAAACTTTCCACATCAATCTCTCAGTTATTTCAAGATCCGTAAATGCATTTGCTAGCTTTTCGTTTTCTTTTTTAGCCTGAAATAAAAGCAATAAATTTACTAACAACATCTTTTCATTATCAGGAAAAGGTTGGATATCAAAAAGACGGTACTGTTGTATGAGAAGAAAATACTGATCTGTTGAAGAACACAGTAATAATGTGACTGAGTGATTGTTATTTAAAATGACCAACTCGAAATTTCAAAATCGAATGAATTATTTATAGGCAATTAGAAACAGGGACGAACTTAGGGGAGTGCAAAGTGGGCACTAGCGTACGGAGGGGGAGGACCACTGTGCCATGGCCCCCCACCTCAGGTCCAAAAAATAAAAAAATGTATAAACAGTATTCGGCGGTGTATACTGTCAGTATTCGGCAGTGTTACCAAAATGTTAAATTTTAGGCGACTAACACTATTTTGTTTAGAAAAACGCCTCTCAAAGCACAAAATGACTATATTTTCTAAACATTTGAGGGGCATGGGCCCTTTGGCCACCCCTGGCTACGCCTATGCTTTGGTCCTCCCCTCGGAATTTTTCTGTGTACGCCACTTAAGATGGGCACCTGCACGGGGCCTCCTCCACAAACTGGCGGACTCCACAGTCCTGAGCCTTGAGCCCCTTTTTTAACTTTTCCTAGAATTTTGCATTCATCAAGCTGTACAATCATCTAACAAATTTAATGTACGACTTAACAAACGATTACATAATTGCAGCTAACTGATGCTAGCATTTTGATAACCCTGAATAATATTTCCTTAAAGAACTGAGGGCCTTCACAAAAAGGCTTCCACTGTTTCTGACACATATGCGTTGTGTTTTTTCTGCAATGCGGTAAGCTGAAGGTGAATGCGTGCCAATACAAAAATGTTTCATTAAAATTTCGTTTTGCTATTTGTAAGCATCCTTTTCTTTTGCAGAAGATGCAAAGTAGGGGGTTTTTGTTCATTTTGAAACACTCTCCTTGTGCCCCTGTCTCTGACCCCTTTTCCCCCTGTCTCTGTCGATGCCTCTTGTCTTCCCCAAGACCCTTGTCCTCATGCTCGAAAGCCACGAGCTAGGGTATTTATTTTGTCAGGTTGAACTTTTCTCTTGTCATCATTGGCAGAGAGAGCTATTTCAAGCGTTCACAACTCAACAGCAGGTGCGCTTCACGTTTGACAGCATTTGTGTAGCGCGCACCTCGTTTCAGCTTTGGCTTGTGGTCGTGACACGCCATCGGTCTCGCTTGAAATATTTTTAAAGGGCGGACCTCGTTTCAGCTTTGACTTGTGGGCGTGACACGTCATCGGTCTCGCTTGAAATAATTTTAAAGGGCGCACCTCGTTTCAGCTTTGACTTGTGGGCGTGACACGCCATTGGTCTCGCTTGAAATAATTTTAAAGGGCGGACCTCGTTTCAGCTTTGACGTTAGGTCGTGACACGTCATCGGTCTCGCTTGAAGTAATTTTAAAGGGCAAACCTGTGTTTCAGCTTTGGCTTGTGTTCGTTACAGGCTTGCTTCACGTTTGACTGCACTTGTTCGTGAACTAGAATAATTGTGCTGCTTTGTGACGTGGTAAAACATTCCTTGTTTTGGAAGGTTCTGCCATGCAAACAATTCTGAACACCAGCCACAGAGTGTGCTTGAAAAGATGGCAGCTACAGGCAATGAGAGTAATGATTTGAGTTTATCAGAATCAACTGATTTTGAGAATTATGACAAAACGTCTGTCTCCATCAGTGTGCTCCAAAGTTCACCAGAGCCGCAACAGCTTGGCAGCCCGCAAACTGATCAAAATTTATCAAAGGATGTTTATCGTCAAATCAAAATTACTTCTACCCCCAGTAGAAAACGAGGCACTTTTCGGCAACACAGGAGAATGATAATCGCAAGAAAGTATGTTTGCAATGGTTAACATATTTCTATGAAATGATTGTGTATAACAAGAGAATTGAGAGCCAAGACGTTTTCAATCTTGTGAAACCCCATAGACCAGGAATTGCTTTTCCTAATCTGGTTAAGAAAGAACCAAAGCAGAATTTACAACTAACAGAAAGAGACCTGCATGTGTATTTAATGGACCACCTCGTTAACAATAATGAGCGAGTTGATTCGCTTCAAATTTTAAAAGGAGATGCAACTCTTGAAGAAGCAAAGGTTTTTCTTCTCAGAGCTGACACAGCTTTGCGCTTGGCTAATAAATATATTCTTGTTGTTTCGATTGAAGCAGGCTTTAATTTTGAACGAGCGTTTGAAATTCACCAGGCTGAGAAGAAAAATGGGATGGTTCCTTACTGGGAACACTGGATAAAGGAGTTTACCCATCTCGGAAAGAGACAAATTGCACGTCTTTGTCAAATTACCAGACTTCTTGCACCATTTTCTAAGTTTAAGCAGCTGAGTGTGCCTTTCACAGAAATTTTTGAAAGACGCCATTTTATTCAACGCACGTTGCAGGATGAAAACATTGCTAAAGAGTGGAAATAATTGGTTGTAAATTACACAGTTTGATAAATTTGTGTGTAGATTAATTATTTGTGTGCAGAGATTTATTATTTGTTTGGTTATTATGCTCAGAGCTTTTTTTTCAACGAAGTTACAAACAGGCCAAAGTTTAGGAGTCTTAAACGTCGACAAATATTTTCTTGTGCTGGCAACTTGGGCAAAGTTCGGGGGTTATTTTTGTCGCCTGAAAACGTGATGTGCTGGCTAACCAGGCCAAAGTATAGAAGTCTTAAAAGTCGACCGATATTTGCTTGTGCTGGCAGCTTGGATAAAGTTTAGAGGTTATCGAAAATCAAGTTGAATGTTAAGATGTTCGCAACTTGGGCAGAGTTGTGGAGTCTTATGAGCCGCATGAACTCTGTTCACTCAATTTCTGTGTATTTATTTTCAATATTATTTGCTGCATTTGTGTGAAAATTGTAAATAAATTAAAATGCACACTTGCTTCAGATGTGCTTACATCACCCACTCATTTGCTGTCTGTGCATTTTTCAGCCGTATTGAGCCGCATGACCTTGCTTTGTCCAATAATGTTCAGTTCAACGCCCTGGATGTTTTTGAAAAGAACAAACATTCAAGGTGTGACGTTCGTTTTTCACAAAGCACTTTCGTCAAAATGCCTTTACAGTCTTCAAGGCTATAAACATAATCTGCTTTCAAGCATTATCACCCACCCCAACATTCTCAGCCACAAATTCAGCATGATTTTTGTCAGCCAGTTTGTTTAAGAGAATTTTAAATGATTCTTCAGAAATATCTGAACCTTTACCGAAGTGCTTTGGTTTCAAAATGTAAATAATTTTCGCCCTTTTTGTCTTTGAGTCTTTTTCTATTTTCTTAATCATAACTTTTGCTTTGTTATAGTTAAAAATTGCCGTAACAACTACATGGTTTGCCACGCCATACATTTTATGGTCTGTTTTAATGTCAGATTCAAAAAGTATCTTGTTCTTGTTTTCGACACTAAATCCTGGTTTATAGATTGGTTGCATAACACTGTCTTTGTCTTCAGTATTGTGAAACAGTCCGATGCAATGACATATTTCATGAACAGCAACTGAAAACTATTTTCTGGTCTGACCATCTCTCATTGTCAATATGAAGATCGCCAGACAATGCTGAATTACCAGGGTAAAATCCATGTGCCATAGTGACAGATTTTTTGTTATTTAGTTTATAAGGGCAACTAATTTCCGCATTTTGCTTTTCATCATCTGTCAAAAACGCAATATTCATAACCTTACTCCCATCAAAACTCTTTCAAATTTCAAATTGCAAACATTTTGCCAAACACTAAGAGCATTTTCGATTTCGTTCAATGTGTTTTCTTTTCCAAGCGAAGAGTAATTTTGAAAGTCATAAGTCAAAACTTTTTGCCTCCAAGGAATTCAATACTTTTTATCTTCAATGTTATCAGACATAGCACAATGCACTTAATATAACACTGAATTTATTTTCCTCATTCCCTGATTGATAATCGTTCGAGTCGGACGACACGATTCTCCAGAGCTTCAACCTGGTTGGTGAGGTTGGTTATTAAACTCTAAAGATGTTCATCATGGGAATCAACATAGAACTTGTGAATTGCATCGTTTCGTTCGGTTGGATTCGCAAGTCCAGAAATCACATTATTATTGATCTTTAGTTTCTCCTGAACTCCTTCAAGGTTAACGTGAAATGTTCTTTGCCCTATCTGATAATAAACTAAATTTACTGTTGCGGGATCATTCGGATCAACAGGTTGACCCAGATTTTTTATTTTCTGGCCATTGAAATCCTGATCAGCTTCTGGAAGAGAAGTGCCCTTAACTTTAAAGAATTTGACTGTCTCAACTCGATTATTCTCAGCAATTCGTCAGAAAATTTCAGTATCGACGTATCTTTTTGAGGTTGCATCAGATTCATATGATGGGTGAGTATGACCTGTTATTCTATGGTTTTCAAGATTGACGTCTTCATCTTTTTGAAAAAAAATTTTCTCAACAAATCTCCTGTTGACTGCATCTTGAGGATTTTTTGGATTCTTCAGATTGATTATTTTGAATTGACGCATGTCGACATCGCCAGCCGGTCTTGTGATACCGTCGGTGGCTGGAGCTGAAAGTTGGTCCTCGACATATTTTTTCGTTGCCGCATATTTTGCTCTTGTAGGACTTGCAGGATTTGTTATTCGATTATCCGACATTGTCAGATCGTTTGTGGGTTCTGAGGAGCCATCAAGGCTCAGATACTTTGGTAATTCCATCGTATTGTTTTGTGAAATTTCAGTCTGAAGAGTTCTCAAATTTACTGCATGATCATTGTTTTTCGGATCTCCAAGAGTCAATATTTTTTGTCCATTGAAACTCACCGGCACTCTCAATTGAGAAACTGCAGAAACGAAATGTTTTTCAAAATACAACTCTTGGGCTTGTTTCATATCATCAAGTGTTCTTTTATTCACAGCGTCCTGGTCTAATTGGGGGTTCGCCATTCCAGTCACTCTATGACCGCCTAAAGATAAATCGTTTCGTATCCAATTACTTCCATCACGTTTCAGATAGAATTCGTTTGCATAACTCAATCTGACTGCGTCATTGCTCTGAACAGGCTCACACAAATGTGAATTCCTGTTTCCACCCAAACCAATGTCAACCTGCATGTCTCCACTCAAAAGCGACAGCTTCGCATCTGCGTATCCTTTTTTCGCTGCGTGGTGATTTTGTTCTGGTGATCTCAGGTATGAGACATGACGGCCATCCAAATTTAAATCTCTTACCATAGTCGACGCAGGGCTTTAACGATTCAAAAAGTTTTCTTCAATCCACTGTTTTGGAACCACTTCATCTTAATTTTGTTGATTTGAGTTTATGTTTCTTATTGAATGTTGGTTCATATCAATTTGCCCCTGCTTAGCGCCCCCTTCAATCGGTAACCTTTTGCCTGCTACAAAATACACATATGCTCGATTTACTGCATCATGTGTTTCCTTTGGCCATCTCACGTTTTTTATCAAATTCCCGTTCATATTCAGATCACTTTCGCCAGCACTTTTTCAATCTATGTAAGACTTATTCGCCGCGTCGCCTTCTTCGGTTGGGGGCAATACGTTTTTCATTACCTTTTGATCCATATCGATCGGATTACTTCTTTTGAAAAATTTTTCATTGACTTATTTCTTCCTCACTGCGTCCATTGGGCCCAGCGGCAAGCCAAGATTCACAATGTTTTGACCAGATATGTCAATGGCTTGACCTTTTCTCAAAAAGTTGCTGTTCACATATTCATGTGAAACTCCACTCACGTTTGTAACATTTTGTCCCGTTTTTGGACTTCGTCCGAATTTATCTACACGCATTTATTATATCACCAAAATGTGTTGATTATTTCTTGGAGGTGCTTTCCTTTTTGCATCTCTTTTAAAACAAAAAGACAAAGATGGCCATCAATAACTGCTTGCCTTGGCTCACTTGGACAGAAAATGTCACCATCAAGGTACTTGTTCAACTCAGTTGGTGGGGGCAAGCCAAATGAGTCAAAATACCACTTTTTATCATTTTTGAACCACACGAGCCAGTATGTCCCATTTATAGAAGTGTCGTCTAGGTTCATAATTACGCACTCATTTCGTTTTGGTTTCTTTGGCAAAGTGTCTCTCAAGAACAAACCACGAAAGTTTTCAAACCAATCCTTTTCACCGCATTTTCAATCTCAAAGTTGCTCAGAGGTTTATTTGGAAGAATAATATTTTCAACTTGAATCATTTATTCTAAACAAAACTTTCTGATTTCTTTGGCAACATCTCAGGCATTAGCTTATCAATTTCCAAATCCACTTCAAACTTTATGTATGTTTCATTACGTTTTCTCGTCTGAGAAAGAATATTCTCAAACTCGACTTCAGAAATTTTGTTGTCAGTCAATGCCTTGGAAATCATGTTACGAATTGAGTTGAGTTGAATCTCAATCAAACTTTTTTGTTTCTCATGTCTCTGTATTTTCGTGAAAAGGAATTTTTCAATTACGTTCAGAAAAATTGAAGCACTTACAAAAAACACGTTCATTCCATGTAAAATCTTCCCAGAAATAGTTCCGATGATTTCTTTGAAATCTGACAAAAACCCAACGTTGAAAAGAAACATACAAAACTGAAAAATCAAAAGGCAGCTAGTGCAAAAGTTCAGCAAGCAATGATATTTTTTTATCATTGGAGAGTGTTTGAGTTTTTCTTCATTCAGTTCCCTTTCAATTTTATGAATTTCATGGAGTCTGCATAAATTAGGATTCATTTTTTATTCAATGGAACAAAAAATTCAAATCCACATCTTACAAAAGCCAACCGAGAACTGGAATATTTTTAAACGAAGATTTTGGACCACGAAGAAGGCCATGGCCGTTAATAACTTGACCCCCTTGTTTCAAATACAAACCATCTCCAACCATGCTAAGCCCCGAACCTTTATATGGTTTCAAATACAACCCTTGACCGTCCGTTTCAACTCTTGCGATGTTTGAGCCTTTTTTCTAATACAACCCATTTCCCATCGCATTGTTTGTCGCTTGTTGTGCCAAAGCCGACCCGACACCTGAAAGTGCTCCAGTCACCAATGTTGGGAGAACGGTCGTTGTCAAAAATGGCAAAGCCTTTGCTGCTAAACCAGCTGACATCGAAAGGAATCCGCATATTGTGAACAAATTGTGAACAACCTGACGTTTACTCATTTTCAATGTGATGCCTTTTCCATTCTGATAAGCTTTTGTCATCCTGTTCACTTGTGAATTGGTCAAAGCATGAACATCACTTCCAAACAAATCTTCGTAGCCGAGACGAATGCTCACAGGGCTCATTGTATCAACAGTGTGCTTCAATTTTTGCTGTTGATTTTCAGAAATGTTTACATGCACATTGGTAAACTCATTCATATTATGCAATTAAATTTCTCTCAAGTGATATCTGATTGTCAAGTTTTCTCCACGAAGATTCAATTGTTTTCCGTTTTGGTCTGTGACAACTGTTTCCTTTTAATTGATTATATCTAAAATCATTGGAAGAAGGTTTCTCGGGTTCTCAACGATTTTATATCTGGGCGAAACGTTTGGAAAGAAACTGCAAATTGTGTTTTGAGTCTTTCCATTCACATAAGACCCTCCAATCACATCAACATTCATGAGAATTGAATTTATTGATAAGATGTTGAAAACACTATCCGGCACGTGAATACCCTCTTCGTAAACCTGATTTCGAAATCCAAAAACGCTTGAAATTGAATTTCGCGCTCTGAAATCAACCTGAAAGTCGCTTTGAATTTCCAAGACACTTTTCAAAGTGTTGGTGTTTGCTGTTATTTTAATAGATTCATCGTTATGCCCATTTCGTTTCATCGCACTTTTTATTGTTTCCGCAATACCAATGAGATCGTAACTGCCTTCTGAATCTGTTGTTCACGGACACTGACAGTCTTTGCTATGAAATCGAAACAGAAGATTTTTTCAAAGATATTTCAGCTGACGTCCAAGAAAAATTTGACACTTCAAATTTCTCAACAAACCATCCTTCAGGCATTCCAGCAGGAATCAACAAGAAAGTTTCAGGAATGTTTGAAGATGAGGCTGAAGGGGAAATTATCGAAGAGTTTGTTGGCTTGCGGGAGAAGCTATACGCAATCAAGAAACTCGATGGTGAAGAAGAAAAAAAGTGTAAGTGTGTCAAGAGAAATGTCATAAGAAACAAAATTTCTTTCAATGATTACAAAGACGTCTTGTTCTCAGGTAAAGAAGTGTTGAGGACGATGAATGTCATTCGTAGTCGTCAACACAATCTCTCCACAGAACATGTGATAAAAATAGCTCTCTCTGCAAATGATGTGACAAGAGAAAAATTCAACCTGACAAAATAAATACCCTAGCTCATGGCTTTCGAGCATGAGGACAAAGGGAATTGGGGAAGACAAGAGGCTTCGACAGAGACAGGGGGGCAAAGGGGACAGAGACAGGAGCACAAGGAGAGTGTGTCAAAATGAACAAAAGCCCTCTACTATGCAATTCAGAATTCTGCTTGAATAAACATTGATAATTCGCCATAAGTTACATTGTATAGGCTTACTAGGCAACAGTGGACATTTGTAGTTGAAGAAATGTGGTTCATTAAATTCAAAAAAGCATGCTGTTTCATGTCTACAGTGTTAAAACATTCTAATCGAAATTTGGTAATGTTTTCAAAATAGAACTTGCCAAAACTTTCATCTGGAAGTCAGGTATTATTAGAATCATGTTTCAGTTTTTGTTTTTTGCAAAATGAAAAAATACCATTTCAAAGAATTGTTGCGATTGGAAAATCCGAGCGGCAAGTGCGCAAAGCTTCATAGTATGGCAGCAAGCAACAATAGAAACCACGCCACGAGATCACTCTCGTCGTCACCACTAGCAGGTATCACCATGTGTTCAGCACAGTCACAAGATTATTATTAGAGGTCGCTCACCCGAATCACTCTATTGAAGCTTGTTCGCGCCACATATATATGGGTGCTATTCTACGCGCAAATCCCGTTCGTGGTGAATCGCACGTTCAACGCATCGCCAACCGAGAGGTTGCAACCATAATTATCACCTATACCAGTGGTTACCAAACTGGGTTGATAACCACCTAAGAGTAATATGCGATTCTTCAGGGGGTAATGTGGAACAAAACCACAATGCACATATCTTTATCATGAGCAATCACTGCGGTATGTCGAGGGTAAAGGGTAATAAGACATAATCGCTACCTTGGCTTGGGTAACGATTCGAACAAGTTTGGTAACCACTGATCTATACCAACTGCACTTACAACAAGATCGTGTGGAAGCAAGAGATGCATCAACTGAATTGAAGTACCCTTTGGCAAATGTTTGCATTGAGAAGATTGAATTATCTATTTTTATTTAAATCGCCTTATTTAATCGGAAGGCACTGACTACCTTTGCTTTATAAGCATTTTCCAATTCCTTTTCTTGGGTCTCCTGGTAGATGCGCTGATATTCCAACCATTGATCGCTTGCTGTATTGCAGCACTTTGAAGCAGCAAAGCATAAAAAAGCGAACAGAGCTATTCCTGTTGCTAAACCCCAACCGATACCTCGTGAACGAGCTTGCAATTGTTTGTGTGCTGCGGACCATTGTAGAGTTGTTTCCTGGAAGCAAGTAATTGCGCAATTTTTTTAACTTTCATTATTATAGAAAACAAGGAATGGCTAAAATGTCATACTCAGCAAAACGGGCGTCGGAAAGGAGGGCAGGGAGGGACTCGGCCCCTCCTGGATTTTTTGAGCAAAAAAAAGGTTCTTTTCATAATTTCGTGGGAAAAAAACACCTTTCAACATTTTTGGCCTTCTGTGGAAAAAATCCTTCCGACGCCCATGCTCAGCGATAACTTTCCAATTTCCTATTTAAATTGCATAGTAAATATGTAGAATTACTGCACACTTGTAGGGCAGCTTTCTGTGACATTCTTTCACTAGGCATGTTCACTGAAAAATAGCCAGTATACTGGAATGGTTACGTGCGTAACCATAATAGAAGTAAGCTTTACATCACATTTTTTTGCTTGTTTAGGGGTTTTTGGGCAATCAACCACATGCAGGATGTTTTTAAGTATGACTGCTTTAGTATTGAACCAAAAAACGAATTTGCTTTGAGTCAACCACTTGCTGCAGTGGAAGCAGTTAAGCAATCTGTGGTTTGTGGTGAATACCAAAATGTTTCTCCACCTTATTCTATCGTGCAAAAAATAAACTGTCATTGTCAATAATTGCGTGAAACAATCATCACCTGTTTACATTTTCCATCGACAGGAAGATCATATGGGAGCGGTGTGTAAAAGCAAGCAAAATATCTTCCATCAAGGAAAGCTGCAACTAACCATGTCGCTGTTGCCAAAAGAGGTACCATTACACTACGTCCGCAGCAACTCATAGAA
>Ga0210059_1014628_pt1 | contig 11569 bp, 3 predicted proteins | sample Ectturendosymbi2_FD_188042 | JGI IMG/M metagenome (GOLD analysis project Ga0210059, IMG submission 188042) | Ecteinascidia turbinata endosymbiont from Florida, USA - Sample 2 (SPAdes) (version 2) | ecosystem: Host-associated > Tunicates > Ascidians > Unclassified | place: Key West, Florida... | reverse complement strand
CGTATTCAGAACGAGACAGCGTAGAGTTTAATGATGCTAGTGCATATATAGGCATACCATATTTTTGTGGTTGAAAACCGGGACGCTTCAGAACAACGAACCTTAGAAGGAAATTAAACAAGTTACGGTACGAAATAAATCCTTTTATTAACCTGTAATTACAAAAAGAACGCCTCCTTCCACTAGCCAACTTTACTGAAGTAGCCAATGCGCTAACAATCAACCCGTAACTGGAGCAGTTACCCACTATAATGACGTATCAATTACCTTTACATCTAAAACAACGAAACAAGGTCGCGCATCATTCTTCAGCAAGTTGATTAAACAGACTAATCATAGCATGCTAATATTCGTGTATGGTTGTGCTGCCTGACTGAATGCCTAACTGGGACTTTTTGGTTGACCAACCGGGCCGCCGGCACAAGGGCTTTAAGCCGGGTCGGTCCCGGTTAAAACAGGACGTCTGGTAAACCTAAGTGTATATAATGTTAGAAAGTTACATTTTCAGGCAATTGTCTGCAAAGCTTTTGCTGACGACAAAAGCAGCACTATTGTGGAGACTTAGTTTTAGGATGGGCAGTTTTGCAAAAGCCTGTCTTCAACCATTAGTAAATAGGATTTTAATCAAAACGTTGGAGAACTATTTACCTGGCTATATATTGACCTATAGCTCAAAACATAAGGACTTGACTAGTAATATTTATCCTGACTTCTTGTAATGTCGCGACAATGGTGACCAACAAAACCAAAGATATTTTTTCGTGACTCTTACACTTTGTGCTTGTGCCGAATGCATTGGTTCGTAAGTCACCTGATTTACTTGAGTTTGACCAAAAACAAAATGCACAATATTTTCATCCAAATGCGAAACTTTTGCTTTCCAGGCAGGCGCGTGGCCAAGGGGAGCATTCGGGGGCAGTGCTCCCCAATCATATTGTGCCCAGAAAAATTTGTTTTAAACATATAGTAAAAACTAAAGTCTTGTCCCCGTAAAAATGTATTTCCTCCCAAGCTTAATACCTGCAGATCACACCTAGTTTTGCTGGACGTTTTTTCGTGTTAATCAGGTGAAACTTGTACAGTTTTACCAATTCACCGTTGTGCGTTTTTATTTCTGTTTAACCTCAAATCTACTGTCGTGTCGTTATGCAAGTAGAACTCTTAGAATTAAACTTTTGGCATTATTTTCATCTATTAAAATCTGATGTTCAAACTGAAAAATTGATTGTGGAAAGACTGAGCTGAGTTGCATCACATAAGTACGTCACAAGACAGTAGTCACCAAACGATCAGGTATGCAGAAATTACATTGTAGGCTAGATGGGTATGTATGCAGAGGCCAAAAAGAGGAGATTGAAAGGATGCATCCACTACCTGGTAAAAGGATATCAGTGGAGATTTTGGTAGGGGTGGGGCTGCAGGCATGATGCGCAGTAGCATTGAAAAGATTTGTAATTTTTACAAAGAGCGGAAATGTGCAAGAAAATATGTATCGTCTTTGTAACGTTAAGCAACTTGAAAAAGACTTCAAACCGCGCTGTAAACCACACTTTTTATAAAATGCTTGAAAGTTGAAGTGTTCTACTATAAGAGTGACATACATGTGCGACCAATGTGATTCAGCATTTTGTGCATTCCAACTCACAGCTCTGATAAAACCCAATTGATGTATGAGCGTGATAAGTCTTGCTTTTAAAACACCTCTATAAACAAGATTTTTATATTTTTATAACCGCGGATCGGTCAACCCTTTTATAACTGCGGACCGGTCAACGCTTGACAAATTTACCGCGGCACAGGAGTACTCTCGCAACAGTGTATTCATAGGAAGAATCGACCAACCACATGCGCAGAAAGCGAGTGTTGTCACCACCAGCATACATTTTGTAATTTCGCGGCCCGGTACCGGTTCGTGGCCCGGTGGTTGAGGACCACAGCCCTAAGGCATGCTGCGCGCCAGTGTTTGACCATGTTTTAGATATCCGCATATCAGAAAAACAATGTATGAAACGTATTCCGAACTGCTTAGAAGTACAATGGTTCTTCTTACACTAGGAAGTGACAACTCAATTTCCAAGCTAGAGCGTAATAAATAGCGAAATGACAATCACATTTCCAGACGAAGCTTGTACAGTTACATGCACATGGAAAGCATATTTATTGCTGAGGCGACTACGACTGAGTTCAAGTAAGTAATTAACTTGAAAACCCTTACTTATTACTTGATCAAATAGTTTTGCCGTTACTTTATGTTTCAAGTAATTTGATTTTAGAAAAATTAGGATTTAGAAGCCACGTGTGTTGCTGTTAAACGCAATACACATGACATGCACCATCACATTTCAAATACGCCATTGAAGCGAATTGACATAGGTGTAGGGCCAGGCAAATTTTGGGCGGTGCGAAGAATTTTTGCTCAAATTTCCCCAAACTTGCCCGAAAAAACGCCAAGAAAAACGAACTTCAAAAAAATAAAAAAAGGAAAAAACGACTGCATTTCATTTCACGTTGGGCGCATTTTTTCAAATCAAAGCACTTCAAGAACCATTTTGCCCAAATTTTTCCCAAACTTGCCCAAACTTCTTCTAACTTGCCCGAAAATAACCATACAATAAAAAGACCTCGAAAAAAAAAGAAAAACGTCTGCACTTTGATTTTAGGTGCCATTTCTGTAAAAGCAAAGCACATACAGCGATTTTGCGAAGGTTTTCACACATTTTGCCCAAGTTTCCACAGATTTTTCCCGGATTTGAAGAGATTTTTCCGGATTTTCACCAAATCAAAAGTTTTGGGGTAGCGCTTTCACCCCCGCCTCCTACACCAGTGCGAATAGATTTCATTCCCGAGCAGAGCGCTTTTTGAGTCGCAATTGTTGATTATCATCGTGAAAAGATTTGGAGCTAGAAGCTCAACAGTGGTTCTCAAACTTTTTGGCCAATGGTCACCTTTAAAAAAAATATCTAATGCACCACTTTGCTGGTGCCACACACAATATGCTGACACCTCGTTCATGAAAAACTAGTCGAAACTGCATTGTACATTGGTCAGTGAACTCAAGGGCATGTTCAATCTTAGTCCTAAATAAAAAATCAAGGATTTATGGAACCCTCTATGGACCACAACAAATTCCACGTGGACCACCGGCAGTCCACCTGGACCAGGATGAGAATCACTGCATTAAATTGAATCGCGGTCAACTGGTGCGAATTTGTTTGAGCAGTTAAGCATGAGCTAAGCCATTTTAGTAATTGCACAGTGTCTGAGTTCATACCAGGGCTTAGATCTCCATTGAGTGATGAGATGATGTAAAGCTTGTGGCTTGTGCGATGTTATTTAGAAAATAAATAGCTGTTCGCACATACTGTGCTTTTCAACTTGCAATTAATTTGATGGACTTGCATGTTTTCATTCTAAACGTCGATTTTCCTGATTTGCTTCCATTACTGAAGTTATTTAAGTAATCTGTCAGAAATTCCTTATTACTTAAACAATAAACTTCTGTTGCTTGAAGCCAGCCCTAGTACCGACAATTCAAAAACGAAAATTAAATGAAAGGCATTTGCTATGACATCACTCCCATTTTAGGTAGTTCTACTTGATATCGTGAAAAACGATCTCAAAATCGCACGATATGTTCACACTGGCCTGAAAGCATATTTCCCTAAAATATATTTCACGCCACTCATATAAGTAGAATGTCAATCATATTTGAATACTGGACTGCTGATGTGAAGAAAAAACATCAATAACACTAGTCCAGATTATGAAAAAGAGATGTGACACTGTTCAAAAAAAGGAGGGCAGGCGGGCTGAGACCCTCAAATTCACAGTTAATACCTCCAAGCTCAAGTTCTAGTCTCCCTGATCAAGTCAATTTCCATTTATACTATTATGAACCCCCAAACAAGCTTAAAGCCACCCCAGTGCTGTTGATCTGGCGATCTGTTTCTACCCATGGCCAGCAAACACAGGTGGGAATCAGCCTGTAACCAATTCAAAATCATGAATCTCAGCCAACACCACAGGTACCAGCGAAAAAGTTAAAATTTGCATTGCTGTTCTGCTTTTCTGCTCAAAGTTTTGTGATTTACGCGGAATGATCTGGTGAATAAGCTGCGCATTTTGCTGTCGGTTGCAGATTTCGCTAACCGCGCCAAATGTTTCTTTTCGTGGCCGGCTTGAGCTGTCTACAGGTTTGCACTTGCAACAATGATCAAGACAAAACCACGTTGCTATCAGTTCATGTTGTCAGGCGCGTAACCAGGGGTGGCGAAAACTGCCTCTCAAATTTTGAACTGCAATTATTGAACCTTTGCGCAAAAATTGTCATGACCGCTTACAGCCGATCATTCCACCAAGCTGTAGATCAGCGGTTCCCACACTGGAGGTAAATTACCCTCCGGGGGTTATATGCGATTCTTCGAGGGGTAGCGCAGAACCAAACCACATTGTTGTTCTGTATTGTGAGCGATCACCGCAAAAAAAATTTTCGACATGAAAAGCGAACATTTTTTATTGGTGGGTGATAAGACTTTCTAAAAAAAGTCATTAGCGCCATCACGCTAGACTTTAAACATGCATCGCAGAAAAGAGAAACACATAAATACACGAAAGAAGACGAGGATATATGCATTGCGGTAGTGTAGAGTATACGCTTGATGGCGCTAATGCATTTACTGTAGTTTGATGAAATACACGCTTTTAAGACACACGCATGAATGTCGCCATCATAATTATTATAATGGAGAACTGCAATGACTTCCAAGTACATCGATGTATAGAATGCATGAGGGAGTTGGAGGCTGCGAAGGACCAAGGGTCATCTAGGCTGCAAACCTCCCAAGGACGAAGCTGCTTATAATGTAAAGGGAACAGTGTATAATGGTTAGTCTTTTGCTCTGGGTATAAAATGTAATATGTGCAAAGCGGTTATATGGTAAATTGAAGTAAAATGCGTTGCAGGCAAGGACAAGCCACCAGAAGAAAACGGTTTAAATTTGTCTCATTAAACATTTACTGTTTTTATACATTCGAAAAGCATTCGTGAATGCCAAAGAGGAAATGCGTCAATAGCTATAGACCGCTGCAGAACCGCAATAGTGTCATGAGATTTAAGCAGGTTGAGAACCTGTCGCGCAATCAGGCTTTGCGGAAAAGAACTCGTCAATGCATTCATGACAAACGGAAGTGCATTTGTTTTGCATCTATAGATTCGGCATCCCACAACTTCATACACTGGTTTGATGCTACCAGTTTCTGTGAACGCAACAAAAGCCTAACGATGTAATACATAACAGAGATACTGCATGATTTGACACTTTCCACTGTAACAGCGATACGTATTTAAATCAATCCACTTGGTTTATGTACAACAATAAATAAGAACACAAAGAATATTTCTAGTAGCTGCGTAGTACATATTTCTTATACTCTGCCAGAAAAAGTGCCAAACACGTTTTATTTTTTATCTCCGGAGGAATTTTTGACCAGATTTCTATTGCACTATATTTTATCATTTTAGCACCTGAATTTGAATGTGCTTTTGGTAAAGCAAATTGTCGAGTTTTGATTTGTCTTATATTATATGAATGAACATCAGTAATGAGTTTAAAATAATTGTTAAACGTAGCAGGTAACTGAGCGGTAGTATATTTGTACATGAATATGCTCACTTCAAGATTGTATATATCTTTTAGTTGGAGAATTTTTTGCATTTCATAAATGGTAGTAACTTTGTTTGTCAAATGTTTATCTGTGTTTAAGCATTTCATTGCGCGCTTTAAAACAACCGATATTGGCTGTAAATGACAAGAAGCTGCTCTTTCCCAGGCAATAATCCCATACTGCACTCGTGAGTTTATTAAGCTGTGATACAACATACGTAATGCTTGGTTATTCACATAATGTTTAACTTTATACATTGCACCGACATACTTGGATATAGTACTACACAAATGTTTACCGTGCTCTTTCCAAGTCAGTTTTTCATCTACAATTACACCAAGGTAATTGTAAGTCAAAGTTCTTTTAATACGATTTCTGTTTACATTTATTACAAATTAGGATTAGGTGCTTACATGTTTGTTTGTGATCAACATATATTTTGTTTTGGAAATATTTAGTGAGAGTTTGTTTGCGGTTAGCCAATCCATTACGCTTGTCATTTCATGATTAACCGAATTTTGTAATTTTCCCAGATTGTTGTCGCTTTGAACTAAAACTGTATCATCAGCAAAAAGAATACTCTTCATAGAATTTGACTTTGGTAAGTCGTTTATAAATATTAAAAAACAATGGGCCTACAAGTGAACCCTGGGGGACCACAGAAATAATTGAATTTAAAGATGATTTAATATTTCCCCCTTGAACGTACTGTTTTCTGTTGGAGAGATAAGACTGTTATAGTTTGAGCGCATTTCCTCTTACGCCGTAATCCTCGAGTTTTGCTAGCAAAATGGAGTGATTCACTGAGTCAAATGCTTTTCTTAGATCTATGAAAACCGCACATGATATAAGTTTTTTTTATCGAGGTTATGAAAAAGGTTTTCGTACAAGTCTGCAATAGCCAGGGATGTGGAATGGTTGTTGCGAAAACCGTATTGTTGCTGACTCAACAAGTTGCTTTTGGTAAAATAATCATCCAGTCGTACGTACAGTACCTTTTCCAAAATTGTTGAACAGTATGTTAGAACTGATATCGGTCTGTAATTAGTAGGCATTTCGCTATCTCCCGACTTAAAAATTGGTACTACTTTCGCGATTTTTGGATTGTCCGGAAAGACACCGTCACATATGCTTTCGTTTATAACATTTGATAGAAGCGGTGCCAGAAAGTATTTTGATGATTGCAAAGTGCGCACCGGAATATCATCGTGTCCACATGATTTTTTAGAGTCTAATCCGTTAATTAGTGTAAGTATTTCTTCAGGAGTGGTTGGTGATAAAAAAATTGAATTTACTTGGCGCGGTAGAAGATATTTTTTTATATGTGTATCAGTATTTTAGATGGGCCAGTAGGAGTATAATTTGCCTGAGCCGAAGTAACAAACCTATGATTTAATGCATCTGCAATTAATTTTGTGGATGAGTAAATTCGTCCATCAATTTTTAATCTTTGAGGAAAACTAGATGGTTTGGTTTTGCCAAAAATATCATTAATTAACGTCCAAGTTCTTTTTGAGTTTCTGCTGTTTTGGGCAAATTGCTCTTCGTAGTATTTGCGTTTAGCTAATTCCTTGATATGAGCAAGGTGATTTCGAAATTTTTTGTAACTTTTGAAATCTGTATGTAGTTTTGATCTTTTATAAACGCGAAACAAGTAGTCTCTATGTTGGATAGAAGAAATGATCCCTTGTGTTATCCATGGCTTTAATTTAAGTTTATATTCCCTTCTTGTGTATTTCCGAACAAGCATGTGTGTGTCCGCAAGATTTTTCATGGACCTTACAATAAAATCAAATTTTTCATTAACATTCCATTCTGAGTATTGCATCGGTAACGAATCTAAAGTTTCGTGCAGATCGCGATCAAAAGCAATGACATCAACGTTACCTGTAGCTCTAAAAAATCTTTGTTTGACATCTGTTTTTAATCGAGCTTTACTCACAGTCAAATAAATTGGAAATTGGATAGGAAAAGTTACGTTTCTTTAAAGCGGTCAGAATATGAAGAAACGTTTTTTATACACTAGATCCCTGTGAAGTTAATGGTTTTCACGGCAAACAATTGCGAATAACTCAATATGGCTTAGGTGGCACTTTCCCGGGTGGCAGTCATCCTAATTGGCAGTTGTCTTTAGTGGCAATTGTCTGGGTGGCAGTTGTCTGTGGTGGCAGTTGTCAGAGGTGGTAGTTGCCGTGGGTGGCACTTGTCCTAGGTGGCAGTTGTCCTAGGTTGTAGTTGTCCAAGTGGCAGTTGTGCGAGTGGCAGTTGTCCAGGTGGCTGTAGTCCTAGAACCGTCCGTGTCATACCGTCAAACCGGCAAATAAACTGTCATTGCAGGAATTAAATAAATTAATGAGGATTTAGCTGTTGATTTCAGGTTTTCTAGAAATTTCTGACTTTTAGTTCCATTTTCCAGGGGGGCGTATGCCCGTTTTTTCCCCCTCCCCGCCCTGCGGACGCCCATGGCAACAGGCCGAAGCGGGGCGGTGTGCATGACAATGCACAGATACCATGCGTATAATTTCCGCTTCCAACGTCTGAAAATTGTGTCGGCTTATTTATAACAGTGTAGCCTGTTGCAATAGCCACGTGCAGGAAAACATGCTTTCCTCCAATCGCTTTACTTCAATACAAGGCAAAACCATATCTTGACTTTCAGAATTTAGGGTGTCATTGCAAAATTTTAGGGTGCCATTTTGGCACCCCAAAACTTCCAATCCAATGAAGATTGGGTGACCCTGTTCTGGTTGTCACCTAAGAATGGCCAAAAACATTATTTTCGGGGGTCTTGCATCACTCCGCTATGCCACTGATCCTCTACGTGCAATACTTACTGTGCTGTGAACATATAATGATGGTATTCTACTCCAAAAAAATCTTGCTATATGAAGTAAAATTACTAACGATGTGAAATGGGATAAATTTCAAGTGCAATGTCTGATCCCGTGTCCCGTTCCCATGGTCAAGCCTGACGATTGGAGATCAAACATACTCCACTACGTTATGCGAGAGTATAATGCAGTTATGACAATAAAACCTCATGAAGGAACCGATCGAGTGGTAACAGCAATACAGAATCAATGAAACTGGTTAATGTACAGTATGAAGGAAAAGGAAATGTACCCACAATTTTCCTCCTACCTGAGTTACGTCTCTCTTTTATATTGTGCGGTAAAAATTTTCAAACGTCTCTTTTATGTTGAGGTATGATAAGTTCCAAGCAGGCAAAATACTAAAGTTTTCAAATTTATTAATATGACAGTTAGAAATAAAGGCAGCTACAAATAGAGGAGCATGCGATAAAGAAGTTGTCGAACGTATAGGAGAAGTAAGATTTAAAGTGCATGACGTTTTGGTTGAGATCATTTACTATGGAAATGGCAGTAAAATTAAAAGTTGCTTCAGATTAAAACCTGAATATCAATGTATGGGACCATTCATCTTCTCCGCACCTTTGCTTGGCGGCAATCTCTAACCGTATTAGTATTTCGTGCCGAGGTATGTTGGAGTTTACGCCTTCTTAGCAAGAGCTGCTAAACATCCCTCGGCGCCTCGGTAGAGTGGTAGATCAATCATCCAACCTTTCCGGGCACTGCAACACAGAGCTGTCATATCCTTCCTATTTTTGTTGTCTATAAATGATCTTCCCCTGTCCTTCAATTTTATTTACTATTTTTGTTGATAACACAGCGTTACTTATTTCTGATAATTATGCTACTCTTTTGGAGCAAAAAAGCAATTTTGAATTAAACCAGGGTCGGATCCAGGGAGGGCGATTGGGGCGATCGCCCCCCGTAGAACCTACGAAAGTAACTTTGTTCACCATGATCTTGTACAATTCAGAAACACGATATTCGCTTTTATTCTAAGAATTTAAAATTTAAAGTAGTTCTCAACCCTCTCAACGCTGCGCCCAACTACAAAAATCTAAACATTTTCGCGGCGCAGTTTCAATGAATTAATACAGTAAGTGTGCTAAAAATGCTTACAATTAACATAGAAAACTTCTCGCGGTACACAGATTGAGAAACAGAGATTTAACCAGAACCTAACTTACAGGCGTGTTCCTAAAAAATAGTGACGAGGTATCTCCATCCTTTGATGTTTAGGTTTGAATATACATAGATAATGACTAAAATTTACTGATTTATGTAGAAATTTAACGCAAAGAACAGGAGAAAGAAAGATTGCAAGGAGCTAAGGATTTAAAATTGGAGCTAAAGGAGCTAAGGATTGAAAAAAGCTAAGGATTTAAAAGTGCTTCGTTAACTGAAATAAAAACATCGAGTACAATTCAGGATAGTCCATTGGATTTCTGTGGCTTACAACTATTGAAAAATAGATGCGTGCAAAATCTAAGCATCGCAAAAGTATGAAAGCAGAAACAAGCAGGCAGGTTCCTCAAAAGCTTACCATGAGGCTGAAGCTGGTTTTGTTGTCTTCGATCCGAGGAGGTAATCGCTGCTACTACTGCTTTCCACAAATGTTGACATTAACCGAAAGAACTATGAGACAAGAAAAGGGAGAACTGACGAACTGTCGCAACAACAAAGCACAGCACCTGTCATCACGCACGTGTTGTTATCCCCAGCGCAAAAAGTGCTGGGCCGCAGCCGTTCACGTAAGTTGTAAATCTTTGGGAGCTTAACAACTGTTATTCGCGTAATAGTCAGATTCTCACAGCCACGGACTTAAACTCCTCACAACCACATTCTGACAAATATCATCTTGCCTGAAACGCAACAGCACAGACTGATTTATCCTTTCTTACCGCGTTAGAACAGGGGTTCCCCACCTTTCCCGGACCATGTACCCCTTCATCATTTCGACAGATGAGCATTAACCCCTAAAATTTCTCACGACAAAAAGGTTCAGTAAAAAAATGATCCACTGAACTTTTCATAGAACTTATATTTTCGATATTTGGAAATAAATATTTATAAATATATTTTTCTGCAAAACCAACAAAAGCAACTTTATTCACCATGATCTTGTACAATTCGGAAAACAGGGTTCGCAAATAAATTCGTGTTTTCAGATTTTTATGTTGCGGTTATTCAATCATTGCTGAAAAATCAAACATACATCTTCAGAAAAAATAGGTCTTCTTAAAATGCAGTTATAAAGCTTTTTGCATGTTCTCCAACGGGCCATGCAATTACCAATCAAGTTTTAGTTCAGAACATCTTGTAATATATCTGAAAAACGTTTTAGGCCTACATTGTATGTGGTTCTAGGTACACAATACAAATATGTCCGATTTTAAAATGTGCATGTCACCAGGTTCTTTTTTATTCTTACCCACAAGGATCTTTTGGAAAATATGTTTCAATCGATTCCGTTATTTTTTATCACAGTCAAGCGTCACAACAGAAATTTTGATACCCCATTAAAATTTTTGATTTGCTGCTGGACAGACCTTAGCGTTCCGGCTTCTGCTCCAGGTAGAACTTAAAACTCTGATTCAAGCTCCGACACAAAATACAAACTCCAGCGCTCTTTCTCGGGGTTGTTCGCTGATTTGCAATCCCAATCCGACGATATGCCGAAGTCGGGAACCGGGAAGCTGGTGTTTAAGCCTGAGCCCAACCAAAAAACTCGAGCGCATATAATCTGAACTGAAATAGAACTTGTGTTCAGATTTGGACCAATGTAACTCAACATTATTATTACTATTATGTTATTTGTCTCCAGACACGAAGTCCATAATACAAACACACACACTCTGCCAGGACCCCGACAAGGGGGGGCGGAAGGGGCAATGCTCCGGGGCGGCACTTTTTGGGGGGACCGCACTTTTGGTGAAAGAAGGAATAGCAAATGTTTTTTATGGTCTTCACCACAACCTAGTGGTTGTGGGGGGTGGCTAGTGGTTGTGGGGGGTTTTCGACTAGTGGTTGTGGGG
>Ga0210059_1014624_pt1 | contig 11573 bp, 10 predicted proteins | sample Ectturendosymbi2_FD_188042 | JGI IMG/M metagenome (GOLD analysis project Ga0210059, IMG submission 188042) | Ecteinascidia turbinata endosymbiont from Florida, USA - Sample 2 (SPAdes) (version 2) | ecosystem: Host-associated > Tunicates > Ascidians > Unclassified | place: Key West, Florida... | reverse complement strand
TCGTGCCTATTGCATGCCAATGTATGCTTGCCAACTGTGGAACAAATACACGCAGACTAGTATGAAGCGATTACGTGCTGCATATAACAATGCCTATCGAATTATGCATTACATACCCAGAAATGTGAGTGTTCGCCCACACCAGGTTAGCCACTGTGTCACGACCTTTGATGCCGTGCTAAGAAACAACTTGTATCGATTTTTTATACGATGCACATCTTCATCCAACTTTTTTATTCGATCGCTTCAAATGTCTGATGCTTTTTACAAATCTTCATTTTTCCTCAATTATTCAACACTCCTGTATGGAGAAAAAATGCAGTAGTTGTCTGTGAATTGTTTCGGAGTTTGCGTCTCACCAGTATTGCTTTTGTGTAGTAATTATGTGGACACTGTGTACACACCAAGCATAAGTAAGAAGCGCTGGGATAGGTCTTGCTCGTCTCAAGGCTGGACACGTACTAACACCGGTTGTGTAATGCCCTACTGTATGGTTATCCATTTTGTGTGCTTTTGCGAATGATGATACAGCTGTGGAGAGGATAAACTGCTATGCTCCTCCCAGTGTTGGTCATGTGCTAACACCGTTTCTGTAATGTGCGCTGATGTATAGCTAACCACTTTTTGTGTTCTTGTGTCTGTGATATGGACCATGAGTCCGCAATGAAATATCATTATTATTATTATTAAATAACCTGCAATCAAACTTGTTAAAACAACATTGGACACCATTTTCAAACTTATCAGGTGCCATTTCATAGCATGTTGGCAAACATATTCCAACTTATCGAGCACCATTTTATAGCATGTTGAGTGCCATTTCATAGCAAGAATTGTCGTAGAAAAAACGTGAAATTTCATGTGACTCGACGTTACATTTTGTTCGGGCGCGATGGGAGTGGGAGGCTGCGAAGGACCAAGGGTCATCTAGGCTGCAGACCTCTCAAGGGCGAAACTGCTTGTTTTGTAAAGGGAACAGTGCATAATAGTTAGAAAAAGTCTTTTGCTCTGGGTATAAAATGTAATATGGGTAATGCGGTTATACAGTAAATTGAAGTAAAATGTATTGCAGGCAAAGCCAAGCCACGAGAACAAAATGGCTTAGAGTTATCAAATTAAACATTTACTGTTTTCACACATTCAAAAATATCCGTGTATGCTAGAGAGGAAATGCGTCAAAAGCTGTAGATCGCTGCAGCACTGCAATGGTGCCACGAGATTTAAGCAGGTTGAGAACCAGTCGCGCAATCATGCTTTGCAGAAAAGAACTTGCTGTCAATGCATGCTGAGAACGGAAATTCGCCACTCTGTGTCTACAGGCTACAGCATCCCACAACATCATACGCTGGTTTGATGTGACCAATTTTTGTGAACAACCAAACCATGTAATATTTAACGGAGATACTTCATTATTTGACAGTTTCCACTGTAACAACGTTACGTAATTAAATCAAACCACTTGGTTTATGTACACCAATCAATAAGGACACAGAGTATATTTCTATTATCCGAGTTATACATATTTCTTATTTCTTATACTCCTCAAAAAAAGTGCCAAACACGTTTTATTTTTTATTTCTAAAGGAATTCTTGACCAGATTTCCATTGCACTATGTTTTATCATTTTAGCACCTGAGTTCAAAAGTGCTTTTGGTAAAGCAAATTGCAGATCTCTGTCAGAGCAGTTGTTACTTGTTAGCATTCACAATCAGGAAGCAATTGAGCATTGCAATGTTTACAGACCATTCATCTAGGTTTAGGTGGGAAGCTCACTTTGCACTGCTGCGCCAGGAGCCATATATTCAGAACAGAAAAAGCGTTCCAACATATAAAATTAACACACTTACCGTATGCATTTTGCTTCTGACAGTTTGTTATTCAAGTATAAACAGTCGCTTGCTTTTGACGTTTTGTTTCAGAATTCACGGAAGGTAATATATTTGCGGTAGAGTTAGTTGTTAAGTATTTCACCACAGCCCATCAATCAACATCAATTCCGTGTTTGAAGAGATCATCAGGTGAAGTGACGGTGACCCATTTTTCAGATGTCTTGAGCTTAGATTTTATATTGCCATTTCGAGTGTAGCAAGAGGTAAACGTATCAGAACAGGATTTTTGCATGAACTTCAGTAGCTTGTACCATAGAGGTGTGAGATCTTCACAAACGAAGACGTGCTGTGCTGTCTCCCTTCGATATTTTTGAGTTCCCGTTTGTTAGTAAAAAGCTCGTTTCTTTTTTTTATGAAACAAATCTTGCAATGATTGGGTGTGAATTCTCATTGTTTCTTCTTTTTTGTCCTAGTCGATGTACTCTCTGTATTTCATTATCTTCGAGATCGATTTCGAGCTCATCTGCTATTTTGAACAAGACCTTATCCCCATCATCGTTGTCTTTATTTTCTTTTACTCCATAAATAAGAATATTTTCTCTTATGTATTGTTCTTGTCTCTCAAGATGGAAGACAAGCAGATTTGTTTTCTGAACCATCTCATCGCGTAGTTTTTCTTTTTTGTCTTCAAGCTGATTCAACTTACATTCATATTCAACCATCTTTTTTCGTATTGCGTTTAGCTTGTTCTCAAGATTGTGAGATATTAGTTAGCTTGTCCTGTTTTTCATTCTGAATGAGCATTGTTTCTTACAATTGTTGGATACCTTGCCAGAGTTGATTGAATTTTTTTCTTCTTTTGAACTTGATTTTTTCCATGTAGCCTGATTCATCATGATTGATTTCTTTAAATCCAATATCAATAGATCAGTATTCCGCAGCAAGTTGCATATTGTTTCATACAGTGTTAAGTTAGGTTATTACACACACTATTACAAAACAATACAACACTTTCCCCTGTCTTATTCAATGTTTTAAAAGCGACGGTTCCGGATCGTATGGTCTGACTCCAGAAACCTGCCTGTGTTATCGCTGTTGTGCGCTTGAGCAAGGCACAACACTACAAGCGCCGGTTGTCTGGAAACTTGCCCAAGTGCAGAACGCCGGCCCATGGTATGTTCGTGGACCGGCGTACGATATACTCGTACTTCACATCAAATACCAACAGTTGAGTGCCGGGTCGTATGTTTTCCTTTATATAAAGTACGAACATTTCGTACAAGTCTCTAGCAACCAGAGACATACATTTACAATGTTCGCTGACGTACGGTGTGGTCAGGAGAGTATTTCAAAGCAACCATGGTATATTTTGCCTGCAGTCATGGTGGTTTTGCCTGCAGTCACGCACGCGTTTCGCAGAATGCGGAAATAAGATCGGCCTGCTGTAACCATGTGGCTGATTGTCTCGTCACATTTCATTTCATTGGGAGCGGTTTCTAATGCAATGTGGATAAACAATCACTCAGAAATTTTCTCACTGCGTTAAAACCTTTAATGCAAGAGATTTGATGATTTTTGCTTTAGCATAAATATTTTTTTCGACAGCAAGTAAGTGCTTCAGCCGTGTGTTCGACGCTGCTTCATAAACATTCGTTCTTGGCAGATTTCAAATGACCCGTTAGTATAAAGCATTTGTGAACGCATGCCAGTGTGATGTGGATAAAAAAATAGTGTGAGGTGGAACATTATGTAAAAAGCTGACGGTTTTGGCTGCTGCAAAATTGTTTTATTTTCAACAGCAAGTAACTGCTGGAGCCGCCTGTTCGGCTGCTTCAAAAACATTCGCACTTGGCAATGCGCGCTGCTTCACAAACATTCGCACTTGGCAGTTTTCAAACGGCCCGTTGGCGCAAAGCCTTTGTGAGGCAGGAAGGGCATCCTGAAGAATAGCACCCGTTGATTTGCAAAAAGCAGCAATTCAGTGATCGCGACTTGTGATCTTTTCGCTGCTTCCCAACAATACATTTCAATGGAGATTCAGAGCTCAACAGAGAACTCTAATGGTTGCTGCCAACAATAACTCGTATTGTACACTTGCCGCTCGTCCTTTCCAATCGCAACAACGCCAAGCACCTGAACGTGCGTGCATAACTTTTTCACAAATCTCAAACCATATTTACGACCAGCTGATAAAAATGTTGTAGTATTTTTACTCCTTTCGTTTCATGCACTACCATCTTGACATGCGGCTGCTAGAAGGTAATCATAACATGTTCTGTGATATTCACATTTTTCTGCAACAACAACAACAGCAGAAGCGTTACATTTCAGCATCCAAGAGCTGATAATTGTCGAATGGTCAGCCCACGTGCAAATAAAATTTTACGTTGTTTTTTTGTGCAAAGAAAATTTTGTGTGGCTTTTTCACGCGAAAATAAAATTTTTCGTGTTTTTTCGTTGTACAATGTGTGTAATAATTTTTTTCGCAGTTCAGTTAGTGCAACGAAAACATCTATGAAGGTTTTAAGTATCGAAATGAAAGTGCTGTACGTTTTAGTCAAATCGAAACCAAACTGAGTTATTTAGCGATCGGCAAAGCACAGCTGAACGCATGTGCGTTTTCGGACGGAGTCGAAAAGAAGAAATGCTGTCTAGGACCAGGAATTATAAAAACTGTTATAACTTTTCTATTCTGCAGTTTTTAATTCAAAACTTGGTAGGATGCTTTGTAACAGCTATAGCAAACGTTTCTGTGATTTTTACATTTTTCCCATTGTTGGAGCAGGCGCAATACATTTTCAAAGTCAAAAAACAGGCATTCCACCCTTCTTTCAGGGTGTTTTTCTCTCCAAAAGAAGTGGAACAATTATTTGATTTCGATTTTCATAAACTACACAATATGACTAACGTTTTTGTGCAGAATTTGTGTTTCTATCGTGCAAGGTTTTCCATCCAGAGCCTTTTTAAAACAGCACCTTGTCCACTCAAGCGCCAGCGCGAAAACCATACTGGCGTTCTAGCATCAGACAGCAGCCACGAATATACCGTGGACCGGCAGTCAAAGACGCACACTGAAACAAGCCAAGCAATCTGTACGTACGTGCTGCCCGCTGATAACACTCTTGTTAATCAAAAAATCTATCATCTTAACACCCTGCACCTCTACCCAGCGAAAACGAACAAAGACTCGAAAACGAACAAAGAAAGAGTTACCGAATTCTTATGTCAAGCTGTTGAACTATTGACATCCAATTGTTAGATTTTTACAGAAAACGAGAGATTGGTGCAGATCAAAGTCGCTATAACCAATCACGACGTTGGTCCTGCTTACACGCTACATTAGCCCAAATTACACGGATCGACCCCAAGTGAATTACACTGTATTGAAAATTTTTTCACAATTCACGATTTGAGCAACTTGCGCTTGCCCTGAAAAAAACAGAGTTGCCCTGCAATTTTTCACTGTATTGAATATATTTTTTACTATTCAGGATTTTTGAGCAACGGCGCTTGCCCTGAAAATTTTCACTGTATTGAACATATTTTTACTATTCAGGATTTTTGAGCAACTTGCGTTTGCCCTGAAAAACAGACTTGTCCTGGAATTTTTCACTGTATTGAAACATTTTTTATCATTCAGGATTTTTGAGCAACTAGCGCATGCCCTGATAAAGAGATTTGCCCTGAAAATTTTCATTGTATGGAATATACTTTTTACATTCAGAATTTCTGAGCAACTTGTGCTTGTCCTGAAAAACAGAGTTTGCCCTTGAATTTTTCACTGTATTGAATACGTATTTTTCATCATTCAGGATTTTTGAGCAACTCGTGCTTGCTCTGAAAAAAGCAGAGTTGCCCAGAAAATTTTCACTGTATTGAAATATATTTTATCATTCAAGATTTTTGAGCAACTCGCCCTTTCCCTAAAAACCAGAGTTGCCCAGAAAATTTTTCACTGTATTGAATATACTTTTTACATTCAGGATTTTTGAGTAACTTGCGCTTGCCCTGAAAAACAGAGTTGACCTGAAAATTTTCACTGCATTTAAATGTTTTTTATCATTCAGGATTTTTGAGCAACTAGCGCTTGCCCTGAAAACAGAGTTTGCCCTGAAATTTTTCAAGCCCTGGTCCCGTCCAAACGCTCCGCCTCGTACGCCTATGGCTATTGGAACACTGAAAGAACTTTATGTGAAACCGAAGAATACGATCGCAGCCAGGCATGAGTTGTTGACTTGCAAACAAATGACCGGTGAGTCCATTGACAACTTTGTCGTTCGTCTTAAGCGACTAAGCCAAGAGTGTGCATGTCAAGCTGTATCTGTGGAGCGATACAGCTTAGAGCTAATGCGCGATGCCTTCATAACGGGTATTCAATCACACGTGATACGCCAGAGACTTTTGAAGAAAGCGCATTGAACTTCGAAGATGCGTTTGGGAAAGCTCGTGCGATGGAACTAGCCTTTCAGAATTCCGAGGCTTATCAAGGAACTACTTGTATCGCAAGGTTGGTAGAGACGCAAGAGCAGCGTGGAGATGATGTCCTAGGCATGGCTGATGCAAACCATTTACGAGCAGGCTCAGTTAAACAACTCTGCTACTTTTGTGGAAATGCTCGACATCCTCGTAAAAATTGTCCCGCTAAAGATGCCGCTTGCAACTTTTGTCAAAATGTTGGCCATTATTTTAAAGTGTGTCAAAAACGTCCTGGAAACTGCAGTATAGATGCAACAAACAAGACAGCAGCTATCCAAGGGCCGCAATTGGCTACTCTTTCTGCTTCTGAGACATCAAATATACCCGGGTTCTATGCAATGTAAAAGTGAACGGCAGGGTCCCCAAGTCTTTAATGGATACTGGGTCATCTGATTGCTACATTGACCGAAGATTCGCTGACAAACATTCTCTTGACATTCGTAGGGCTGTTGGTGAAGTCACTCTTGCAGATACCTCCATCCGTATGCCTATTCGAGGCCAGTGTATTACTCACATATTGGTTGAAAACAATGAGTATAGTGATGTTACATTCAATTTGTTGGACAATCTAGCTACTGATGTGATAATAGGTGAGAAGATTTTCAAAGAACATGAGAGCGTTACGTTTACCTTTGAGGGACATCGCCTTCCGTGTACGACCTTAACCCTTTCAGTCCCGAGAAAGCCCTAAATCTTGCAAAGCTTTGCAATCCTATAACTCACCAGGCGATTGAGCTAGAGAGCTATCCAAACCATCCACGGATTCAGCAAGTTATGTAGTCAAAATCGAAAAAAAGGCATAATTTTCCCTTTCTGGACAAACTTTGGCCAGCCATAACTCGGCAGCAGATTGAGCTAGAGAGTTGTTCAAACCCTGTAATGATCAGTGGCGTCGTGTAGTTTAAATTTAAAAAAAAATTCATTTGGTTGGAGGGTTTTGGTCCAATGGGATCATGACAGGGGCATGATTTTTGGTCAATTATATGACGTCATCATCCGATCCAACGCGCCAATATTTTGGCTCGCAGTATTTGTGGACTGTTGGGCAGCATACGCGTTTTTAGAGCCCTTGACTGAGTTTCTAGCGTTTCTGGTTCAAAAGTTAGGCCAAAAAACAGCTAAACTAAAAAAATGTGTATGTCATATGACTCCTGCAGGTCTGCAGGGAGGTCGGCCAAAAATACTGACGTCAGCAAAAATAACATAAACATCCTATCATTATATAAGCATTAAAAAAGAACAGACATCCTAAACTGAAACGTTTTTTTTAACGCACACTACATACCTTCACGAGTTTTTAGAGGGTTTGAAAAGCTCTCTAGCTCAATCTGACGGCAAGTTATTGCCTGCGGTGAAATGCCCCCAAGAGTGACATTTGATGGAGCAAAATTTTGGTCAATTTTTGGTTTATGACCATAATTTTCGCTAGAAAGTCAATCAAAGTCTCTATAGATGCGGATTTTGACCTAGTTTGCAACTAAACTTTGAGTCCAAAAATGGCCCATTGGGACAGCGCCCAGATCCAAGAAAAGACGGCCAAAATAACACGAAAACATCCCTACTTGTGACGTTCCCTCCTGAAAAGCTCCAACCCAAAACGAAAAATTTTTTTTTTCGATTTTGACTACAAGACTTGCTGAATCCGTAGAGGGTTTAAACAGCTCTCTAGATCAATCGCCTGGCGAGTTATAGGATTGCAAAACTCTGCAAGAACAGTGGCCGCACGCGGGACTGAAAGGTATTAACGAATCCTTACCCTTCACTATTGAAACCGATGCTTCGGATTTCGTTATAGCTGCTTCTTTGAACCAAGATGGTCGTCCAGTTGCTTTTCTTTCACTTACTTTATCTCCTAGCGAACAACGCCATTCCGCCGTTGAAAAGGAGGCCTACGCCGTGGTAGAAGCACTTAGAAAGTGGAGGCATTTGCTTATTGGAAAGCATTTACCCTTGTAACTGACCAGAAGAATGTGTCATTCATGTTAGACATGCGACACGCCAACAAAATCAAAAACGACAAAATCGCGAGGTGGCGATTGGAGCTGACGTCGTATAGCTACACTGTTGTGCATCGCCCTGGGATAGAAAATGTTGGTCCCGACATTCTGACTCGAGCTCATTGTGGTTATGTTCAACAAAACCGCCTGCGTGATCTTCACGTTTCTCTCTGTCATCTAGTCGTTAGGCGGATAGGTCACTTCGTTCGTACCAAAAATCTTCCATTCTCTCTCACTGACATACGAGAGATGACCTCTCAGTGTGAAGAGTGTCAACAGATAAAGCCCCACTTCATTCGCTCAAATGATGCTCGGCTTATCAAAGCGACGCAAGTTTTTGAACGATTGAACTTGGACTTCAAAGGCCCGTTGCCAAGCGCTTCCAGTAACAAATACTTTCTCACAGTCGTCGATGAGTATTCCAGATTCCCCTTTGCTTTCCCTTGATCTGATATGACCGCGAAAACCGTCATTCAGTGTTTGACACAACTGTTTTCGATTTTTGGAATGTGCTCGTACATTTATTCTGATCGATGGTCATCTTTTCAATCCCATGAGCTGAAATCTTGGTTGCACTCACACGGCGTTGCCACGAGTCGAACTACAAGTTTCAACCCCAGGGGAAATGCGCAATGCGAGAAATTCAACGGTACTATATGGAAAGCTATACAATGCTCGCTGAAGTCCAGGCAGCTCCCTCTGACTCACTGGGAGGATAACCTGTCAGATGCGTTTCACTCTGTTCGTTCCTTGTTGTGTACATCAACGAACTGCACTCCTCACGAAAGAATGTTTCATCATGCTCGGCGATCTGTCAGTGGAACTTCCATTCCGTCGTGGTTGAGACCAGGCCCTATTTATGTAAAAGACACATTCGAAATAAGAACGAGCCCTTGGTTGACGAAGCAGAACTATTAGAAATCAATCCCAGCTATGCCCATGTTCGTTTGAAGGATGGACGAGAAACAACCGTCTCGATTCGTGATCTTTCACATCGAAGTGTTCGTGATGCATCTCCACCAAGTGTTCCCGTTCCCTCAACCCGTTATGACGATCGACCTCCTGACGACAGCTGTACATCAAATGAAGAAGACAAGGAAGATACCGTCTCTACAGACAATTCGTCTGCAGACTACGAAAATCAGTCTCCTGTAAGAAACTATGGAGGTAACAGCGTTGTTGACACATCTGAGAAAACGATCCTACAACTGTTCCGTTGAGACGATCGACACGCGTGCACAAACCCCTCGACAGATATGGGGTCGTCCCATATAACTAAGATGTGTTACTGCATATGTACAGCTACTAAGATGTGCTTTTGCTTGTGTTGAGTTAAATACTAAGATGTGCTATTACGTGTGTCGAGTTTCATGTAGAGGGGAGAATGTCCTATTTGGTGTTATTTTGTTTTCTTGTATTGTCACGCACGCGAGTGCATTTTTGTTGTGCGCCGTTAATTGTTTGGCTTCCGTTGATTGTTTGCGACGTGGCGTTGGTTGTTTGCGCCTCCAGCCTTGTTCAGAAGTGGCTGTTCGGTTGACATCGCTCATGCTGTTTCATTCACTGTATTTCGCTTGATTGTTCGCTGCGGACTCGACGAATAAGTTCAATAAAGCCTTCATTAGGTCACATTAATACTGTTGTAAGCAAATGTGAAGAGTGGAAAGAGGAAGCATTTTTGTGGTCTGCCCCGGGCGACAGCTAACATTGCTACGCCACTGCAGTAGAGCATGCGGTGGGATATTACCGTGCTGGTTTAAAGTGTAAACCTAGTTTGTGCCAAAAGCCTATTACTCCATTAGACCTAAATATTTTTTTCTTTGCGTCAGCAGCAGAATCACGAGCAAACTTTTTAAAACTTGTTTTGGACAGAGCGAGCAAGTTTGGATGGATGAAAAATTTGTTACAGTTTTGCTTTTTGAAATTCAAAGTAGTGCTTTTGTTTTTTGAATCTCTAAATTTAACACCTCTTAATTCGAAATCTTTGGAAAAATTTTTAATCAATTACTTGTTGTGTGAGGAGAAAAATAATTAGGAAAGGTGTAGGTAACGTTACAAAAAATGGCAAAGCTTTAGCCAAAATACACGAAATATGTGGCAAAGAAATTTGACTGTCAGTGCAGATACCCACTGAGGTTAAAATGAAAAGAACGTAGTGGAACAGGTAAGTGGTAGATAGTAAAAAACTTTAAAATTTTGTTACTTCATTGGCAAATAATATAAACAACGAAACACCTTGGAAAAAAACTGAATGATGGAAAGCAACCTTTCCTGCGGTGTTACCACTTTGCTGTGCTGTTTTGACTAGTGCTGCTGGGGCTATATTGACTCGCCTAAATCGACTGTGCTTGTTTTCAAATAAAAAGTAATGATTCACCTCTTCTCCACTTTCTCAAATAACTCAGGCCTAGGCAGGAGACCAGAACATGGAGCTTCATCAGGGCATCATCTCCTGTCCTTACACAGAAGGGTTGGTATTATTTTGTAACGAACAAAAACAATCAATTTTTCTGAGTCAAAACTATTTTTTTGAAGCATGGCAATGGCAAACACCTGATGGCAAGAAATATTCAATTGGTTTACCACGATTTTCGAGTGTCAAATGCGTAGACCCTCTAAACGCTGCCATCATTTTCAATGTTCCCGCATTTCTTCATGGAATTTGTAAATAAGGCCACAGGTTTGAGGTTGTAAATTCCTAAGAGTAAAGTGAGAATGAACGTTTGCAGTATTTGGTCGTTTGCTCAAATTTCGGATGATCTTTACTATCTTGGTATTTGGCAATGTGCCAGATATTTTGTTACAGCATTATTCAAGGAGTTAGCTTTAATTACTATCAGAGAAATGTGAGGTTTCGAGTCTCGGTCTCGGCCTCGAACTTCCAGGTTTCGGTCTCGGCTTTTATGACAAAGTCTCGGTCTCGTCTCGAAATTTGAACCAAGTCTCGGTCTTGGAGGTTACGATCTCGACTACATCTGGTGATAGTGATGTTGAAGGTGTCTTCAAGCGCATATCAACGTCGCAAATACCACGAAGTCTGCTTTTATGTACCGCTTCTGGCGTTTAACGTTATGTTACGAAACTCACATCTACTGAAAAGTAAGCCTGGAAGAAGTCGGGCGAATAATACCTTGTGCCTTGTTGTTGATAGCCTACCACTACTACTGTAGCCTACTCCTAGCACATTTCATTTGTGCGCCTACGCTGCGGTATGTGCTGCTCGCACATTTGAAACACAAATTGATAGCCTACCACTACAATCAAATGTAGC
>Ga0210059_1014623_pt1 | contig 11573 bp, 5 predicted proteins | sample Ectturendosymbi2_FD_188042 | JGI IMG/M metagenome (GOLD analysis project Ga0210059, IMG submission 188042) | Ecteinascidia turbinata endosymbiont from Florida, USA - Sample 2 (SPAdes) (version 2) | ecosystem: Host-associated > Tunicates > Ascidians > Unclassified | place: Key West, Florida... | reverse complement strand
ACAACTGTTAACCTTGAACTATGTAAAATTGACCACTGGCTAAGAGCCAACAAGCTTTCTCTTAACTACAATAAGACTAATTTTATGCTATTAACTTCTCGAAAACACAATCCTGCCTCATTTAAAGTTACCATAAATAACCACACCATTTCCCCAGAAGACAACCTAAAATACCTGGGTGTCCTTCTTGACAATAAGTTAAGCTGGAAACCTCATGTACAAAAAGTTAAAACTCAGCTATCAAGAGCTTGTGGAATTCTATCCAAACTTAAACATTATACATCATCACCTGTACTGAAGGTTGTCTATAACTCATTAATCCACCCCTACCTTAATTACTCAGTCCTTAATTGGGGACGTGCCTCAAATGCAACCATTCAGCCTCTCATTAAGCTCCAAAATAAAGCTATAAAAATTATAAATCCAACTAACGTGGGATCACTAGAAGACCATTTCCAGCACTTAAACATCTTATGCCTTCCCAAACTATATAGCTTTTCAGTAGGCAAATTCATGCACTCTTATCATAACAAACTGCTTCCAAATCATTTTGATGAATATTTTATTCCACTCAGCTCAATTCATTATCACTCCACAAGACTAGCAACCTCTAAAAACCTGTTTTTACCTAGAGTTAACTCTTCTTCAGGAAAATGTTCCCTTAAATTTATTGGCCCAAAAGTATGGTCTTCAATACCAGACGATATTAAACTTTCAACCACCTTTACCTTTAAATGGAAACTTAAGAAACACCTCCTACATGAAAAAAATTCCCAACTATGAACTTTAGCAACATTTCATTTGTCCAACAAACTACTGTGAATTCTAGTATTCTGTAACTCTGTTCTATTTTTTGTGTGTATTTACTTTTTCGTATTTTCTGTGTGCACATTCTATGCTTTTCGGCATGAAGTGCACTTTTTGTTTTTTTCTGTTTTGCTTTGTTTTCTTTTGTACCTCAATAATAAGTTTTTGTAACTTTTTTACTTTTTATATTACTATTTTTTAATTTCTTTGTATTGCTAAAAATACTCTAACCACACCAATTTCCTTCACTTAAATTCGATCCACTCATCTATGTACATAGGCATGCGCTTTCACCTGTACATTTTCTTCACCATGTTCTGCGTTCATTCGTTTTCTGTTTTCTTTTCAGTATGCTTATTTGATCTCCAACTGTTGTTTCTCAACACTTGTCAAAAAGTGATAAACGGGGTTGGTTGACCAGATGACCGCCACGGTCTTTTGCCAATCCTATGTGGCACAGCGCCCGTCTTTATTTACACCGATCAGCTATTAAGCCATTGTGTTTTCATTTGCTCTAATTTTCGCTAATGGTTGGTTTGCTGCATGCGATGGCTTTTATGGTGCTTCTGCTTATTGGCTGAGTAATATGAAACAATAAACCATTACCATCCAGACGGGACCAAGCAATGTCGGAGTCACGCCACCTAGACCTTGGACGACCTCGGAGCCGCTTTCCCATGAGTGCCATAAGGAAAACTTGCCTCGCCAATCTTTCCTGAAAGATTATGGTCACATAGCCGAAACAACTTATCTGAGATCAGTGGCCTAGCAAGGGGGGCCCCTGGCGGCACCTTCTGGGGAGCGGCATTTTTTTAATTAAATATTTATTTTTCAAAGTAGTTTAAAACGTCTAACTCTTTATTATTATTATTTTTTAACATTAAAGTTTAAAAAGTCACAATGCTTTTCATTTGTTGTGTTTAAAAATCCTACACCGGTAGGCTAGCCTAAAAAAACTAGAAAATGTGGCTGGGGAGTTAGCAAATTGATTAAATGTTTACTCAAAAGTCTAGGTCAAATCTTGTGTGCTGAAGTACCCCAGGATTTGTCTTCAAATCAGGGCTTTTTTAACATACTTACATGGGAGGCAGTTGTTACCAGTCTCTATACCTTCCCCTCCAGCCAAAGGCATTTCCCCCACCCCAAGTCGTTTGAACAAAGGACAGAAATGATGACATTCGACATTAATGATGACATCCGACATTACGAGCAAACATTACTGGTCTGGTAGTTCGAGGTTTATGTTGCCCCTCCACTCACAATCTGATAAAACAGACCCTGCATGCAAACACAGTAAATAGTCAAGGCTGCTAGTGCAATCCTTTTTCTCCTATGATTCGGGACTTAGAACCACTCCAACGGCACATCGTTATTCATTACATCACATGACACCTAGGCATCGGCGATGAACATTTCTTGGCACGTCTCATGCTGTTGTTTAATGTTCAGTGGGATATTTTCAATAAATGCCTCAAGCTGCAGCTTAGTGATTAAGTGGTCTTATTAACACTAAAATTTGGCGGTTGAAGTGAGGAACTCTGAAAAGGTAACGTTGCTCAGTTTCAGCAGAACTAATGTTTTTCTGTATGACGTAATGGTGTCGGAAAATGACGTTCTTGAAGCGAGATGGTGCAGTTGGTGTGTTTGCGTGAGTAACTTACAGCTCAGTTTGTAGGCTGGAACTGCAAGTAGAATGAATCAGTGCCAGATGATAGGCAACATGGCAGGCCGGCTACCGGGGGGCAATCTTTGGTGGGCTTAGCCCCCCAAACAAAGATCCAAGCTCCCCCAAATTACAATATGAAACACTATAAATTAGTGGAATTTTTGTCAAAATTGAATGTCAAGCCCCCCTGGCCCAAACGTAAGGTCCCCCCACACAAACGTAAAGCCCTCCTATTGACGACATTCTGGCAACGGTTCTGTTTAATTGTTAGGTACAACAACAAGATATCATCAATTCGCCCCTACCCGGAAATAGTACAACAAGTTACAACCATATTGCCCTGCTGAAGATATCAGGTGGGTGCGGCCCTGCAACGTGGATTTCGTGGAAGTCTCCTTTGTTCAACGGTATACTTAACATTGGCAGTCATAGAAAAAGTTATTTCAACAAGATAAGCTTACAAAAAGTTTGCTCTCATTTTGATAAATTAGAGGCATGAGCCTGAAAACCCAGCGCAAGGACAAATGATAGGTTTGGGTATGGTTGTCCCGAAGGCTTTTATTATAAGGGACGTTAATCGAAACAGTTGCACAACTTGGTTATGGCTGCACTGAATAAGTTGTTCAGTGTGCTTCTCAACCAGAGACGGTTTTAAGCCTATTTGACTTATTTTATCATTATGGGTCTCGCACCTTAAAGGGCTCCAGGCAAGTGCCGACAGAGTTAACGTTTGAAGCCTTTTATATATCCTAAAAGAGAATTAAACCACTATTGAAACGTGAAGTGAACAATGAATCATCCTTTACATCACTGATATCATAACATTAAAATTGTTATCATAGCCTGCTGTATGCAGCATATATACTTTTTTAGTTAAAGGTGGGGATAACCTAAACGAAATATTAACATACAACAAATTTACATCTGTAAAGTAGGTATGCCGCCATCACTTAACTAAACAAACACAAGATCCGCGGCCCTTCGACAGTGGCGATTCTAACGGGGGCCTAGATGGGCCATGGCCCCCCAGATTTTTGCTTGGCCCCCCGTTTGTCCCCCCAGTTTTCCAGTTTTTTTCTTAATTTCCCGTTTAAGTTCGCTTTGGTTGACATATGCAGGGTTGCCAAATGCGTTTTGTAAAAATACCGGCCATTTTGTCAACAGCCCCAGATCTGAGCTGTGTCGTAATTCGTAAGCAGCACAGGGAAAACAGAGACAATCAGTATTGTTAAGCCACAATCAATAATTTGTCCTATTTTTGCTGATTCGTTACATTTCGGTGTGTGTGTGTGACGTGACTGTTATTGGTCGTTTCGACCATAACATGGCTGGTTTAGAAAATGGTGAAAGTAACAGTGAACCAACATTGAAGAAATAAACTGTGTAAACAGTCAATCAGGAGATTGGATTGAAATAGTCAATGACAGAATATGTTGTGTATTGATTGTGTATTATAGTAATGTTTTGCAAAAAGTTGTAGTATGTCTAGTGAGTTGAGTAATCTATATCGCTACGTATTTGATGTATTTGGGTAAAAAGCAACCTATATGGGAAAATAATTGAATTTCGGAAACAAGAATAACACTCAGAAAACTTTAAAGAAATAAATGATTGGTTACAAGATTTGATAAAACTATGTGAAAATTCAGAACAAAATCAAGTAACTGCAAATATCCTTATTAAAAGTGACGAAGCAACGGTAAAAATTACAGTAAAAGTAACTGCTGATGATTGCCGTATTTATAGTTGGGAATGACAAGATAAAAAGATTTATAAACCATACTTGCAGCCGCAGACTTTAGCCTAAACGAAACATGGAACCAAACACAAGTATGGAATTAATGAATATATTGGCAGCGAAATATCAGGACAAACAATGCGTAAAGAAAATAATGAAGTACTGCGGTCCTGAGAAATATGAAGTATATGACAAGCCTTTGGCTGCCATGAGTCACGAAGAAGATGTACAAATTGTACTTAAATGGATTGGCTGTAACAGCATCAATGGACAATTATATGATTTACGTATATGGAATAGAAGAACTGCCAACGACCTATGGTTTAAGAGTGGTCAATCGTAACAGATCTGTATATGTTACGCGTCTTTGGGAAGTGTCAAAAGCTGATGAAAAAAGGCATTACATTGCTGGTTTCCCGACGTCAATTACAGAACTCTGACCGCAGACGAAATAAGTCGAAGTGCGCTTCGTGTTAAAGCAATTGGTGAAACTGTAAAAGCAATGCAGCATGCTATGACAATTTGGAAGTAACCTGAGTGGAAAAATAAATTGTGAAACCGGACATGCTTCCCAACCAAGGTTGAATTTTCCCTAAAGTGTAAATTATCGTATGTTTATATTATCATAGTTATTATGTGAAAACTGAACTACAAATGGTGAAAGACACACACATTGTTGAGTAAAAATGAATTTAAATGGGGTAAAACACATAGAAGAAGCGTGAGATCAATACTAATGGATTATGGTTATCGTAACGCAGGAATCGTTGATAAGACGCTTGTTAACATGACCAACACAGAAGTGGTAGAAGGTTTATTGCGATGGATGTTACTGTACATCACATTAAAAATGATCAAGAATATGAAATAAGAATTGAAATTAAAGAAGCAAAAACTGTATATGCAATGCGCGTTGGGAAAAGACACCGCAATTGGTCTGTTAGGTGCCTGGACGAACGACCGGAAATGTTTGGTACCACGCTGTACTGCTGGGAGAAAGACGTGATCTTCCAGACGTTGTCTAGTGACGCAGTGCAACGAAGCGTAAAAAGTGCTGACATTATAAATTGGTTTACCGATGAAGAATTAAATCTAGCGTTAAAATGGAAAGGCCATGTTTAAAAGTCATAATTAATTACAAAATTATGTATTTTACAGGGAAATGAACATATTAAGTGATGAGTTCAATAGCGAAATTACAAACATGCTGGAAAAAACGACTAAGCATATGTAATGCTTTGCGAATATATGCTGTTCAACGAAAAGAAGATATAAAACAATCTTTAAGTGATTTTAGCGATGAACAAGTGAATGCACAAATATTAAATTGGATTATGTGGTGTATGGAAAGCGACAGACAAGTGGAAATAAGATTATCCGACAATCGTGAACAAACTGTTTACGATGTAACATTGGCGAAAACTAAATATCATGGAATACGAGTGCAAAATTTTAAAAGTGTACCTGAAATATTTGATAAGTTATTGTATCATTGGAATGTTGGAATTACTTATGAATGTTTGTCTATTGAAACGATACAAAACAGCAGTGAAAACGCTGACATACTGAATGGTGTAGAAGATCAAAAATGTATTAACGATTTAATAGATGAAGCAATCCAATTAAATATAGAAAAGGATTGTGTTTGTACTATTTGTATGTTTGTAAAAAGTATGGATGAAAGCGAGTAAATGCAGCTGGCTTAAACTATATTGCCCCAATGTATGCAGCATACACATGTGGGGTATCCCACAGAGGTGTGCGCAAACAAACGTGTGGGGTGCGCTCTAGAGGTGTGAACCAACAAACGTGTGGGGTACGCTCCGGAAGTGTAAGTTGAAACGTCATTTTTAATCACAAACAAGTCTGAGACGAGATGAAACGGGGGTATAAAGGAGGTGGAAAAATGGAGATTTGCTCAGAGTTGTTTTAGGCTCTCAACCCAACCACACCGTACTGACAAAATTCAGAGAGTTTGCGAGGCTCTCAGACAAATAACGCCCTTCTGATAAATTTATGAGAGTTTTTGCGAGGCTCTTAGACATACCATATGTTACCTGATAAAGATTAAGAGATTTGGGAGTCTCTCGCCCACATAATATCTGATGAACAAAATTACTGAAACCTTATTGTACGAAAAAATTGTTTTCTTAAAGTTTAGGAAAAATTGATCCAAAACAACAACAGACTTGACAAACAAGAGGTTGTGTCATGACAAGAAAACACGTCATGAACTTGATATTAAACTCTGTAGGAGGCAATTGAGTTACTTGTTCTAGGATTGTTGAGACTAAAAATATAGCAGTTTGGAAGTAATTGGGAAACGCCCGTCTGAACCAAATTTGGTCAGCAGAAAATGCGGAAATAACAGTAAGGTTACGAAATCTGAAATTGAAACGTCACTTGAATGCAGGAGAAGACAGTAAATTTTAACCAATTGGAAACATGAACGCTAAAAACGTCAGCAAAATCTTACGAAAAAGTTAAGTCTTGAAACTATCTTTATAAATGCTCGTAACGTGCGAAATGTAATTTTATTTTGTCATTTGAAATTGTGTTTAGAAAAAAATGTGTGTTGTATTGCAGTAAGAGTGAAGCTATGACTTTACAAACTGTATAATGAGACTTGGTGAATGCAGTTTGATATGTGAGAGTATAAGTTTTTTTGGAGAAAAACTGTGCATATTTTTTGCCGTTGGTAAAATAAGAAATACATTTGCTCTGTTTTCTGAACTAATTTGAGGATTCCAATATCTGCTGAACTGAGTAGATGTTGTTAATTGTCATTGAGTATGTTGTTGTCTGCTGAGAAGTTGAGAAATGGCATTAAATTTAGTGACCCACAACGGGACATTTTGGAACATGGTGTGAATAAAAAATTCATAACTTTCCAAAATCTTTTGAAGGACTTGGCCTTGCCAGCCAATTTTGTTCTTTGAAATGACAATCGCACCAAGGATGGCGTCAACAGCAGCAAATAAACTTCGCTGAAGAAACTGTCCTGACAAGATTCACTACAAGAGTCATTATGATTTGAGAATTCTGCCTTAGTTCGTTTTGAATTTACGGCAAATTATCTTATTTTCACAATACCGGTTTCAGACACTGATTTTCAAAATACCGGCCTCTGCTAAATTAGCAGTAAAATACCGGCAAGGCCGGTGAAATACTGGCCATCTGAGAACCCTAGATATATGCAGTAGATAACTTTCGGCCAGCAATATTTTAAACGAAAAATTAAAAACCCTCTAGTCTGCATTCAATATTTCCCAAATGCATGATAAGCTGGGTTGTTGTTCTTGACGGTCGCGTAGCTAGAGTTATTTATGACGACACACACCAGTACTGTAGTAGATGCTCGCATCCTGCGTGAAATTTAGTCAGACCGCGATCGTTGTGTGGAAAAATTCATTTCCAAACTAAGAAACAGTTACAGAAATGGGAAGATTGATCTTTCGTGCATTTCAGTGTAAGATGGAACTGGAATATATAAATGTCAGCAGATTGTTGCTTGCCCCAGTAGCAAATGTTCGTGAAAGCATTGAGAATTGGTTTCAGGTAATTTATCAGAATTTATCCTGGCTGCAATATTGCGTTCTGCTGCCTTGTGTAAGACTTCGAAACATCTTACGTAAGTGGTTCGTAACTACAGTTTTAACTCTACCCACACATGTCCTGCAACCTCACAATTTTGTACGGATTTTCTGTAATGATTCAGAAGTAATTTTTCACGAATTTCAGCTCTTTTCCAAGGAGGTCAAATATTTCTATCCGAAAAACACTTCAAAAAATTCGCAAATCATATTCATTTAGTGAAAATGATTTAAAATATGAAATAACTTTGGCAAAGAATTTGTTTTGGAAGGAGTCGAAGCTGCCTATTTCGCTCGAACAATTTTCATCTTTTATAGCTACTTAAAAAACTGCGTTTGGTTGTTACTGGAAGCTGTAACTCTTCCCATCACCAGCGTTTCATGCGAGTGAAGTTTTACAAAAATAAAATTACTGAAAAAATTTCCCAGAAATTCCATGACCAGCGAAAGAATGGGTAACATTGATCTCAGTGGCGTATCTAGGGTAAGGCAGGCATGGCATATGCCATGGGCACTACTTTGACGGGTCGCAAAAACTGCTGGCAAAATTAAAAACTTTATTTACAGTTCCTTTAACCTCTATTTTGCGCCCCATGCATTTATAAACTGCAAAGCTGCATCAACGCCGCGTCCTTACCTAAAGCATTAAGTCGGGCGTGTTGCGCTAGCACAGGGCTTCTCAAACTATTGTCGCGACCCCATTTGCGGTCGCGAAATGTAATTTTGGGGTCGCGAAACAAATTGGCTTGACAAATCAAATACATAAGTTTTTGTAAACTTTGCAAGAAAATTGAAAGTAGACCTGGAGTGAATCTATTTCATGAAACACAGTATTACCAATGCATTTTTATGGATAAAATATCGTTTTTCATGCTGTCAGGAATTTAGCCTGTATAACAGGGATTCCATTACGTGGTTGCTTTATTACTGAAGTATATAGAGCGGTCGACTTGGGGTTTGGGGGGCCCGAGGCAAAGCTGAAAAGGTGGCTCTCTGATGACGTCATCATAATAAGTCGATCGCGATAAGACCTTTCGATCAAGCTTAGGAAGGGAATTTGCGGGCCACCGAAGGATATGTCTCTGAGACTACGGCATGACTGATATAACAGAAAATATGAAAGCGTATTCATGATGCACACCATTAAAAACACTGAAGTTTGGGAAGACAAGGCTATCAACAAGTTTAGCGATAGCAAGTTGGCATCAACCCCACTGCTCTAGTTTTACAGCTGCTGTTGGAGGCTCCTTTGAAAGTCGAGCACTTGCACATTACAGTTGCTGTTGGGGCACTTTGAAAGAAAGGAACTTCCACATTACAGTTTCTATTGGAGGCCCCTTTCAAATCAAGGTACTTACACACTAAGGTTGCTATGCTGGTGGCCCCTTTCCCCTTTGGAAGCAGGTACTTACACGTGACAGTTGCTATACTGGGGGCACCGTTGGACGCAGAGTGCTATTGACGGCACTTTTAAAAACACAGTACCTGCATATTACAGTTGCTGTTAAGGGTCCCTTCAAACGCAAAGCACTTACTCATTACAGTGGTTGTTGGGGACCACTGGGAAAGCACTAGTTACACATTACAACTGCTGCTAGGGTTCTATTTGAAAGCAGAGTAGGCCTACTTACGCATGAGTTGCTGCTGGAAACGCCTTTGAAAGTAGCGCACTGCAGTTGCAGTTGAGGGCCTTTGAAAGTACTTGCACACTGCAGTTGAGGGCCCTTTTGAAATCCCAGTACTTACACATTACAGGTACTGTTGGGGGCCCCTTCGAAAGCATAGTATACTTACGTTACACATTGCAGCTGCTGTCGAGAGCCCTTTGAAAGCAAAGTACCTACCTACACATTGCAATGCTGGTGGGGGTCCCTTTGAAAACAAAGTAGCCTACTTACTTATGATCTGCTTCGGAGTAGGCTATGATATATGGGTGGACAATATTTTTTTCACGAAAAATGAAAAATTTACGCACGAAAAACCTCGAGGGGGGGCCGGCCTCTCCTTAAACATACCATTGAGTGGATAGTTACTTTCGCGAAATGTGTGCATTTTTAGGATTTCACCATAGACAAAAATGCCTCTTGAGATTTGTAATGGGACGTTTACACGTATCATTAACATCCAGGATATCCATGAAGGGTCGCATAGAAAAGACGTTTTCAAAATGGGGTCGCAGAACAAGAAAGTTTGAGAAGCCCTGCGCTAGCAGCACTAAGCATTATGACAAAATTGCGATATTGAACAAAAAATGTTAACTCGTGCAAGAGATTTGTTAATCTTGTTCAGAGCTAGCTTTTTCTGTCGAAATATGGCTTTCTGTTTGATGTTCAAGGTCTTGCAAAGGGGTTCTGACCGTGAAAAACTAAAATCAACGTGTGACGATTTAGGAGCTATGTACAGTTCAGATGTAGATGGCTAGCAATTTTACAAGAAGATTCTAGATTGCAAAATGCTGGTTTCAAGTCGTGTAACTTAAATTTATCGCGTACTGAAGTCCTGACATTCTTCGAATTGCTTTGCAAATAATGCTGACGATGGCAGTTATATGTATTGCAAGCTGCGAACGATCTTTCAGCAAACTGAAACGGGTCCTTCGTACCTCTGGGCCTCATTAATTAGCAATTAGTCAGGGCAGGTTGTGTGATCTAGCTTTGATGAGAATAAAAAGCGAATAAACAGCGAAAGCTTACTTTGATGAAATAATAAACGATTTTACTTCGATCAAGGCCGCGGAAAGCGTTGTTTTAATTACCATTTTTGTGTAATTTAACTGGAAAAAGCTGGATATATTTGTTTCGTTGGAATTGTGTTTTTGGAACACAAGTGATACATGAGTTGCGTTACATAATTTATTTTTAATTCAAACTAAATGTGTTCCATTTAAAAAAATTGTCGTTTGCAATTGAAATATGATGTTTGATTTTTTTGTAAGATATACAATTTTGTCAGGCAACACCATGCAGACCTATAAAATAAGCTACGATAACGTTATTATTTAAATGTTTTGGTATTATTTAAACTTTTGATATTCAACAAAAAAGAATGAATGAGTATAGAACAGAAGTATATTGTACACGTTATGGATTATTTATATTTTATTTGCTGAAAAATTTAAAGCAAAAATAAACGCAAATATTTTCTGTTTTTAAAAATTTGTTTTCTTCATGGTTTATCTTTCGTAAAAACTGTGCCTACATCTAATATTTAAATAATTAGAGAGGGCGCACATTTAAATTTTGCCATAGGCGCCAGTTTGCATAGATACGCCACTGGTTGATCTACTTTCAGTTGAAAGGGTACGAACTGAAAAAATAGGTTTAGATGATTTCGTTGATGAATTTGACAGTCGACATGACAATCGAAGGATTAAGTTACACTGAGTTGATAATAATATAAAATTCTAACGTAGTCTGTGCAGAGATCTGTGTGAGAATTATGTTGCTCATTGTCTACTTGTCTGAATCTTTTTTAGTTTAGAGCTAGTGCGTGTTTCGCGTATGACAGGACAGTCATAAATCAACGCAGGGTTGAAAAGTCAGCTTTTGAGGATCAGTCAGAGGAAAATTCAGTGTGAAGAATAAAATGAACGAGTTTGTTGGGAATATTCTGCAAAATAAGTTTTACGCCTACGGTTACATCTTGCTGTCACGTACACGCCGATGCACACTTATCTGCGGCGCTGGTATGCTATTTAGATGCAACTGGTGCCGAAACCTCGTTGCTGTTGAACTGCATACTGCAGGGGTGGGCAATTATTTTTGCTAGA
>Ga0210059_1014622_pt1 | contig 11574 bp, 11 predicted proteins | sample Ectturendosymbi2_FD_188042 | JGI IMG/M metagenome (GOLD analysis project Ga0210059, IMG submission 188042) | Ecteinascidia turbinata endosymbiont from Florida, USA - Sample 2 (SPAdes) (version 2) | ecosystem: Host-associated > Tunicates > Ascidians > Unclassified | place: Key West, Florida... | reverse complement strand
AAAGTCAAGCCAGTGGTTTCAAAACTTTCGCTGATGATGGATCACTTCAAAAACTTTATGACTACAAAATCACAACTTACCAATGCTAAATTTAGGAGAAAACATTACTCTAACCAAGGCAGTTTGTTGCTCAACGTATATGATTACCAAACCAGTTGAAGGAAACCTTGTTTGATGGAGATTAAAGCAGTTTTTATGGTTTTCTACTATTGAAGAAGTTGATGCTGGAGGCTAGCACTAAACCAAGGTCTATTGTTTTTGAAATACGAATATGTAGTGTCTTCTCTTGCGTCCACAAAACCGTGGAAGACGTTTAGGCTACCTAAACGTCTTCCACGGTTTTGTGGAGGTTGTAAGGATAGGCAGAAATCATTGGCTGGTTGTAAGGATGCAGGTTGTAAGGATAGGCAGAAATCCTTGGCTGATTAATTCGAATTCAGTTTACAATAGCAGGTAACAAATAGCGAAATTTCTAGCGATTGTAGGAGTGCTAGTTTCAACAGTGAGGGGCTGGGTTGTAATTACGTATGTTTGGTTTTTAACAGATTGCTTTGTGTGAATTTTAGAGGGTAAAATCGTACGGAAAAGTCACATTTGTGACCAAAACCATGAAAAAGTCAAAACAGCAGAACACGTTGTAGCATTTCACTTTCAAGTTAAGCCAACAGATGAGTAAAACAGAGCTTCATTATACTTGCTATACAGTGGTCATATGTCAGAGTGATCTGCAAAGGCTGTCTCCGTTGACTGCGCAGTGCGCCACGTAGCAATCGTTGCTGTCGCTGATTGGGACGAGTTGATGGCAACGCACAAGAAGTTTCCTTTTTGTTTCAGTTGCGTGTACGACATGAAATGAGCGACAGCAAGACGTCATCACATGCTTGAGAAACCCCGGCAACCACGAAACTATTGAAGATTATGTTGATGCTCGAGAATGGTACTAAAACAAACACTGCTTTAAGATTGTAGCATGACTAGAAAGTGAACCAGAAACACCAGTTTGAAAATAGCGAACTCCATTCTTCCACATTCGCTTACGATAGTAATGAAACGATGTAATTGCCATTACTTAAATTCTGCCTCCTTTGAGGAAGCAGTACTAGAATTACTACAAACAGGTGTTAACGAAGGGAATATCGAGTTCGTTGCTTTTGCGGCATCTTCAGTTCCAATAAATCAAAGTGGAAATGTGCAAATACACGCAAACTTCGACAATTACGAAAGAGAGGCGCTAGTTGCATAAAAAACACACTAAGCACGAACTAAAGCTAACGCAGCATACATCTTTTTCACAGTCCATCAGCCTTGTTTTTATTTTTCTTGTAAAGCTGTGGTTTCAGGGGGAACTCGACTTCACATCGTTGACGCACAGCACACAGTGATCTAAAGTTTATTTTATCTTATTCTCGCAACACGCGGCATCTCACAACGGTCAAAAAACATTTCAACGGCATCACACAGGCTAGTAGCTCTTGCTTTCTGTGAACAACTTACAAAAGCTGGAATCTTGTGCTTTAACACTCACCCACATGTGCTTTGCGCTCAGAAAGATGTAGAATTCTTCTCACAAATTCGAGGAAAGGGGTGCATGGTATTATACGATAAATGCATAGCCTTTAGCATTTTAAATTAAAAGGAAGGTCGATCCCTTGTTAGCCATTGCCACCAACATCTTAGACAAACAAACGATTAGAGCAAGGGTTCCCAACATGGGGTACATGTACCACTGGGAATCCATTGTCAATCTGAAGGGGTAGATTTAAGGTTAGCAATAGAAAGGAAATATATATTTCTATATTACTTATTTCCAAATATTCTAAAATATAAAGGTTCCATTAAAAATTCCGTGGATTTCTATTATTTTACTCAGCCTTTTTGTTGTATGAAATTTTAGGGGTACATGTTCATCTGTCGAAATGCTGAAGGGGTACATAAGAGAAACGTTGGGAACTCCTGGTTTAGAGACTCAGCTCAGCAAATAGTTTTTAAAGTTCGAGAACAGAAATATGGTTATGCGTTGTTTTTTTTATAAAAGGCTACGTTATGCTTTTCTACTACTGCCCTACCGTAAAAATCACAATCGAAAATGATGTCACAGACAATTTCTAAATGCTTTGATGTTGAGTAAATTTACTGCAGCTCATACTTGGATAAGTGATTTGAGAAAATAAACAAACGTACGTATAACAAAGGAGACACCCTTCCGTCACACAACACTCTTGTAAACAAATCACAAATGAAAATACTAGAAATGCTTGTTGTTATTGGCAGGACAATTAAAACTAAGGGCGTAAAAAAACTACAGTGACCTCAACCTTTTGATTGTTGTTTTTTTAGAAGATTGTATCGAACAGAAGAAAAACCATGTAGTTTTATGAATTAATTAAAAACGTACTCACGTGCATTTCTATCCCCTGAAGCTGAAATAGCCATACGCTTTATCATCTTTTCAAGCATTTTAATAAGCTTTTAAGGTTTTATGTCATTTTAACTTCAAGGAATTGATTATTTTCTAAGTGACGAGTTAGCTAATTTGTTTGTACAACTGGCTTGGTAGTGAAAGATAACTGCAGTTTCAAAAAGCGTTATTACTTGGTACAGAAACTCTTCATCAAACTTCACGCTAAGGATGAAAGTAGCAACGAAACTCACCACAAGCAAAGGCACACTTGAAAAACTATAGCTCACACTAATATAAAGTGAGCAACAAAGAACTTCACTGTAGCTCGTTTTCTAAATTTCATAGATAGGCATACAAAACGTTACACATTTTCAGTGTTTTAGCGCCCAAAAGATATCAGGTTCCACATGAAAACGGCCCCTTCTTGCAGCTCCTTCCCAACTCTCGCCTTTGACGAGCTCTTTACCTCTTCATCGTCCTTACTGTTATTTTTGCAAGATTTATGCAGATCAAGGCATTGATCAGCATGGATGAGCTTGCAAACTTTTATGTTTGTTTTTTACTTTGAATTGTGTAAAAAACAGCACCTTATATGATCACACCGATTGGCAATGGAAACATCACGGCTACAGAACTTGCTACAACTAGTAAGTATGTAAAAGAATCATCAGAAACTGTTAGCGATGGATCACAGTTTTTGTTTCCGGGCATTTCTTCATCAGAGTGCTTCCAGGTGTTAGCAACAATTAACTGATCCGCATTTCCTATAATATTTCTTGATGTACTTTGAACTGTACTCACCAACTGCATGTCACAGTTTTCTTTAAGAGACCTAAATTCCTTTTCAAAAAAACCAACACTTCGGTTGTAAATCTCTTGTTCTGTGTTTGATTTTGAAGTTTCCTTTTTGATTCTGGAGGCAACGATTTCGGTTCGCCGTTGATTAGTAAGGTATGTTAGAGTCAGGTTCTTCAAATTGCTGCCAGCTATTTCTTGAGGCGAGGCACAGGTCAAGTCAAACATTCCTATGTGATCAACACTTGAGTACAGTTTTTTCCCGGAGAGACTCTGCAAGAAAACCTGCGGCAATGCATATTGTGTACGATTATATATCCAATATAAGCCATGAGACTTTAATGAAGTTTCGTAGATTAATTGCAATTGCCTACACTGTTTGTTTGCTTGCCAACTCTACTGTGTACGGTAATCTTTCAAAACAGAAAGACAGTCACAATCACAACATGGCAAAGTAAGCGTTGTGTAATAATTAGGGCAACCAGTCTTGTTTACCTAAATACTTAAAATTTTGACTATATAATTTACAAATTGATTTTATCTTGGCCTATAAATTTTCTGCGTTTGCAACCGCAAAATAATTCAGCCTTAGGTGTTGAGGTTAATCCAGAAGTGTATTCAAGCACTCTAAGCTTCGAAATTTAAAAAAATTGGTTGCTTAACTTCGGGGATGACATATTCATAAGTACATTAATTACTACAGTGGAGTCAAACCTGAGAATACCATAAAGCTGAAATACTATATGCATAATGGATTGAGCATTTACCAAAACATGTACAATAAGACCACATTTCTCGCCTACCATGCCTATCCCACATAATACTCAATCGTCCAGTAGTGGTTAAAACAACATTATTATGTCACAAATCGCAATAAACCCACCATTATTACAGAATTGCAACTAAACTTGCAAAAGCATATCAATATCTGTTGTTGTAGTTTCAATAACATATCGATATTTAAGAGAAAAAACTGTGCTGCAAAAAAAGTTTGACCTAACGATAAATTGACTTTTTTTGACCTAATAACTTGAGATCCCCTCGTGGTGTGAGCGTGACATTTGGTTTGTGGACGTTTCATAAACTTTAGAAACGGCAGAAAAATTTTGACCTTATTAACTTTTGGTTGCCTTAGTAATAATCATTCAGAGACAAATCACCAACCGGCAGTTTGGGGACATGACCTTCAAAGACGATATCGCAACAAAGGAATAAACTAACTAATCGGTATCAGCATAAACGAAATGCAAAAACAAGTGCAAAACCAAGTGTCACCGAAATTTCCTGTGGCTTAAATGTCACTTCTCACATATGTTACTGTTACCACATTGTGACGTTGCCTCTTCGCCGAGTGACCAATAAACACAGTCATTTATTTGAAGAAGGAACCACATTGCCAAATTGTTAACACCAAGCCATCAGTGAAGCCTGCATGCCATCCACATTTCAACATCATTTCTCGCAATTAAACTATAATTAATGCAAGACAGTAGAACACACGTATGCTGGAAGTGCGAAAGTCGTTTTTTTCGTTGAGCACATGGCCCAAATTACTCTACAAACACTTCCACGATTATTTTTCGATGGATGTTGAAAGAACACTTCTAAAGCGTTTAAAGACCTATGTAAAAGTGTGTAAGCAAGTCAGCCTCATTTGGTTGCGTCTGATGTTGTTGGTGACTCCTTTGTTAAAAGCAGGAGTTGTACTTTCAGTTATTTCGGGCATGTTGCTTACCATGTAATCCGTTGAACTCGTGTCACACACCCAAAGATTGTCTGTGGTGTCAACTTCAATGAAACTCGCCGGAAGATCAGCGTTGATGGCGATAGTCAAAAACCACTGATGGTGAGGAATGGCTAGTCGGTTGTGGTTCAACATGAGTGTTGTCAATTGACTGAATAAAAGGTTCAATTTAGTAGTCCCTTTAAAGTCCCAAAAAAAACATCAGGCTTTATGTATTACATGCAGTGGTACAAATATAATCATTCGCTACACACTGTTTTCTTCTATTTTTCAAAACCTGTTTTAGATCGGACATGTTCGCTAACTAATACAAAAGGTGCAACAGTTGTATACAACCTGTTTAGTTTCATTCTTGCTATACACATTCTAAGACTGCGGCAACAGAGTTCACTGCATGCCTTGAACAGTGGTACGTACAGACAAGTTTTCGAGAGTAGGCAAAATTTCCACAAAATGCAACAGATAAATAACTCAACTGAAATCTGGAAAACTTTTGTTACCATATATTTTTGCTACTGCGAAATATTTAATTAATTTAATCTAATTTATTTGTTTATGACCAGACACGAAGTCCATAGTATGAACACACACACTCTGCAGAACGCAGGTCGATAAAAACAGACAAAACAGAACGTAGTACAAGGCATTGAAGCCGGCGGAATCGCAGAGTTACAGACACTTTTTGCAACTGCATTGAAGACAGAACCATAGGGTTACAGACACATTGTTAACACTAATGTTAGCTAACCCGTAACACTTGTTACAACACTACTGCGGGCACCAATTCCTAAATTGGGCGAGTCTCGGTAAAATGCGCAAGCATTGTGGCATGACACGCCATCAATCAAACGGTTACTGCAAAGTTCGATCACTCATTCACAGAGTAGAAAGCGATTGCAGTGTTCAAAGAATAGGGACGAATACAAATAATCTGACTGCATCAAAGCACGTAACCATATGTTGTTAGATTTTCTGCAACTTTCCAGCAACAGGTATGCGTATTTTCGTAACAGAGCCTCAAAGGTAGGAATGTTACATTGCACCTGATGGCTACTAATACTCGCTCTCCAGGGCAGGTTGTATAGAGCTCTGCATCCAAAATTATATACCACACGCAATCTCTGCATGCATGACTTCCTGAAATCACACCATAATTGTGATGCATACATGGGCGTACAAAAGGAACAAAAAAGTATGTTTTCAACTAGATTTGAACATCGGGAAAAGGAGGTTCGCAGCTTGTTTGCTGCACAATATTGATATCGCGGTTGTCTCTTTTGTGCATATGTCTGAAGATTTGATTTTTTTGCAAAAATAATCTGCGATTACTTCAAATCGGATTAAACAAGAACATTTATCATGAATCTACTTCGCGTTTCAGTAAAATTCTATTCCTTGGTGGCTGATTAAGTCTCATCATTCTCTTTCCTGTGGACGCCCATGCCGGTGGAAACGGCGGATCTTAAAGTTTTATGAGCAGAACGCTAGTTTTTACACAACTTACCACAGATGTCTGAACAAATGTTTTGGCAGATGGCTGAGCTTGTTGTTACTCAGATCAATGTACTGAAGAGCAAGGTTGGAATCGAAAGACTTTTCCTCAATGGATTGTATTCGGTTGTGACTCAAAGTCAATTTCCTGCGAAGATACAAGTTTAATTAAATATTGCTTTTGCTGCTAGAAATACAGCAACCGACTATTACTTAGACTAAATAAGAACCGTAGTCGCAGGTAACATTTTTTTGGAAAACGTTTCTTTCCCCCACACGGTGCAGTGGCAATTTAAAGGTGTGTGCTTTCCAAAGACAGAAACATAAACACTGATGAACTGAGGTTAATTTTACCACTTACACCAAACTTTTCATTCCATGAAGGTTATTCTTCACAATTTTACTTATCCAATTCCTGTCCAGCTCTAAGCATTTTAGAGCTGTTAGACGCCCAGATGGATGAATCCATTTGCGCAAGAAGTTGCTTTGCAATGTCAATACTTCAAGTCGCTGCAAATTGTCAAACAATTCTTTCTTCAAATGATCAAGCTTGTTCGAGTCAAGACGCAATGTTCGCAGTTGGAGCAAGCAGTCGAAGACGTCATCAGACGAAACGCGAAGCTCGTTATTCATGAGGTTTAGGACTTGGAGTTCGGTCAAACCTTCACAGAAAAGAATTTTTCACAATCGGACACAAAAAATGCCATCGATATTTTTACCAAAGCTGTAACTCACAAAAACTGCACCTGATTCATATTTGGTGGGCAAAGTGTTGTCATTTCCTGAACGCTTTTGCAGTAAATAAAATAGTTTCCTTGCAAACAAACCAAAAAATATGCTCAGCAACAATGAATTATTTTTTCGGTGCGTATATGCCAACGCCAAAGACAGCAAGCAAGTTTTAATAGACCCATCTTAAAGCAAGATGAGCATTATTTCCATGGTGCCAATCAACAAATATGATTACTTTTACCTTATCCCTTTAGCACTTTGCTGTAGAAGCCTTTACGATGTATTTGCCAGGAGATCGATTTTCACAACTGCAAAAACCCTTGTAACAACACATACATACCTAAAAATGCTTCTTTTGAAATGGATCTTATTGCATTGGACTGGAAATACAAGTTTCTTAAGAAAGGTGCGCTGACATTGAAAAGTGAATTTCGCAAAGACGTGAGTAAGTTGCGGGAACCATCAAAAGCTTCCAGTCTCGAGTATTTACTCAATTCACCTGTACATGCAAAAACGTGAGATGGAAAACATGCTTTTTAAAGTTTTAGCTATTATATTTGCAATACAGTCTTTTGATAGCAGTATCTCATCTTTTCAAATAATTCTTTGCATATCGGAAAAAGGTTTCGCTCAATAGTCGTTGTTTGGCACAGCATTGGACTATGGTGGGGAAAGTTTGTGTGTCTCGAATGCCCTCCCCCCTAGAGCTGTACTGGCGGGAGCAATGCTCCCAGAAGGGACACCCAAGCCAAAGTAGTCAAAGGGTACACAAAAGGTAGCCCACTCTGTATCAATGTACACTCGTTGTGCTGGTACATCCGGATCGACTGAGCTTGCGACATGCTGCAGCAATGCCATGTAGTATTCCAGTCATCTTGGACATTCTTGCCACTGGTCATCTTTCGTGGCACGTGAATGGCTGCTGCCTTGCAGGCTTACCCTTTTTAGGGAAAGGCCAGGAGAAGGAAAATCCTGAACTCAAACAAATTACCTCACAAGAGGTCTCTTTCCAGCTATGGACAAATAGCAGAGGAACCAGCTGTTCCTCCGCTTCAGCGATAAGCAGATGAGGGTGACCTGTACCCCAATGATCAACGGTCATGGAGAGTCCACTCCATGCTGAAATCTCAGCAAACATACAGGTATGTGGCAGTTACCAATTATAAGTGCGGCCGGATGCGGTGCTAGGCTCCGCGTCAGGGGTCACGTATGACGGTAAGAGGGATGGGATTTACCCATCCTTGTAGGCCAGTCGCCGCCCGCCTTACGCCTGACAGCCCCAGGACCAAAAGGGAACTGACCCACCGCAACTTGCTTGCCTCTCTGGGCGTAGGAGGCTCAAGGGAAATACCCTTGACAGGCAAGTTTCATTTCGCCTGAAACTACGAAAACGAGGCAGAAGGGTGAAGTGTGAGGGTCTTAGGCTCAGTGGTATCTCTATTGGCTACTGTAATATAAGAGGCATCCGTGGCAGCAGGTATTCCTTGAAGAAGTCCACTGAGGCTTTTAACATTCAATTTTTTCCAGGAAACCAAGCTCCGCGATAGTACCACCTTTCCACCTGAAGGTGTATGCAATGGGCTTGCCTATGCATACCGACAAAACTCCATTTGTACTGTCACCCTTCTGGACTTCACCACCTTTACTACAGATGACAGGCAACTCCAGACCTTGCAAATCCATGATCCTAGACTTCACACACCTCTCACATGGGTCAACCTGTATGTTAGAGGTGGCTCAGCAGCTGACTCCTGTCAGTGGGATTTTCTTGCGGGACCTCTGACACCTATGAGAACCTTATAGTCGTTGGAGATTTCAGTGAACGCCACTTTTCTTGGGACAGTGCCGGGGTCAACCCCAATGGCAGAGGACTCGCTGAAGCTCCTTTAGATCTTGACCTGCATCTTTTCAACACAGGTGAACCCAGCAGGCTTGCAGAACGTCCAGGCGACACGAACTCTTGCATTGACCTTACCCTCTGCAGCAGTGATCTCCAAAGCAGGTTAACTTGGAAACTCATCAGTCACGTGGACAGCAATCATCTACTGTGTGAGGTGCGCTGCCGAGTCAGATATGCCAATCCTCTTTTCAAGTACAAACATCCATATAACCGGTGTAGAAAAGGAAACACGGTCTGGAATGCCATCCGTAACTTCGCCAAGAGCATACGTACACTAGACTGCTGCTCCGGCGTAGCGGGGCACCCTCATGGTGGAATGATGAGGTCGGCTTGACCTGGACACACAAAAAGAGCACAGCGCTCCTATAACAGAGCTCGGGTGACTGTCAACATTGACTTGGTAGTGGCTGCCCTATAGAGAGGAATCGAGCCTCAGTTGTAAACAGAAGAGCAGCCTCCAAGGCACAATAAGACAGATGGGATACCCTGTGTGAGAAGGACAATCTCTCCACAGCTGATTTCTGGCATTTCCATCATAGTCTGGATAAGCGCCTTCCTTCACTGAGACTGGTCCTCTATGATGACAACGGAATCCCTCTTGTCATCGATCAGTATCAAAGTGAAGCATTCTTGCACCGCTTCATTCAGCAGTCCAATCACTGTGACTTGAAAGAATGACAGCACCTACTTGGTCAACTCAATGACCTATGTCGTACGGCTAGTACTCCACAGCCCATCACTGTCGCTGAGGTTACAAAGGCCATCAGGTCAAGCAAAGATGGCTCACCGGGTCCTGACTGTATCAAGATTGATGACTACAAGCATCTTCCAGACAACACCATCGCCGAGCTCACAGATCTCTACAACAGTCTCCACTGTGGGTAAAGTACCGGAGGTGTGGACTGATGTGTTTATTGGTCCTGTACCCAAGCCAGCTAAGGACCACAAATGTCTTAAGGGCCACAGGATCATTGTGGTGCAGAATGTGGTTGGCAAAATCCCAGAAAAAATAGCAGCCAGAAGATTCACCCGCCATTTTGAATGTGTCCTCCCACCAGGTATGAGTGCCTACAGCCCTCACAGATAGACCTGGATCAATCCAGCCACGGTGGCAGCAAACATCTGGGACGGCTTTGAGGAAAGGGACAACACCTTGTTGGTGGCACTTGACTTGGAGGATGCCTACAACTGCGTCTGGCTACCCATCTTGGCTGATCGCATGCTGCAGCTTGGCATCTCAGTCTTCTGGGTCCGGTGGGTCATGTCTGCACTCAACACCAGAAGATGCATGATGAAGCAACGAACATGGCGCTCTGACTGGGCTCCCACCAGCACTGGACACTCTCCCTCTGGTCAGACTCAACCAACCTCACTGCAGGCTGAGAACCTTTGCTGACGACATCTTGGTCAGTTGCAGGTGTAAATCAGCCCAAGACATGATCGACCTCATCAGCCCCACTTTGTGCAACATCGAGGCATAGTGTGAATGCAGTGGCATGCACTGCAATGGTGAGAAGGCCGACGCAATGCTGTGCGCATTAAACAATCGTCTCCAGCTATCCAACTTTCCGCCTATCCGCTATGATGGGCAAGAGATCAGAGTTTCAGACACACTTCGTCACCTTGGTGTCATCTTTGACAGACAGCTCAACTTCTCTGAGCATGTCAACTCTATCCTCCACTGTGGTATCAAGGCAACCAATATCCTGAAGGTTGCAGCTGGTAGGGAGGTAGAGGAGAAGCATCTTTGTAATGTTGTACAAGAGCCTCGTCCTCTCTGTTGTCAACTACGCTTTGCCTATGATCAACATCAGCCATAACTTCATGGGCAAACTGGAACGATTGCAAAACGCGTGTCTCCCCATCATTACTGGGTGCCCTAGGTCGACCCCAGTCCATGTTCTCCAATATTTGGTTGGAGTCCCCTCCATCGATACACGACAGAAACTTGCACAAGCAACCATCATGTGCAAGCCTCTCCAAGAGAGCAGACACAGCCTATGTGGGGTCATTTCCAACGAGTTCACTGCTCTACAGTCTGCTCAGCAAAATACACCAGCTTTGCCTCACCTCAGACCGAGGAATAGGAAGGCTGAGCTTCTCGGCAGTCTGAGTAGGAAGCCTTGGACCCCGCATGCCTTATCTGCTACTTTTGAACTGAGTGGCATCCACTATCTCTCCCACTCTCCAGCGTGGATCCCACCATAGCTGCATGATGAAAAGCCCACTGTCATCATCAACTTCAATCGGGATTGCAGGGACTGACCTCCCGGAGCAGCCAATTCTTCTTTCTCCCAACTTCTTTCTGACATCATCAGTGGTACTGACTCTATCCTTGTAGCCACTGACGGCTCCTTTGACCTTGCCACCAACAGAGCAGGATGGGGTTTTGCCATTTTCAGCGTGTTTACGAGCAGCACCAGGATGGAGTTGGAAGCTGTCAGGAATGCCTTGAAGGCAGTCAAGGATATGAAAGCTCCACCTACGATCATTGTTGCCACGGACTCCATG
>Ga0210059_1014621_pt1 | contig 11574 bp, 6 predicted proteins | sample Ectturendosymbi2_FD_188042 | JGI IMG/M metagenome (GOLD analysis project Ga0210059, IMG submission 188042) | Ecteinascidia turbinata endosymbiont from Florida, USA - Sample 2 (SPAdes) (version 2) | ecosystem: Host-associated > Tunicates > Ascidians > Unclassified | place: Key West, Florida... | reverse complement strand
CCTTTTCTGGAGGTAGTAGACCCCGTGAGCCTTTCTTAATTATGCAAAGTCCTGAACACTTCTGAACACTTCCTTCATTGCAGGGATACAAAGAGAGAAAAACATCCAGATTAGTTTGAAACCGAGATGACAGGGCGTCGGTACAGTTGTTAAATTTTCAAACGCACATGACGAAACGAATTGGCTATTCCAAACTTGGCTTGCCAGGATGTGGCGCAACAGAGATGCAATTGAATACACTGTTATGTAATGAATCTTCCAACAAGTAAAGAAATTCTTCTACCGCGCACCTAAACTATTCAACCATGCACTGAAACTATTCAACCAAGTTTTGCTGTGGTTTGTTACAAGTGTAGTAGGCCTAAGTAAAGGTTTGAGAAGGGCACAGTTGGTGACAATCGTCTTTGTCATTCTAGAGAAGAAGAATTTGTCCAGTATTAATAACTGTCAAAGGATTTATGCGCTATAAACGATCACTAGATGGCAGTGTAGTTCCAGCAATGAAAATGTTCGCGTGCTTTGGTTTTCTGCATTCCTCTGAACTGTAGCTGATGCCGGTAAACAACCTGCCAATGTGTAGGCGGCTGCAACGCACTTCTGCCAATTTGTTTCCACGTTTCAATTATTGTGGATCGCAGCCACTTGGGTTTTTCAAACCAACACGGCGCACACTGCACCGCAATGAACAGGCTCAGACCGTCAACAACTTTTCGCGTTTTGGCTTCAGTGAAATTTTCTTTGGTCGTGTTTAAAACGCAACATGGCAATCGACCATGGTTGAACCGAGTGCGAAGTGATGCAGTTCCGAAACCGGAGTTGCTGTCGGCATTTTTGTTCATCTGAAAACTACACACGTAAAAACAAACTTAAGTTAATTGGCTTTCTTGCAAAATACACCTTTAAGAAAAATGTTGTTATCTACATTCACTGAACGCTGCAGGTTTTTCCATGAAATTACTTTTCATCCCGTGGGGTCTTCTACTTGGTTTGAAGTTTTTTAACTTTTGTCCATGTAAGTGACTTGCAAGAAAAACTTTTGATTTTGTAATTTGCGATTTTCTCCCCTGGTGATCGAAAATTCACAAAGAGATCCCGCAAGAATGCGGTTGAAGCATCTTTCTCTCATCTGTGGGAACACACCTTTTCATAAATATGTTGTTATGCGCTTTTTCATAAAACTGCTGTGCTTTTGTGGGCCCATTACCTGGTATGAACCCTTTTAACTTTTGCGCATTTACGTGACTTGTAGATAATTTTTTCATCCTTTGATTTACGACTTTCGATCCTATCGATTGAAAAGGCTTAAAGAGATGCCACAAGAATTTGAACGAGGCAACTTTCATTCAACCGGAGAAGCGGCTTTGAGCTAAAAGTTCACAAACACAAGGCAGGACAGCTTTTGAGGACGATTTCCTATGAACCAAGAAGGTGCATTCAGGGAAGGCAAATTGGAGAAAACCGTTGAAAACAACAGACTTTCACAATCAGTTGATGCAATTGGATTTGCAATCAACTTACTCATTCCGAGAATGAATGATATCAACTTCAAAATGCTGCTCACTGTGTTTTGCATATGACCTTTCATCCATATATTTGCCAATCACAAGTGATTGCTGTAAACAACAAACATCCAATAAAAAGCTGCTGCTTTTCAGCTGCAGCCAAGCTACTGGTGTTGTTTTGTCTGATTGGACATTTACGCTCAAGTTAAAATCAAAAGACGTGGGAAAGGGTTGCACCAGTTGATATTTTCGGTATGGGAGGAAAATGATTATGATATGTTGTTGTACCCAACAACCACACATGTTGTACCCAATAACCACACATGTTTTTGAAAATGTTGGAGGGTTGATTGTCCGGTCAACTCCCCCTCTGGTTGCGGGCCTGATACTGGATGTTGATATTTAAAAATGCTAGTAGATGCTGCATGTAACATGCTAGTAGATGCTACATGTAACATGCATGCAGATAGTGTGCTTGAACATTACTTTAAAGCATGTTTCAAAATACACACAGGGTGAAAATTTGATATTTGATGCTTTTCACAGAGAAATATTAAGGTTTCAGATTCAACTTTATTTGCAAATGCCACTTTCCCAAAAAATTGCCTGAAGCAGTTTACTCTCACTATCACACATGAGAAAATCGATTGGCTGCTCAACACCTGCCCGAGATCTATCTGTGGCCAAGCAGTGGTTTGTAACAACTCGCTCAAACGACGAAGAAATCACATATTGCCTTTTATGGTGGTATCGTTGCTCTTGTGTTTGTGTTCTGTGAGCAGGAAGTCTTAATGCGCAAACCGGCACCGAAAGGGACGCACTTACCACTAGATCCGGCACCGAAAGGGACGCACTTACCACTAGACCACGGGCGGTACCGGCACCGAAGGGACGCACTTACCACTAGACCACGGGCGGTACCGGCACCGAAGGGGACGCACTTACCACTAGACCACGGGCTGATCGCCAATCGTCTGCGTCAACAGCTAACTGCGGCTTGTTGCGCTGGTGGCTTGCGAAAGAAAACATTGAACGAAAATAAAATCTTGACCTATTACTGCAGCCCGACTGTTCGTACTATCATTTAGGTGAAAAAATACTAGTTATATACATTAGCCAGTTTGAAAGGAAGGCAGTGCTGCCGAACCACTGCTCGTGATTTATTTAATATTCAGGATAAACAGCAAAACATCGCATTTCGTCTTCAACACACCTAAACATTTTTGTTTTTCAGTGTATTGGTGCAACCCGCTTTGCACCAAATACCGCTACAGAGGGTTATCAAACTGCGTCGCTTGTCAGATTTGTTTTCCATATTTTTTTGTGGAAGGTTTTTCCTGCATCAGTCTTTGCAAAAATATGTGCAAGGATAGTGTTAAGTCAATGGTGCAAGAGGCCCCCAATGGTTTTGATTTGACAAAAACGTGGGCAAAATCTCGAAAAGATTTGGGCAAAGAAGCTTCGATATTTTTAATGGAATTATACTTTCTTGTTAGTAAGTGCATAAATAAAAGTTTATTGTATCATAGAAAACACATTTAAACAATCAACAAACTTTTTCTCGTAATTTCGTGTTTTCATTTGTGAGAGTTGATGAATAACTGATGCACTTGAAAGTTTGGGCAAAATAAGGGATTGCATTTATGCACTTTAATAATTGTACACTGTGGAAATCTGGTATACAGTAGAGCACCTACTTCATATTAGTAGAGGCCATGCGGCATGCCAGGCAAGTACAGAGAAGCTTTTGCTTTTAATTTTAACTATAGTGTGTGGATGAACACATTTTGCCAAACAGTTTGTTGCATGTTGCATATATGTGCGGTTGAACAGAAAATGTTGTGCGACTCAGGGCATATAGCCATAATATAAATAATGATAGATGCCACATATACAGTATCACATATATGTCTTTAGAGAAGGAAGCAGATTCAGGCCTACCTCGGATAGATCTGAGGTTCCTTGCTGACAGCAACAACTGGAATGTGAATGGAACGCGAAACCTCAGAACTGTGAGGCAGATGATCAGGAATACTGAGCCAGCTGGCTTCTGACAATGTTCTCGCACAGCCTAGTGTAGGCTACTTTTTCAGTTGGGTTATTAAGAAACAAATTTCAAGAACGAAATTTTCTATTTTCAAGTGTATAGCAACATTGTAGAGAAATGTATAATGTACCAACAGCTACAGAAAATTTGTAAGGAGAAAGTTTGTCGCATAACAGTTTTTCTGGCTAATTTCGTGAAGTTTGGGGGATAATATCCTTTGCACTCCCCAAAAAATTGCCTGCTCCTACACCTATGTGTTAAGTACTCGGAAATATTCAGCGATTCATGCTGCTTTCTAATTTTTGAGTCAGTAACTCTCGAAAGCCCGAAAAGTTATCTTTGCATGTCACCGGCCGCACAAGCTCACAATTTCGTTGCCACAAACTTTATTAACTATTGGTCACTGCTACCAAACTCATTTTTTTAAAATCTGTCTTATGTTTTTTGTCAAAAAGCCTGCATTTTAGACGTAATAGACTTGGCAACTCGTTGGTAATTTCTTGGATGTTGCTCTCTTAACTGTTATAAAGATTTTTGCATGAGACAAGTTGTGAAGCATTTAAAATATCTGATGGGGCAACATGGACAAATGCTTTAAGGCCCCTTACGTCATGTTTTACGGACAAGGCAATCGTTTCCATCGCTTTTCATCCGGAACAAACACCTGAGCGTTTGTCTGCCAATATGAAATTGGAAAATAAGTTATAAAGAACCAAACCTTCCGGCTATCTCTGCCAGAGCAATGGAAAGACATAATACAAGTATGAGCGAACGTTTCCAAGAGAATTCTGGCATGCATCTACTTTAAACTATAGATGTAGACCTATCTTAATTTCTGAAAAATTATCCTTTTTTTCCACGTCATTGCAATTTTGTGAGTGTTGTTATGGGTAACCTATCAGAAAATTCAAAATGTGGCCAGTAAGAGTTTTGTTGTGTTTATGAAGTTAAAGCTACATTTTAGCTGATCAACATCTCGATCCTCATGCACATCATCAATACAAAGGAAATATATATTTAAAACTAGAAAAAAGAGTTACAAGGCCGACCTAACCTCCATGCTGTTACTGCACTCATGATTTGGAGCGATGTTCCTCATTTGTTATGCTGCATTCTAAGATCACCTATGAATAGATTTGAAAATCAACATACGTGCCGCAGCTGTTTCCTCAAAGTTAGGTGTCGGATATAACGGTTACTGCAAGTTCGTACATCCTTAAAAGCAATATTTTCTTCAACTGAAAGGGTTTCGATAGAAATTTAACTGTTTGCACAATAAAGCTCGAGACATGTATGAACCACGCCAGCACTTGATCACAGTAAAAAAAGATTGTCGACGCTTTTCAAGGTTTTTGCTATTTCAACAAGGTTAAGCCAAGAACTTCGTGCTTTTAGTTTATGAAAACCGTTTGTCTTTATAAAAGTGTTTTTAATTATAACATAAACAAAATGTATTTTTTATGATGTCCTTTTAGCATTGCAGTGAAGTGCATATCTCATAAAAGACTTGTGATTTTGGATCAAATGCATTTTGAAATTGTTTTTTACTCAAAGTTTAACAAAATATCAAAGAACTGGTCTTTGCTTTCACAACGCCAAACATTAGTGGTAACATACATGTGTATGTTTAAGCTCCCTTTTCGTTAAGCGTTCGGCTTGCGTCAAACGAAGATTGCCAGTTGTGCCCACCCTGTTTATTGCAAATGGTTCAAAGTTTTTGGAAACTTCTGGAAACAGCGCTTGGACCATTTACCCAAACCACGGTTGTTACTGTTATTTTTGCGGAAAATTTCGATATTCTTGAAGTTGAGCTCTTTTATTGATCTCTGGCCCTATTTACGCACACCAGGGGCGAAGTGTATATATTGATTTACTGAATGCAAAAATCTGCTGCCAAGTGGCCACTGTGAATCCCAAATTAGAGTTGATCAATGGTTCTGAACCTTTTTTGGGCCAAAAACAATTTTTTCAAAAAATATCTGATGGACCACGTTGCTGTGGTGACACCTCATGAACAACTACTTGAAAGTGTATTACACATCGGTCAGTGAACTTAAGGGCTTGTTAAATCTTAGTCCTAATAAAAATCAAGGATTTATGGAATTCCCTGTGGACCACCTGGACCAGGTTGAGAATCACTGAGTTCAACCAAATCTTGTTTATCTACAGACGAAACCAAGGAAATCGAAAAACGGAACCGCTGCAGCAGTACCCTGATGCTTGTAGACATGACATCTTTTTATATCTGCCTCGTCTGAAACGTTTGTGCAAAAACATTTGAAATATGAACTAAAAACTGATTTTGAAAAATGCGAAATTGGTCTCTAACAACTTTCTTTATTTTGAATCAGTTTTAACTGGCATTTCTTGTTTGTTGGTGCAATACTGTAATGAATAAGCACATTAGTTCAAACAGCATACGAAAAGTACAGCTGTTAACACGCGGCATTTAAAATGCTTTCCACTTACAAAAGGCGCAGTGGGCAGTCTCTGCTTATTTCTTGTTGGTAGATAAGCATCTGTGACAGTGCATGTTGGCTTATCCGATGTTTGAAGTGCCTTGAAGATCAAAAAAATGTAATGACAATTGCCGCATCGAAAATTAGACGTGCACTGTCTTCAGTGATTGATTGAAGCGTATGGCAGAAGCCAGCTTCAACTTTTCCTCAGGGCGTGCTCAGACCGTGAAGACTTTTATTCATACAAACCCGGCTAGTTTCTAAGCCGCTTTATCTAGTTAGTGTTGTTGCGGGTCGTAATTACGTTGTCGTGTCCGCACCTTTGCGCCAACCAGTCGGACCGCACGACATCTTCGCCTCTTTGTCGCACGATTCCCCCTCTTTGTCGCACGATTCCCCGCACATGTCACAAGTGCTTGCTCGTCGACGGAGCCTGACGTCATATGGAGATAAGCCACGTTCGTGCACCGCAGAATGTTGCGAAACAATCAAACAGCAAAAAGATGCGGTTATCTGTGATCTAATTGGCTATCTTGACAATTTACGTCAAAACGTATGTTTCAAACACGTTGGCAATGCAGCCCCGAAATTTGTTGTGGGTTAGATAAGTCTTGATAACATTGGCACTGCTCGGAAATTTGATGTCAGTGACAGCTGATCAGTGCCACTCATACGGGGCTGGGCATTGTGACAGGGCTCTCACAAAAGGGTGGTTTTTGAACACAGTTGCTGCGGCGCGTTCTAGATTCTTTTGGTAGGAAGGGCATGCAGCTTGTTTTTTGGTAAGCACTGTTGACTATAGTTAAGCATCCGCGTTTGTTATCCCCCTTATTTCAACATTGAAAAAACGGCAAAGTTCCAAACTTTAAAATGGACCAATAAATCCAAGATTTTTCAAATTTCGTAAAAAAAATGCACATGTCAAACAAATCGTGTGCTTTGGGGCGCATACAAAGTGATTATGTAATGCAAAGTTGAAGATTCGAGTGGTATGTCGCCACTAGATTAGCAATTTTATAACCTTTCTTCCGCTATTACGGTTATTTGCGACATTCTAACTTCGAACGCTCGGATCGCAGGAGCAAGCGCATAGACCGAAAGGGCCCTTGCAGCGCAATACTACTAAGTTCTCGCAAATTGCACCAGGTCAATTCTATCGTTTCGTTTGATCAGAACAAAGTAATGCACTGATTTCAAAGCGCAGTTGAAGAATGCTGACGGCAAACTTCTGTTGACTTCTCCGAGTCATGAGCTCATGTTCAGTAATATTGTCTTAAATCGGACTTCTGGTGCGGATCTCAGATTATGTTTCAAAAATACATGACTTAGCAAAAAATACATGACTTAGCAAATTGAAGGTATTAATCTTTGCTCCAGCCATCAAGCATGTTGATTTATGATCCACTTTTGAAAATTATGAAGATCATGCCGCTGAACAACTGAATTTAGCAGTATAGCAGCAGTGTTTGAACGCTGTGCCATGATGACGTCACTTAGTCTTATGTCATGAAATTGCGTAACGTTTTTCTGTCTGTTATCCTGAAATTGTTGGTAATTTCGTTGGTGTGATGTCTAGGCCAGTAAACACTGAAAAGGGAAACTTTATGGTGTAAATGCGACAAAGTAATGTTCTCACTTTATTTAATTAGTGCCACTGTACGGTCTAGTCAAATCGCTCAAAAGCTTTTTGCAACGAAATTAAATCGTCACTGTCCCCAATTACATCACCAATATTTTTTTACTGATGTGACCAGTGCTTAACACGGACACCGCAATATTTTTTTTCATAAGGAGTTCGAATGGAAGTTGGACCAACTTAAGTGAATTTAAAATAGGCACTCACGCATTGTTTCCATAAAAAAAGCTTCGATCATCCTTGATCGCCTATACTTTGAGTGGCCGTGGTAGTTAAAATAAACTGATTGCGAACTGCACATAAACACTTTGCAGACTATTCGAACTATCTAATTTTAGGCCACTCCTAGTTTTGTACTGTAGGCACACGCCCATAGACTATCCATGCAGCATGTGGATGACGATGGTGCAAAAGTAATTTCTACTTTAGTTTCTCACTCCGTTGCAAACGTTTGCCCATGAAATTTGGGTTGGTTGGTGTCATGCTTAGGGCGCAACCAGCTGGTATTTTCGATGGGGTCGGGCAAAATGATTGTAAGTTGTTGTACCTAACAACCAAACATGTATTTGAAAATTTCGGGGAGCAATTGCCCAGTTGCTCCTCCCTGGTTCATACTGATCGATGTACGGTAGAGACTCAAAAAAGTCGGATTTTTGGGCAAAAATTATAGCAATTTGGGCAAAAATAATGTAATGCAGTGGGAGATAAATAAATGCTAAAGACGAAGTTAACATACTCGCCTCATTGATATTTGAGAGACTACTTTCACTAGGCTATCAGGTAGAGTCACGAAGATTCCACGGAGTCTGAAAAGGTTGTATAGCATTAAAATCACGTGTAGCAAAGCATTAAAAACATTATATTTGAAAGATGCAAAACTATAGATGTTGAATGAATTCAGTGAAGCTTCCACATTTCTGTATTTCCTGGACCTAATTGTAGCAGGGGGCCTAGAATTTTTTTGAAAAGATTCAATGTTTTTTTCTACCACAAGAACTTGTGTGGGACTTTAGAAAGGCGCATTTCACGTTCGGGTTCTCTTATCTCCGTTAAGACGTCATAAAGCTTGTCAGACGACCGCCGCGGAAGCTGACGCACAGTTAGCAAACCGCAGTGGGCATAGAGTAAACTATCGACTGACAGCTCCTTATCGGCAGTCTGCGATTTAACCGACTGGGGGCCGGATAGACAAGGCCCGGCACGGTCTCCGGCCAGCGTTGGCCAACAAAGCAAGATTCATCATGCGTCAGAGCAAACTGACGGACACAGCAGTCATCCGTAAAAGGCTGGAAACTGAGATAGCATGGCCAAATCGGCAATACCGATTCCCGGCATTTTCAGGAAAACTTTTACAAATCGTAATTTTACTAGCATTTTAGCAAACCGATATGCATCGTGTTTTCAAAACATGAGTTTTTCATTTTGATTTTCCTTGCTGATCTCTTTGCGGTGTTGATCGATGCAGTACTTAAGTTATTTCTTTTGCGATCAAAATTGAACAATTAGAGAGCTTTCCGTCGTCGCGAATTCATCAGGTAGCAAAACGCCTTGATCAACTAGACCTGTTCTGCATCACGAAGCTTGCTTCGAAAAAAACGCAATAAAATGTCAGGAGGTAGTTGTGGAAAAAGTCCTGGCGAAAAAGACTTTTTTTTTGACCAAACGCTCCCACGGCGTCACACATCTAGTGGCATAGCCAGCGCAAAAATTTTTGGGGGCCAAAAAAACAGGACCCTTGGGTCGCCCCCTGCCTACGCCCATGCGCATATCTGCATCTTCAAACACCAGCGCGGCGCACACTTGACACGACCGCAAACGTAAACCATTTTCTTCACAATCAAGTTATTTCAGCTTCCCAGCAGTGTAGGAGCTGGGTGTGGAAGGGTTGAAAGCCCACCCCCGGAAGTTTTAGATTTGTCGAAAATTCGGGGAATATCTTAAAAAATTCCGGCACAGAAGTTTCGACATTATTTAACAATATTAATAAAATTATGCTTCTTTTTCAGTGAGTGTATAAATGAAGGCTTAGTATATCGCAGAAAACACATAAAATGTATATAAAATCAACAAACTGTTTCTAGTAACTTTGTGTTTTGGTTTGTGAAGATTGATGTGTCATTGACTCACTTAAAAGTTTGGCCAAAAATAGACATTTCTTTTACGTGCTTTATTAATTGTACAACGTGGGAATAGAGCATGCTGTGGGGCACCTACTTCATATTAGGAGAATCCATGCCAGGCAAGTATGCAGAAAAGTTTTTGATTTTAATTTTAACCAAAGTCTTTGGATGAACACATTTTACCATACAGCTTGTTGCATGCTGCATATATGTTCAGTTGAGAAGACAATATTGTGAGACTCACGGCATAGTCCTAATATAAATAATGGTAGGTGCCACATATATGTCTTCAGAGAAAAAAGCACCTTTAGACCTACCTCAGATAGGTTTGAGGTTCCTTGCTGACAGCAACAACTAGAATGTGAATGGAACGCGAAACCTCAGAACTGTGAGGCAGATGCTCAGGAATACTGAGCCAACTGGCTTCTGACAATGTTCTCGCACAGCCTAGTGTAGCCTACTTTTTCAGTTGGGTTATTACAAACCAAATTTCAAGAACGAAATTTTCAATTTTCAAGTCTATGACAACATTGTAGAGGAAAATACGGTATATAGTGCACCAACAGCTACAGAAAATTTGTAAGGAGAAAGTTTGTCGCATAATAGTTTTCCGGGCAAATTTTTGGAAATTTGGGCAAAATATTCTTTGCATTTCAAAAAAATTGCCTGCTCCTACATCCATACAGCTTCCGATTTGTCAGCTACAGAGAACACACAAAATTTTTCATGAAGAGGCTACAAGATTTGACCTCCAAATTGATTCTGTTCTTACATTTTGCGTCACAATGTTGAAAAGCAAAACCTTGTTGGTTTCTGTTCTAAGGCAGGATAGGCAAAAAGCGCAAAAAACATGTACTTTTGGTGGTTTATGCGAAGGGAGCATATTTAATTTGCCAATAATTAACTGGCAACTTTTAGCTGTATCTACACCAAGGTGAGTTGAATTTTTCTTTAATAGAAAATGTGATCATCAAAAGGTAGCAAGAAAAAGACAAAAACCGGAGCCAAGGGAAATCATTTTGTTTTTTTCAATAGTTAATCAGCACTTAAACAGATAACAAAGTACCGATTGGTTACATCGGTTGAACGTCTACGTAAACAGCTTTTCATCGGCCATTCTTGTATTCCAACTATTTTTGAAGTCAGTCAACTTGATACCATCATTTTTGAAGTCAGTCAACTTGATACCATCATTCCTGGCAATAGCCAGGAACATTACTATAACCTAAACAAGAGGCTATCAGCAGGTTATCTGAGCAAGGTACTTTTTTTTCAAAAAAGCATTGCCATGGTCTAAGAATGAAGCACGGGGCAGCGGAAGTTAAGTGATAGAATGTCTCTCACATGGACGGTTGGTGTTCGATCCACGACCACTGAGTAAATTGCCGTAACTCTCCTTGAGCAAGAGCCCCGGCGAGAAGCAACTTTCAGGCTTCGGCCTGCCGCCAGTTGCCGTCATCACAATCAAATTAATCAAAGGTGGCATTGCCATGGCTTCTTGAGAAACCACAAATTATGACTTTGTTTTACCAGAGGCAAGCAGAGGCGAATTTTCATTTTCGGGGCCCTAGGCTATTTTAAATTGGGGGCCCTTCTGGAAGGTTCGCGATGACTGGTGTCACAAAAATTAGCGCTACACGTGCTCGTTACATTAACTGAACACGTTGCAATTCATAACCATATTAGTTTATTCTGAATTCCCTCGATATCAGGAACCGAAACAGTCATAATGAAGCTGACGAAAAAGCCAGCGGTGAAGTTATCTGACAGCACTCCGTTACATATTTATTGAGTTCCCTGTGCCATTCCA
>Ga0210059_1014620_pt1 | contig 11576 bp, 3 predicted proteins | sample Ectturendosymbi2_FD_188042 | JGI IMG/M metagenome (GOLD analysis project Ga0210059, IMG submission 188042) | Ecteinascidia turbinata endosymbiont from Florida, USA - Sample 2 (SPAdes) (version 2) | ecosystem: Host-associated > Tunicates > Ascidians > Unclassified | place: Key West, Florida... | reverse complement strand
ATTGGCTCGAACAGTGGTTCTTAACCCTTTCTTTATACCATGCCCCCATTATAAGTAATTGTGCTTTGTTTCAAGCCCCCTGACAATAAACAAGTTGCATAAACAAATATACTTATACGTTTATTTATTGATCAAACTTCCCATGCTGCAGAGCGCATAAGGCCTCGTTCCCCCTTGAAACCTACTGACCCCCTGGGGAGGCGCGTCCCCCGATTAAGAACCACTGGGATAGAAATTACCTAAAGTTTAGCGTAAAATTCCCAAAATTTCACAAATATCCTACATTTTGCGCAACACGGTATATTACTTTCACCTACGTTTTATTTGTACGAGTTTACTGGCCTTTTAGCAAGCAGCATAGTGTGTTACATCACACATTTTCTTTATAACAACTTGGTAACTCTTGAAAAATAGAACAAAACAATCATGCAAGTATAGCCAAATTGCACCTCAAGAAACATATTGTCTGTAAATTATGACACAGCTGTGCTATTGCATTTGTCTAAAGCAGCGATCATATTCAACTACGTTTTGATTAGGTTAGGTCAGTGGTAAGCATTTTGTTGGATTTATTGACATGTGCCCAGAAAGCCTCTGGAAATGTTGGCAAGACAAGTTTTGCTGACTGCACCCCTGGGTACACGCCTCAGAGGCCGATCAAGAATCACGTGACATGACTGCTTCCTTGACATGGCTTAGCTCTATCCAAGGCTGTAGTGGGGTGGGAACGCATGGGAACGGCGTTCCCACACCTTTTTCACGTTTTGCTTTAAAATGTGTTTGAAGCTGTTTCAAAATGACTATTTTTTGGATGGGTTTCACACACCTTTTTTATTAGCAACACATCCCTGGGTGTATCCTAATGTGAAGCCATCAAAGTTGTCAGAGGTTGCTGAAAAACAGAAAATATTTCAAGCCTGCCTACGGCTTACCCATCGGATTAGAAAGCGGCTGACTGAATGAATAACTTGTGCAACTACAAATCTGGAAAGTATAAAGGGTGCCCAAGCTTCGAAAATAACTCTAAAATATTCCACTACAAGCAAAAGGAATTTTTTATGTCATTCTCACTGGCTTTCTATACCATAATATCAAATTCATATGGCAAGGTCAATCTTCTCACAAGACATTTGGAAACAGGGTCTGAGTGCTGCAAAATTTCGACAGCTACTTGGGCGACCCTCTAAGTCAGTGATTTCCAGACTTCTTTCAAAACTGCCCAAATTAAAAGAAATCAATCTTCGTAAAATCTCGTGAAGCAAACATATGCCTATATACTAAAACACATGTTACTGATTCCAGAGAATACACATGTAAGATATAAGGAAGGAGGTCTTCTGGTAAATTGAAACGTAATCAGGGGTGTAGTCATAGGCGGATCCAGGGGGGGGCTAAAGGGGCTGAAGCCCCCTCTAAATTTTTTCAGATACGTATTTTGATCGATGGTTCCCGACACAGAAACGTCCATTGGGGTGATTTTTTGTACAGCCTTCAGATAAACCGTTTCTTGCACAGGGATAAGGACGAAAATATTAAATGCAAAACTTATTTTGCTGAATTTGGACAGTTGGAATGTATTTATTTAACTATGAATGAAACATGTAATAAACAAGTTATTATATAAAAAATATTGTCCCAGTGTTATATAATTACGTAAGTGTTTGCATAAAGTATTTACATTACATATACATTATATAAACCACAGGAACATAGTCGTAGCCAGGGGGCAGGGGGTCACGGACCCTCCAAATTTTTAGAATATCTTGTCATTTTGTGCTTTAAGAGGTATATCAAACAAAATACTGCTGCTCGTCTAAAACCAAACTTTTGACCTACCCAAAATTTTGGCCTGGCCATGCCACTGCGCACGTAAGTGTCTAAATAAACTCTTGTTTTATTAAGGTAAGGTTGGGCTTCTTGTGGCCAAAAGATGAATAAGCAGCAGACTTAGAACCGTCGCTAGAAAGTTTTCAATAGAGGGGCTTTGCGTTTGTGTGGGGGTTTGACATTCTAAAAATGGCAAGAACTCCACTGATTTATAGTGTTTCGTGTTTCAATTTGGGGAACTTGCAGCTTTGTTTGGGGTGGCTAAGCCCACCAAAGCCCTCTTGTGGCGACGGGACTGAGCAGACTGTGGACAAAAGTTGAATAAGCTGCAGATCATACTATTTTTCCCACAAGCTTTCATGAATGAGTGCAGCTCATGTTATTACTGTAGTTAAGCGAAGGCACTAAAATTACGCTACGACGAACTTACAATGCAGTTAACTGCAGGCTAGAGCGCTCTATGACAGCGTAATTCCAAAACAGCAAACCTAACCGTGAAACCTAGCCTATATGGAAGGTAGGCTTAAAATGAAGCGCGCTAGATTAACTGTAAGCTATGCTAAAGATGCCTACTGATTAGCATCAGACCTGCCAGCAGGGGTGTAGTGGGGTGGGAACGCTGTTCCCACACCATTTTACACTAGTAACGTTACTTGAAGATATAGGTTTTTCATTTAAGTTGTTAAGTGTAGCGTCTGGAGCAGCATAAATGAATAAATGACAAGTTGTCTCGTGTATAGCACTGCAGCACTAAAGGGAAACAAAAAGATCCAATGTGGAAATTCTTGTAGATGAATCAATCTTTCTTTATGTTTGATGTGGGAGCGGCGTTCCCACCAGGCCCGTAACCAGGGGGGCGCAGGGGGAGAGGCCCCCACAAAATTTTTCATCCCTTCTGGCAAAATGTGTTGGACATAGTTTAAAATTATTGGACATAGTTTAAAAAATTTGGTTCCCTCTCAGAAACTCTTTTCACCCCTTGTGTTCCTAGCTAGTTAAGGGCGTGGTTCCTACACCTATTTTTACCAATACGCCCCTGCCTGCCAGCAACAATTTTGGGATAAAAGTTCAGCTTAGCACGAAATCAGATGCTCTTTATCGACCAATATTCTGCTGTCTCTAATCAGTTTTTTCAACTTACTGTACAGTATTTCTACAATTGCGTTTCCGCGATATAGTCGCGTTTAGTACAAAAATTGAATGGATGAGAATTTCGTCATTGACTCACTGCAAACTTCACGTTTCACGCTGTGACGTGGAAAAATATTGTCTGGTCATTTTTAACGCCCTTGTGATGCAATAAACACCTTCTAGAGCAAAGTGCCAGCATAAATATTGCTTTCGAGTTGTTTGGTATGCTTTTCTCTACGTGTACCACAAGCGTTTTTGGGGGGAATGAAAGGTGTGCTTGTTTTCGAAATAATATAACATTTTTTCGACCTTGAAGTTATTTTCTATGGTCAAATGACCTTGATAATTAAATCAACAGCATTTTGTTTTAAATAGTTTGTGCTTGATGGTTTGCCACTGATAGGCAGGTATTTTTGTAAACAAATCTCGCCATTTTGGCTAGACAATCGTGATGTGCAGGGGCGTAACGAGGTTAGATGGCGCCTGGGGCAAGAAACAAGTGTGGCGTCCCCACGTTCGAACCTGAGGTCTTTCGGAAGCAAATGTACTGTTTTGAAAGAAGTGCTCATGACATTGTTGTGACTTTTTGGCCCCCGCAGTTATTCGGCGCCCGGGAATCGTACCTACTTGCCCCACATCGTTACGTCTCTAGTGTTATGCAATAAAAATCGGAAGATTTTCTGCAAATAAACAAATTTTTAAGTGCGAACGTCATGAACTTCTATTCCATGAACATCTGCAATTTTCGAACAATACTGCATAGATTTTGCCCAGATTGCCAACAAAGGTTACTGGCGGCATTGCCGGTTTCTTCGTGTATATTTGTGTCACTTCTATGCCTGCCCACGCGTTTTTCGGCGTAAACCTGTGTTTGTTTTGCTAACAGTAAAACTTTTCCGATATTCAACAATTCACTTTTTAAGGTTAGATAAGTTTGAGAATAATTTCTGAATCGTTTTGAAGGCCGCTTCTGCTCCAGAAACGTCCCATTAAGCCTGGGCAATGGTGAGAATGCAATTTGGCAAAAATGTGTATGGGTATTAACCGTGTTTATTAAAAAAGTTACCTGAACAGTTGGGTATTCACTGCTATGCAGTCAGTACACGTCCGGATGAATTCGTCCTTGGGGCCCCTACCTAAAAAAATCCTGGATACGCCTATGGTTGTGGGGCGGGAACTCGTGGGAACGGCGTTCCCACACCTTCTTCACGTTTTGCTTTAAAATGAGTTTGAAGCTGTTTCAAAATGGCTATTTTTTGGATGCGTTCACGTTTTTTGTTAGCACTACATCCCTGAACGTAATTCATTCTTGACCAACGTTTTGGCAGCTTCCAAAACCGGGGCGAAAAGTCTTGTAATACAGGTAGGTGAGTAACGAGGAACCGGTCACCCACAGAGGTATTCAAGCCAAAGGCAATCGAGCAACACGCATTGAGAAGCAATTGCCTACAAGCGTCATGCTACTGGACAGCAACAAATAATCGAGAAGAAATCGTAAGCAGAACGAATAAAAACAATAAAAGCTTGAGAACCCGGCAAGACTAAAAATAAAAGCTTGCGGAATACCAAAGTAAATCATGTTAAGAACTACAAACCTTTCAAGTTATATTCAGAGTTTTATAAATGCAAGGAAATCGGTCATTTCATTCATATCAGTAAGTCCGTTAAGGCTTATACATAGAACGATGTAAGAAAGTGTCGTTTCCAGAAGTCAGTTCGTAAATCTAAAATCTCAGTTTTAGCCCAATCCATTCCATGATCTTTGTCAAAAGCGATGTCAGTTCATAACTAACCTATTCATAACAGACCCGTTCATAACAGACAACGTTCACAACTGACCCGTTGATGACAGACAAGTTCACAACAGGCCCGTCGCCACGGACGGGCATTCCGGGCAGAGCCCCTCCAAATTCATTTGTTTTAAACATATGACAAAAACAAAAATATTGCCTCCTAAAAGTGTATTTTGCCCCCCAAAACTTAAAACATGACTACGATCCTGGTTCACAACAGGTCACGTTCATAACGGACCACGTTCGTAACAGACCACATTTGAAACTAACCAGGATCGGATTAAGGGGAGGTAAAAGAGGAAATTACGCTGGACCTATTTACAGCGGGCCCCCTTGATGAAAATCAGTTGTTTGTTTCATGTTACTTGGTTCTTCGAAAACATTTCGATTACTTCGATTCTTTTGCAGTTTTCCTACTATCGTTTATTTCACATGGTTATACTGTATCTCGTTAGTTCAGTAACTTGTGCATCACGTCATTTCCACAAAGCTAAAAAATTAAACTACATTCTGGCTACGTAGGTCCTGCTCCGCTAACAAAATTGATGGTAAGTTCTTGCCAACGGGCAAAATAATATTTTGGTAATGGTCGTAGGTTTTAGGTAAATAGGAACATCTGTTTAATCATAAACGAAAAACCTGCAGAAGAATTACAGCATTCACCCCGTTCTTCGCATAATTCCAATATCTTGTAACAATGTTGGCGTGTGGCCATAAAGCTTTGTTCAGTGTAGCGTGCTGTATGTACCTAACGTCAGCGCAATGTGTAAGGAAATGCTAGCCTGCTGTAGCAGCGCAAATGACGAGATCAGCTGTAACACCAAGAGCTCAAAAGCGCAAGGCGGCTACGAAGAATTGAAGGATGTAACGATATTAGCTAAAATGACGCGACTGAACATTTTTCTCAGCAAAACTGTCTTCACTTCAGAACGTTCTCAACTCCTCCGTGGTGAGTGTGGCAGTTATGAAAGGAAAGTTCGCGCATATGCGGCAAACAGTGAATACAAAGATAAGGGTGTGAGAAGCAAATCAGCATAAAATAATAGTGATACATTAGCTTGTCTTGCATGAATATATTTTGATCTGGCACATTAAGCACTTGATATCAATTGCGCGTCAACTTCCTACCTGCTGAGATGTTCACGTAGGCTGCAAGAGTTGTGAGGATTCATTTACCCTTTAGTGATGCAGAATTAAGAGAGAAGCTAATTTATGTGATATGCGTTGCTAGGCTCATCTTTAAGGTGAAGCGAAAGGCGACATTCCCATCAAAGTTTGGGTAAGATAAACTTTCATGACGCTAATAAATAGAAAAGTGATTACAAATATTTGATTAAAATATCCGCATCTAAAAACTTTTTTGCTAAATGTAACTAATTTTTGTGAACGGTGCAAATACAATTTCATAATTTTCTTCAGCATAGCTTCGTTTTAGCATGACGTATCAAAAAATTACCATATATATTTTCCTTCTTGTCTGACAGTGAAGAAATTTTCAACAACCGAATGTCTTCTGACCACACGCCAGCAGCAAATGACTTCGCGGAGTACTGAAGTAAAGCGATGCATATTCTGCGGAGTGCAAACAAAAAGGGGTGAAAAAGAGCATCAGCGGGTGAAAAACGAAAGTTACACTGCGCACACGAGGTTTCCACGCAGAAACGAAAATGACTATTGCTATCAAAATTTTTCACAATTGATTTACTGTGTATAGCTGTCATCTACAGTTGCACGGCATGAAATGAGTTAGAAAAGTACCGTATATACTCGCTAATATTATCGCAGCAGATAAGCCGCAGCAGAAGTTTTCGCCATATACCGAGAATCAAGGGTAATTCACGAACAAGGTGTCAAAAGTTGGGATGTCAAAAGTTGGGAAATATTTTAAAATATTCATATTTCTAAGTTATTTTTTGTCTATTTGTTCGTGTACTATTTTTTCTTAGACAGGCCTCAATTTGCCCTCATGAAACTTTATAACATTAGGGCAGTGTTTTTCAACCGTGGTTCCGCGGAACCTTTGGGTTCCGCGAGTGGCTGCCAGGGGTTCCGCAGAAACAGACCGAAATTGTCTGGGACAAAATTCGCGATCACAGTTCTATGCGGCTGTAGCAATATAGACACTTGGGTCATTGTATTGGATTCCATGAGCAACGCAAACATTTACGGAAGGTTCCGATGCAGTAAAATGGTTGAAAAACACTGCATTAAGGTACTGTTGAACTGTGCAAATTGCTGAAACTTTCAAACTGATTAGAGAAATCTTGACATAACAGTTAGTGCCATGTCAAACCGCTTGTTCTTCTAGAACCTTTTGATTATTTTTGTTACGGGCAAAGCGGATCACCATTATTAACGTAGTACATTTCTTTAAAAAATGTTGTTTAGCTGCATTTTCGGTTCGGAACCTGATAGTTTTTAACTAAATGTAGCGTGAGGACTGTTTCACATTTTAGTGTCTTTCTGAGTTGATCCCAGTACCACGGCTTGGGAAAAGGGTTTAGTAGTGCCATATGTTACAGGCAAGTTTGCCTGTAACAACTCATCTTTATAAAGAAAACAAACTTGCTGAAATGAACTCAAATCTGAGGCAGTCAGAACAAAGATAAAAGGTTGCAGCCAATCAAAACTGACTATTAGTGAGCTGACCTGACTGAAAACGGCTATCCTAGGACACTAACCCCAAGTCACCCCAGTGACAACGTCACCAAACGTCAGCAGAAGTCACAAGACAAGTAGCTAAAATTAGATAAGGTCAAACACGACCAGGAAACGATGACGAAACAGAGGGTGAAAGCCCAAGCACCAACAAGCACCTGAAGGTTCTAGAAGCTTTTGAAATCAGCCAATCACCAGAAGATTCAACAAACAGCAACCAATTACAACACCTGAAGTAAAGGGGTGTTGACAAACTCTGAAGCAGCCATCTAGTATAAATACAGCGACATTTGGACCAAAAATCGGTCTTTTTCAAGACTCCGCCGTTAGCCCCAGGGGGGCCACGGTTAAACCGTTACGGGAGCCTAAGCACCAGTAATGGTCAGGAAAAACTGGCCTTGTCCAGGTTAATCCCTGTCAGACCAGACTGTAAAAACTAACCTTGTCCGGGTTAATCCCTGTCAGTTTAAACTACAGAAAGTGGCTTGTCCGTACGAAGTTCTGTCTGACTATTTTATGAAGTTCAGATCACGAGAATGAAGTTTTGCCAGACTGTCTTGTGAGAATCACACTGTGAAAGTGAAGTTCTGCCAGTTTAATTTATGAATGTCGTACTGTATTAGTGTAGTTTTGTCAGGCAAGTTGTTCAGGATTAAAACGTGTTTATGACTAAAACCTATCTACGTTAATTTGCTGTGCAAGTTCAAGTTCAGTCACTTGGTTTACTCTCTTCAGCCGTTGAAGGTTTTACCTTTTTCCGCTTACCACCCCGAGATGCCGTATAAAAGGTGAGCAATGCTCCTTTTTATGCCGCCATGGCCAAGCCATATTTTGGTGAGAATCACTTGCATCCTCTCAACACGGGTGTACATCTTGGTGTGCACCCGTTCCTGCTCGGCATGTCGATTGCATCTCTTTGCAATCCGCTTGAGTCGAACCCAGCTTAGCAGCGGTCATTAAAAACTACTTTGGTCCTTCTCTGGATCAACCCCTCTTGACTGAACTTACTTTCAACTGAAAACAGCAACATTGGAAATTTTAATTAATGATAAATTTCCGCCTGAGCTATCACTGCTTGCCGCGCAGAACGAAACGCAATTCGCTAGCAATAAAACGTGAGCACGACGATATCAGTTCAGTATCAGCAAATTGAATGCGTACGTACCCACTGAGTGCAATTATTTTAAGGTAGTATGCACTGGAGTAAAATATTTGATAACACGTATATTTAATGCAATCGAGTAGTTTTACCAAGTGGACATTATCGAGACATAGAAAATTGAGTCTTATTTGTATAAGCAAATTGCTTGTATAGGGGAACCGATCCGAATACACTGTTGATCCCCTTATCGCAAATCATAACGAACAGAATTAAAACATGAAAGTATGTGGGTGTTGTGACATGTCGAGAAGTGCTTGAATATTATGAAACATCGTACTTTGGTGAGTACTATTTTGTTTTTGTTTGAATATATATGCTGTGACGAATAAAAGCTATAAACCTAAGGATTACGTGTTTCACTGGTGTGTACCTTCTCTAGTGTGAACCGTTGAGAAGTAATTAGTAATCGGGCAATTAATAGGGTCTGTTAAACAGACATAGTTCCTGCGAGAACGGTCCCAGATTCAGTAATGAGAACTCACGTATTAACGAATTCTGCTGAATCTAAAGCACATTATGATGCCACCCTACAGGGTCGCATCTTGTGTAATACATATGCTTGCTAGTCAAGTGTTGAACGCACCCACCTACTAGACCACTTTGGCTCTAAATGACGCTTTACAAGACACTAACTTTTGCAACTATTGCAAACCCTGAAAGCTCATAGCCTTAAACGTGCTTGTAAAATCTTTCACACAATTCATGGATGCCAGAAAAAGCCGTTTTGCCCCAAACACACCTGATCTGTTATGCTCCAAAGACGCAAGACACCGTACCCGTTTTGTCCGAAATGGTAGCATTCAAAGATCCCCTCACCCTTGACATAGGATATCCCTCAACTTTGGGATCTTCATTTGTGATAGAAATTCAAACACATGCCAGAAGAATAGAGCTGGAACGGATTTGCTAAACAAGACGAAAATTAGGCAGGTTTACTACTGTAGTAGCCTATACATTTGTCACTAAAGCCATGATTACACTAGTTGAGTACGGAACCAGGTGTTTGTATAAGGATACTAATCTTTACTCTGTCCTGATTGTTCGGTCTGCATCTTGATTAAAACCGAAAAGTTCTCATTTTCCGAAATGTTGCGAAGAGAACTTTTTTATGCGTATCAGGGTTACGCAGAATCGCATGGAAATATTTTCAACTGCAGCAAAACTGTTTGTATGACGTTTAAGGCTAAGAGTGCGAAAAGCATAGTCACCCCATTACTGACAAATGGGTGGGAAAAATCTAAAATCTGTTAACCACTACAAATATCTGGGAGCTGTACTGAATACTGAGCTCTCAGATGACAAAGACATTCAGAGACAACTGCGATTAAAAATATTGTGCAGCAAACGAGCTGCGAACCTCTTTTTCCCGATGTTCAAATACAGTTAAAAAGGTACTTCGTTCCTTTTGTACGCCCATGTATGCATTATGCAAGCAACGATTGCGTGTGGCCTATAATTTTGGATGCAGAGCTCTATGCAACCTGCCCTGGAGAGCGAATGTTAGTAGTCATGACTCATCAGTAGGGCACCTTTTTGCAACTTTTGCAACTTTTTCTACAGCTTCCAATAGCTTCCTAAATACTCAGAATTTATGTAGCATGATGTTTTAAGCTGGTTCCAGCAATTTTATATTGCAACTTTTTCTTTTCTACATGCAACCTTTTACTGCAACTTTCATTAAGTATTGCGCAAAGTGTAAAAGTACGATTAAAAAACATGCTTTGAAACTGTTTTAATACAATGCTGTTCTCTTCGATGACCGATTCGAACTGAATAGTGACCTACAAACAATTGTAGAAATGACCCGGCTAAATATTAGTCCAGAATTTCACGCCAAATTGTTAAATTGCCAAGCAACTTCATGCAGTATGGAGCGAAGTTTTAGCATGCTACGCAAACTGTTGGCAAAAATCGCTATTTTTGGCCAGATAATGTCGGGAAATATTTAGCCTTATTTGTAAATAAATCGCTTGGGTAAATAAGTGCCATTTAAAATGTTTGTGCACAAATGCAACTTTTGCTGCAATTTTTGTTAAAAATGAATGCAAATTTCTCACGATTTTATTGCAACAAAAACTTGCCCTACTCATCAGGTTCAATGTAACATTCCTACATTTGAGGCATTATTAAGAAAAAATATGTACTTTTTTCTCGAAAGATGCAGAAGGTCTAATAACGCATGGTTGCCTGCTTTGACGCAGTCAGATTGTTTATATTCGTCCTTATTCTTTGAACACTACAACCGCATTTTGGTTTGTGACTGAATGCTCGAACATTGCAGTGTTTGTTCGTTTGAGGGTGTGCATGTCACAACGCATTTGTACTTAACCTGGCCTTGACCAGTTTAGGGATTAGCTTCCCACTCTGCAGTAGTGTTGTACCAAGTGAACAAATAGTGTTAAGAATGCGTCTGTAAACCTGAGGCTCGGCCTCCAACGCCGTTACAAAATGTTCTGTTAAGTAAGTTTCTGTAGCCCGGTATCAAGCGAAATTTCGGACCTTTACGAAATTTCTGACCTATTATTTTTGTCAGCTAGTTTGCTTCTCTGAGTAAAGGAATAAAGTTTGGCGATTACTTTTTGATGTGTGTTGTGTAAATTAAAGTTTTTTGGTTAGATGTCAGATACCCACAACAAGCTACACTACGGGAATATGTAAAACCAGTGAAAAATATTGAACTTAATCTTAGACTTCAATTATTTTTCTTTTTCTAACTGTAACATAAACCCTAACCCGACAAACTTACCTAAACACCACACCCTAAACCCTAATCATCAGTTTTCTCAGCGTATTTTATATGTAGAATGTTGCTCTGTGCATGCGCGTGTGGCGTGAAATCAGAAATTTCGCTTGACGCTGGTGATTCAGCCTCCAAAGCTGTTGTAAAACGTTCTGTTTTTATTAACAGCGTTGTGCAGAATGTGTGTGTTTGTATACTATGGAATTCGTGTCTGCGGGCAAAAATGCATTTATATTATATGTGACCGTTTGCGAAAAAGTTGTAC
>Ga0210059_1014619_pt1 | contig 11576 bp, 8 predicted proteins | sample Ectturendosymbi2_FD_188042 | JGI IMG/M metagenome (GOLD analysis project Ga0210059, IMG submission 188042) | Ecteinascidia turbinata endosymbiont from Florida, USA - Sample 2 (SPAdes) (version 2) | ecosystem: Host-associated > Tunicates > Ascidians > Unclassified | place: Key West, Florida... | reverse complement strand
TTGGAGAAGTTGTACAGTCGGTGGGCCACGGATCCTCTGTTTATTAATTGGGCCACATGCTTGAAAAGGTTGAGAACCCCTGTGCTAGAGTGTACTTTGGCTTGTTTTGACTGACAAATTTATGTTATGTCTATAGCTGTGGACATGCAAGTGCATTTATCACCAATCAATTTCCAAAACCACAGTTTCTCACAGGAGGGTCTTGGCAACAGCTCTAGTGATCTCAAAATACTGCGTGGTTTTCTGCAACCTCTAATAAACCTGTTGGTTCCACACCAAGGCATGACTAAGCCACGTTGAAGATGTAATCATGTCCCCTGGTACTTGGTCAGCTTGCAATGCTTTCCTGTGGGTGTTTACTAGCCAGGACTTGCCTTCCCAACCTTGGGCATTCTTGTCATATGCTCAAAACATTTTATCACAGATCCCTAATGGGAAGTAGTGTGGCATTCAGGGCAAATCAAGTTTCACAGCTGCACGCTTTGACAAATGCACACATGAAAGGTAAAATTGTGGTTACCTTGTATATTTACTGCAAACAAAAGGAAATAATTGAGTAGGGTTAGCCCTAGCAGTACTCAATATAATTGTTTTATGTAAGTATCTAACCTAAAATTTTGCAACTTTATAATCAGCACTGCAAGGACATGTCAGTGTTTGAAATTATTGATTTTTTGCTCAGTCTGAAAATGTCTGTTAAGAGAATGTGGTGCTGAATAACTGTTAATGGAGTTTTTTCATTCACTCAAATAAGACAGCAGTGCTTGATGAGCATGTTTGTATTCAAAATTAGTTGTGTTCTGAATTTAAAACGCAGGCTTACTGGTTGTATGTAAGTTTTTCTTGTAGATGTATTCATTGCAAAATTTATTTGGACAATCATTCTTTGTCAATCAACCAAAAGTCATTTCAACAATACACAGTGTTACAGTTTTGCAGAGATCATCATTTTGCAACTGAACATTAGGAATGCACAAATAGTATTAATTGAAGACCCACAAATGTTTGAAATTTGATTGTTGGGCTGGTTCAGCAACTTTTCACCTCCCTGGTTCATAGAAAACTGCTTTTTGATTACCACAGAGCTTTCCTCACCTGTGTGTTAGAACATGTTTAGTGGAAATACTTTATGTAAAAGCATGTTTGCCAGCCACTAACACTGGCAAAGCACCAAATTATTTGATAATGAAAAGGTTTGGAAGATAACAATGTGCTGAAAACAACACCGTTTTGCTTCAGTGCTTGTGTTCAGTTGATTTCACAGTTTCAACACAGCAACATTCTCTTTGTCTTCTGAGTATAATTCCACTAAACTGTATTACATTATGATACTGGTGCAAATCACTGTGAAATGTTTTGAAACACATATGTCTTAGTGTGTCTTTTTTCTTTAAATTTGTATCACTTCTCAAAATACTTATTCTTTGAATGAACAAGCAAGTAGAAAATCAGCCATAACATTTTCAAAACATATTAGTAATCATTTCTCATTTCATGTTTGGTGCAGTTGTCTGATTGTATAATTCGCATGTTAGTTTTTAATATCAAAAGTCTAACTTCTGTTAAATAAGAATATTTAACATGTGCATGGCATAAAAATAATCAATCACCTTTAACATAAAATATTTAATGAGTATGTCTGCTTTGGTTAGGTAATGGGAAATTCAACTGAATTCAGAAATGCTGTGCAGGCTGTGATTGAGCATGTGTCCTTTGACATCAACTCCACAGTACAAGTTTTTGAAACCAATATCAGGTAAGATTTATGAGTATGTATTGTAATACCTAATTTTTGTTTTTTTTTCATGCAACAAAAATATGAAGTTATTTTGATTACAGGGTCTTGGGGTCGCTACTGTCAGCACATCTCATTATTACTGATCCTCTTCAACCTTTTGGAAATATGAGACCTGCTGGTTATGATAACGAGTTGTTATCAATGGCTCACGATTTAGCAGTAAGGTTACTTCCAGCTTTTCAAAATGCAAAAAATGGCATTCCTTTTCCAAGGGTGAGAATTGTTGGTTGCTTCTTTTCTAATTTAAGCACCAATATAATTGAATGGGTAAAATCGTCTGTTGGACCTAGCAATAAGTGCTGGCTTGACCAAGACTTTGACTAAAGTGGCTTACAGAAGAATTTTTTCATCAAGGGAAACAATGTATTTTTTTATAATAATAGAATGATAAAAAAGCTGTTCTGCCATTAAACCACCTTCAAAACTCATTCCCAGTTCCCCAGAGGTAGATGTTGTCATTTGACCATAAAATATGTTGTGGTAAAATGATTTGCTTATTTCAATTCCATCTACTAGTTTTAAATATGGTTTTACTCAAAACTACATCCAGAACTAATTAGGTTGTGCCAAGTAAAATGTGTCTTTATGAAAGACACCAGTAACAGTAAATTTCGTGATGTATGATACATATTCTTGTTTGATGGTTGTTTTAAGCTGTCAAACGATTTACATTATGTGTCCTCGCTGTACGCAGGTTAATTTGAAGTATGGAGTACCAAACGACACAAGAACACTGACAGCCACTGCTGGTGCTGGGTCGCTGTTACTAGAATTCGGTACTCTGAGCAGATTGCTTGGCGACCCAACATTTGAAAATGTTGCTCGTCGCTCAGTTCATGAGATTTGGATGAGGCGAAACATTAATACTGGCTTACTTGGTGTGTTGTTACATTAAGTAAATTATAAAGTACTGGTTTTGTTGTGGTTATGAAAACTTATGAATAAATGCGATTTAAGTTGCAAGCGTGAAGTTGATTTTAAAAATGTGGCACAAAGTAAGGGTCCACTGCGTGTTTCCAGATGTTAGCTTTTTTAACTGCCCTCTCTACTTCAAAACGCATGTGGAATTTTCAACTCTGCATTTCTTCGTAGGTATGGCTATTGATGTCGTCACTGGTAAATGGCTGGGAAGACTAAGTGGATTGGGTGCCGGAGTGGATTCGTTTTTTGAATACCTTTTGAAGGTATCCTTCTGATAGATATCTTGAAAATGGAAGTGCGATTATGCAAATTAGTGGATCGATGCCAAAATTTTGTTGTAATGAAGTTTGACAGGGTTCCCACGCAGTATTGAAAGTATTGAAAAAGTATTGAATTTCAAAATCAGTTTTCAAGACTTTGAAAAAGTATTGAAATTGGCCAAAATATGCATTTAGTATTGAAAAAGTGTGGAAATTCTAAATGGAAAAGAAATTAGAAGTATCTGAGCAGAATTTTACTGAAGGTAAAGCACTTCGTTATTTATGCAATGTGCAAAATTGAGTTTCATGATTAAGAATTTAAAAAATGAAGAAAAGTATTGGTATTGAAATTTTTTAATTTAGCATTGAAAAGGTATTGAAAAAGTATGGAAAATGATTTTTAAAAATGTGTGGGAACCCTGGTTTGAAGTGTGTGAAATTGGAGACAATTTTCAATATATCAAACTGGTGTCGTTTTCACCCGTAGTGTTATGTCACTTGTGTCTATCAACTGGGTGAAAACGAAACCAACAGTAGTGAATGCAAGTGACATATACTGAAAAAATTCGACTTTACAACAACCTGTCCACCCAATTGCATAATCGGCCATAGTCACCTCACACAGATGATGATAACAAGAAGGATGGCAATAGTTCTTTCATTGACGGTCGCTGCTGAACACCCACCAACGATATAGCTTGCGAGCATATGTGATATCAATGAGAAAAACAGTTTTGCTTGTTAGGTGTAGTTTATAAGGCATTTTACGACGCTAACTTCCAGCTTGTACTCGAAGCTAGTTTAAGTAATAATGTAATAATTATCAACTTGATGTTTTGGTAAGCAGCTTCCGATTCCCCCTTGATAAACCAGATTGTGGATACGTAGACATGAATTGCGTTGTGCTTTATGGTGCAACTAGTTAAGTTGTAAAACTTAATGAATGCATTATTACGAGTTCATCTAAAAAAAGTAAAGCCGTGGTGTGCAAGTTTCAAATATCGTCACATTGCGCGAGACTAAACGCTGATCTTTCCTTTGAAAGATAACTCCTGTACTTGATTCAACTCTTTCAACAGAAATAAAAACCAAATGTACGAAACAGAAAAAGAAAACCGTCTGGAAATTACAATCAGAGTGGTATTTTTCAGTTGTTACGTGTGAATTTCCGCCGAACAGGTTTATCAAATTTGAAAGAAATCTTACGTCTTTCCAAAAACTTCAACGGTTTCCCAGCAGTAGTAGTCGTCAGGAGCATATCTGGCCAAGCTGGTAAGCTGGTCTTCGAAAGTCAAAATAGAAAGATCGATTAGCTCGCTCCGAATGTGTGCGTGGAAGAACAAGACCAAGTTTTTGTTCGGGTGTGCAGTAGTTGAACCAAACATGTAGATCAACACAATTTAGCGACAAAAAGAAGAAAATAGAAGGTTGGACAGGTTCACCGTTTTTTGAAGAAATAGTTTTTTTATTAAGGACTCCTAGCTTTTACATAACCGTAGGTTATGGAATCAAAAAGTTGTGCTGCGGCAGTTTGCCACCAAGGCAATGTTTTGTGTTCCGGTTTTTACTTGAAGGGATTGTTTGTCCACCTTGCGTTTCGATCAGGCTTCAGGACGACCGATCTTACCGTGAAAGCTCGTTTTAACCACGGTCACGGTTGTATTTGTGAATTGATCATTGGAAAGCCTGCGGAAAACAGTTGCTTTGACGGGATTATGACACGTTGCTGACGTGTCGTTCTAAAATTATTCATGACTCAGCCAGATAGTGAATCAGCGAAAATCGCGTAGAGTTTGCTATAAAGTGCATTTTCAAGTGTACTACTCCATACGTTCAAGTGCACCAGCTTCATTGCTTGCTTGCTGCCTGTTATGTCGGTGTTTAAGTTATGTTTGTCTTGCTTTGCTGTAAACGAAGGTTTAAAAATGACTACATTCGCTGCGTCGGCTTATTATGTAAACCCTGACCAATCAACCGCGTGGTTTTGTCAATGGATTTGTGCAAGCAAGTTAACCTGTTTACGCACTTTTCACTACAATGTTGTTTTTTCTTCAATATGCGTTGCCTGGTTTGCATGTTTGTTTCCTTTATTGTAATAGTCCATTTCTGCTCCAGAGTGAGTGCGAAGCTGGATTTTCAACAGTGCGCTTATAATGTATTATTTTTATGTGGACGGTCGTTTTCAGTCAGTTTCACTTACATGCATTTTACTGAGAGCTGATAATGCCTTTCTAATTATAATTAAATTATGAGGTATTGGAAAAATTACTGTTAAACTAAGTTAACGCCGAAATAGTTTTATCCTACCATATTTGCAAATCGTCTGCACAGACACTTTTATTTTTGTAGTCCTATATTCTTTTCGGGGATCGCCGCGATCTGGAGATGTTTACAGAAGCCTGGCAAAGTGTGAAAGCGCATATGCGAAGAGGGTGAGTCGTTAGTGCTGCTTTCGTATTGTTTTTCCAGTCCCGTGGGTGTGTTTCTTTCGATTGGCACGGTTTTACTAAAAGTGTGCCCTTGTTTTGACGTGGATTCTAATCTCTTACCGACTTTGTTTTGTGTTCGTTTACATTCGTCATGAATAATGCATCTGATAGAAGTTCAGTATGACATCGACAAAGGAAGTGCAGCAGCACATTCAAGCAACATTTGAGATACACTGCATGTAATATCTGATGTAAACTGCTACTGATATGACCCTGTATATAGCAAATCTTGTCGGTAAGCGTTGCAACTGGAAAACAAGAAAACTGCAGCTCTCCTCCAAGATAATCCCGAATTAAATATTAAACATGAGGTTGATAAGATGCTAACGAAGAGCAGTTTATTAAGAACCACAAGATTATATATAATACTATGCTATTTGTGGTGCTTACCGCGAATTGCAAGACTTCGTTCTCTGATATCCACCGCAAATTAACATAGAAAGCTCATGCGATACTGTACTAGACAGTACGGGGATTCAAAGAGAAGGAATCGTGTTTATGCTATTGCGATACACGTCTGAAAATGTAGCAAATGAAGTGAGAAAAACTAATAGAAAACTTCAGTCAACGTGCTAGGTATGTGGTACAACCTACGCGAGAGAGAACGATCGCTTTGAAAAATTTCCAAAGCAAGCCCAGCAAGGTTGGGGTCACTGAGGAGCCCAGAAATCAATACATCGCAATTTATGTCCTCCAGAGAGTCCCAAGGGAAGGAGTAGCCTATATTTTTGTCACCTGCCCGTCCGTTCCCCGTGCCTAGACTGAATACTTGGCTGAAAAACTCCGTCTTCCCTTTTAAAGAGACTGTTTGATGCTTATCTGTCAGGTTTCACCAAGCTTCGAGCCAGAGTGGACCTGGGAATAGTGTTAACTAAACAGTATACCAGATACGGCAAAACTCCCGAAGCACAACTACATCACCGGTTCAAGATTAACGTCATGCCCGGGGCTCAGGATCAGCGTGATAACAGCCACACTTTTGAGAACCGTCCAACGCAACAGCAACCAGTGGAACGATAATCCTGTACGTAATTTCCTCCCTCGACAGCTTATCTTTTGCAACTGCACTGACACTCCATTTCCAACTGTTGCTTTTGTGGCCGTGGCAGAACTGAAGTTGGTCCAGGGGCCAGGTATAGGGTTTATGGCAAGTTCGCCATTTTCATACGAACGTGAACTTCGGCAGCGCTTTTACCTGACACCCACGCAGATAAGTCAACAAGCTCGGAATATCCGTCTTTTCACGAGCGTTTAGTAAAATTCCGTTGCTCTTGCGAGCTGTGCGTAACCCAAGTACAAAACCTTTGAAAATGGATAGGTGGCGTTTTTTCGGCGTACGCTGCGAACTGCTGCAGAGCAAATGCCCTCTCTTTTCTATGTTTAAGGGCAACTCGGGTGTAAAATGTCGTTACAAGTGTGTTCGTACTGCCACCGTTACGCCTTTCTCCTTGTGAATCTGAACAATCTTTAGATATGGATACCAGTTCCGACCTGGTACGTACTACGCAACTCTGTTGATCATCCTGCAGAACTAACTTCCAATTTAGTCTGTCCGCATCTGACTCCATCACGACTCCATGTTCGACTACAATTCGCACATCGAGTTCAAACCTTAAAAGAAAACGAACCAGCTGTTGAAGCATACGCAAGACAACCGGGTTCTTTTTCAGCATCCCGGCGTTTTGTTCTGACTCGAATAAAATCCTTCAGAGCTTTCACCAACCTTGAGCTTTGACCAAATTTCGCTGGGTTGTGTTTGCAGGCTTGACAATGCGACACTTTAATATGTTCTATTTCATCCCATGGCAACTTGTGAGGTCCCATTCCAGGGAATTCCCACGAGACTAGTAATACAAAGTGCGTTATATCATGTGCGTGCCTGATGTCTGCCCTCTGCAAAGTCGTGGCTAATGCATCCCGAGTCTCCCAAAGAGGAGGACCACAGCTGCGAGAGGTCCAATGAAAATTGGTAACCCGTTTACTGTCACCAAAAACAACCTGAACATTCGGAAAGCTCTCGTCACTACACCATGGCCCTGACTTCTTGTGTCTAATACATACTGTGAGTATATAATAATGGCATTCAAGCTAGAATATCCCTCTTATCTGACAATTAATATTACTTACGCTCTGCTGCGCGCCTCATTAGAACTTAAAGCGCTTACAATCGTGCCAAACACTTTATTCAGGACCTCAACTTTCACCTGTCCGAACAAATCCATGGCATCCAAATTCGTTATGTCGTACATTTTTGCACTTAATGCCCAATCAGATCCACATGCCTTCATGAATTGTATTTTGAGAAATCCTGTTTGATAGTCGTCAGTTTATAGTAGGTCTGTGAATGGTGTATTTGTGCATGAAGCAATGCTTCGTGTAGGTTAATTCAACAGTTGTAATTGCTTGTGCATGCCACTCCGTTTGGTCAAGGTGCTGCCCAGCAAACTGCGGATGGCAGTTGTTGACGGAAATTTGCTCGCAATAAGTAATGCGGTCTTATGCTTCGTGTTGCTAAGTTACATCAGGCAGGGTTGAGGCAATTGCCCGGGTAGTGTTTGGATAAAATCACTAGGTTCTTGAGCATTTTCCTTACTATCAGTTGCTTCCACATCTACTCTGCTGGGTTGCTGCTTCATACATATATAGATAGGAATCGTAATAATGAACCCTTCCCGCAAGATTTCATAACAAAGAAAACCAGCGCCACATTGCTATTTTTGATACAAGTAATCATTTTCATAAGAAACTACCTGTAAGCTAAATAACGGTTTACTGATATGTATCTTTTTATGTGCAAGACATACTCGTACTTGCAAATGAATATTAAATAGCTTGTTTGGGTTTAAAAATTTTGCAACTACCAAGTTTGGCATGATAAATGTCATTTGCCCATTTAACCCGGATTTAATGGCTGAAAATCTGTTTTTAGGTAAAACGCGACAGGCTAAGTAAAACTACCGGATTTTAAAGCAGTCGCTGACATCAGAGTGGTGAAAACAACTTAGTGCCAACTTCGATTTGAATCGTTAGCATTTAAGTGATATCTTGTTAGCATGTATTCGCGACTGATGACATTAACTACGGTGTCTGCTTGTAACTGTGGCTTAAAGGGAACAGACTGCTTCAGGTACAAAATAGTGCAGTCTCTCCATGATTAACAGTGGCTACTACAACCCAAAGATCGACATTGCAATTCAGATCTGTAGTTCGCTGGGTGTTTGTCGTGCCCAGGTACAGCACAACCATCACCCACTCTGCTCGAATCCAACTTTGATTTTTCTTGGGTTGTCTTTTATTTCAACCGCAGCAAGCCAGTTTCGTTGTCAAATTGCTGCAGTTACTTAGTTTAACTTTCAATTTTCAGGCGTAAGCATTGCAACAGCGGTCTTGGCGATCCTCCAATATATGTAAATGTGGATCTGACCAGTGGAACGATAATCAATACTTGGGTGGACTCGTTGCAAGCATTTCTGCCAGGATTGTTGGTAGGTGTTCATTTCCAACACAGGTCTCTGTTTCTTAAGTTTTTGTTTAAACCATAGTGTTTGCAACCGTATTTATTGCTATATTGGTTCGCATCTTATCATAAAAGTGAGTTGCGTTTGCTCGCTGCTCCAGGTATTACATCAGCAACTGGGCAAAATTAAAGAATGTAACATGTTTTTTCCACAGAATCGTTAAGCGTTAATAGAGGTTCACATAGAACCCAAAAGGAACCGTAGCCTCATACACAAAGTTTTGAGAACTTTTCGTAGACAAACGTCAGTTGAATATCACGAATGATACAACTCCGCATGAATGAAGCACGTTAGGCATGAACAACAACCTTTAAAACCTGGACCGGTTTTGCCAATTATTTTTTTCCGCGGGTCGCATTCTTTCAACGTCCACCCACCCACACACGGATCATTGTCAATTCCGCAAATGTCAGCGTTACGCTTTGCAGAACGAAAACACGGTTATCCGCAACCGTCCAGGCATCTGTGACTGCGTTCAGTTTATTGACAAGAACCAAAATCGTCAAAGTTTATGCAGCCTTTCGTAAAGCGTTGTACTGTGTTGGTTATTTCTTTTCACGTGTGACCAGTTTGATCTGTTTTTCATGCTATTGATTCTAAAGATTGTAAATACTTCTGTTTGGTTTGATCAGGTACTGAACGGTGATGTCGAGGAAGCAATATGTTGCCACGCCCTTTTCTACGCAATATGGAAGAAGTTTGAAGCCCTTCCGGAGCGATTTAACTGGCACATGAAGGCACCCGACGTCCGCTTCTATCCTTTGCGACCGGAGTTCATCGAAAGCACATATCTACTCTACAGAGTAGGAACTATTTTCTCATATTTTGCAACATAGGCGCGAAACTCATAATTTTCAAAGTTTTTAAAAAGCTGATTAAATCTAAAAAACGATATTTTTGCCAGGAATTTTATTTTACTGCGCGCTTTCGTCTGTTTTGTAACAATATGTAAGATATAAAAATATTTTTATTTTGCGGCGCATTCTCTGCTTTAATCTAGTAGTAACTGGAATGCTTATGTGTAAATCGATGAAAGTGAATAGTGGTTTGAATCTAGAATTCTTGTTTCTACAGTACATTCCCTTCCGTTAACCAATTCTTAAAATTATTCAAGAGCTTTCTAAATAGTTTCTGATTCACCTAACCATTTCGATGAGTTTGTTAGTTCTATATATTTAGTGTCTAATTCACGCGTCAATATAACGGTTGTTGCAAGTTTTTTTAATCAAGGTTTTACCAGATTGTTCTTGGAAGGAAGGTTCGGTTGTTAAGTGTTAACTGAACAATAAAGCATTTGGTCAATCTCGTCAAGACCTTACTGCCGTCATTGCCTAATGCTGTACTGGTATTATAAAAAAATCTGTTTTTAAAGAATAAACTGGACTTTGTTGGCGCTATTGTGAGGCGAGCTGCTTCGTTGACTAGTGGTAGTTCCTTATGAAAGCATACGAATGTTAATGCGCTTTGCAACTTGATCGCGGAGCCCAGTAAACAAAAGTATGCCCAAGCGCTATCCGTCTCTCTCTTCATCCGACAGAGCTCTGCTGTTGTCGGGCAGCGCCGAAAACCCAAAAGAAGCTCGCGTTGTGATATCAACGCCTTTTCCCGTTCGGTCTCAAAAGTATCGCAAAAAGAATTTGTATCCTCATTCGTTTTGAAGTCAGCAGGGCCTCGGAAATTGCTCAGTCGTGTATATGACTGTCATGTTTCGCTTGTGTCGCAGGCAACGAAAAATCCTTTTTACCTTCACGTCGGTCGCGAGATACTGCAAGCTCTTGATCGTCACGCCCGAACGAGCTGCGGTTACGCTTCCCTGCACAACGTGCTGGACAAATCACAAGAGGATCGAATGGAGTCGTTCTTCCTCAGCGAAACGTGCAAATATCTTTATTTGGTATAAAAAATTATTATTTGCTTAGATTATAACTGTTTTGCTAGAGTCCTGTGTCTTTGATTTCACAATCTATTTTCAGTGGAATTGAATTCCGTTTTGTCAACGAGCGCTCGCATGTAGTTCTCTGGTAAGCGTTTCTTTTGCTAGTTGGTATATATGGCTGACATTAGGTTTTACCTCCACCGTTGCAAGAAATCCTGCTAACAACAAAGGGAACGCGCGTTAAAATCCCAATGAAACCTTTAAAATTTGACAAGCTACAAGAGCATATCTTCAACCTTCATCCATCTCTGCACGATTATCAGGGTTCATATCTTGATATCAGCCCGAAGCTCACCCTGCGCACCTTCCGTTGTTCTCGCTGAGAAGCGCCAAGTTTGACTCGAATTAATCAATGCGTGTCTGTGCCTATCGGAGTTATTTGAGATCAAAGTTACAACAAATATATGTAAATGCGTGTTTTCTTAAATCAGACACGGTTTCTATTTATTTTTTTGAAAAGTTGTTTTTTCGCGCAAGCCTGTACGTTTGCGTTTTGTAAAGTTCATCCGGCGAGAAATAATGTCTTTGAAGTTAAACAGCGCCAGTGCAGAAAACATTAAAACCCCATTGTAGTCATATCAGATGTTTCTGTCACTGTGTTGCTGCACGTCTCCCCAACCCCTCCATAACCTCACTGATGTTACTCGATTTTGT
>Ga0210059_1014618_pt1 | contig 11576 bp, 6 predicted proteins | sample Ectturendosymbi2_FD_188042 | JGI IMG/M metagenome (GOLD analysis project Ga0210059, IMG submission 188042) | Ecteinascidia turbinata endosymbiont from Florida, USA - Sample 2 (SPAdes) (version 2) | ecosystem: Host-associated > Tunicates > Ascidians > Unclassified | place: Key West, Florida... | reverse complement strand
GGCCCCTCCTTCTAGTTTTTGGCCCCCCTGCTGCTAAATCCTGGCGACGGGCCTGACTTGGTTTCGTGAGAGTGCCGCACTAAGCAAAAATTCAATCTTGCGTGAATGCAGTATCACCTGACCTGCGACAGCGTAGGGCCGTGGGTTTACGCACCCGTTCGTTGTCACGCCATGCGATGTGCTGTGGTTAGGATTAGCCCATATTTAGATTTATTCTAGTCATACCTTCCAAACTCAACTGCGTTTTGTGAAAGTTAGGATAAACTCGATATCACTATCCAAAAAAGTTACCTTCCTCTTTTCTCTGTTATTCCTAGTGGGAGGTGCAGCTACACCAATACCAGCAAATAAAATGCAATCAAACTCCTAGCAAGAGGCGAATATGCACTTCTAGGACAAAGCGCGGACAATGACTAGATTCCGGAACTCTGACATCGATGGTACTGAATCCACATTAAAGAATACTGCTGCTGCTGTTATATCTCTTTGTGTCGCCATATACTGTTTGGTCTGGAATGCATACTACAAGACAAAAGATGCTTTAGGTACCGTATTTTATTCAAATGGGTCCATACGCAGTGGCGTAGCTAAAGTGTGGGCTGCCCGGGGCGGCCCTTGAGTTTGGCGCCCCCAAGCCCATAAAAATACGTATTGCACAGTGACTGGCTCTTAAAGCTTTGTATATATATTTAACTAGTCTGCCACCATTATAGTATTACAGTAACCTCGCATGCTCAACTATGTTATGCTTTAAATACACACCAAAAAACTCAAACACTGTAAGTAACAGTTAAACAAAATGGAAAAATTACATATAGGAAAAAATAGTAACAAAAGTGTAAAAAATTAGGATCATCTTTATTTCTGAAATGAAAATTACAATTTTCTACACAGTTAACGTTTCTTGCCTTTTTGTTGCCAAATTCTTCAATGGCAATGTCAAAATGTATTTCATATGTCAACTGTTGCTCCATAGACAGTGTGGCAAGATTTCTCAACCGCAAGGTGCTCATACTAGATCTTAATTAGTAATTCTTGATCAGTTTTAGTTTCGAAAAACTCCTCTCACAGGTAGCAACACTAACGTCAATTGTGAGGAAAATCCGCAGCATTATTACTATATTTGGAACAGAGTTCCCAAGGTTATACTTTTGAATAAACTACGTTCAACGGGGCCTTCTTTTTCTAATGTGAACCGTACATCGGCAACATCGTATAACTGTGATGCAACAATAACGTTCTTCTCAATTGCACAACAATGAACAAGTGACGCAACAACGGTCAATATTTCTTTTTCGACTATTGACTGCACTCAACCTCCTGCACAACTAACTGGCCTACTTGGAATCTGAATGCAGCACAGTGATCTAAAAATTTTCATAATGAAGCATCAACACGCCGAAGCAAGAAATCATTTGCCCTAAATCATTTGCCCTAGTAAAAACGAGGAACCCTCACGGAACTCTTAAAATTCACGTAACCCCACTACATGTTTTGCGAAACACTAGGGTTCCGCGGAACCCATGTTGGAGAATACTGAGCTAGATTATTTCTACACACACACGGAAATCCATTCTGACGAGCACAAATCCAACAACACATTTATTAGATTTACCCAGAAATGATTTTTTGACCCAACAAAGCTCTTTTACTCGCAGGTACAAAACTTAAGAGCACTTACAAAAGCTTAGAGCTCACCACAGCCACACGTTTGCTCACAGCAGGGCTCTCACAAATGCAACTCCAAAAATCCCTAGAACAGTACCAAAAAATCCCTAAATCTGTGGTGGTGCATCACATAGGTGAAAGAGCAGGCACATTTTTCGGGTTGCGAAGGATTTTTGCCCGAATTCTCCCAAACTTACCCGAAAAAAGCTCCATAAAAAAGCGACCTCCAAAAAGAAAGCTCTTACATGTTATTTTGGGCGCCATTTTTGCTCGTATTTTCAGGAGTTTGCTCAGATTTTCAGGGATTTTGTGAAGGTTTTCAGAGATTTTGCCCAGATTTCCACGGATTTTTCCCGGATTTTCACCAAATCAAAACATTTAGGGGCGCGCTTGCACCCCCTGCACCCCGCCTCACACACCAGTGGTGCAACATAAAATCGGAGTGCTATGATAAATGTTAGAAATAGAACCAAATATGATTTACAAAATAAACTGAAAAACTTTATTTTACACATTTTCATACTTTTCCGAAAATCCCTAAAAAATCCATAAAAAGGGTCGAAAGTTCCAAACTACGGTCAAAACCCACCATACTCCTAAGTTGTATAACGTCATATAAGGACTACGATCAAACGTCAACGATCCAACACTGGATCAATCAACCGTGCAGTGAATCAGTAAAATTTGACATCAAGTGAGTTCATAAGCGTGTTCAGAGCCGTGTTGCAGCGCCATGTAAAAGAGCCTATTGATACAACATCCCTGGTACACGATTGTTTATTGTTTGGCTAAGATAACAATCGCTTAAATACACATGCCATAGTTTAAATTACTCAAAATCAAAAACATCCTTCAACTGCGAGTAGTGTCTTGACATTAAAACTACTTTTATTTCAATACAGCATGTACAGGTTTACAGCCTACAGCATAGCCCATAGTGCCGCCCCCATATAATTGCCGCCAGGGGCGGACCGCCCCCCCTTAGTTACGCCACCGGCCATACGTATGCCAAGGTACATTGTCGCAAAACTAAGTTTGTTTAGCATACCCGAATATTACCCGGAACACACAATCGTTTCAAGCATTTAAGTTTTCACTTCAATTAAACATTATGTTTCATGTGTAATTAATGAGTAATCTATAAAATTTCAACTTACATAGTTCTTCTTTAATATTGTCTTTAAATCGAAGTTTGCATAACGTACTCTTGAGCAGACGTAGAACATATCAATCGTCGTTGTAACTGACATCTAACATTCGAACCTCTGTCAATTGCAGAACACATTCTATCTAAATGACATAGCACAGGCTTTCATGAAGACTGACATGCAGCAAACGTACTTCTTCTCAGACAAATTTACGAATGAGCAGCAGGTGTGGGTGACCATGCTGTCATTGCAGTATTCGTTCTTTCTTTTGCCTTTCTTCTCGGACAAACCTACGAATGAGCGACAGGTGTGGGTTACCGTGCCGTCATTGCAGTGTTTGTTCCTTCTTGAGATTTCTTCTTCTTGGTGCTTCATCTTGTGTTCCTGAGGCCATGTGGGTGATGGTCTGGTCTAAGGCTGTTTTTGGTGGCCTTTGATAGTTTTGTTACTAGTATCTTTCTTATTTCTGCTCATGAAACTGACTATTTCCTTACTTTATTTAATATTTTGTTTCTTCCACAAGTTGTTTTCTCGAAAGTTGTTTAGCTGGGGTAATACCCGCTTCGGAAGTTTACTTTTTACTTCGTTTATGTTAACAGGTGTTTTACTGCAGGTTGTTTGTTGCTTGACGTAATTCTGTGCTTTCCGTGCGTCAGAGTAGTTGCGGCTTTTAGAGTGGTAATCTTGCTTCACTCTTTATTCTAGTTTGTGTCAGCTTTTGTGTGTCCATAATTGGTTATATTCTAATTTATGTCCATATTTGGTTATTTTCTTCGCCCATAACTTTCTCAGCTATTTCATTACATCATTGTTTTAATGTTTTCATATCATCCAGGTCCAAAGGTCGTTCTTGTCTTTTCACAAGGTTTGTGCTTTAGGCATTTCAATGCTTAAGTCCTCATATGTATTGTCTATGGTTTCGTATGCTTTGTCTTTGTGGATTTCTTTATTGAAATCATTTTGTTGTAAGGAAGTTCCTACAGCACTGCTATGATCAACAAGCAGCAGTTCAACACAGTCAGCGGAAAATGACCATAAGTTGTGCAAGGAAGTCAAAAATCACTGAAAGTTGGTTTTAATTGCAGCGCCAGCGTTAGTGGAAAATATCTGCAGATTTGAAGCATTTACTTCAGGTGTCTGACGAGCAGGGCCGGCCTTAAGCCAATGCAACCGATGCAGCTGCATTGGGCCCCGCGCCATGGTGTTTGGGTAGATTGTTCATTTTTACCAGATACACCTTGCGCATGAGAATTCAGTAGAAACGCCATATAAATTTCATTGTTAACAAAGAACGCTCCCGTCAGAATTAGCAAATTTCCTCTCGAACGTTAGCAAACGTGCTCAATTCTCGTGTTAGTGCTGCACTGTATATCTGCGATCTACCACTATCATAACACGGTTGACTGAACACGATGACGTCATAAAATCACTGCTTAGAGGGGCCCTGCCCCTAGGTCTTGCATTGGGCCCCGCATCTGCTAGGGTCGGCCCTGCTGACGAGTAACGACGTATATGCTGTAATGTAGTGACGGCAAGTTAATTCCATGCTCAGAGATTCAGAGCACTGTAGCGCATGCGAATTTGCTTTAACAGTCATGTTTATCATTCGGGTATGCATCTTGTTTTGAGTAAAGTACGCAGCCCTGTTGACAAAGGGGATCCTGGTCCGACATTATTTTCAGTGTTGGCCAATTAAATAACATATATTAGACTGTGACACCTACAAAAAGTCTCCCCTCACCTTTGTACATCCAAAAAACCGTCGCTGGGATTTTATTGCTCACGATTGGAAAGGCTGCAATAGGTGTAAAATCTAGTGAGTAAAATTGAATCGTAACAGAAAATAAAATGTCCGCTTATTTTTAGTGAACCACAATCGAACCATTTTTTGCTTTTCGGAATTAACATCACCAGAGCAGAACCGCCTGTAAATATTTTTTACCAGTTTTGTTATTAAGCTGTACGGTCACCATATTTTCGTCACCCAATAGGATGCATTTAATCAATGTGAAATAAAAGAAGTACTAAAGATGAATTTGTAGGCATCCATTAGATGAGCTTTAACGTGTTCTGACACAATGCAGACCTAATGTAGCAAAGGTATTTATCAGAAGTATATTTTTGATGAAAAAGCCAGAGTTTCAATCAATATATTCTGAATTTTAATCATTGTTTCCGGTTTTTGGTGCTACTTTGCGGATTGTAAGTTTTCAAATTGGCGAACGAAATCGTTGTTTGTGCGGAAAGCGCAAGCGTCCTGGCGTTAATTTAGCTATGCTGTGTGGGTAGATCAGAATCTCTATATTGTGTTGATAAAGAGACTCTGGGTAGATGGCCTTATCTGCAATAATCTTGCGCTATGATACGACGTAACACAGTCTTAAGACAATGATTCAAGAAATGACATGCTCTTTGAATAGTGCGGAATTGCGTTGTAATCGTTCGTATGCTGCACCCTTTCAGAGGCTTGGCGCAACGCCAAAAATAATGCCTCAAAGTGATATTTCGTTCCACAATACTGCGAATTGTGAATCCACTGATTTACTGATACGGCAGTCTGACTCAGGGCTTGGGAGTCGGCAGAAAAATTTGACGACCCCGATTCCGACTCCGGAGTCGGCAACTTTCAGCTTACTGACTTTGACCCCTTTGCCGACTCCACCTTCTGTACCAAGGCTGTCAAACTTGTTTGCGTTGTACCAAATAATGAAGAATGAAAAAATCCAGGCTGTTTTTCCAAACGTGGAAACAATTTTAAGACTGTTCTTATGTTTGATGGTCACAAACTGTTCTGGTGAGAGATCATTTTCAAAGCTGAAAAGAATCAAAAGTGCGCTTGGTTCACTTGGTTCAACAATGTGACAAGAACGGCTGTCTGATCTGAGCATTCTTTGCGTAGAGAATGATAAACTGCGACTTATTGATTTTGATTACACCATTGACGAATTCGCAGCCAAGAAATCTCGAAGGAAGATGTTTTGACAATAAATTACCTACCTACCGTAACTACATACTCGCTTACCATAAATATGTAAAAAGCCTTAACAGGTTAACATGAAAGCATGACAATTTAATAATCTGATTGTTTTGCGTAAACAATAAGCTTGTTTATCAATGATATGTATTTTCAACAAATGTTAAGATTAAACATTTTGACATTTTTAAAACATTACCATGCCATGTAATATTCAAGCTAGATTGCTAGATTCAGTGACGTGATGTTGATTATACCGTACTTTTAATGACAGTCTTGTCTGTTATTTCATCATGTGATCAGCGTAAGACACTGTCAGGCGCGTTTCCGCTGTGTATAGGCCCTAAAAGCTTTCAAGTTTATCGTAATGTCATGTCGTACTTACATCCCAAAACTTGAATTTAACCAAAAAACTTCGTTGGGCGAGCGCTGACAGTTCTGTATAGATATATGAAAATCCATTCACATCTGTATATACGGGGAAGTTGACCTGTTGGGTCATCATAAATGGTAGTGTTTTTCACAAAAAGGGCGTACCACGGTTGACTTAACACGATGACGTCACAGGGGCCCAATGGTAAAACTAGCTCGGGGCCCCGCTTGTCTTACATCCGGCCCTGTGTATATGTAATGACGTCATATTTCAATGCTTGTGACATCACAGTTGCCAATTCAAACCAAAAAAATTTGCTATAATTTTTTGACGCGCTTGTGCCCCCCCACTTTGAAAAAGGTTCCGCCACCCGTGGCAGTGGTGTTATATTTATCACGTCATCGCACTCAGTTGACCATGGTATGATTTTTTGATGACCTTTTTGTAAGAACTTTCGCCATAGTTAGCGTAAATTGTCGACTGCTCCTCCCCGAACAACATGCCTCGGGGCCCAATGCACAGCTGTAGCTGGTAATATCTACAACATGATGATATCACCATATCAGTAGAGTATTTGATCAACTATACAACTAACAACTATTAAAAACAGAAAACCTTAAGTTGGACTGTTTCCAAACTAAAAAATAATATTATGTGGCTAACAACAAACTAAAAAACATGAACGTAAAACACAAAGATTTTGTTGCATTTACTCAACAATTAGTATTTTCGAACAAACACAAGATTTGTAGCGGGCGGGAGTTGGTATGACCGAAGTCACCATTACCAGTAATTACTATGAAGTAATAACTTTTTATAGTAATCACTGCCATTACTCAACTCCCACGACGACTAACAGCCAAACAAAAATGTTCGAAATGAATGACAGGAAACCGAAACGCAAACAAAAAAGAAGAAATTAACGAAGGGGAAATGCACCTAGCAAGCGTGACTAGGAAGAAAATCACCAACAATACAGTATAATTAATCTACATTGAGGCAATTGACCGGTATACTTGTCCACGTAGTCCTAATCGTTTTGCGAAAAAGAAATTATTTTCGCGCTTATGTCAATAGACAAGAAACGCAGTAGGCTATGCCATACTCCAATGGCGTACGCAGAAAATTTTCATGGGGGGTTCATTCAATGGCATATTGCGTTCATTTGTATTTGGTGTGCGCTTTTTGTGACGTCACAATTTGACGTCATATTCGTGTTTTCAAACCAAGGTTTTGGCGAAGTTTGTTGACTTCATTTGCCTATTCTTCTACTCGCACTCCCCTTATTTTATGTGTCATTGCACTGAATATAAACTATCAGCGTTCCAAGTTAGTACATCGGAGGAAACTAAACTCAACGCTACGACACAGCAGTTCATAACTGCAAAAATATCAGGCTGGGCGTTAAAACAGAGGAATAAAACCCACACATCACTAAGTCAAAGCAATCTCCAACTGCAAAATCTGGCTGCGCTGATGTATCGTGGAATACGAGCAGTCGAGCACAGAAAGTGTGCAGCTGAACTGTCTGGCGCACACCCCGGTTTGCAAGATCGAATCTTGCTAAGCTACACAAGAATTGAGAATCCGCATAAAACACGCACGAAAGCTTTCGTTTTTTGGTTAAGTATCTCTTAGTTTTCCTTTGTCCCTGATGAGGCATTATCAAATGCCTGAATGTTTCTACAGGGTGTCCCAGAAGTCGCGCACCATGTAATAATTTGTTGTTATTTTTTTTATATGTATTTTATAATAATTTGTTGTTATTTTTTTTATATGTATTTTATAATAATTTGTTGTTATAATAATTTGTTGTTAAAATTTGTTGTTATTTAGATGTATTTTCATAAAAATCTGCACGGTGCACGACTTCTGGGACACACTGTATATTTACAACTGCTGTTTTTGAGCTCGTGCAACAGTTTTATCATGCTAGAAATTGGCAATGGAGCCAATGCGGTCAACGCTTGCGCTGATCAGCCACACTAGACAAAATAAAGACAATTGTTTAGGATAAAGTGAACTATCGCAAAAAACAATCTCAAACATGCGTAGTGGATGAAAGGTCTGCAAAAGTGGTGAGATAATCTCTGGATGCAGACGATAAGCCAGATTCCCACCAAAACCTATATCATTACTTTTTTGGCCCATTTACAATGTTTCTTGAAATTAGCATGCAAGTTCATTCCATGTTATTTGCATTAAAACCACAAATTAACAAGCAAAAAGTATGCGAAAACAATTAATCTCCTTTGCGCAGGTAATAAGATTTTTGTAAAATATGAAGCTCAAAGGGGGTGGGTTTAACCTCAACCCCCTTTGCGTACATCCTTGTGCCAGTCCTAACCCAAACAAATTCTGCAGCATCAAGACAACTCGCATGTTCAACAAAAGCATTACCAGAAACGCACTCTGCCAGGCAAAGTCCAGAGAGTCACATCAGCACACAGATGGCAAGCGCATTAAGCCAGAATATGAAAAATATCGCATGAGAAACATACTCCGCTCTGCTGGCCACAGTTTCATCCAGCCAATGCTGCATGCTATCAACACAACGCGTAACCATCGCATCAATCCTGACGCTAACACTCCGATCATAACGTTTCGTTGTAACTCAGGCTTAACTCGTCGAGCCTTTGACGAAGCAAAATCAGAGATTATATCTACAAAATCATGCTTTTTTGATGAATTCACTTTCGATGGAAAGAACTGCCAAAGCCGATAACCGACTTTCGCCCATAGTAGAGCGCAAATAGGATTTTATCAATTTGAGCTTAGAGAAACTCCTTTCGCAACTGGCAATTGAAACACCAATGGTAAGCTAAAGTTTAACGGCAACTAGTTGCTTTACTGCTTTAAAAGCCCAGCTGCAACTGTAGGGTCTGGATCTTGACCAACGAATGATGCTGCTGCTTACTAGAGTAGACGCGTTTCGAGCAGATCACGAAATAGGGGCCTTCGTTACGCAATAATATTGAGAGGTAGGTATAGCGACAAAGCGTTGGTGAGCATAACATTGCTGGAACCATGGCGCTGTTGATATCGGCTGTCAGTGGCGATTCTAAGGGGGGGCCTGGGTGGGCCATGGCCCCCCAGATTTTTGGCTGCCGCCCCAGTTTTTTGCTTAATTTCATGTTCAAGTTCGCTTGACTGACCCACACAGCAGATAACTTTCAGCCAGCAAAATTTTAACGATAATTTAGAAGCCCTCTTGCCTACATTCAATATTTCCCGAATGCATGATAAGCTGTGTTTGTGGTTGTGACGGCCAGGTAATGGGAGTTGTTTATGACGACATACATCAGTGGTTGCTCGGATCCTGCGTGAAATTTAGTCAGATCGCGGTTTTGGTGGTGAAAGGTTCAGCTCGAAGCTAAGAAACAGTTGTTCTAAATGGAAATATTGATCTATTGTGCATTTCAGTGCGAGGTAGAACTGGATTATATTACTGTCAGCAGATTGTTGCTTGTCCCAGAAGGAAAATGTTTGCGACAGCATTAAGAATTGGCGTAAGGTAGTTTATCCGAATTTGTCCTGACTGTAGGACAGTAGGCGTGTGTTCTGCTGCCTTGTGTCTCGTTTGACTTCGAACCACCTTAGGCAACTGGTCGTGACTTCAGTTTTAAGTCTACCTACACCTGTCCTGCAACCTCATAGAACTTTGTAATGACATTTTGTAATGGTTCAGGAACAATTTTTCCGGCATTTCAGCTCTTGACCCGGAGGTCAAACATTTCTATCAGAAGAACACTTGAAAAAATTCGCAAATGCATATTCAATTAGTGAAAATTGTGTTTAAAATATGATTCATTGATTTAAAACATGAAACACTTCTGGCAAAGAATTTGCTTCGGAATAAGTCGCAGTTGCCTACATCGCTCGAACAATTTATTTCTTTTATAGCTCCGTACAAAGGTGTGCTTGATTGTTTGAACAAGTTGTTACTAATAGCTGTAACTCTTCCGGTCACCAGCGCTTCATGCGAAATAATTTTTTCAAAAATTAAATAAATGTAGGTCTAAACATTTCTCAGAAATTTCATGACCAGTGAAAGATTGAGTAGCAATGCTCTACTTTCAACTGAAAGGGTACAAGCTCAAAAATAAATTTAGATGGCTTAGTTGATGAATTTGACAGTCGATATGATAGGATTAAGTTACACCGAGTTGATGTTGATATGAAAGTCTGACGTAGACGGTGCAGGGATCTGTGTGAGAATCGTATTGCTAATTGTCCATTTGTCTAATTGTTTCTTTGGTTTATTTGAGGTGATGCGTGTTTCGCTTATGACAAGATAGTCATAAATCAGTGGTTCTCAATCTTTTTTGGCCCATGGACCATCTTTTTTAAAAGTATCCGATGGACCACTTTGCTACGCTGACACCTCATGAACAACTAGTCGAAGCTTGCACATAGGTCAGTGAACGTTTTGTCAAAGACGTGTGAACCGCCTGGACCCCGTTGAGAAACACTGTCATAAATTAACGCAGGGTTTAAAAATCAGCTTTTGAGGATCAGTCAGGGAAAAATTTAGTGTGAATATTAAAATGAACGACTTTGTTAGGAATATCTGCTGGGCAAGTTTTATGCCTGCTGTTACAACTTGCTATCAGGTACACGCCCGAAACACCAATACACATACCTATCTGCGGCGCGGCTTTGTTAGTTTAGGTGTCACTGGTCGACTGGTGCCGAAAACTCGCTGTGGTTAACTACATAGTGCATTGAAAGGTCCTTACCCTACCCACGCTGCGCATAGTATTACGCTTATGATAGCAGTTGCATAACATTGTTATTGTTACATCACAAAGTGTTCGTAAACGGATTAGTCATAGTCACTAATCCGTTGTCAGGTGGTTTATTAAAAAAAACTTGCTTTGTAGTAAGAATAGTTTGACGAAAATAGTTGGCTATCAAGAGCCTACTTTGTCCCTGTATCAAGATAGCATTCGTCGTTGGAACCATTTCGCTTTCATGTGAATTGTTTTCACTTTTGTGCAGCTGTTTTCGTTCATAAGGGACCGGCACCAGCACAACTGTGTACGGGAAATGGCGTTTCTTTTTACATGTGTAGAGTCAGAGTGTAGCGCTGCGGAAGTTGCATGTTTAGCACAGAATGTTCGACATAGCAGTGCAAGTGTGCGATCGCATCTAGTGGTGCTTAGGCGTCTCTAGTGAATAATAACGTTAGGCCATATTTAACGATATTCCGTCCTGTCGCCACGGAAGGGCTTTGGTGGGCATAGCCCCCAAAAAAAGCTCCGTGACCCCTAAATTGAAATATGAAACACTGTAAATCAGTGGAGTCTTTGTCAATTTTTAGAATGTCAAGCAACCCTGCACAAACGTAAAGCCCCCTACTGAAGACTCTGGCGACGGTTCTGACGATATTCACAAGCCTATGTTGGGTTTG
>Ga0210059_1014617_pt1 | contig 11576 bp, 10 predicted proteins | sample Ectturendosymbi2_FD_188042 | JGI IMG/M metagenome (GOLD analysis project Ga0210059, IMG submission 188042) | Ecteinascidia turbinata endosymbiont from Florida, USA - Sample 2 (SPAdes) (version 2) | ecosystem: Host-associated > Tunicates > Ascidians > Unclassified | place: Key West, Florida... | reverse complement strand
TTTTGGGGTCATCTTGGCTCACGTTGCCTGGCCTAGGGCCCAACCGCTAGGCCAAAGTGTTTCGCTGAAGTTTTCATTGGAAACTAGGCTCAAGTCCGAGTCTTTTGAGCCTTTGATCGACTTTCTAGCATTTGTGGTTCAAAAGTTATGATCTTAAATAAACAAATTAATTAATTATCTAATCAGCTAATTAGTCAAATATTTTTACTAACTTACATCATAATTTTTGAAGCCGAAACCTCAGCAGGTCATCCAAAGCATCAAAAGACTCAGATTGTAGCCTAGTATCCAGTGAAAACTTCAGCGAAATACTACCACCTAACAGTTGGCGCCCAGGGCCAGGCAAAGTGGGCCAAGGTGGCCTAAAAGTCCTCCACTTATGACGTCACTCACAAAAAAACCGCAACCCGCAAGCAAAAATTTTTTTTCGAGTGCAGACTAGAAGACTTGCCACGTCTATTGACACTTCAACCAGGTCTGTAACCCGAACAGGAGCAGAGATATTCCCGCGCAAAGCCACGTGCGTTTAGGTGTTTTTTTCCCGAAAATCCCCGAAAGCAGCCGGATGCCAAAGACTTAATATTATGCAATTGTGCCCCAACACTAGATTATAAAGAGGGATATGGGGCTTGTAAAACAGGTATTTTACTATACAAACACATGAAATAAATTGGGACCACGCCAAATCAGTCATCATTAGCAGGTGGGCTTGAAAAGCAATGACCACTGTAGTAAGTAATACATTGGTTTAAGAAACAACTGTACCTATGGGTCTAAGGAAAAACAATCTTTATTAAGGAGTTTATGCAAGAGGTCTAGGACACACTTTAAGAGACATATGCATGTCAATTGCTTGCACACTCTGTCAACAAATCATTAACGAATGATGAATTCCTATGACAGCTCCTTGATATGGAAGGAATGCTCTCTATTACATTCTTACTGGAAAATAAAGCTTTCATTGCCAGATCATGAAGTTGTGAATAGTGCAGTGTCAGTGATTATTTGCTGCTTTGTTAATCTGACAAAGCTTGCAGTTCAGGGGTGGGCAAACATTTTCTACAGAGGGACACATAAAAAAACTTTATTGCTACCGAGGCCGCATATACTATTGCATTTGTCTATGTCAGTTACAATTCATGTTTCAAAATATGAATTAATGATAATATTATTAAAAGGTTGTATCGTTTTATTTCACATTGACACTGTAGTACACATAGGACATTCTAATGTAATCAATAAAATTACTTTTATCATAGACTTAAATATGTACTATCCATGTAAGTGTGGTTACCCTGCAGGCCGTAGTTTGCCCACCCCTGTTGTAGTTGACACTTCAAGGTAAGCTTTTCCAATGACTGCTTTGTAGTTTTTACTGCCTCACACTTGGCAAAAAATTTGGTATTCCAAGTAAAACTGTTTTGTAATCATCTCAAATATGAGATGGGGCACATGATTATGCTTATATTTTAAGGAAATTTTGTCACACACGTGCACCTATTTGGCAGAGATGTTTTTAGATTTAATGTTCAAGTTAATTGTCAGAGTGATGGATTGGTTTATGTGCATCTATTACAAAGGCCTCCAATGATTAAAAACTCAACACCACACATTTTGAGTGTATCTCAATCAGAATCATGTGCAAAGTAACACACAAAAAATCAGCAAGCAATTTCTCTTACCCATAAATCATGCTCTGCAAAGTCGAATAACAACCAAACCTTGCGATCTGAATGTGAAAGAAATACACCTTGTAAAACAATCACATTTGGATGTTCCAATTCTCTTAATAGCTGAGACATAAAAAAAACATCATCAGAAACGTGTTTGAACAATAAAAAACAACAACTTCAAAACGTGTTTGAACAATAAAAAAAAACTTTAAAATGTTGCAATAACTATTCAATCATTTTTACACCTACTTTTCGTCCCGGGTTTGAAACTACCTTACCATTTTCAGTAGTCTCTGATAGTTCTCTGCACTAAGATGGAACCAAGCAAGACCAAAGATTTAATCACACCACATGGTCCTTTGTCAACCTCTGGGCCACTTTCTAATAGTTGTAGCCAGCAGCACTTCCATTGCCAATCTTTCTTGGGGAATTCTGGTCATGTAGCTGAACCAATGTAGCTGACATCTCCTTTATTGCAGTGGTTCCCAAAGTATGTGTCATGACCGAAACAAGTGTTATGAAAGGTAAAAATGGGTTGTGCCAAGGCAATCTAACCTGGGTTATATATTTTCAACCTTGTCTGTGTCTGTCACTGCAGCATAGGTACATGAGAAAAGAGCAGATTGCTGACAGTGAAAATGAACTTAGCAATTTACTGTCAAAAATCAAATGAGATACATAGATAGGTAGGTGGGTTGGCAGTACTGAGGGCATCACAAAATATATGCTCTTCAAGACAGTGAATGCTGGGACAATGAAAAAACACGAAAAAGATTTATCAAGACGAGATCATTTTGGCTACTACTAAGTGATGGTGCCCTTCACCCACCTACACACATTTTCCATGTTTGACTTACACAGGCAAAAAGATGAGTGAAATGTTGATTCCATCATTTTTCATGGTCCTGAGTTCAAAAATGAAGCCCGTCTTTGGGCTTGCATGTCATATGCTATTATTGTTTTTCAATTATGTGCAGCCAATTGAGTTTACCTTTTGTTAAACAGTAATGCCATAACAAATACAAAACTATCTAATCAGCACTGTTACATTAGAAGGCAAGCGTTATAATAACTTCAAATACTGCAATAGTCAGAGTGGCTGTATTGATTTTTTTACATAAAGTGAAATTGTATTATGCAAATAATATACAAATCTCATCTAAAAATGAAACATTACAAGAAAGCACATACAAGGAGCTACCAAATACCAAAAAATTGGGGGATATCTTGTTTCCCACATAGGAATTTTGGGGGTTGTTTTTAACTACCCCAAAATAACAAAGAGCCTTATAACTAATTAACTATTGCCTGTAGCAGAAAATGGGCTTCATTTTTTAATTCTGCACTATGAAAAATGGTGGAATCAATACTTCACTTAAGTTCTTACCTTCACTACAAGTGAAAAATTGCACATTTGTTTTAAGTGGGCAAAGAGCACCCAGCTAGTGGTGGCCAAAATTTCAAAAGCCAGTATCTTGGAAACCACTGATCCAATTTTGATGATCGTTTTTTTGTTGATATCAATTTTTGCTCTTCTACAACATATACTAGAATCATTATTTCTGAAACCTAGTGGTTATCGTGGTTTGTTGAATTATAATAAATGCCTTAAAAACAGTCTAGGAAACATCAAAAGATTATGTCTGCCCATATACACTTACACAATCAGCTACAATACTCCAGCCATGCTGTATTTCATTTGGATAATGGGGCCCACATACTGTCACAAGAAGGTGTGACACAAGGGGATAATGCAGCAATGGCAATGTATGGACACTGGGCCTCTTTCAGCTAAGTTTCCCCTCTAGCTCAAACCTCTAGTTACACCACTGGTTTGATGACTGCATGAACATCTCAGTAAACTATTAATGTGTTTTTTCTTTTTTCCAATGCTTGGTCCAGATTAGTAATTTCGTTTATTACATTGATTCACATTGATTCATATGTTGTCTGAAAACATACTTACATCAAACCATGAAAAAGGGGTACATACACTCCAGGTTGGGAACCTTTGGACTAGAGGTATGTTATAAAGAAAGACAACTACTAACTCATGCTCTCAGGCATGGTGGGCTAGGTCTGAGAAATCCTCAGACAAATTTGTCTGGCATTTATGCCAATACAGAATACAATAACTCTATCTTGATCACTGCAAAACTAACAGACTCAATCTACAATCAAAATCTCAACCTTGAATGCAACCCTTTAGACCACGTGAGAAGAATGCAAAACGCTGCAATTGCTGGAAAAAAATATTTGAGGAACTGTCCCCTGAGTCATAACAACTTATAAAAGGAGCCATGGAAAATGGGGCATTTTCTTGGCTCTCAGCCTTGCCAATTAAAGCGAATTGATATGAACTAAACAAACAAGAATTCATTGATGCCATCAGCATGAGATATGGATGGAAGATAAAAGGGCATACCCACTCACTGTGCTTGCGGAGAGACAAACTGTAAATCATAGCCTTATATGCAAACTGGGTGGCTACACTTCAACAAGGCACAACTCAGTGAAAGACTGAGGCACAGACAATGAGAGGTCTGTAGAGATGTTCAGATAAAACCCACCCTTTTGCCAATCAATGAAAATGAATTTGAAAGAAAGGTCAATACATCTGACAATGCAAGGTTTGAAATTTCTACGAAAGGACTGTGGAATAGCTGTGAGAAAACATTTTTCGACATAAGGATCACACATACTACCTCACAGCCTTATGATGATAAGCCCTTTAACAGATCCGGCAACAACATGAAAAATAAAAGGATAAATATGACCAAAGAGTGATTGACATTGAGAAGCCTTTGTAACAAGTGGAGGGATGGCACAGGAATGCACCAAGGTTAACAAAAGACTGGCTGAAAAAATAGCTGAAAAACATAGTGAGCCCATATGCGTATGTCATGACCTACATCAAAACAGCGCTCAAATTTGCACTTCTAAGGAGCACCCTTGCTGCAATACGAGGCTTTCAAGGCAAACGGAATAATGTTCACCTCCAGGTTCTCACACACATTGACTTCAGTTTAATTCCTAAGTCAACAATTCTGCAAAGCTGAATTATGGTGCCAATGTCATGATACCAATATTAGCTGTGCAGTGGGTGGATATATGTCATAAGTCATGACAGTTTGAATAAAATAATATCTTTTCTAGTAAGTAGTGGACTTAAGTAGTCCACTCTTCAACTAATCTTATTTTACTTTCACCTGACACTTATTTGATTATTGTTTACTGCTAAACCTTTAACCTGTTTCTTCCTCTGCCTATTCAACATCATTCGGTGATGCTGTGTGCCTAGTGGGACATACATGCAACTGTGGTATTCCATTATGGTTCATGGGTAATTGTATTACATCTTCATAATTTTTTTGGCTAAACATTGTTTTTGCCCTTGTTTTTGTTCTGAAATGTTGTGCTTACTGCATTGCTCTTTACCTTATAACACTTGTATATTGTTGCTTGCTTCTCTCACCTATGTGCATGATTTACCTGCTCATTTATACATGCCTCAACTCTTCACCCATTGCTTGCTTGCCATAATCTGTGTTGCACAATTGATTGTTATGTATATGATTAAACATTTATGTTTCTGTAATATATGTTGTTCAACTGAAATGCCATGGGATTATTTCGTTCATGTTTGCCATGGTCCTCCTTCATTTGCTATTTTTGACTTTGAGGTATACTGCCTGCTTTTCCAATTGTTTGTTTGCATCTGATGTTTTGCATGATGTCCCCCATTTTCTGTATTTTGTTGTGTTTTTTGAATGTTGTGTATTCTTTTTTCCACGTTGGTTGTAAGTGGTACTGCAGGCTGTAATATACCCTAGGTTAAGCAATCCATGATACAAATGCCAACATGATCAGAATAGTACAACAACTCACAGCAATTTCTCGACATGCTGACATGGATATTCCTGTTCCTTCAATCTGTTTTAGTGCATATTCTTTCTTTTCAGTTGGGTCTTTGCTGATAGCTTTGTAAACATGGCCGTATGTTCCACGACCAACCTTGCAGCCTTCATATTCATAGAGGTCTTCTACTTTTCTTCTTTTCAAAGCAAGCTTTTTTTTAAATTCCCAATCCATGCCCAGTTTAAGAAATGTTTTCCATAAAAAAGTGTAATCAATCTCAGTTTCAATACATACAGCACTATATTACCTACAAAAAATGTTGCACTTATACAGCTTTCTTTAACTATTACTATGTATGAAACACTTCCATAGGTTGTTAATTTAAAAAGCCCACAATCATCTATTTATCTAAGAGAACAACATGAAAAACGAAGTTACTGCCAATCATGAAAGCAGCACACCTATTAATAATGAATACAGCATTAATATACACATCACCAAAATGTATGCTGTGCTTCATAATACATTTTTGAATAGTTTTCAGATAGGGATAGTATGATTTCAACCAAAAGAGGATTCGTCGGATATCAATTTTTGAAAAACATGATAGGATAGCAAAAAAACAAGTATCTGATCATCTCTGGTATACACTCCAAAAGCTTAAAATTGTTTCAGACCCCGGGGCTAGAGCCTGAACATATAACTGATAAAAAACTGTATTTTTTTAAGTTCGATTGTTTTCCTGTTTTGTTGTCAACTTCATTCTAAGGAGCTTTCGATTCATACATATTGAAAGTGTCATCTTTACCACTAAGAAATATTTTTTTGCATCGTGCTTTATTGTTCTTATTGTAAGTCATAAAACTGTGTTTTCGTTGCAACAAATGAGCCAGTTAACTCAGCGCAAGGCCAAGTAGCCTCATGAAAGATTGCCACCGGTTAAAACTTTCTCTTTTGATCACTTCACAGCTGAAAATCAAATTGATGCCAGAATAAAAAGCAGTGATAGAGTCTCGAGACTTGGTCTTAGGACTCATCTCGACACCCATTTTTGCGAGTCTTGGTCGCGGTCTCGAAGGTTTCAGGTCTCAAGACTTTGAATATTGCAAGGAAATGGTTTACTAAAATTTCTATAATTCAACGATTTTGGTTTGTTGTATTTGCAGGTAAGAACAGTGATTACTATAAACAGGATGGCCAACTCATTGTCTCCATCACGCATGACTGTGCCTTTACTCGAAGCTGCCGACATGCAGGAAGAAGCATTGGTTTGTGTGCGTACTGTGGTGTAGGACAAATGTTTATGTGCGGTTCTGTAGCACTTCCGCAAGATAAACTATTCTGCACTAGTTGTGCATAGGCGTTTACTATTTAAGCAAACAAAATTGATTTTATCTAGCTTTTCGGATGTATTGCAAATGGTTCTTATGTGTCTTGTTATTATAGGCCTCAACTGAAGGCAATCATTGCCTTGCAGCAATGGGCAAACAAGCCTCAGGGTCCTAGGCTAATAGTATTTGTTTTAGTTTTTCACTCACAAAATCAGTGTTCTCCGCGATGTGTTTGGACTAGTGGTTACACAATTTATTTGTAGGATTTATAGTGGTTACACAATTTATTTGTAGGATTTACAGTGGAAAAGTAATAGCAAACATAATATGTCCTTCATTTGTGATTATTGGTCTGATTTACTGCAAGAAGTACTGAAGGAGTTCGTTTTCAATGACTTGAGGCAAGATGGTGAAAAATTTCAACAAATTGCACAAATTTTGAAGTCTTGGTCTAGTCTTGAAATTTTAACCAGGTCTCGGTCTCAAAGGTTACGGTCTCGACTGCATCACTGGTAAATGCAAATAAAATGCTTTTTTTTCATGAAACAGCGTATGTAACCTTTTTAATTAATAAACCATTTTTATTCAGTCACTTCAAAGGTCTGGTGCTTTTTAAATATGTTCATTATTTCTCAATTATTTAACACTGTTGTATGCATGCAGGTGTCGGTTACCGTTTGCAGCAGTTGCCGATGTGTTGTCTTGGTGTCTGTTGTACTAAAGCATTGCCTTTGCGTAGCAATCAAAACCTTGTGTGCTTCGTACTGCCTCATGAGTTTTGTTTTCTCTAGATTAGAAAATGACTTGCAGAATCATTTGAAACCTTGATCAAAATAATTTACATGGTTCTGTGAGCATCCCCATCCTATGAATTCATCCATTTACTTTAACAACCTGACGTTGAAATGTCTTCATTTTACTACCCGCTGCTGGTTACTATTTGATGAGGAGTGAATGTAGCTATAGCTGGTGTGTTGTTTCAGTGTTTGCTACCTCCTTGTGTTATCTGTTAACATTTGCTTGACACCGCACAGCAAAAGTATGATTAACAGAATAGCTGATCTATCTGCGATTGGCGATAATTTTTTAAGCAGGTTTTCTACAATACTTTCTTGAAAAAATGGAAGTCAATCTCACCAGAGATTAATTAACATCAAAAGCTGGGCAATGTTTCATAAGAAAATGCAAGCTCTAGGAACGTCAAAAACGTTGTTTTTTGCTCGTTTTACATTTTTATAAATTTTGTTACGATGCATTTATGCAAGGCTGATCGAAAACATACAATTTTTTGTAAGGTTGGTTTGACATCATTAATGGCGGTGTTAAAAACTCAATATGCACTGGAAGCGACCCAAGAAAAGTTTTTGGAGAAAATATTATAAATTATCAATTGATTGGAAAGTGTGTGTGCAATATCAGTGTTAAATAATAAGCTTGAAATGCCAATATTTTTGTTACCAAAAAATACACAGAATGATGTCGCTGAAAATCGTAAAGGATAATCTAAACCAGTGGTTCTCAACCTTTTTGGCCCATGGACCATCCGTTTCAAATCACTCTGCTATGCTGACACTTCATGAAGAACTAGTCGAACATGTTTTGTGTAAGGTTATAATTTTCAAGAAAATTTATTAAAGATTTATGGATCTCTCTGCGGAACACTAGAAATGTTGAGAATCACTGGTCTAAGCATATTGAGGCTGATCCTACACTACAAGGTTTACTTCCTACAACAAAAAACTACATTTGATTGTGTTTAAAAACTGTTGCGACTGCCATTTCTGTACAATGCCTGTTTGCATTTCTTGACTCAAAATTTATTGAAAAAACGTTTTTGGAAAATCTGGTGAGTGTCCATCCCATGATTAATTCTTACATTTTAACACCTTGGCGTCTGGGTGGTTTTGGCAATTTTTGCAAAAAAAACAGCAGTTTTCAGTTGCCTTACCAACACCCTAAAAAAATTTTTTTTGAGTGCAATCTACTAGACTGGCCGATCCGTTTGAGCAGTTGAACAGCTCTCTAGCGCAATCGGCGGAGCAGCTAGGGTGTTGGTAAGGCAACCGAAAATTGCTGTTTTTTAGGCCGAAATCAAAGTACGAATATACCGTAGGCCGGTTCTATACGTGTTAATGAAAGGTGTCCTGTAAAAGGCGGAGCTCTGTAAACAGCGGAGCATGGTTGCAAAGGTTTGATGACGTAACCGGAGTCGTTAAAAGTGATATTTTTGCGTTGAGCAATGTGAACTAAACGGTAGTAAAAATAATTTTACTGCAAAAGGTGATATTACACTATGGCAAAAGAAGTCTATTCTGAAGTTTGATAATTTTTCGTAATCTGAGTTTCACAATGGTTTGGGAAAAAAATAGGTTTCAAAAGTTGTGAATGTATAAAATTTTTAAACATCGCAAACATTCATGCATTAGATGATAGGGGGAAGCGCATATTTATTTGCAATAATAAAATATTTTTCCTTTGCTTTTTTTCCGTTTATTCCATTTGCAGCGGAAGTTTTTTTCACTCTGGTTACGTCATCAAACCTCCGCAACCAAGCTCCGCTATTTACGGAGCTCTGCCTTTTACAGGGAACCTTAACAAAATAGCTTATATACATAAGCAAAAAATAAAATAGTATTTGCCAAAAGACAAATACTAGCTCTTCCTATCAGGCATGGTGGGCTAGGTCTGACAGATCCTCAGGAAACTGCCAAAACGGAATACGAGCACTCCACTCAGATTACTAATAAACTAACAGCTAAAATCTACACTTGAAAGCTCGATCTTGACTACAACCCCTCAGGCCAGCAGTTTACCAGACACACAAAAAACAGAATATGACAAGAGAAAAATGAAAAACATCTGTGATGAACTTTTGGTGGAAATATGATCCCTGAGTCACAACAACTCATAAAAGGAGCAGTGTAAAAAGGGGCATCTTCTTGGCTGTCAGCCTTGCTAATCAAAACGATTGGATATGCACTGAATAAACAAGAATTCACAGATGCAATCTCGATCTGCATGAGATAGCCTATGGATGGAAGGTGAAAGGCATACCCACTCACTGTGCTTATAGAGACACAAACTCTGTGGATCATAGCCTCATATGCAAACTGGGTGGTTACACTTCAATGAGGCATAACTCAGTGAGAGACTCTGAGGCACAGATAATGAAAGAGGTCTGTAGGGATGTTCAGACCGAACCCACACTTCTACCAATCAGTGAAAATGACTATCAAAGAAAAGTCAACACTGCTGACAATGCAAGGTTGGATATCTCTGCGAGAGGACTGTGGAATACGAATAGCTGTGAGAAAACTTTCTTTGACATAAGGATCACACATCCGATGACATCCTACCTCACAGTCATATTCTAAGAAGTCCCTGGCAGAGGTCTACCAACAACAAGAAAAGGAGAGAGATAAATACAACCAAAGAGTGATTGACATAGAGAAGTCTTCATTCCATCCCCTTGTCTCCACAACAACTGGAGGGATGGCACCAGAATGTAACAGAGCAAAGAAAAGACTGGCAGAAAATATTGCTGAAAAACACAGGATAACACTAAACGGAGGGCCGGAGGGTCGTATTTCCAAATGAAAAACATGAATTTTTGGCGGGCTGGCCTGGTGCGCTGCACCGAAGCAGTGTTGTTCCGGATCCGGATTTCTGGAGTCCAATCCGGCAGAATTATTAAGATTTTTTTGGATCCGGCGCCAGATTGGATATCATTTTTGCTCAAGCCGGATCCGGATTATCCAAAACGTTTTGAACACTTTTTAATTTTTTTGCGTTTTGTTTTTTTTCCTGCGAAAATTTTATTGATAACTTGAGAGTTCTGATGCTGGATGATGTGGTTTATATTGTTCTTTAATTCATCACACATGGTTGACTTTCACACCGCAGTCGTGAGGTGATGTGCGTACTTCAGCCGCCGTTTGCTATGGCTATTGCTTGCATTGTCAGGCATGTAAGTAAAGTTGGTGTACTTTTCACGCCAAGCAAGAAACCAACATTCCAAAAGCTGTCTAATGTGTCTATGTGTATTCAGTCAGTTGCTGGTTGAGATTGGGTTAGCTAACACTAATTAGTATGGATTCTTCAATGATACAAGCACTTGTTAAAATTAAAGTGACAAAGAAAGTTATTTTTAAAAAAAGTAAACATGCTGTAGTATAAGTGCAGTATGGGATCAATTCATCTTTTACATTCCAAAGACAGTGAAAGTCCATATTCTACAGGACATGTGAAATGTGTGTCATGCAATTCAATCACTGATATAAAACATGATTTGACAAGAACAAGAAGTGGAAGAACTCATTTGCAGTAAAGCAGCATAGCAAAAGATGCAAGGCTAAATCCAAGACAGCATAACCAATCATCATCATCAAGCTCTTTGCAGCAACATAAGCTTGGTTCATTTTTAGCCCAAATGTAAGATTCCTGCTTAACTATTAACTAAAAGAAAATGTGTGTTGCTGGACCCAGGACAGCACTTGATTTCATTGTGCATGACATTAGACCACGGCATGCAATCAAAGGAAAAGGCTTGTAATAACTTTTTAGTACTTGCATTAAAATTGGTGCTGTTGCAACCTTTCCAGTAGTGTTGCGTTGAATGTGTGATTCACCATGAACGGGGTGTGTGCGAAGAACAACAGATATATATATACGTGGCGTGAACAAGCAATAATAAAAGAGATTGTGACGCATGGTC